>Ga0105248_10003805_pt1 | contig 16731 bp, 10 predicted proteins | sample KBSS34metaG_FD_81524 | JGI IMG/M metagenome (GOLD analysis project Ga0105248, IMG submission 81524) | Switchgrass rhizosphere microbial communities from Kellogg Biological Station, Michigan, USA - KBS S3-4 metaG | ecosystem: Host-associated > Plants > Roots > Rhizosphere > Soil | place... | reverse complement strand
CTGCTCCTGTGCGTCTCGACGGAGGACTGGAGCCGCTACTTCCTCGCGATGGCGCCGTTCGCGCTGATCGTCGGATTCCACGACGTGATCGATACGCGCTTCTTCCGCTGGGCGCTGCCCGTGTTCGCGGGCCTCTCGGTCTACTACGCGTGGGGCGTGATCCCGTTGAACGGCTGCCGCCCCGACATCTACCTCCGCCTCCTCGCGCACCTCGGCCTGCTGCCCGACGGGCTCGCGGCGCCCTGAGGCGAGACCCGAGACTCAGTTTCCGCGCCGAGCGGCGATGACGGCGGCGGCCAGGAACGCGGCGGCCTGGAGTCCCACGCCCGCGCGGAACGGCGTGGGGTCGTAGCGGATCTCGACGCGGTGCCGGCCCGTCGGGACCGGCACGCCGAGGTCGCGCCCGTTCGCGACGAGGACCGGCGAGGGGGCGCCGTCGACCCGCGCCTTCCATGCCGGGAAGAACGTGCGCGAGAAGAGGAGGAAGCCCGGGCCGTCCGCGTCGAGGTCGGCGGAGGCCGACGACGGGCCGGTGAGCGCGCTCGCGAGCATCGCCGAGGAAGGGGGGCCCGTGGGCTCCGAGTCGGCCGAACCCGGCAGGGCGACGTCGGTCTCGGGCGCGAACGCCTCCGAGCGAACGAGGTCGAGGAGGCCCGAGAGCGAGCGGCGGCGCCAGAGGCGCCCGGCCCAGCGCAGCTCCGGCAGGGGATGCGCGTCCTCGAAGAGGAGGAGCCGCTCGTCGCCGATCGAGAGGCCGGTCTTCACGCGGAAGAGCGGGTGCTCGCCTCCCTCCGGCGCGAGCACGAACCGGGCGCCGAAGAGGCGGAGGAGGCGGTCCCGTTCGAGCGGCCCCGACGCCGCAGCGGCCTCGCTCGCGACGCGGTTGTAGAAGCCGTAGGAGCCGTCGGGATCCGTCTCGAAGAGCGACGCGACGCCGAAGGGCGATCCCGTCGCCGGGTAGAGGTACTGGATCTGCAGGCGTGCGACCTTCGCGACGCGCGGCAGGCGCCGCGGGTATTCCGGCTCGAGCGTCCGGAGAGTCGGCGCGGGCGGATCGGGCGAGTAGAGCCGGCCCTCTCCCGCGACGATGCGTGCCAGCGGCGGCCGGCGCGAGAGCTCCTCGGAGGGCCCGGTCACGAAGAGCGGAAGCCCCCAGATGAGCGCCGCGAAGAGCGTCAGCAGGCCGAACACGTAGCCGGGGTCGACCGTCGAGGAGGACCTGGGACGCAGGCGCAGCAGGAGCGCGACGAGCGTCACCGACACGAGGCCTGCGAGCGCGTCGCCGCGTACGCCGATCCGGAACGCCTCGGCGAACGGCTGCCGGGAGTCGCCGAGGAGCGCGACCAGCCACCCGAGGATGGGGCCGTCCGGCGCGGACAGCGCCCAGGCCGCCGCGAAGACCCCGAGGAGCGAACCGCAGAGGAGCAGCTCTCGCCTCCCGGCACGCCGGCGCGCCAGGAAGTCCGTCGATAGGCCCGCAAGGAGCCCGACGCAGAGGCTCGTGATCAGGTAGAACTTGATCGGGTAGCGCAGCCGCCGCAGCGGAGGGATCGCATAGAGGAGCCGGTAGAGCGGGAACGCGAAGCCGAAGGAGAGGAGCAGGGCGCCGAAGGCCGCGGCGGAGAGTCCCCCGGCCTTCCGGCTCCAGAAGCCGCGCCGCAGCGCCGCGGCGGCGATCAGCAGGAGCGGGATCACGCCGAGCGTGACGCTCCAGACGTAGACGAGGAGGGAGCCCTCGCCGAGCCAGCGCGGCTCCATGCCGACGATGCTGGGGTTGCCCGACAGGCTCGGGAAGAGCCACTCGAGCAGGCGCGCCGGCGTGAGCGGCACGGCGCCGAAGGCCTCCTTCGAGTAGAGGTGCTGGCCGCGGTACGTCATCGGCAGGACCTGGCGGAGGGGGAGGAGCAGCGGCGCGGCGAGAAGGAGCGCCAGGACGCCGGACCCGGCGAGCGCGGCGATCACACGGATCGGCCGGCGGGGCGGCTCGGTCGGCGTCGCGCCCAACGCGAGCGCGGCCGCGAAGATCACGGTCAGCAACGAGAGTGCCGGCTCGCCGGCGAGGAGCTGGAGACCGAGCGCGAGGCCGAGCGCGGCGCCGGAGCGGAGCACGGCGGAGCCCGGAGTCCCCGCCGACCGCCCGAGATCCAGCGCCGCGGCCGCGCACCAGGGAAGCCAGGCCGCCGCGGCGGACGAGTTCATGAACGCGGAGCCGAACGACAGCATCGTCCCCGAGAAGGCGTAGGCGACGCCCGCGACGAAGCCGGCGCCGTCGGAGACGCCGAGCCTCCGCGCCAGCGCGCGCGCCCCGAAGAACGCCCACAGCACGTGGAGCAGGTAGTGGAGGTTGAACGCGGACTCCGGCGGAAGCACCCGCTCGAGCAGGAAGGTCGGATAGAGGAGGACCGCATTCGGGTTGGCGAGCAGCGGCTCGCCTCCCGACGCGCGCGCGTCCACGAACGGAACCTCTCCCGCCTTCAGCATCTCGACCGCCGCGCGGCGCCACGGCCAGTGGGTCACGAGCGCGTCGCGAAAGATCAGGCGCCGCGAGCCGACGATCTCCGGGAGCAGCGGGAGCGCGAACAGGACGACGACGGCAGTCGCCGTCAGGAATTCCCGTGAGCGGCGGGACATTGAGAGGAGTCTACAGGGACGCTCTCCAGTTATCATCCGAACCACGTGAAGCGAGCGCTGATCACCGGGATCACGGGTCAGGACGGCTCCTACCTGGCCGAGCTCCTGCTCGAGAAGGGTTACGAGGTCCACGGCGTCATCCGACGCTCGTCCTCCTTCAACACGGGCCGCATCGATCATCTCTACCAGGACCCGCACGTCGCCGACCGGCGTCTGTTCCTCCACTACGGAGACCTGAACGACGCGTCGTCGCTCAATCGCACTCTGCGGCTCGTTGACCCGGCCGAGATCTACAACCTCGGCGCGCAGAGCCACGTGAAGGTCTCGTTCGACACGCCCGAGTACACGGGCGAGGTCACCGGACTCGGGTCCGTGCGCCTGCTCGAAGCGATCCGCGAGCTGCGCATCCGCCCGCGGATCTACCAGGCGTCCTCATCCGAGATGTTCGGAGCGGCGCCGGAGGCGCCGCAGAACGAAGGCACCGGATTCCGCCCGCGCAGCCCGTACGGCGCCGCGAAGGTCTACGCCTACTGGATGACCGTCAACTACCGCGAGGCGTACGGGCTCTTCGCCGTCAACGGCATCCTCTTCAACCACGAGTCGCCGCGGCGGGGCGAGACCTTCGCGTCGCGCAAGATCACCCGCGCGGTCGGACGCATCCGCCACGGCCTCCAGGACCGCCTCTACCTCGGCAACCTCGGCGCGCGGCGCGACTGGGGCTACGCACGGGACTACGTCGACGCAATGTGGCGGATGCTGCAGCGCGACGTCCCGGACGACTACGTGATCGCCACGGGAAAGAGCCACACGGTCCGGGAGTTCTGCGATCGCGCGTTCGCGCGGGCGGGCTGGACGCTCGAGTGGCGCGGCGAGGGCACCGAGGAGAAGGGCGTCGACCGCCGTACGGGGCGCGTGCTCGTGGAGATCGACCCCGCCTACCTCCGCCCGACCGAGGTGGACCACCTGCTGGGAGACTTCTCACGTGCCCGCGAGCGGCTGGGCTGGACGCCGACGGTCGACTTCGACGGGCTCGTGGCGCTCATGACGGACGCCGACCTTCAGCTCGCGGCGCGGGAGGCGGCCGCGCGCGAGGCGGGCGTGCCGGGCGCGGGAACTCCGGCGTGAGCTTCTGGGGGAGCCGGCGCGTCCTCGTCACGGGCGGCGGCGGATTCCTCGGGCGCCACCTGGTGGAGCGTCTCGCAAACGAGCGGCCGGCCGCAATCGCCGCGCCGCGCGCCCGCGACTACGACCTCCGGCGCCAGGAGGACGTCGCGCGGTGTCTTCGCGACGCCCGCCCGCAGGTCGTGATCCACGCCGCCGCCTCCGTCGGCGGGATCGGGGCCAATCGCGCGCATCCGGGTCGGTTTTTCTACGACAACGCCGCGATGGGCATCGAGCTCATCGAGCAGTCGCGCCTTCAGGGCGTCGAGAAGCTCGTCTGCCTGGGAACGATCTGCGCCTACCCCGCCGAGACGCCGGTGCCCTTTCGGGAGGAGGAGCTCTGGAACGGCTACCCCGAGGTCACCAACGCTCCGTACGGGCTCGCCAAGAAGATGCTGCTCGTGCAGCTCCAGTCCTACCGGCAGGAGTACGGGTTCCGCGGGATCTATCTCCTCCCGGTCAATCTCTACGGCCCCGGCGACAACTTCGATCCCGAGTCGAGCCACGTCATCCCCGCGCTGATCCGAAAGTTCCGCGAGGCGCAGGAGTCGGGTCGCGCCGAGGTCGAGCTCTGGGGCGACGGCTCGCCGACGCGCGAGTTCCTCCACGTGCGCGACGCGGTCGACGGCATCGTGCTCGCCGCCGAGCGTTACGACGGCGCCGAGCCCGTCAACCTCGGCGCGGGCTTCGAGATCTCCATCCGCGAGCTCGCCGAGAAGGTCGCGGCGCTGACGGGGTTCCGCGGGAGGATCCGGTGGGACCCGTCGCGGCCCAACGGCCAGATGCGCCGACGCCTCGACACGTCGCGGGCGCGCGCGCTGTTCGGATTCACGGCGGGGGTCGGCTTCGACGAGGGACTGCGCGAGACGATCGCGTGGTGGGATTCGGCACGGGCGAAGGCGTCGCCGCCGTCGTGAGCGGCGAGGCCGAAGGGGAGCGGGCGCGAGGGATCCCGAGGGCCGTCGGCTGGACGCTCGCCGCGTTCGCCGCCGCCTCGGTGCTGTTCTCCGGAGCGTTTCCGCCCTTCGCCAACCCCAACGAGCTCTCCCGCTACGAGGCCGTCGTCGCCGCCTGGGACCGCGGCACGTTCGCGATCGACGAGGTGATCCCCGTCCTGGGCGACCACGAGGACAAGTCCCTCTCCGGCGGGAAGACCTACTCCAACAAGGCGCCCGGCCTCGCGTTCGCGGCGCTGCCGGTGTACGCGCTGCTGCGGATCGCGCTTCCCGCGCCGCAGAGCGCGGCGGCCCCGATCCTCTGGATCCTTCGGGTCCTGACCGTGACGCTGGTCTGCGCCATCGCGCTCGCGCGCCTGGCGCGCCGTCTCGCCGCGGGACCCCGGCCCGAGACCGCGCCGCTGATCGTCGCGGCCGTCGCCCTGGGCACGCCCTACCTGTTCTTCGCCCGCTCGTTCTTCGCGCACGCCTGGACGGCGGCGCTGCTGTTCCTGTCCTGGGACGCGATTCTCGCCTCGGAGAACGGCTGCCGTCGCCGCGGCGCCGGCCTCTTCGCGGCGCTTGCGCTCGCCGGATTCCTCGCGGGCTGGGCGGCCATCTCGGAGTACACCGTCGCTCCCGTCGCGGGGCTTCTGGCGCTTCGCGCGGTTCTCGGGCCGCAACGGCGGAGGATCGCGCGGCTCCTCGCCTTCGTCGCCGGCGCCGCGATCCCTCTCGCGAAGCTCGCGTTCTACGACGCGATGTGCTTCGGCTCTCCCTGGGTGCTGTCGTCGGCGCGCGAGGCGTATCCGTCCTACAGCCGCCTCGCCGGTTCCGGGCTGTTCGGCTTCGGCCTCCCGAGTCCGAGCGTCGCCCTGGATTATCTGTTTCACCCCGCGCGCGGGATCGTCCTCTTCTCGCCGTTTCTGCTCTTTGCGATCCCGGGGTTCGTGCGCTGGTGGAAGTCGGGCGGCGGTGACGGCGACGGCGAGAGAGCGACGCGCGCGGACTGCGGGCTCGCGCTGGCGGCGACGGTCCTCTTCTTCGTCTTGATGTGCGGCTATCCGAACTGGCACGGCGGCTGGTCGCTCGGGAATCGCTACCTCCTGCCGGTCCTCTTCTTCCCGGCGCTCGCGATCCCGTATGCGCTCGACTCACCCCGCTCGCGCGGCTTCTTCGGCGCCGCGGTCGTGCTCTCGGCGGCGACGCACCTCCTCCTCACGGCGAGCTGGCCCTACTTCCCGGACAACGTCCCCTGGCCGGCGGCCACCGGATCGCGCTGGTTCCTGGAGCGCGGCTGGACCGCGCCGAGCCTGCTCGACGCGTTCCCCGGTGGAGGATGGGCGGCGCTCGCGATGACGTGCGCGGCCGCCGCGGTCGCCGTCACGCTGGCCCTGCGCGCGGCCGAAGGCTCGTCGCCGGCGCCCGGACCGCCCCTGGTCGTCGTCGCGTTGCTGGGGCTCGTGCCGCTCCTGGCGCTCGTCGTGTCCGCGCCCGAGCTCGACTTCGGCGGCCGCCTCTGGCGCGCATCCGTCTTCGGTGCGTACTCGGGCCGCGATCCGGAGCGCCGCGAGCTGCGCGCGGTCGCCGAGTCCGCGGCGACGCCGCAGCAGCAGCGGATGGCGATCGGAGCGTGGCGGGCCTACGGGCCGCGATAGGCGACACGGCTCGTCAGTCCTCGATCTCGAAGACCTTCCAAAGCGCGACCCACCGGTCGCCGCGGCGGATCGCGCTCTGCGAATGGAACAGCAGCCGGACTCCGGAAACCGGCTCGACCCGCAGGCCCGGGAGGTCCGCGCCCTTTCCGTCGAACTCGTAGAGGCGGCCCTGCATCGTCCGGAAGTAGGCCGCGGTGGCCGTGCGCTCCGGGCTCCCTGAGGCGCCCGCGATGAGCGGCGGCTTCCCGAGGTAGGACGCGTAGTCGTTGAGCCGCGGCGTCAGGTCGGTCGTGAGGATCCAGCGCGCGCGGCGGCGCCTCGCGAGCGCGAGCGCCTCGCTCTCCGACTCCGCCAGGAAGAAGCGGATCGAGTCGAGGAAGCCGTAGCCGAAATTGTTGGCGACGACCGGCCGCTCGGCCTCGTAGAGGATCCAGTGGCCCGCGGACCACGGCGCGAGGACCGCCTGCGCCTTCCCGAGCGCGGCCGGGAACGGCGGCGGCCCGAGGAGGCGCGGGTCGTAGGCGTCGAGCGGCGCGGCCGACTCCGACGCCATCCGCAGTCGCGCGAGCGTGTCGAAGAAGTCGGAGCCCGGGACATAGCGCGTACGGAGCTCCTCCGCGATCCCACCCGCCATCGGCCACACGAGGAGGAGCCCGGCACAGGCGGCCGCGAGTCCAGCCCGGCGCGGTGCCTGGACGCGGCCTGCCACGAACCGCGCGGCCTCGATCAGCGTGAGCGCGGCGAGCGGCGCGGCGTAGTAAACGTCGAGACGCTGGGACAACGCGAGGAAGAGCGTCACGCCTCCCCACACGGCGAGCCCGAGGTGGGCGCCGGGGCGAATTCCGCGAGCGGCGCGAGCGATCCAGACGAGGATCGCCAACGGAGTCAGGAAGAAGGCGGCCGAGAGCTGCCGCCATGCGAGCCCGGGTCCGTCCACGAGGAGCGGACGTGCCTCGAAGATCCCGTGCAGCCAGTTCTTCGGGTAGGACAGGTAGCCCACCGGGCTCGCCCCCGGGATCTCCTGCGTCGTCCCGGCGGAGTAGAGAACGCCGTTCAGCGTGGCGGTCACGAGCTCCCGCGCGAACGGAAGCGTGGCGGCGAGAGAGGCGAGGAGGACGAGCGCCGCGAGGAGACGCGAAGACTCTCTTCGCACCGTGGCGATCGTCAGATCGATCGCCCCGACGCCGCCGGCCATCGCCGCGAGGAAGAGCGGCTGGAAGAACCCGAACGAGACGTACGTCAGGGGTGGATGGAATCCCGACGCCATGAACCAAAGTGCAGTCGCGAGCGCGGTCACCGCAGCGGGGAGCGCGAGCATCCAGACGGCCTCGCGCGCCACCGATTTCCTCGTGCGGAGCCTCTCGAGCACGAGCGAGAGCGCGACGATTGCGCCCCAGTAGATCGCACCCTGCCACGTCAGCACGGCGACGGCGAGGAGGATGCCCGTCCCGGCCGCGCGCCTCGAAGAGTCGGGATTCAGCCGGCTCGTCACATAGGCAAGGAGCACCGCCAGGCCGCAGGCCGACTCCGCGACGTGCTGGTCGGTGTGCGCGTACTGCGACCACAGGACGTGGCCCGGGCAGACCGCGAGGAAGAGCGCCGCGGCGGCGCCCGCGGCCGGGCCGTAGAGCGAGCGCGCGAGGAGGCCCACGAGCACGATCGCGACGGCCGCCAGGATGACCGGCACGGCCGCCGCGCCGCGCGCCACCTCGGCGGGGGAGGCGCCGGAACCGTGCGCGATGCGCGCCGGTGCCGCGAGCGCGAGATCGAAGAGCGGCGGCCAGATCGCGACGCCTCCGGCCGGAAAATTCATGAGCGGGTCGAAGAGGATCGTCCGCGGGAAGCTCGCCGCGGCGAAGCGCGCGCGGCGCATGTGATACGCGGAGTCGGAGTCGAGAGGCTCCACGGTCTCGCCGCGCACCGCGTCCGGTCTCGTGTGGAGGCGGAGCGCGGTGCCGAGAAGGATCGCCGCGGTCAGTCCCACGAGGAAGACCGCTCGCGACTTCATCGCCACCATTATGCGTCGGGCGACAAGACGCGTATCATCGGCGAAACGCTGTGAAGCTTTCCGTCCTCATCCCCGTCTACAACGAGGTCCGCACCTTCGACGACATCCTGAGGCTCGTCGTGGCCGAGAAGACGGACAAGGAGATCATCGTCGTCGACGACGGGTCGACCGACGGCACGCGCGACAAGCTGGCGGCCTGGGACGGCAAGGACGGCGTCCGGGTCATCCTCCACGAGAAAAACTCGGGGAAGGGGCGCGCGGTCCGCACGGCGATGGAGGCGGCGCGCGGCGAGATCCTCGTGATCCAGGACGCGGACCTCGAGTACGACCCGACCGACTACGCCTCGTTGCTCCGGCCGATCGAGGCCGGGCGCGCCGACGTCGTCTTCGGGTCCCGTTTCGCGGGCGCCTCGGAGCACCGCGTGCAGCACTTCTGGCACGTGCAGGGGAACCGGCTCCTGACCGCGATCTCGAACGTCGTCACGGGCCTGAACGTGAGCGACATGGCGACCTGCTACAAGGCGTTCCACCGGCGCGTCGTTCCGGCGCTGCGGCTCGAGTCGAAGGGCTTCGGCATCGATGCCGAGATCACCGCCAAGGTGGCCCGCGGCCAATTCCACGTCTTCGAGGTGCCGGTCTCGTACTTCGGCCGCTCCAAGGCGGACGGCAAGAAGATCCGCCTGAAGGACGGGTTCGCCGCGCTGACGGCCCTGGTCCGGCACACCTACTTCCCGAGCGCGCGTTGAGGGGTCCGCGAGGAATTGCGACCGCGGCGTGCGTCCTGGTCGTCGCCGTGTCGGTCTGGGCGGTGCGGGACCACACGCGCGAGGACTCGCTCTCCGCGGACGAGCCGATCCACATCCTGTCGGGGTACTTCGCGGTCGCGTCGCGCTCGGCGATCGTCAACATCGAGCACCCGCCGCTGCTCAAGGCGCTCTCGGGCCTCGCGCTGACCATGCTGCCGCTTCGACCGCCGCCGCCCCGCGTCCCCATGGGCAACCTCTTCGTCGACTACGGGCCGGAGTTCTTCTACGCGAACACCGTGCCGCCGGACGCGATCATCGCCCGCGCGCGCGCGCCGTTCCTGCTCGTGCTGGCGGCGCTGCTCGCGCTCGTGTTCGCCGCGGCGCGGAGCCGCTACGGCGCGGCCGCGGCGCTCTTCGCGGCGGCCATCTGCGCCTTCGATCCCAACCTCGTGGCGCACGCGGGCGTCGTCCACACCGACCTCGGCGCGGCCCTCGGATTCCTGGCGAGCGTCCTCTCGTGGGAGGCGGCGCGGCGGCGGCCGACCGCGGCGCGCCTCGCCCTCGCGGCCGTGTGCCTGGGGCTCGCCCTCACGGCCAAGTTCTCGGCGATCTACCTCGTGCCGATCCTCCTCCTCCAGACGCTCATCGCGTCCCGACGCGACTCCGCTCGCGCGCCCGGGACGCGCGGTTCCGATGCCCGGAGGGTCGGCGGCGATCTCCTGCGGCTCCTGGCGGTCTTCGCGGCGGCTCTCGTCGTCGTGGTCGCGGTCTACACGCCGGTCACCTCGCGGATGGACCCGAGCGACCAGGCGACCGTCATCCGCGAGAAGGTCGGCGGGTTCGGCCAGGCGCCGGAGCTGGCGGAGCGGATCGTCTCCGTGGCGCGCGTCTCGCGTCCGCTCGCGCACTACCTCGGAGGCGTCGCGTCGGTCGCTCGCCAGAACGCGGTCGGGGGCGGCGTGACGTTCCTGAACGGAAAGATCTCGACGCAGGGGTTCCCGCAGTACTTCTTCGTCGCGTTCGGCGTGAAGTCCTCGCTCGCCTTCCTCGCCGTCACCGCGGCGATCGTCTGGGCGCTTCTGCGCAGGGGCTCCTCCTACTCCGAGGAGGCCCGGCTGTTCCTCCTTCCCGTCGTCGTCCTCTTCCTCGCCTCGATCGGGACGACCTACAACATCGGCATCCGGCACCTCCTGCCGGTCTATCCGTTCCTCGCCCTCTTCGGCGCGGCTCTGTTCGCGCGGATCCGCGAGAAGGGGCCTGCCTCGGGCCGCGCGCGCGCCGCGGCCGCTACGGCCGCTACGGCCTCCGTCTGGATGCTGCTGCCCGTTCTCTCCGCGGTGGAGCTCGCGCGGATCCATCCTCACGAGCTCTCCTACTTCAACCCGCTCGCGGGCGGTCCCGCCGCCGGCGCCCGCATCCTCTCCGACTCGAACGTCGACTGGGGCCTCGACCTGATTCGCCTCGCGGCCGAGCTCAAGCGCCGCGGCGTCCCGGACGCCACCGTGGCCTACTTCGGCGGAGACCGCGTGGACTACCGGGTGGGCGTGCCGTCGTTCCAGGCGATTCCCGTCGTGCGCGGACGCCTCGTCGCGATCTCGGTGTTCCTCCGGACCGCGGGGCCGGAGTTTTATGCGTATCATGGCGCGACGGACCTGGCGGAGGCGCTGCGGTCGCTGGAGCGGCGGCTCGCGTCAGGCCGCGACGTGGGACGGATCGGCTACTCGATCGACCTCGTCGAGCTGCCCCCGGGAGACAACCCGTGAAGCTTTCGGTCGTGATGCCGGTCTACAACGAGAACGCGACGATCCGGGAGATCGTGCGCCGCGTGAGCGAGGTTCCCCTCGAGAAGGAGATCCTCATCGTCGACGACTGCTCGACGGACGGCACGCGCGAGATCCTCCGCGAGCTGGACGGGCAGGGCGGCGTGCGCGTCCATTTCCAGCCGGTCAACCAGGGCAAGGGGGCGGCCGTCGCGGTCGGGTTTCGCTATGCGACGGGAGACGTGGTCGTGGTCCAGGACGCGGACCTCGAGTACGACCCGATGGAGTACCTGAAGCTCCTCGCGCCGATCACGCAGGGCCACGCCGACGTCGTCTACGGCTCGCGGTTCCTGGGCGGGGGAGCGCGCCGGGTCCTCTACTTCTGGCACACCGTGGGCAACCGGCTGCTGACGCTCACGTCGAACATGTTCACCAACCTGAACCTGACGGACATGGAGACCTGCTACAAGATGTTCCGCCGCGAGGTCGTCCAGTCCATGCGGATCGAATCCCGACGCTTCGGCATCGAGCCGGAGATCACGGCCAAGATCGCGCGCCGCGGCTATCGCGTCTTCGAGGTCCCGATCTCGTACTACGGCCGCACGTACGAGGAGGGCAAGAAGATCGGCTTGAAGGACGGGTTCTCCGCGTTGTGGACGATCCTCCTCCACTCCCTGCGCGAGGCGGAGGACCCCAAGAACGTGGGGCACGTGACGCTGATGCGGATGGCGAAGCTCGAGCCCTACAACCGCTGGCTCGCGGAGCGCTTCCATCACGCCGTGGGAAGCCGCGTGCTCGAGGTCGGAGCGGGATTCGGGAACATGACGCGGCACCTCCTGCCGCGCGAGCTCGTCGTGGCGTCGGATCTGGATCCCGTCGCGCTGGAGTATCTCCGCGGGGTCTTCGGCGACCAGCCCTCGGTCCGGGTCGCGTCCTACCGCTTCCCGCTCGGACGCGAGCCGCTCGCGGAGGTCCAGGGGCTGCGCTTCGACACGGTCGTGTGCCTCAACGTCCTCGAGCACATCGAGAACGACACCGCGACCCTCTCCGACCTCTCGACCGCGCTCGTGCCGGGCGGGCGGCTGATCCTGATCGTGCCGGCCCTCGCGCGGCTCTACGGCACCCTGGACGAGCACCTTCGCCACTTCCGGCGCTACGAGAAGGCGGAGCTCGAGAAGAAGATCCGCGACGCCGGCTTCGTCCTGGAGGAGTGCCGGTTCCTGAACCGTCCGGGGATCGTCGGGTGGTACGTGAACGGGCGGATCCTGCGGCGCCGTGTCCTGCCGCGCGGCCAGCTCGCCGCGTTCAAGCTGCTGATGCCGATGCTGAGGCGCGAGGAGACGAACCCGCCGGCGATCGGAATGTCCCTCCTCGCGATCGCGCGCAAGCCGTCCTGAGGCCGTCGCGCTTCGGAGCCCTCAAGGAATCGCGGGGCGCCGCGGCGTCCACAGCGTGACCGCGGCGTCGCGGGAGCGGACGAGCGTTCGGGTGTCGCCGTGGGCCGCCGACAGCACGCGGTTCACGCCTTCGGTCTCGTAGGGCGCCGGGAGGACGAGGAAGAGCCGCGAGCCGGGCGGCGTCGCGGCGAGGATCGAGGCGAGGAGCTCCTCCTCCGGGCGGCCGGGCAGCGCCGGCACGAACCAGCCCGGGTGTTTCGAGAGCTCGGCGGGCAGCGCGGAGACCGTCGCGACGAGACGCCCGCGTTCCGAGGCAAGTCGCGCCGGGAGATAGAACGCGCCCGCCGCGACGACGGAGTCGCCCGGCTCCGCGGCGCGCGAGAGGCTCTCGGCGACGCCGACGTAGGGCGGAGGCGAGACCGAGTGCGTCCGACGGGCGAGGCCGATCGTGGCGGCGAGCCCCAGCGCCGCGGCGGCGAGGCCGGCCGCCTGCAGGGCGCGGCTGCCGCGCGAGGCGGACGCGACTCCCCAGATCCACACCGCGAGCACCGCCAGCTCGGTTCGGCCGGGGAAGAGGATCGGCCGCAGGAGTCCCGCCGCGACGACGCCCGCCAGGACGAGCACGACGAAGGCCAGCGATTCCGCGGCGTCGCGCTCGCGCCGGGCGGCCGCGATGAAGAGCAGCACCAGGCACGCGGCGCCCGCCGCCACGCCGCCGAAGTAGAGAGCCGGCGAGGGAGGAATCCCGAACGTTCCCGGCACGCGGCCCACTCCGCCGAGCGCCGACAGCACGCCGCCCGCCGACGCGGCCGCGGGCTCGCGGATCCAGGCGATCGCCGCGGCGGGCTGTGCGCGCAGGATCGGGATCCACGGGAGGAAGGCGACGGCGCCCAGGAGGAGCCCGGCGCAGGACCGCCACCGCCGCGCGCTCGCGGCCAGGAGGAGGAGCGCGACGACGACGAAGAGCGCGAGGTAGTGAACGAAGAGGGCGAGCGCGGCGACGACGGCCGTCGCGACGAGGCGGCGCACGGTCTCCGCGCCGCGCAGCGCGAGCAGAAACAGCGCGAGCGCGAGGAGAGCGAGGAGCGCGTACGCGCGCGCTTCCCCCGCGTACAGATTGAGGAGAGCGGATCCCGAGACGAGCAGGACGAACAGGCCGCGCGAGATCCCCGCCCGAATCGTCCAGGCGCAGCCAAGGAGCCCGAGCCCCGCGAGAAACGACGGCGCGCGCAGCCACGCGTCGCCGCTGTTCATGCGATCCGCGAGGAGCGCGAACGGTTTCACGATCAGATAGAAACCGGGCGGCCCCGAGTCGAAGCGCAGCGCCTCGAGCAGTCCGTGCGGTCCTCGCAGCGGGAGCCGCGCCGCCCAGAACGTGAAGAGCTCGTCGAACCAGAGCGGACGCGTCCGCAGGATCTGGAGACGCAGGAGCAACGAGAGGAGAGCGACGAGGATCAGCAGGAGCACACCGATCCTCGCGCGTGACCGGCCTTGCACTTCCCGCTCGATGCCGTATCCTAACTCTTAGTGGCCGATTCCGTCGATTCGAATCCGATGCGATCGACCATCGCCCCGGGGCCTCTTCGCGGTCTCACGCTCGCCTTCCTCCTCCTCGTCGCCGTCGTGTGGGCGAATCCGCTGTTCGTTCCCCGCAGCTTCGCGGGCCGCGACCTCATCGCCTACAACCTGCCGATGGAGAAGGCGATCCACGACGCGTACGCGCGCGGGCACTTTCCGCTGTGGGTCGAGGAGATCTCGGGAGGCCGGCCGCTCCTGCCCAACCCGAACGCCGGGGCGATGTACCCGGTGCGCATGCTGCTCGCGCTCCTGCCGTTCCCGATCGCCGCGAAGCTCTTCCCGATTCTCCACTGGGCGCTCGCGGGTCTCGGGGCGCTCGCCCTCGCGCGGCGGCTCTCCGTCTCGCGCGCCGGCTCCTGGATCGCCGGAGTCACCTACGCGTTCTCGGGCGTCGTGGTGTCGGACGTGTTCTTCCCGCACGTCCTTCCCGGCGCGGCCGTGATGCCGTGGGTGGTCTGGGTCCTCGCGGGGACCGGAACCTTCGCCGCGCGGACGCTCGGGCTCTCCCTCCTCTTCGCGGCCTCGATCCTTTCCGGCGATCCCTTCACCTTCGGCATGGCCATCCTCGGGGCCGCCGGCTGGATCGCGTTCGCCGCGCCCCGTCCCGAGCGCGGCGCGCTCGCGCGACTCCTCGCCGTGTCCCTCGGGCTCGCGGCGCTCGCGGGGCTGCCGCAGATCCTGGCCACCGCGCTGTGGATCCCGGAGACGCACCGCGCGGTCACCGGGGTGACCTGGCGCGAGGCGCTCCAGTTCTCGGTCTCGCCCTGGAGGTTCCTGGAGCTCGTCGTCCCGTATCCGTTCGGCGCAGTCTCGACCAACGACGTCCACGCCAACTGGGGCTGGTCGCTCTTCTCCGGGAAGATGATCGGTCTCTTCCTGACGCTCTACGCGGGCTCCCTCTCGGCGATCGCGCTCGTCGTCACGTGGCCGCTGCGCACGCCGGCGGTCCGGCTCGGCCGGTTCCTCGTCGCGGCGGCGGTCGTGCTGTCGGCGTCGTGGTTCCTGATCCCCGTGGGCTGGCGCGAGCACGCGGCGCCGCTGGCGCTCCGCAACCCCGAGAAGTTCGCGCTGCTGCTGCCGTTCGGGCTCGCGCTGCTCTCCGGTGCGGCGCTCGACGCGCTCGGGGATGTCGCGAGGCCGAGGCTTCCCCGCTGGATCCTCGGCGTGGGGATCGGCCTGACGGCGGTCGCGGTCGCGGCCGCGGTGTGGCCGCGCGCGGCGGCCCGGATCGGCCTCGCCGCGATTGCCGCGACCCGCACCCGCACGGACCTGGTCGACGTCGCGGCGCGGGAGCTGCCCTTCGCGCTGACCGAGGGCGCGTCGCTGTGGATCGCGACCGCGCTCGGCCTCGATTGGGCGCGCTCGCGGCGTGCTCCCACGTCGGCCTCGAGGCTGGCCGGGCTCGCGCTCCTGACGCTCGTCCCCATCGCGGCGACGCGCCGCATCGGCTGGACGTTCCGGCAGGAGGAGGTGTTCGCGCCGCCCGCCGCCGTCCGCTGGATGGCGAAGCGCGACCCCGAGAACCGCTACCGCACGCTCGGCGAGATGGCCTACCGGCCGCCGCAGGCGCTCGAGTCGGCGGAGTCCGGCTACGACCTCGGCTATCTCGAGATCGTCCGGCGGAACTTCGACACGCACGCCATGGTCCTCTGGGGCCGCGGCGCGGTGCTGAACGGCGACTTCGACAACGGCGACCTCTCGCGCGTCGAGAGCATCCGGATGCTCTCGGGCATGGAGGGCCGCTTCCGCGATCCGGGCGCGCTGTTCGGGAGCCTTGCGCTGCGCTTCGGCGTTCGCTACCGCGACCAGCTCCCGCCCGTCGCGGGATTCGCGCCGGTGCGCACGGTCGGCAACGACGCCTGGGACGAGAACCCCGCCGCGCTGCCCGACATCCGCCTCGCGACCGAGTGGAGGGAGGAGCCCGACGCGCTCTCGGCCCTGCGCGAGCTCCAGGGTCTCGGCCCGGGGGCGATCGTCGTCGAGTCGGGCCGGACGGCGAGCGGTGGCGGGGCGAACGGCGTCCTCCGGATCCTCGCGCGCAGCCCCGAGCACCTCCTCCTCGAGACCGATTCGCCGGCGCCCGGCTGGCTCTTCGTGCTCCGCGGCTTCTGGAGACACCGCGTCGTGCGCGTCGACGGCGTCGAGACGGAGGTCGTGCCGGCGCAGCTCGCGTTCTCCGCGGTCGCGCTTCCCGCGGGCCGGCATCGCGTCGAGTGGCGGGAGTCGTTCCCGGGCTGGTCGATCTCCCGGTTCGGCCCGGTCCTGTACGGCCTCGCGATCGCCGGGCTCTTTGTACGGGCGCGCGCTCACCGCGCCGTGACGGCGCGCGGAGACCACGCCGCGTGACGTCGATGGCGTCCGAGATCTCCAATCCGCGCGCGGCGAAGTCGGATGCGCCCGCGGTCCTGCTCTTCCTGCTGCTTCTCCTCGCGGCGTACGCCGATCCGCTCCTGGCGCGCCGGAGCTTCGTCGGGCGCGACATCGTGCCCTACGTCCTTCCCCTCGAGCAGGCCGTGCACGGCGCGTGGGCGCGCGGGACGGTGCCCGTCTGGTGGGACGCGGTCTCCGGCGGGCGGCCGCTCCTCCCGAATCCGAACGCCGGCGTCTTCTATCCGCTGCGCGTCGCGCTCGCCGCGCTGCCGTTTCCCTCGGCCATGCGCGTGTTCCCGGTCGCGCACTGGTTCCTGGCGGGCTGGGGCATGCTCCGCCTGATGCGCGTCGCCGGAGGGTCGCGCGCCGGCGCGTGGATCGCCGCGGTCAGCTACGCCTTCTCCGGCGTCGTCGTGTCGGAGATCTTCTACTACGCGTTCCTCCCGGGCGTCGCTCTGCTGCCCTGGTCTCTCTGGGCGCTCGCGCG
>Ga0105248_10003802_pt1 | contig 16733 bp, 12 predicted proteins | sample KBSS34metaG_FD_81524 | JGI IMG/M metagenome (GOLD analysis project Ga0105248, IMG submission 81524) | Switchgrass rhizosphere microbial communities from Kellogg Biological Station, Michigan, USA - KBS S3-4 metaG | ecosystem: Host-associated > Plants > Roots > Rhizosphere > Soil | place... | reverse complement strand
GAACAGCATGATCCCGCCCGCGATACGGAAACTGTCGAGGTCGATGTGCAGGAAGCTCAGCAGCGCTTCGCCGAACATCGCAAAGAAGACGAGGATCAGTCCGGCGATAATCGTCGCGCGGATCGCCATCGCGCGACGATGCGCGCCCGTCGCGCCCGAGGTCAGCCCGGCATAGATCGGCGCGCAGCCCGGCGGGTCGATCACCACGAAGAAGGTGATCAGCGACGAGATGTAGAGTTCGAGCATCAGGGTGACGGAGCGTCAATATGGTCGGTAAGCACACGTTCCCAGCCAGTGCCTTCCCACGCCGACACCTCCATCTCGCGGGCACCGTCCGGCCAGACGATCCAGCGCCAGATCAACGTCGAATCCGTCGAAGCACCTGTTTCGGTCAAGCCGGGCGAATCGTCCTTTTCCCACATCGGCGCATTGCCGCAGGTCGCGCGAACAATGGCGGGCTCCGCCGGTCGCGCGCGCTCTTCCTTGAGCGTGTCGCCACCGTCGACGATCCACTTCCAGTGTCCATCTTTCTGGCGCTGCCATACAGTGGTGAAATAGCCGACGGTGCCCTCGGGCCGCTTCCAGCCGCCGGTGTTGACGGCGAGGCTCCCGTCGCAGGAAATAAAGCTCTTTGTCGGCCACCATTCGATCGCTTTCGGCGGGTCGCGACGGTCTTTCAGGAAGACGTGTGTCTTTACCGGCTTGGGCGCGAACATCGTCGCATCGTCGGCTGCCCATTTGCGGAAGGCGGTCCACTGGCCGAGCGCCTGAGCGTCCGCAGCGAAGGCGCGCTCCGCTTCAACCGGCGTCATGGGTGCCGCTGCCGGTGCGGCAGCCAGCATCAGCAACCACGGCAGCATCAGATCGCGCTTTCGTCGTACGCCACGCCCGCCCGGCGATGCGCCGAGATCAGCGTATTGCGCAGCAGGCAGGCGATGGTCATCGGCCCGACGCCACCCGGCACCGGCGTGATCGCCCCCGCCACGCTCGCCGCACCGGCGAAATCGACGTCGCCAACCAGCCCGTCCTCGGTGCGGTTGATGCCGACATCGATCACCGTCGCGCCGGGCTTGATCCATTCGCCCTTGATCATCGCCGGGCGGCCGACCGCCGCGACGACGATATCGGCGCGCTTCACCACGCTCGACAGGTCGCGCGTCCTGGAATGCGCCACCGTCACGGTGCAGCTTTCGCGGATCAGCAATTGCGCCATTGGCTTGCCGACGATGTTGGAGCGGCCGACTACCACGGCGTCGAGTCCGGTCAGATCGCCCAGCACGTCCTTGAGCAGCATCACGCAGCCATAAGGCGTGCACGGCACGAAACCGTGCAGCCCCGTCGCCAGCCGCCCGGCATTGACCGGGTGGAAGCCGTCGACATCCTTGTCGGGGTCGATGCGGGTGATCACGACCTGTTCGTCGATATGTTTGGGCAAGGGCAGCTGGACGAGGATGCCGTCGACCGTCGGATCGGCGTTGAGCGCCTCGATCAGCGCCAGCAGGTCGTCCTGCGCCGTATCGGCCGGCAGGCGGTGCTCGAAACTCTCCATGCCCGCGGCGAGCGTCGCCTTGTGCTTGGAGCGGACATAGACCGCCGATGCCGGGTCCTCGCCGACCAGCACCACCGCCAACCCCGGCGCGCGGCCGGCGGCGGCGCGGAACGTGGCGACCTGGCCCGCGATCCGCGCGCGCAGGTCGGCGGCGAACGCCTTGCCGTCGATGATCCGTGCGGTCATTGCTGCCTCACACCACGCCGCCGGCGAGCGTGAGATAGAGCTGCGGCAGGATGATCGTCATCAGGATGTAGATGATCAGCAGCACGACCAGCGGCGACAGGTCGAGCCCGCCGAAGTCCGGCATGATGCGGCGGATCGGGCGATAGAGCGGATCGGTCATCTTCTGCAGCGCGTTCCACACCGCGCGCACCGTGTCGTTCCACGTGTTGATGATGTTGAACGCGATCAGCCACGACATGACCGCCTGGATGACGATGATCCACCACAGGATGTTGAGCAGAACCTCGGCGATCCGGAACAGGACGAAGAGCAAGGATTCCTCCTTCGAATGACTTGGCGCGGCAATACAGCAAAGCCCCGAGCGCGAACAGGGCCGCCCGTCAGCGGCGGATCAGCGTACCCGCACCGCGCCTTGTGAACACCTCGAGCAGCATGGCGTGCGGCACGCGCCCGTCGAGGATGACCGCCGCGTCCACGCCGGCCTCGACCGCGGCGACACAGGTCTCGATCTTGGGGATCATCCCGCCGGTAATCGTGCCGTCCTCGCGCAAGCCGGCGACCGCCGCGGGGTCGAGATCGGTCATCAGCGCGCCCGATTTGTCGAGCACGCCGACCACATCGGTCAGCATGAACAGCCGCGAGGCGCCCAGCGCCGCGGCGATCGCGCCGGCCATGGTGTCGGCGTTGATGTTGTAGGTGTGGCCGTCGTCACCGATCGCGATCGGCGCGACCACCGGGATGATCCCGGCGTCGGACAGCGTGTCGATGATGCGCCGGTCGACGCCGACCGGCTCACCGACGAAGCCGAGATCGACATGGCGCTCGATGCCCTGCAGCCGGTCGGGCGTGTCGCGACCGACCTTGGCGGCGCGGACGAAGCCGCCGTCCTTGCCCGAAATGCCCACCGCGCGACCGCCGGCCTGGCCGATCCAGCCGACGATCTCCTTGTTGATCGATCCGGCGAGGACCATCTCGGCGATCTTGGCCGTCTCGGCATCGGTGACGCGCAGCCCGTTGACGAAGCTCGATTCGACCCCGAGCCGCTTCAGCATCGCACCGATCTGCGGCCCGCCGCCATGGACCACGACCGGGTTGATCCCGACCGCCTTCATCAGCACGACATCCTCGGCGAAATCGCGCGCGGCTTCCGGATCGCCCATGGCGTGCCCGCCATATTTCACGACGAAGGTCGCGCCGGCATAGCGCTGCATATAGGGCAGCGCCTCGACCAGCGTTTCGGCCTTGTTGAGCAAGGCGGGATCGGGGGAATAATCGGTCATGATGCGCGGGCGCTTAGGCTGAGAGCGGCCTGCCGTCCAGCCAGCGCCCGATCGCGACCATCAGATAGATCAGCGGCGGCACCAGCGCGGCCGACAGCACGACCTTCACGATCATCTGTCCGAGCAGGATCTCGCGGATCGGAAATACACCACAAAAGGCGATGCTTACGAATAGCAGGGTGTCGACGATCTGGCTGAGGATGCTCGCGGCCCCCGCGCGCAGCCACAACATCGCCTGTCCTTCGCGCCCCTTGAGGTAGGAAAAGACCGTCACGTTGAGCGTCTGCGAAATGCCGTAGGAGATGATCCCGGCGATCCAGATGCGCGGCGTCGCGCCCATCATCAGCGCGAAAGCGTCGCGCCGTACCGGATCCATGTCGCTCGCCGCCGGGATGACCAGCACCACCAGCGACAGCAGGATCGAGACGACCAGCGGCACGAAACCGAACTGCACCAGCTTGTTAGCGGTCTTCGCGCCGTGCAACTCGGCAATCGCGCTCGACGTGATGACCAGCAGCAGGAAGGCGAAGATGCCCGCCTCGATCGCCAGCGGGCCTAGGCCGAACACCGGGCCGAGCGCGGACAGCGGTCCCAGCGCGACCTGCTTGTTGCCGAGCACGCCGGCGATACATACCATGCCGCCGTAGAAGATCGAGAAAGCGAAGAGCGAGCGCGGGATCGCGGGCGTGGGTGTATCCATCCTCCGTTGCTAGCGCAGAACGGGCCGGCGTCAAACCGCGCGCGACTGTGGAGATTTGCGCCTCGCCTGAAGTACCCCTTCCGTCACCCCGGACTTGTTCCGGGGTCCACCGTGCCGCCTAAGCGAAGCCATCGGCGCTTGCGGCGCGGTGGATGCCGGAACAAGTCCGGCATGACGGCAAAATGGTCATGCACGCGACCGATGAAAAGCAGGCCTCCTTCGAGACTAGCCCGCAGCGATTCCCCCTGTATGGTGGTGCGCTTGACCGGCGATGCGCCGGACCAGGGAAAACGAGGCGGGCACGCGTCAATGAATCGAATCCTGATCGGCATCGCGGGCCTCGCGGTCATCCTCGGCATCGCGTTCCTGCTGTCGACCGATCGCCGGGCGATCCGGCTGCGCGTGGTCGGCGCGGCGTTCGGGTTGCAGGCCGGTATCGCCGTGCTCGTCCTCTATACGCCATGGGGTAAATCGGTGCTCGAGTTTCTATCGGGCGGCGTGGCCAACCTGCTCAGCTATGCCAATGCCGGCACCAGCTTCCTGTTCGGCAAGTTGGCCGGCGATCCGTTGGGCAAGAACTTCGCGATCCAGGCGCTGCCGGTGATCATCTTCTTCGCCGCCCTGGTCTCGATCCTCTATTATCTCGGCATCATGCAGCTCATCGTGCGCTGGCTCGGCGGCGCGATCGAATGGGTGATCGGCGTCTCCAAGGTGGAATCGTTGTGCGCCGCGGCCAATATCTTCGTCGGCCAGAGCGAATCGCCGCTCGTCATCCGGCCCTATCTCGCCGGGTTGACCCAGGCGCAGCTGTTCACCGTGATGACCAGCGGCATGGCGGGCGTCGCCGGGACGATCCTCGCCGCCTATGCCTCGATGGGCATCCGTATCGAATATCTCCTCGCCGCCAGCTTCATGGCAGCGCCTGGCGGTATCTTGATGGCCAAGATCATCATGCCCGACCGGCTCGTTACCCCCGACGGCCAGCTGCCGCTCGGCGACAATCCCGAGGACGAGATCATCGCCATCGCCGAGGCGAGCCATGACGAGGAAAAGCCCGCCAACATCATCATGGCGGCCGCGCAGGGCGCGCAGACCGGCGTCAGGCTGGCCGTCGCGGTCGGCGCGATGGTGCTCGCCTTCGTCGCGCTGGTCGCGCTGGCCAATGGCATCCTGGGCGGTATCGGCCACTGGTTCGGGATCGACGATCTCAGCTTCCAGGGGCTGCTCGGCTATGTCTTCGCGCCGGTCATGTACCTGCTCAATGTGCCGTGGAGCGAGGCGGGCATCGCTGGCGGGCTGTTCGGCCAGAAGGTCGTCCTCAACGAATTCGTCGCCTATATCAGCCTCGGGCAGGAGAAAGGGCTTTCGCAGCACACCATCGCGGTGGTGACCTTCGCGCTGTGCGGCTTCGCCAATTTCTCGTCGATCGCGATCCAGATGGCGGTGACCGGCAGCCTGGCGCCCAACCAGCGCCCGGTGATCGCCAAGCTCGGCCTGCGCGCACTCGCGGCGGGCAGCCTGGCCAATCTGATGTCGGCGGCACTGGCAGGGCTCTTGATCCCCTATTAAGCGTTGGCGTCTGCAAGGAGAAACCTGATGGACGGCGTGACGGAAGTGGGAACGGACTGGGGCGCGGCCGCCGCGGCCGAGCTCGGCGACGTGGTCGAGCTGCGACGGGCGATCCATGCCGATCCCGAGATCGGGCTGCACTGCGACCGCACCACCGCCAAGCTGCGCGCGGCGATCGCCGGGCTGCCGCTCGAGATCCATGAGAGCAAGTCGACCAGCGGCTTCGTCGCGATCCTGCGCGGCGGGCGCAACAATGGCCGCACCGTGCTGCTGCGCGGCGACATGGACGCGCTGCCGATGCAGGAGGAGACCGGCCTGGAGTTCGCCTCGAAGGTCCCCGGCGCGATGCACGCCTGCGGGCATGACGCGCACTCGGCGATGCTGGTCGGTGCCGCCCGCGCCCTGTGCGCCCGCAAGGACAGCCTGCCCGGCACCGTGGTGTTCATGTTCCAGCCCGGCGAGGAGGGTTATCACGGCGCGCGCTACATGATCGAGGACGGGTTGCTCGACATCGCCCGGCCCGAGGCGGCGTTCGCGCTGCACATCTCGCCCAACGCGCCGGCCGGGACCTTCGTCAGCCGGGTTGGGCCGCTGCTCGCCTCGACCGACACGCTCTACGCCACGGTGCGCGGGCGCGGCGGCCATGCCGCCATGCCGCACGACACGCTCGACCCGATCCCGGTCGCCTGCGAGATCGTCACCGCGCTGCAGACCTTCCTCGCCCGCCGCGTACCGGTGAGCGATCCCGCGGTGCTGACCATCGCCCAGATCAATGCCGGATCGGCGCACAACATCGTGCCGCAGACGTGCGAGATGACCGGCACGCTGCGCACCCTGTCGGAGCGCACCCGCGAGCTGATGCGCGATGCCTTCAAACGCATCGTCGAGAACATCGCCGCCGCGCACGGCCTGGTCGGCGAGGTCCGGCCAGAAAGCGGCTATCCGGTGACGATGAACGACCCGCGCGCCTATGACCTGATGCGCGGCCAGGCGATCGCGATGGGCGGCGAGGGCGCCTGGCAGGTGATGCCCGCGCCGATGATGGGCGCCGAGGATTTCGCCTATGTGCTGCGCGACGTGCCCGGCGCGATGGCGTTCATCGGCGTCGCCGAGACCGGCAGCGACCCGCGCACCAACCCGCCGCTGCACAACACCCGCATGACGATCGACGAAGCGACCATGGCGCGCGGCGTCGCGCTGCACTGCGCGGCGGCGGCGAAGTTCCTCGAGGACGGCTTCGACTGAGTTCTTGGCCCCTTCCGCAAGCGGGAGGGGAGAAGGTCAGGCCGGGCGGTGGTTCGCCACTACCGCTTCGACGACCGCCTGCATCAGCGCCTGGCGCTCGGGGATCGGGCGCGGCGTGTCGCCGATCATCACCGCGATCGAATAGGCCTTGCCGTCGGGCGCGATCAGGAAACCGACATCGTTATAGCCCGCCGTGCGCCCGCCGAGATCCTGGCCGGTGCCGGTCTTGTGGCCGAAGGTCCAGCCCGGCGGCACCGCGCCGCGCAGTCGCTGCCGCCCGGTGTGCGACAGTTCCATCGTGCTCATCAGATATTGCGTCGAGCTCCACGACAGCAGCTTGCCCTGCTTGAGCTTGGCCAGCGCGCCGGCGATCGCCAGCGGCGCGGCGCCATCGGGCGGATCGGCGACGTAACGCTCGAACGCCTCGAGCCGCGCCGACGGCGCGAGCCGCGCGCGCGCCTGGGTGAAGGCATTGCCGAAGGCGAATTCCGGTTTCCATTCGAGGCCCGCGGTCTGGCTCTGCAACAGCCGCTCGCCGGGGCCGAAGCGGATGTCGCCGAGCCCCTTGCGCACGATAAAGTCGCGCACCGCCGCCGGCCCGCCGACATAGCGCAGCAGCCGGTCGTTGCAGGTGTTGTCGCTCATCGTCAGCGCGCGCTGGAGCAGATCGCCGACCGTCGTATGATAGCCATCGGCCCTGATCAGCGCGGCGACGGGCTGATGGAACAGCGTCAGATCCTCGCGCGTCAGCGTGATCGGGTCCTCGAGCCTGAGCCGGCCGGAATCGCGGAAGTCGAGCACGGTCATCGCGACCCACAGCTTCGACACGCTCTGCTGCGGCATGCGCTGGTCGCCCTGGCTGTCGACGCTCCAGCCCTGGTCGATGCTCCTGACCGCGATGCCCACGCGACCATTGAAGGTCTTGCCCAGCGTGACGATGCTGGCCACCAGGGGTTGCGGCGCGGTTACTGGTGCCGGACGCGGTGCGGGCAGCGGCACGGCGATCACGACCCGATAGGCTGGAGGCGGCGGTGCGGCGCCGACGTGCACGCGCGTATCGTGACCGCAGGCGCACAAGGCGCTCGCCAGCATCAGTGTCGCGACCGGCCGGGAAAGATTCAATGGAAGAATAGGCTGCACCACCGACTGTTTTCCCCGCATCCCCGAAATGACATTAGAGACAGAATCTCGTTGAGAAATCCCTAGCTCGCAACGTTGCGATGAATCGCATGTGACGCACGATGAAACGGTTGTCGCAATATCGCCATGCAGGGCATTGGATTCAATGCAGGAGTTTTACGGAAGCAGAGCGAGGACGAGATTGACCTCGCACCCGCAACCGCAGCGTCAAGGAACGAGCACCGTGTCGACCGCCTGGGGGAGCATCTCCGGATAATCGAGCGTGTAGTGCAGACCGCGCGATTCATGGCGGTGGAGCGCGGAACGCACGATCAGGTCGGCGGTCTGCAGCAGGTTGCGTAGCTCGATCAGGTCGGGCGTGACGCGGAAATGGCCGTAATAATCCTCGATCTCGGCGGTCAGCAGCTTGATGCGGTGCTGGGCGCGCTCGAGCCGCTTGGTGGTGCGGACGATGCCGACATAGTTCCACATGAAGCGGCGGATCTCGGTCCAGTTCTGCTTGATGACGACTTCCTCGTCGGAATCGGTCACGCGGCTCTCGTCCCAGCCGCGGATCGCCGGGACCGGCGGCAACTCGTCCCAGCGCGCGGCGATATCGCGCGCGCAGGCCTCGCCGAACACGAAGCATTCCAGCAGCGAGTTGGAGGCGAGGCGGTTGGCGCCGTGCAGGCCCGACTGGGTACATTCGCCCGCCGCGTAGAGGCCGGGCAGGTCGGTGCGGCCGTCACGGTCGATGACGATGCCGCCACAGGTATAATGCTGCGCGGGCACCACCGGGATCGGCTGCTTCGTCATGTCGATGCCGAGGCCGAGCAGCTTCTCATAGATGTTGGGGAAGTGGCCGCGGACGAACTCGGGCGGCTGGTGGCTGATGTCGAGATGGACGTAGTCGAGCCCGAGGCGCTTGATCTCATGGTCGATCGCCCGCGCCACCACGTCGCGCGGGGCGAGCTCGGCGCGTTCGTCGAAGTCGGGCATGAAGCGGTAACCGGTGTCGGGGATCTTGAGCTGCCCGCCCTCGCCGCGCACGGCCTCGGTGATCAGGAAGTTCTTGACCTCGAGATTGTACAGGCAGGTCGGGTGGAACTGCATGAACTCCATGTTCGACACGCGTGCGCCGGCGCGCCACGCCATGGCGATGCCGTCGCCGGTCGCGCCGCGCGGCGCGGTCGAGAAGAGATAGGTCCGCCCCGCGCCGCCCGTCGCCAGGATCGTCGCGCGCGCGGTGAACAGACCGACATGGCCGGTGGCCCGATCGACCGCATAGACGCCCCAGACATTGCCGGCGCCGGAATAGCGCTCTTCATGGCGTGAGGTGGCGAGGTCGATCGCCACCTGATCGGGCACGAGCGTGATGTTGGGATGCGCCTCGGCGGCGCGCTGCAGCGCCATCTGCACCGCCCAGCCGGTGGCGTCGTCGACATGGACGATACGGCGATGCGAATGGCCGCCCTCGCGGGTGAGGTGGAGCGCGTCACCCTCGGTCGCGAAGGGCACGCCGAGCTCCTGCAGCCGCGCGATCGCGGCCGGCGCGCCCTCGACGACGAACTCGACCGTGGCGCGGTCGTTGAGCCCGGCACCGGCGATCATCGTGTCCTCGATATGGCTCTCAAAGGTGTCGCCGGGCTCGAGCACCGCGGCGATCCCGCCCTGCGCCCAGGCCGTCGACCCCTCGTTCATCGCGCCCTTGGCGAGCACGGTAACGGTGAAGCGATCGGCGAGGTTGAGCGCGGCGGTGAGGCCGGCGGCGCCCGAGCCGATGATGAGGATGTCGGAGTTCATCAAAGCCCCTCCCCTGAAGGGGAGGGGCTCGAGGAAAGAAGACCCTTACGCATTGGCCGCCCGCGTCAGGTTGAGGAACACATCCTCCAGGTCGGGTTCCTTGGTCGAGACCTCGACGATGCCGAAGCCGCCGGCCTGGACCGCCGCCAGCACCTGGCCGGCATTGGCCTGGTCCTTGCGGTAGGTGATCTCGAGCACGCGCTCGCCCTTCAACTCGATCTTCTGGAAGCAGACATTGGCCGGCAACGACGCGACGTCGCGGTCGACGGTGACCTCGACCAGCTTTTCCTGCGCCATGCCGACCAGCTCGCGGGTCGGCTTGTTGGCGATGACCTTGCCGTGGTTGATGATCGCGATCCGGTCGCACAATTGCTCGGCCTCTTCGAGATAGTGCGTGGTCAGCACCACCGTCACGCCCTGGTCGTTAAGGCTGCGGACATAGGCCCAGAGCTGCTGGCGCAATTCGATGTCGACGCCGGCGGTCGGCTCGTCGAGCACCAGCACCGGCGGCGCGTGGACCATTGCCTTGGCGACCATCAGCCGGCGCTTCATGCCGCCCGACAGCGTGCGGGCATAGGCATTGGCCTTGTCCTCGAGATGGACCGCGCGGAGCAGTTCCATCGAGCGGCGCTTCGCCCTGGGCACACCGTACAGCCCGGCCTGGATCTCCAGTGTCTCGAACGGCGTGAAGAAGGGGTCGAACAATATTTCCTGATTGACGATGCCGATCGACGCCTTGGCGTTGCGCGGATGCGCGTCGATGTCGAAGCCCCAGATCGCCGCCGTGCCGCTGGTCTTGTTGACCAGGCCGGCCAGGATGTTGATCAGCGTCGACTTGCCCGCGCCGTTCGGCCCGAGCAGCCCGAACACCGAGCCGCGCGGCACCTCGAAACTGACCTCATCGAGCGCGCGCTTGCCGCCCGCATAGGTCTTGCATAGCTGGTCGATGGCGATGGCGGCTTCGGTCATGACCAGCCTGTAAGCGGGCGGGCGGGCAAGCTCAATGCTTGGCGTGGGGTGAGGGCGCGGCGTGGGCACCGGCGCGGGCCGTGCGGCGGGGGAAGATGTGGCGGGCCTGTTGGACGGGGCGAGCAAGTATCGGCGAAGTGAAGCCAGCGGAGGGCGGCAAGTAATGCCTGGGTTTTGCGAGGCCCCTTGGGAACGATTTTTTCGGGGCGAGGCGTCACGGCGCGGCATGACGAGGCCGAGATGAGGCGCGGTCGGGCGGGTAGGTGACTGCGCCTTTTCCTGGCGAATTATGCGAATAGCTGACACGATATTGTCTCTCTGCTTGCGGCCCGGGCGGCGGCTTTCCAACGGCCGTGGCGCGGGTAATGTGCGCGGTGAGCGGGGAGGATGGCGGATGAAGCAGACGGATTGAATCAGGCTAGAGTGAGCGGCTCTGCGACGGGTTAGCTGGATCGCCACAAAGAAAAGCAGGATATTGGACCATCATCGCAACCCCTTTTCTCTGCGGGAAGGGGCGGATTGTGCGATCGCAACGCAACGCAATCCGCCCGCCCAATTTCAATCACACCGTTCGAAACTCAAGCCAGCACCCAATCGTGCAGCATATGATCCGCCAGGACGGGGTGGAGCATGCCGCTCCCGGCGCCGTGATCGAGAATGCCCAGATCATCGGCCAGGGAATCGAATGCGGACACGGCCGCTGACGCCGGCGATTGACTGGCGGCTGCGGCATGCGCTCCGTCGTCGGCCTTCACGGTGATCACGACATCCTGGAAGTCGTCGTCGCTCTTCCCGACATTACGCAACAAGTCCTCGAAGCCGATCCGGAGTGCGCCGCTGTCGTCACTCGCCACGCCCGAAAGCACATGCTGAGCGCCATCGACGTTCGCATGCGCATCATGCGAGAAGAAGGTGACCGCATTGGGCAGGACGGTGCCGTTGTTGGCGAGTGCGAGCGACCCGCCCTGCGAGACGATCGACAGGCTGGCACCGCCAAGCGCCGAACCATCGAGCTTGTTCGCGCCGTCCTGGATCAGGAAGAAGCCGAGCTGGTGGCCCGGATCGACCCCCGAAACCGTGATCGGGCCGCCGGCATTCTTCACGTTGGCGGCGACGATCCGCACATCGGTGATGTTGCCGGCGGCATCGATTTCATAAACGCCAAGGCTGTTGGCGTATCTCGCTTGGCCGATCGATTCGATGCTCACCGTGAACGACGATGCGGTGTCGCCGTTCAGATATTGTGGATTGACGATGCCCTGGATCGCATCGCTCGCGACCGCCATCTTCTCGGCGAGCGCGGGGAGGTATTTCTGCCAGCTGATGATCGTGTCCAGCCCGTTGTGCGCGGCCATGAGATCGGCGCTGGCGACAACCCCGCCGAGGCCGAGCGTCGCCAGCGTGCTGCCGCCGCTCGACAGCGCGAGCCTGGACGTGGCGCCGCTGCCGCTCAGCGTAAAACCGCTGCGCGCGAGCAGCGCATTGGCGAGCACGATCGCGTCGCCGAGGCCGAAGTCGTCGATTGTATCGCCGTCGAGATCCGCGGCGGACCCGCGAACCATGTCAGCGCCGGCGCCGAGATGCAGCGTGTCCGTGCCAGGCCCGCCGTTGAGCGTGTCGTCACCCGCGCCGCCATCGACCGAGTCATTGCCGCGACCGCCGCTGAGAATGTCGTTGCCGCCCAGGCCCTGGACAATGTTGTTGCCGGCATCGCCGCGGATCGTGTCCGGGCCTTCGGTACCGATAAAGCTCTCGGCGACATCCTGCACGCTCACGGTCAGCGTCTTGGTGAGGGAGAGGCCGGTGCTGTCGGTGGCAGTGATTGTCACGGGGATGCTCGACCTGTCCTCAAAGTCGATATCTGCGCCGGGCGCCACGACCAGCTTGTTGCCATCGAGCTTGAACTGCGTGACCGAAGGGTCGAGCGCGAGAGTGAAGGTGTCGCCGACGTCTGGGTCGGTGACTGCGAGCGCGCCTACAATGGTGCCCGCTGACGCGTTTTCGGCGACCAGCGTCTGGCTGAGCTGAATATTGGTCGGTGCATTATCTATATTGATGATCATGTCGGCGAAAATTATCTTTTCAATATTTCTCAGCGTATCCTTGCCCAGCGATACGCCAGAGTGGTCAGTGATCGACACGGATCCATCAATATTTCTGACAATATCGACATTACTTGCGTTTGTTGGGAGGTACAAAACATCTAGTCCATCGCCGCCATCGACGGTATCATCCCCAAAGCCGGGCAGTATGCTGTCGTTGCCATCTCCACCCGTTATGACATCGTCTCCAGTCCCGCCTTCTAAAATATCATCGCCGCGGAGCCCTGATATTGTGTCATCTCCTATTCCTCCGAATATATAATCGCCTTCGTCCCCGCCAATGAGGTTGTTATTTAAATCGTCGCCTATAATAGCGGGGGATACTTCAAGTTGATCAACGATACCGAAATCGGCAATCAAGGGAGTCCCGTCGGAATTTGTCAGCGCAAGTCCGGTGATGTGATCGACAAACGCGACTGCAAATGTCTCGCGTCCCTCTATCATTCCATCTGCGAGAGCTCCGGGTAATTGCTGGGAAAGTAGCAAATCTCCCAAGTGAGCCGAGCTCGAAACCGTCAAGGATCCCTTTAAATCTACCTGGTCCGCAAAGTCATTGTTGTCGGCGGAGTTATTTCCGCTTGTCACAATTTTCCAGTCTATTTGTTTCCCCGCTAGGGCGGAATCTGCGAGAAAAATTGTAAACGTCAACGGTACAACTTCATTGGCGCCTTCCGTCATGTCCGGCGCATTTCTAAAAATATCGAGAGGGGAGCCGGTAACCGAAACCGCTTCGGGCACCAGGGCTTGAGCTTTCTGAACTTGATTTAAGGAAGAGATGAGAAAATTCCAAGCTGTTCCGGGATCGTTCGTCAATACATCGATTGTAATCTTCCCATTTCCATTCTTTGGTATTGTGACCGTATTGTCGTATGTATGCCCTCCGATGAACCCAGTATCAATCAATACGTTACCGTTAGAATCAGTGATTCGTAATTCATCCGGGATTGTAAATGGGTCAAAGTGCACGGATATCATCTGTCCCGGAGCGAATTGGCCGATATTGTGATAGCCTTCATTTCCTCCGCTAGCGCTAATCTGGTTATCAACCAACGAGGATGAATTTATTATTTGAACTGCTTGAGGCGGTCCCGGAATAAGTAAGGTATGTGAATCATCAATATAAGACTGCTCATATGTATTGAAATGGTTGACTATTCTATAATCTTTAATTATAAATGATGTGGTCTCAAACGGAGATTCGGTCCCGTCATCGATATTGTCTAATATGGTCGATATGTTAACGGTAACACTGGTCTGTCCAGCAGGAATCTTTATCCACCCCGCGCCATATCCAGTTAAGCTGACACTATTCGACAATGCCCCAAGGTTGGAAAAGTCGACACCCTCCGTGGCCGTGCCCCCAGCGTAGCCTATCTTGACATAGATATCTTTGGAGACCCCGTTCGTCGCACCGGCGCCGACCAAGCTGATAGTAAGTGGTATATCTTCTCCCTCATGCACCGCAGATATGGTTGGCGAGCATTGGATAGCGACATCAAAGTTACCGGTCACTGTGAGTGCTATTCCGGTGTGCCCCCCGGGAGAGGTGTCTACGCCATTATCTTCAAGGTCACTATAGATTTTATCGATGAAAGACTGGTCAACAATAAGGCACCCTTCGGACCAGTTTGCGCTGGTTCCATGGTGTATCATAATCCCAGTTCGAGAATTATTTTCCACATTCTCCAATAAAAATGAATCTTTTTGACTATTAGTCTTTACCTTGAAATCTAGAACGTACGACCCAGCTTGCCAGGGCGTCGCATCATCCCAGTATCCGTTGGCACTAAAGGTAACGGTTCCATTAGTATACGTATATGTCGCGGTTCCATTATCATTGCGAGCTACTGTTAGGGTAGGTGTCGTGGACATATCGCCTCCGCTGTATAGGCTAGATGATATATATTTAAATATCGGGTATCGTAGAGTAATCATTAGTGTATTGAGCGTAGCATAGACTACGGCCTACGCTTGTAATTGCGCTCACTCCTCCCGAAACGCCCGCGCCAGCTGATCCGCCAGCGGCTTCATCAAAAACGACAGCATCGATCGCCCCCCGGTCGCGACATAAGCTTCCACCGGCATGCCCGGCATGAGCGCCAGCCCGCCGAGCCGCTTCGCCGCATCGGCCGGGATCTCGATCGAAACCCGGTAATAGCTCGCGCCCGTCCGCTCGTCGGACTGACGTTCGGCCGACAGCCGGCGCACCACGCCCTCGATTTCGGGGGTCGTACGCGTGTTGAATGCCGAGAAGCGCAGCATCGCATGCTGCCCGGCGCGCACCTGGTCTATGTCCGCCGGACTCACCCGCGCATCCACGATCAGTCGGTCGCGGTCGGGCACGATTTCGAGGATCGGCTGCGCGGGCGGCACCACCCCGCCCACCGTCACATAGGCCAGCTTGTCGACCACACCTGATTGGGGCGCGCGCAACACGCTGCGGTCGATGCTGTCGCGCGCGCTTGCCTGCCGCAATTGCTGATCCGAAAGCTTGGCGGTCACGTCGGCCAGTTCGGTGCTGGCGCGAGTCCGCGCCGACTGGCCGAGATCGATGATCTGCTCGCGCAACTCAGCGATCTGGGCACGCCCCTGGGCGATCTGCGCCCCGAGTGAGGCGGCATTGGCGCGCAGGGCCACCGCCGTTCGCTCGAGCTCGTTGACCCGATTGATCGTTGCAAGCTTGCGCGCGTAGAGGCTGCGCAAACCATCGAGTTCGGGCTGGATCAGCGCCGATTGCTCGCGCGCCGCAGCGATCTGGGTGCGATAACTGGCGATCGACTGGTCAGCCTGCGCGATCCGTTGCGCGAGCTGGGCGCGCTGTCCGGCGATCTCGGTTCGACGCAGTTCGAACATGCGCGCCTCGGCCGCCATCGCAGCTACGGCCTGTGGAGCGGCCGGGTCCAGCTGTACTGGAAAGGCGACCCGCGACAAGCCGTCGCGCTCGGCGGTCAGCCGCGCCTGCATCGCAAGCAGCTGATCGAGCGTCTTGCCGGCCATCTCCGCACTCACGGCGGTCACACTGGTGTCGAAGCGCAACAGCGGCTGCCCGGCCACCACCCGGTCGCCATCGCGCACGAGGATTGCCGCGAGCACGCCGCCGGTCGGGTGCGACAGCCGCTTGACGCGCGACGCGACGGACACCTCGCCCTGCGCGATCACCGCGCCGGCAATGTTGACCACCGTCGCAAGCAGCAGCAACACGACGAGTATCGCCGCGACGAGCAGCAGCGCCATCCTGCTGTCTATGCGTAGACGCCGCCGCGGGTCGAAGCCGGGCGCCGATATCGGCATGTCGATTACAACGGGGCGACTCATGCGCGAAGCTCCACCGGCTCCACGACACGCGGTCGCGGTGTATTGCCAGAGGGTGAACCAAGCAGGCGACCCAGCACTTCGTCCCTTGCCCCGAAGGCAGCCAGCCGCCCGGCGCGCAGCAGCAACACCTTGTTGACGACGTCGAGAACCCCCGGCCGATGCGACACGACGACGACGATCCCGCCGCGCTGACGCACGCCGGTGACCGCGGCGGCGAGCGCCGCCTCGCCTTCGGTATCGAGATTGGAATTGGGCTCGTCGAGCACGACCAGGAAGGGATCGCCATAAAGCGCGCGCGCTAGCGCGATGCGCTGACGCTGTCCGGCGGACAGGCTGGCCCCCGACGGCCCCGTCGGCGTCGCATAGCCATGCTCCAGGCCAACGATCATGTCATGCACGCGCGCCGCCAGAGCGGCGGCGATGATCGTCGCGTCCTCGGCCCGCGGATCGAACCGAGCGATGTTCTGCGCGATGGTGCCGTCAATCAATTCGACATTCTGCGGCAGATAACCGGTGTGGCGCGCAAGCGCCTCGGGCGACCATTGATCGAGCGCGGCGCCGTCGATCCGGACCCGGCCCTGCGCCGGCTGCCAGAGCCCGATCAGCCCGCGGGCCAGAGACGATTTTCCGGAGGCGCTGGCGCCGATCACGCTCAGCGCGTCGCCGGCGTCGATCTGAAACGCTACCTCGGCAACCACTGGACGCGAGGCGGCGGGCGGCACCAGCGTGAGATCCTCGACGATGAGGGTATTCGAGGGCGCCGGGAGGGCGAGCGCGAACGGAGCACCGTGCTTGCTCGCCAATACGCCGGCGAGCCGCGTGTACGCCTGCCGAACGGCGATGAAGTTCTTCCAGTTCGACAGGCACAGATCGACCGGCGCGAGCGCCCGCCCGCT
>Ga0105248_10003801_pt1 | contig 16737 bp, 14 predicted proteins | sample KBSS34metaG_FD_81524 | JGI IMG/M metagenome (GOLD analysis project Ga0105248, IMG submission 81524) | Switchgrass rhizosphere microbial communities from Kellogg Biological Station, Michigan, USA - KBS S3-4 metaG | ecosystem: Host-associated > Plants > Roots > Rhizosphere > Soil | place... | reverse complement strand
TCACCGTAGAGCGTTAAAGGCTGACCGCGCAGAGCCTGCACGATGAAATTCGACACTACGCGACCGTCATCTTCGAGCATGCGTGGTCCATACGTGTTGAAGATGCGCGCGATGCGAATGTCGACTTTGTTCTGGCGGTGATAGTCAGTCATCAGGGTCTCAGCCAGACGCTTGCCTTCGTCGTAGCAGGAACGCAATCCGATGGGATTGACGTTGCCCCAGTAATCTTCCGTCTGCGGGTGGACGAGCGGATCGCCGTAAACTTCGGACGTTGATGCCTGGAGAATACGAGCGCGCACGCGCTTCGCGAGGCCGAGCATGTTGATGGCGCCCATGACGCTGGTCTTGACCGTCTTCACCGGGTTGTATTGATAGTGAACCGGCGATGCCGGGCAAGCGAGGTTATAGATCTGGTCCACTTCGAGCAGTATCGGTTCGGTCACGTCGTGACGCAGCAACTCGAAACGCGGATTGTCGAGGAGGTGAAAAATATTCTCGCGCCTGCCGGTGAAGAAATTGTCCAGGCAGAGCACCTCATTTCCTTCCCCGAGGAGTCGCTCACAAAGATGCGAGCCAATAAACCCCGCACCGCCCGTGACTAAAATTCTCATCTAATTCGCTCCAATCTCTGCGAGAAAACCTATTCTCTCCTGACGGCATAATTCCCGAGGTACAGCACGTCCATCCGCGTCTTCTGAAAGCAGTCGATCGCCTGCTGCGGCGTGCAAACGATGGGCTCGTTCTCATTGAACGACGTATTGAGCACCATCGGCACATCCGTCAGCGCCGCGAAATCTGAGATCAATTGATAGTAACGCTCGTTCACTTCGCGCGAGACTGTTTGCAAACGCCCTGAGCCATCGACATGCGTTACTGCCGGAATCTCATGCCGCCGTTCTTCTTTGATCTGGTAGACCATCAACATCGTCGGCGCCGGGTGAGTCTGCTCGAAATAATCGCCGACACGCTCTTCCAGTATCGATGGCGCAAACGGTCGAAACGGCTCGCGCTTCTTGATTCGATCGTTGAGAACGTCTTTCATCTCGGCGCGGCGCGGATCGACGACGATCGATCGATTGCCGAGGGCTCGCGGTCCAAACTCCATTCGTCCCTGAAACCATCCTACGACTAAACCCGCCGCGATGTCTTGCGCGGCGCGCTTAGTCAGATCTTCATCGGAGTAACGTTCGAAGAGTAGTTTGCTTTCAAGTAGCGTGCTCTCGATTTCTTCATTCGTGAATTCCGGACCAGTGTAAGCGCCCATCATTACTTCGCCACGCTTGTAGACGTGGTAACAAACACCGAGTGCGGTGCCGCTGTCACCGGCTGCTGGCTGAATGAAGAGACGTTTGAACGGTGTGTTCAGCAGGATCTTTCCGTTCATCACGGAGTTGTACGCGACACCGCCCGCAAGACCAAGATCGGTGAGCCCGGTTTGTTCGTGCAGATGATTCAGGATGTGAAAGCCAACCTCTTCCAGCCGCAACTGCAAACTCGCCGCAATGTCGCGCTCACGATCTGTTAGCTGCCCGCCGGGCTCGCGTGGCGGTCCAAAGAGATGCGCATACTCGTCGGAGAAAACACGACCGATCACGGGTGAGCCCTCGTCCCAGGTCATCTCCACTCCTTCAGTGTGATGGCGAAAGTAGTTGAGATTCAGACGAAACTGCCCGTTCTCTTCGGTGCGAATGATGTCGCGAAACTCGTTAATGAATCGCGGCTGGCCGTATGGCGCAAGACCCATCACCTTGCCTTCGTCACCGTAGTGCGGGAACCCGAGAAACTGTGTCGTCGCCGTGTAAATAATGCCGGTCGAGTGCGGATATTCAACCTGGCCCAACACTTCAATCGAGTTTCCTTCGCCCAGCGCCCACATCGTCGAGATGAAGTCACCAAAACCATCGATCGACAACAGCGCAGCGTGTTCGAACGGAGAGACGTAGAAACAACTGGCGAGATGCGCGCGATGATGTTCGACGTTGTGAAAGCGCGCGCGGAGGAGTTTCTTTGAGACGCCAAACACATGCGCCAGTTCGTCCTTGAGATCGCGAACCTTCGCGGCATTGCCGAGTCGATCCTTGATCTGATTGAAGATGCCTTCACTCGCGACACGCGTTGCAGCAAACAGGATCTTCTTGTGCAAATGCGCCGATGGATCACGAGAAATCCCGACATGGTCCAACTGCTCAGGACCAATTCCCGCAGTTTCAAGACAGTATTTAATCGCGTGACTGGGAAACCCCGCCGAGTGCTTGAACCGATTGAAGCGCTCTTCTTCGGCCGCCGCGATCAACTTCCCATCTCGAGTAAGCGCGGCCGCCGCGTCGCCGTGATAAGCATTAATACCGAGAATGTACATCCGCGTTTATTCGCGTAAATCCGCGGCCGAGGTTTACTGCGAGCATCAATTCCGCCACCGTCCTCTGGAACGCGTAATAAACTCCCTGCCACCCATCCAAAACACCGCCACGCACGATCAAGCAATAAACGAGCATCACAGGCGGCACCACGACAACCCAACGCCGCATACGATCCGCCAAACCCAACTCGGTCGGATCCGCAGCCAACAACTTCTGCGCCTCAAGCTCCGTGTATCGCGACTGGGAACGAAACCAGCGCCGCAACGACTTGCGGTCGTCATGCATTAGCTGCCCTCGCAACTCTCCGATCGCGCCCTGCACTGCAACTCGCTGCGTATGTCCGTCCTGAACGTACGACGCCGCGTCACGCCGGTACAGCACCGTCACCGGCGGATAGATCCCACTGCGAAGTCTCTTTCCGTTGATGCAATAGATAAAGTTCGCGCGATATCCTGCCGTGCCTGCGTCAGGTCTAAGCTGCTCGAGCTCCGCGACCAGCTCAGCCGAAACAACGTAATCCGCATCGAGCGCGAGCACCCAGGGTGTCGTGATGCCGGTCTCTTTGAGTCCAAACTCCCACTGGTTTCGATGATTATCGAAAGCTCTCTGAAACACGCGCACTTGTGTAAACGACTTCGCTATCGCGACAGTCTCGTCGTCGCTGAAGCTATCGACGAGGACAATCTGTTTGGCCCAACTCACACCCGCAAGCGCGCGCTCGATGTTCGGCGCTTCGTTATAGGTGAGTATTAATGGCGTGATTTGATCGAGCATGACAGATCATGTTTTTCCAAAGCCACGGCGCGCGACCGTAGAACGTGAAGCTGAGGTCCGTAAATCCATGGCGCACCATCAGCTTCGACAACGTGTGCACACTGAAGAACTTGATATGACCGCCGTCGTGCAGTGCCGAGAGGTGCGCGTCCATCTTGCCGGTTGCGGCGAGCACCAGGTTCTTGAGGTAGCCGTGATACGGCGTGCCAAGAAGTATTTGACCACGCGGCTTCAGTAAAGTAGTCGCGGCTTCGAGCAGATCAGACGGGCGATAGAGATGTTCGATCACATCACTCGAGATCACGAGATCAAAGCTTCCAAGATTCTTCAGATCGCGATCGATGATTGCCTCGACAAACTCGACCGCGGGAAATGTGCGGCGCGCGATCTTGATCCCGCTCGCCGAGGCATCGACGCCGGTGACTTGATAACCCAACGCCGCGAGCCGTCCGGTAATGTGACCGTTGCCGCATCCGAGATCACAGATAGATCTAACGCCATCAAGCTTGTTCACTAGCTCGATAAACACACTCGTAAGCTTCTCGCCTGAACCGCCGTTGCCGGCGTGTTCGGCGTGCCATTCAAACTCGGTGTACGTTGGCGTGGCCATTCTGTTGCAGGACCTGTTGATAGAGCCCGACCAAACTCTTCGTTGCGTTCTCCCACGAATACAGTAGTGATAATTGCTGACCAGCGCGACCGCGTTTCGCGCGCTCTGCTTCGTCACTCAGAGCCTCGACGAGACTTGCTGACAGCGATTCCTTGTCGATTGCTGCCACCCAGCCAGCGTTGGCGGTCACGATCTCCGGCGCGAGATTTACGCCCGGACTGACCAGCACCGGCACCGCGTTTGACAATGCTTCCATCACGCAGAGGCCGAAGTTTTCCTGGTGCGATGGCAACGCGAGCAACGACGCGCCACCAAGCAGAGCGTCCTTCCGCTCGCCATCTACCCAACCCGTGAACACGATTCGTTCACACTGCGAAGCTTTGCTCTTGAGCTTCGCAACGTACTCAGGTGGTCCATCCCCAGCAAGCACGAGTCGCCAGTCTGAAAACTGCTGAGCTGGAAACGCATCAATCAAAACGTCGAGACCTTTTTTCGGATGCAGACGCGACAACACCAACACGTAAGGATATTGAGCAAGATCCGGAAAGTGCTGCGCCAGCTTTTCTCTCGTAGTTGCAGATGTCTTTTCGATGCCGAGCGGAACTACGCGGCCGTGATTCAGGCCGGTGAGTCTTTCGGTCGAGAATTTTTCCACCTCGGATGTGTAATGTACCGCAGCCGCGCCTTGCAGCATTCCTTTACCTGCCACCTGCCAGAAGAGACGTTTGCGCAGAGACTTCTGCGACATGCTCCACGGATCGAGTGTGCCGAGCGGACGGATGACGTAAGGAACTCCGGCTCGCCGACAAGCTCGCGCAGCCGCGACCGAAGAATGATTGAACACTGCATGCACGTGCGCCAGATCGAACTCGCGAATGTTTGCACTGAGCCACGATGCGAGCGGCCGCGAGTATTTAAACGACTCTCCAAACTCTGACGGAAACAACTTCGCCGGCACGCCTTTGTACTCAGCTACTTCGCTTTCGCTCAGTCCTGCGTCGGTCGTTACCAGCAACACCTCGATTCCCTGCTGCATCAGCGCGCGGCACATCGGAACGATTGCGGTTGCTGGACCACCAGAACGCTCGGCAACCGACGGAATGACGTGCAGGACTCTCATGCGAAACTAACGCGATTGAGCTCACACCACTTCGCGAGCACGTAAAGCGACCACGGTCGCGACCACCCGATTGCACGCGGCTTTTGGAGAAAGTTACGCCAAAGCTTTTGCACGGCTGCTGAATTCAACGCCGGCGCAGAGAGCAAAGACGAATCTTCCAACACCGCAGACACTTCGGTTCGCAGGTTCTGTTGCAGCCATCTTTCAAAGGGTAACGTGAAGCCCATCTTCGGTCGTGCCAGGAAATCGCGCGGCAGGAGATCCGCCAACGCAGCCGCGAGCAGTGACTTGGGTCCTTTAGTTCCGTGATTCAGTTTCCATGCGCCGGGTAACGAAAGCACGTAATCAACCAGCTTCGTATCGACAAACGGCACACGAACCTCGAGTGAATGGGCCATGCTCATCGCGTCCGTATCGCGCAGCAGCGTGTTGGACATATAACCGCTCAGTTCGAGTCGCGAAATCGCGTTCACAACGTCTGAATCGAAGTGATGGCCGTTACTTTCACTGATCCTGCGACCCGTGATCCCCGCAATGGAATCAGACGAGAAGAGCTGGCGCGAGATGCGATAAACGTCCGCCGGAGTGCCGTCGCTGTTCGCTAATTGCCAGAGCTTGTGGCGCTGCACCGATCCATTCTTGACTACGCTTGAAGCCGTGCGCAGAACACGCCGCGCCGTTCGCGACAGGGAGTCGAGTTTCAGCGCGCGTCGAAAGCTCGGATAACCAGCGAACAATTCATCGCCGCCGAGACCTGAAAGAGCGACAGTGACTCCAGCCTTTTTCACGGCCTGCGAAACAACGAACGTGTTGATGCCGTCCATCGTCGGCTGGTCCATTGAGGCGAGCGCGTCAGGCAAAATGCTAAGCAAGAGATCCTCATTCAGCCTGATCTCGGTGTGATCTGTTTGAAAGCGTGCGGCTACCGCACGTGAGAAAGGCGCTTCAGTAAACGTTGCTTCATCAAAAACAACACTGAACGTCTTTGGACGTTGGTCGCTAATGCGACTCATCAGTGCGACGAGCGCGCTCGAATCCACTCCGCCTGAAAGAAACACGCCGAGTGGCACATCGCTCACGAGATGAAGTCGAAGGGACTCTTCCAACTCATCACGCAGCTTCGCAACAACCGCGTCTTTTCGATCCGGCGGCTGATCGTCCGGCGGAGTTGCAAACTCAATCTCCTTGAATTCAACACTCTCGAGATAATGTCCCGGTAACAACTGTCTCACACCGTCAACAATCGTGAGCGGAGCTGCGACTGAACCGTTCGCAAGATACGAATCGATTCCAGCAGCGCTGAGCCGTCGTGGCACTGATCCACTTGCCAACAGCGCACGCAACTCGGATGCAAAAACAAAGGTGTCTTTCGCGGCATAGTAATAAAGTGGCTTAATACCCAGCGGGTCGCGAGCGAGTATCAACCTCTGTTTCCGGTTGTCCCAGATCGCAAGCGCGAACATCCCACGCAACCTGCGAAACGCATCAACACCCCACCTGCGGTAAGCGCGAAGCACAACCTCTGTATCAGTGGTTGACGCCCACTCACCACCAAGCTCACGACGCAGCTCTTTGAAGTTGTAAGTCTCGCCGTTGTACGTGATCCAATTCCCGGTCTCCGGATCGTGCATCGGCTGATGACCCGCCGCGGAGGTATCAATAATCGCCAGTCTTGTGTTCCCGAGTACGACATCCCCACACTGCACAAGCCCAGTATCATCCGGTCCACGATGTCGCTGCGCCTCATTCATCCGCACAACGGCTTCCTGCCCACCACGCCCGAAAATGCCGGAGATACTACACATGCGAAAAAGATGTTTCACGCAAAGGCGCAAAGGAAGACGCGAAGCTGCAAAGAAACCAAATTCTTAATTGCGTCTTTGCGTCTTCCTTTGCGCCTTTGCGTGAAACCAGGCTGCAACTATTTCATGCCCGTACCGCGAAAATAGACCCGCCCCATTCTCCAACGTGTGCTCCCTCACACTCTCTCGCGCACCCTTCGGCAGTTCATCCATCGCGGCCTCGCGCATCGCACCCAACAACGCCTCTTCATCACCAGCCGGAACGAGCCAACCATTCCTTCCCCTGCGCACAAATTCCAACGCCGCCCCCATGCGGTCCGTAGCAATCACCGGCAACCCCGCTGCCAATCCTTCCGGTACCACCAGCCCCCATCCGTCATAACGCGAAGGCACACACAACACATCTGCCGCCGCATATTCACCCGGCAACTCATGCCAGTCTCTGAACCCGACAAACTCAACCCGCTCACTCACCCGCGCAAGCTTTTGCATCATTGACTGCCTAAGCTCACCGTCTCCAACGATCCTCAGCCGCACATTCGGAACTTCGCCGGCGAGTCGCACGAAAGCCGAAGCAAGCAGATCCACACCCTTGCGCGCTATCAACGAACCTGAAAACAGCAACACACGCTCGCGTTTCTCTTCCCGCTCGATCGTTTCAAAGCGCTTCAAATCAGAGAAATACGGCAAGTTGAAATAATCACGCTGCGCTCCAAACTCATTCCTGTAACCATCAACTCCGAATTCTCCGATACCCCAGATCGGCACGGGCGACGCGTGCAGTTTCGCGAGTTTCCACTTGCGCACTACTCGTCCAACCCACTGCGGCTGATGAACCCCCGGCCGCTCACCCCAGAAACACCATGGCCCACCCACGCGTGCTCGCTCATCGATAAGCCGTGCCGCATTTGGGTGAAGGTAGTAGTTGAATACGACCAGGTCCGCATGCTGAGCAGACTCACGCGCGCGCGACATCCCTCCATTCGACAACTCCATCGACGCATGGCGAATCTCAGGCGCCTTCCATTGCCGCTCAGGATCGTGACCGCGAAGATAGGCCACCTCCAACGAACACTTACCCTGTGCTTCGATCTCGTTGAATAGCTCGACTTGATATGGCGAAGGACAGTCTGTCAAAACCAAAACCTTCACGCCTTCACCTGCCTCAACTTGATGAACAGATGCGATAGAGCAACCCACGCCAGCACCACGTAACTGACGAGGATCAGTTCGAGGATCGAGCGCATGCCGGAAAACAACGCCATCACCACGATGCTGTAGATCACGAGCGCGCCCTGCGTCGTGCCGCGCGCCAGCAGATCGCGCGCCATCGCGGCTACGCGACCGTAAAACCAACCGCCCAGCGCGACGCCGATGAGACCGAGCGACATGTAGAGTTCGCCTATGACCGAGTAAGAAAAGGAAACTCCCTCGACACCGAGCGCAGTCGGCAAGTCAAAACCCGGATCGACTGGCTTCCCCGGCCAGAAGATGCGCGGCACCGGTCGCACGATCACGTAGATGAAATACTTGTGGTAGACAAACGGGTACGACGCAGGAATGAGCTGGATAATCTGGCACAGGCGATAGAAGTTGTCGTCAACGCGCAGGTGTTGCTCTTCGAGAAGCCGGCTCTTCTCTGAACGCCCACTGACGATTGTGCCCTTGCCTACAAGCGCGCCTAATCCCACGTTCCTGTACTCGAGCATCACCTGAAGCGCGAGCAGCAATGCGACCACGGCAAACACAATCGTCAACAGATGCTTCACACGCAGACGCTGCTGGTCCAGTATCCAAAGAATCAACGCCATGCCGATCACCACACCGATAACACGACGGCTGCCGCTCTGGGCGAGAAAGAGGGCAACGATGATCGACATCCCGATGCCCGCGATCGTGCGGGGGTTGCGCAGTCCGGCGCGCCGGCCGATCACGACTGTCAGCACCGGCAGCAGGTAACCGAAGTATTGCAAGTGATCCAGAAACGCGTCCCAGCCGCCGAGTTGCCCACGTCCCCACGGCGCGGCCCAACGCTCCTGGCCCAGGTAATGGACCATCTCGAACACGTTGAAGTTGCACGGTACGGCGAAGTTCAACATGCCAATCACGAAACATGCGACTGCGAGTGCGAAATAAGTGTTGAGCGAAAACTCCTGCGAGACCGAGCTGATCACAATTTGTGGAATGCGCCACGGGCGTCGCAGTGCGCTCAACCACACCATCACGACGAAGAGACCGATCGCAAGAAACGCGAGGCGCACTTGATCGGCAGTGATGTCCTGCAACGGGTAAACGCCCTGCAATAAGTCGAGCAGCAGCCAGTAGATTGGCGCGAGGGAAACCAACGATTCGCCGCGCAGGAGGGCTTTTGGATGACGCAGTGCGGCGCCGAGGGGCGCCGCGGCGAGACCCGCGGACAGCACGAGAGCGGGATAAAAGAGTGCGCCTTCAGTCGCCGCATCTTCCGGGATCAGGAGAATGGCGAGCGTTGTCGCCACGACGATGCTGATAATCGCGAGCAGCGTTGACCGTACGGTCAGGCTGGGCGTGGCCGTCAGAGCAAAGGGCGGACGATTCCAAACGCGAACAGATTGCATTACAAAGATTCCAACGACGATGCCAGCGCGTTGAGACTGAAACGTTCGTCGACGGCTGATCTAACGGACATGGCGCTGAGCGTGTCTGGCGCCTGCAAAAATTCACGAAGCACGTTTGAGATTGCCTCGCCTGAAACCTCGTCGAGCAACACGCCGTTGAAACCATCTCGCACTACCTCACCGCAGTAACTCGACGCGATCACAGGGAGTTTCCACGACTGTGCTTCCAGTTGCGTCAATCCAAAACCGTCCGAGAGTGTCGGGAGAATAAACACGTCCGCGTCTCGGTAATAACTATCAACTGCAATACGCGGTGCGACGCCAAACCACCTGCACTGCGGATGCAATTTCAAATCCTGGGACACGCTGATCTGTGTTGGACCAACAAACCAAAACTCTACGGGCGCGCCTTTCAGCAATTGGACCGCATCAAGTAACTGCTGCACGCCTTTGCGAAGATTGATTTGGCCGAGAAACAACACTCGTAGTGGTCGTTCGGCGCTGAATGTGCGTGGGTAGAGACGTTGAAAGGGGCGGGCGTCGGTCCATGATTCGTAAGCCACCGGAATGATCTTTATTTTTTCCGCCGGAATATTTTCGCTAAGCAAAGCGTCTTTGGACCACTGGGAGTTGACGACGATCTGATCGGCTAACGAGCATTCCTCGCGCCAGTTGTCCCAGTACGCTTTCGGCGCCGGTTGCCACTTGCTATGTGTTTGGAGACGGGCAACGATGCGTTCCTCGGCTGGACCGGGATCGATTTGACCCAGCACCGTGCGCCAACCGCGTTCACGCGCAAACTTGAAGATCTCGGCGGCGGCGTAGCTGTAGGCGAAGATTGTGTGATTGCCGTTTGCAGTGCGCTTCAGTTCCGCAAGTGCGTAGTGCTGAAACCACTCGTTTCGCTGGCCGATCAGTTTCCAGCCATTCTCACGTGCCAGTGAGGCTTTCAATTCAAACGCCAGCGCCGCGAGATTTGGAGCAGTGACTCGCGCGCCGGCGAGCCCGGGATGAAAACGACCAGCGCGCCGCATCCACAAATCGGTGATCAATTCGGCGAGTAATCCATTGCGCTGCAGCGCCCGCGGCACCGCATAATGCTCACGCGCTCCGAGTTGGCAGCAAAGCCAGGTTTGCATTTCTCAGGCAGGTTTCACGCAAAGCCGCAAAGGTTACGCAAAGACACAAAGGTTGTTCTTTGCGCCTCAGCGTCTTTCTTTGCGTCTTTGCGTGAAACTCCTTCTCACAAATTTTGCGCGATCGGGGCGCGGCGCAGTGCGAGATATGATCGCAGCGCGCCCGTGCTGACCGGCAATCGATACCGGCGGTTAGCCCGCAGATGCGCGGGGATCATCGTCACGCCCTTCAAGATGCCGCGGCGGCGTCCATGTCGCAGCAACCAAAGCAGACGATTCGCACACTGCCCCACACCCACACCCCACAGCGACACCGGATATCGCAAATACGCGAGCAACGCGAGATTAGCAATGCTACTGGCTGTGACGCGTGGATCAGCATGACGCTCGAGGTTGTTGTTATGAAAAACGCGCAGCCAGCAAGTAGTTAGAATCCTGCCACCGCGTGAGTGAAGGCGAATCGCAAGGTCTACCTCCTCCATCCCATACGCAACCGGCAACGGCACGTAACCACCCGCATCGAGAAAAGCCCGACGCCGGTAGATGCACGCGCCGCCTGAAAAATCGGCAGTCCACTCCGCATGTTTGTCGTCAAGACCGATGGCTTCACCGACGTGATAGAGCGCGGCACAAATCACAGCCGCATCAGGAAATTGCTCAAACAGCTTCGCAGCGCGCGCGAAGTAATCGGAGTCGATCGGGTATGAGTCATCGTCAAAACTCGCCACAAACTCAAACTGCGACGCATCGACGAGGTTGTTGCGTCCACCACCTGGTCCAACCTGTTCCTTGCTGCGAAGAACACGCACCAACGGAAACGCCTTGTGAATCGCCTCTTCGCAATCGCGTCTGTTCGCATCGATATGGACCAGCACTTCGTCCGGCGGCGGCGTACAACTCTGGATGATTCGGAGGGTCTCGAGTGTCTGCTCGACCCGCTCGTATGCAGTGATGATCGCTGAGATGCCAGGTTTCACAAGACAAAGGCCGACTGAAAGCGTGCGGCAAGCGCGTCGATATCAAACTCTTCGCGTAATGCATTCTGCGCTCTGACGAGCGTCTCCGTGCCGTTCTGATTCCCTTCCGCCCAATGTTCTACAAAAGTGTTGAGCGCTTCGGGGTCGATCGATGCCAATCGCGGTGTAAGATCGTGACGCTCGGCAACACGAAACAAAGCCGACTCTTTTGGTGCGTGAAAGAAAACACTCTTCCCTGAGGCCAGGTACTCCGGAAGTTTTGTCGGCAGAGAGTAAAGTGAAATACGAGCCGAGCGTTTGCAGAAAGCGAGTGGCAGATAAAGCAGATCCGCAGCTTTCATGGCTGCGAGACATTCTGCGTGCGACCGCCGTGTCAACAATCTTACTCCGCGCAAACTCGACAACGGTTCCCGGTGCTGTTCAGCTACTTCGCCCATCACGTTGAATTCGATTGTTTGCGCGCGACGCTGGTTATAGCGCTCGATTGCTTTAGCGAATTCGATTACGGCATCGAAGCGAAATACGTTGACGTCACCTGCGAGCAGCACTTGCTGCGGCTTCCTGTGACCATTGTTTCCGTTTGTGACCGCGAGTCGCGATACGCCGTTGTGGACTACGGTCCAATTCTTTCCAAACGTCTGCTCATAATGCGCGGCCATTTCGCGCGAGACTGCGAACCTCGTGTTAGCGCGATCGATCGCTTCACGCAACAAACGTTGCCGCCAGCGCGAGTACGGCAGTTCGTGACACTCGTGATGTCCCTGCCAGTCGTCCATCACGTAGAAGACGAGATTGAGTTTCGGATATCGACGGTGTAACGCAAGTGCGGCGGAAAGTATCCAGGGACTCACCGGCACCACGAGCAGGTTCCTGATCGAATCTCTCTCGACGACTTCCGCGAGCTGCCGCACAGTATCGCGCGCCGCCTGAAACTGTTGCGCCTTTAATAAAGGATAGTAAGCAACTGCGATGCGATTATTGAGCCACTGCGGCCGCGACGGCGAAGGCAGCCGTACCGATTGACCCTTCTGCTTCTCTTCCGCCGCCGCAATGTGCCCCGGATGCGCGCACCAAAGCTTCTCGTCCGGAAAACCCTTGAACAGGTTGTAGAGCGTCTCCCCAAAACCACTCGCATACCCAACGGGATAATCAGCAACTACCAGCGTTGGCGCCAAATCCGTCTTCATCCGCGTAAATCTGTGGCCAAGATGCAAGAGAAGAACCCGCGCAAGCGGCCCGCCCATGCTCGCGGTAGATCAGGTCTCGATAGTCCATGTCGTAAACTTGCCAACTCACTTAAAAATTGGACCGCCGCCCAGAGTCCGACATGGCCCAATGCTGCATAACGACTCTTACCCATCGTGATCGTAAGAATGCCGAATCGCGATCGCATCGAAAGATACTGGTGCTGGTCCAACGATTCACGCCCGCTCGACGCCTGATGATGAATACATTTTGCCGCCGGAACATACAACACCTGCCAACGCCGACTCAGACGATAACCGAGATCGAGATCCTCCCCCGGAGAACTCCCCGTAAAAAAGGATGCGAAGCCGTCGACCGATTCGAATGCGTCTCGTCGCAACGCACTGATGCCGCCACCAATCCACTCGCAAGCAATAGTTTTATCGCCTGTGGTCGGAAATCCGTTTGGCAACGCCGCACCGATCAACTTGCCGGGCTCAAATCCTTCGACTCGACCGTGCAACACTATGCGATAGAGTCGCCAGAAAAACGTCGGTCTCGCAAGCGGTTGATTGAGCAATCTGCCCATCGTCGCGCCGACCTTCGGATCGGACCAGATCGGTTTGAAGAGTTCTTCGACCCATTGCGGCTCAACTTCAATGTCATCATCAACCAGGAGCAGGTTGTCGCATTTTGCGCGCGCAATCGCAAAATTGCGTTGCCGCGCGCAGTTTCGCTCCGGATGGTGAAAGTAGCGGACTTCCATTCCCGCCTCGCGCCAGCAGGGATCTTGTGTTATGGCGAGTGTCTCCACGTCGTTGCTGCAGTGAACTACGATCACTTCGGAAACCCGCACAGTCTGTTTCGCAAGACTGTCGAGACAGCATCGCAGCATTTCCGGTCTGCCAACAGTGGGAATGATCGCGGAGATAGTGCGATCCATTACAAGGATAAAGACTGATGAAATACTTGTTGCGCGCGGTTGTGGGTGAAGTATTCGTGACCGGCGGCTAAGGCGCGCTTGCCGAGTGCGATGCGTTTGTCGGGGTTGTTGGCGAGGAGCACGACTGCGTTGCGCAGGTCCGTTTCGGATTCGGCGATCATAGCGCCACCTTCGTTCTCGCGGGCCCAGGTTACGGCTGAGCAATAGTCCGGGCCATAGACCAGCAGCGGCAAACCGGTTGCAGTATAGTCCGCGAGTTTGCTCGGGAATGCTAATTCCATGTTGACGCGATCTGCGGCGTCGAATGACATCGGGACAAAGAGCGCGTCGGCTTCGTTGCGCAGCGTCGTCAGCAATTCCGTTGCAGGCAATAGGCCGCGAATCTCGGTGTTGGGATCGTTTAGACCAAGCTGCTGCGCTTCGGCTGCGGTTGTTGGTCCAAAGATCAGCAGTCGTCCGCCGCATGGCTTTAAGGCAGCCTGCAATACGATGAGCGCGCGGATGTAGCCGTTTGAGTTGATCGTGCCAGCGAATGCGACTGTGAATGCGTGGTCGTTGCTCGCCAATCGCGCGGGTGGTTCTGTAAACATAGGCGAGTTTGCTGCGCGGCTCGGGTAGATCACAGTAGCTGGCGCGCCGTAGCGCTGCTCATAACTCCGGCTCATCGCAGGTGAGACACACATGCGCGACTGCGCCTGCCGGTACACACTCGCAAAACGTTGGTTCAACCAATTGCGAAAGGCCGGCGCGACGTCAGCGACGCGCGGCCAATCGTCGTGAACGATCAAGTGCAGCGGCACGTTTCTTTTGTCAGCTATCTCAGCCGCAGCGAGCCAACCAAAGCCGTGAGCCACCGTTAATACACTCTCGACACCAAAGCCGTTAAGCGATTGTGTGATCTTCGGCGCCGAACGTTTTCCCGCCCGTGTGAACCATGCTGTTGCGTAGGGATGAAATCTCGTGTTCAGCCAACGCGCTTTGCCAATCGGATACCCGAGATAGTTGACCTGCGGCAGCCGTCGCGACGTTTGCGATGGTGTCGCTGTCTCGATGATCGTCAACTCCTCTGGCGGGTAGTCGCTCAACAAACGATGTAAAAGCGCCGAACCGTGATAAGAAGATTCCACCGGCACATCACCCACATAGAGCAAACGCGGAAGTATCACAAACGGTAAACGCTTCGCATCCAGTCGGCTGTTAGCTGCATGCCGTCTTCGAGACTGTAGGAATTCTTGTGGTCCAGGTCGCGTACCGATTTCGAAGTGTCAACTTGTTTCAATTTAGTCGTCAGAATCTCGGTTTCCTGATGGTGTACCAACCTGGGATCAGCGCCCGTGACCTTGAGCACGACATCGGAGAGTTGTTCGATCGTGTGGAGATCAACGCCGCCGATATTGTAAGTCTGGCCTACCCGAAAGTTGTTGGTGATGTTCGCGAGCGTGCGCACGGTGTCGGCAAGGTAAGTTGACGTACGCGAGTGGCCGCGGAAGACGGTCCACGGCAACCCGTGCAAAGCGCAATACAGAAACCGGCAATTCACCGAACGATACGGGCTGTAGTACTCACCTGGTCCATATGTATTGAACAATCTCACCACGACAGTTTCAGTGCCGTACTGCAATGCCGAATTTCGAACCTGCATTTCATTGACCCACTTCGACATCGCATAGTCGTTCAACTGCTTGATCTCGTACTCGTCCATTACCGTTTCAACCATCAGGTCCGGCCAGTCGCCATAAACTTCCGATGACGAAAAGTGAATCAGTCGAAACTTGAGACGCTCCTGAAGACGAATAACGTTCTTGGTGCCGATGGCGTTGGTACGCCACAAGGTTTCGTAGAAGTCTTCGCCGTTCCAGCGACCGAACTCGGCCGCACAATGATAGACGTAGTCGAATGGACCACAGCGTTCGAACACTCGCTCGATCTGTCGAAACTCACCTACATCACAACGCGCATAAAGCGGCAGTTCGACGTCGGTGCGCAAACTGAAGCCTATCTCATCAGGTTGATGTGGCAGATCACACGAGATGACATGATGACCGCGATTACGAAGCTCCGTAATCAGGCCCGCGCCAATCGTGCCTAAGCCGCCGGTGACCAGAATGTTAGACATGATCTAAACGAAGGAGCCAGCCCTGGACATCATCGGGTGGAAGAATGCGAGCATTCGTCTTTAGCAATCGCTTCAATCGTCGAATATCTACGGCGCTATTCGAAATCAGACCTGTCTTTGGCGTGTAAGCTCTGAACTTGTAGCGTCGCTGAAAAGCAGTGGCCGCCTGTTGATATTCTCCTACCTCAAAATCGTGAATGGCGATCCATGGGCGTTGCGGCTGCTTCTTCGCTACCGCGCAAATAGTCGCGGCTCGCTCAGCACTGGTTTTTGAATCGTCGATGAGAATCAGGTCGAAGCGCTCGAGATCGACGTCTGAAACAGCTGCAGCTATGTCGCCGCGGACCAATTGAAGTGTCCAACGATCGTCCTCCCTTGCCAGGTTGTTAATTGTCTCGCTCCACGCCGCATCGTTCTCAATGGAATGAAGTCGTTCGAGGTGAGGAAATGCCGCACGATTGAGAAATGTAAGCGTGCTGTAACGACCGCAGCCAAATTCGAGCACACTTTTTATTTCGCGCATTCGCGCGAGTCCGAGCAGAATCGGGACGTGGGTGGCATAGTCGTTTTCCGCGCGGGGTGCGGAGAAATATTTCGCGCAAAGGCGCAAAGGCGCGAAGTTTTTCATCTTTGCGATCATGTTTTTATCTTTGCGTCTTTGCGTGAAAAAACTTCTGCACGTGCTCTTAGTCCAACATTTCCAAACCAGCTATCGAGCCTCCGGCCACCGTAAACCTCTGTCTCCGCCACGGCGAACCTGAAAGACGTCGGCACAAACTCAAACAGGTGCTGCGCCATGTCCTTCAGATGAATCTCGATCTGGTAAGGACCCGGCAACAGCGGTAACGACTCGATCGTGAAGCCGAGTTCAGCGGGCTGCCCCGCCGGCAGCGCGTCAGTAGTGATGAAGTCTTTCAGATCCAACCCCGTGAGCCGCCGCGAATCCATCGTCAGAAACGAAACGTAAAGTCCGGGATCACGTATCTCAGCACGAGGAACAAACCGCACCTTTACCTGAACCGAGTCGAAAGTCTTGATCACTGGACCAGTAAGCGAAGTGATCTCCACCGAAGTGACAGAGAATGTATTTGTCTCCACTGTCTCACTCAGCACTTCC
>Ga0105248_10003798_pt1 | contig 16740 bp, 21 predicted proteins | sample KBSS34metaG_FD_81524 | JGI IMG/M metagenome (GOLD analysis project Ga0105248, IMG submission 81524) | Switchgrass rhizosphere microbial communities from Kellogg Biological Station, Michigan, USA - KBS S3-4 metaG | ecosystem: Host-associated > Plants > Roots > Rhizosphere > Soil | place... | reverse complement strand
CAGGAGGAGCCGGGCGCCCTGAGGGTCGGTTTGCGTGGACGCCGATCTAGCTGCCGAAGCCGACGGCGCCGCAAACAATGCCCGCCGGCGTCCCCGCAGATCAGTCGAACATCTAAGCGCTCACGACAGTCGCCGTGAAGCTCGGAGCTTGCGCTCCAGGGCTTTCCACGCCGATGATCTGGATTCGCCGAAGTCTGCCATACAGATCTGGCCATTCGATCGAGTAGCCTGCAGCGAGGCCATAGAGCGCCGCGCCCATCGGCGTCAGGATCGAAATTCGGCCTTCGGCGATGTTCGCCTCTGCCGGCATTACAAGCTGAATGTCGCGCACCTGGTTCGATTTCTCGTCGAGAAAGGTCACTCTCGAGTTCAGGCTGGCATGGCCGGCGGGGAGTGTGTCAGCGTCGTGCAGTTCCGCGCGCTCGATCTCCTCGAGCAGCATCGCGGCGACGACCGGCTGACGCTGCTCGGACTGCAATGCGAGCTGTCCGACCAAGTCCGACTCTGTGGCAAGAAGATGGATGGGCGGGCGTTCTCCGCCCATGGAATGCGTGTTCATTATCTACTCCTGTGTGTTTGAAAAATCAGGTGAAGGACGGGATCCAATGCGGTCGTGCCTTGCGGCGTCGCTTGGAAACTCTTCTCAATTGACGCTCGATCGTTCTTGCTCGCGGGAACGTTTGACCGTCCATCTCTGCGAAGCGATCGTCCGATGCGTAGAAGGCGAAGCCGCCCGGGACGCGAACGGCGATCCCGACAGTGCGCCGATCGAACTCGACTGCAAAACGTTGCGTGTTCATGACTCTGCTCCTCGCGAGCAGTGACGTGCAGGCACGACTGGCGTGTCGCAGGACGTCCGCTCGATTAGAGTTCAGGAAATTGCGCTCGCCTCAGCGATACGCGGCCTGTGAGCTGGCCCTGAGCACCGCGACTAACGCGGCTTCCCAGGGCGCTAGAGTCGTGCGGTGCTGCTGCCTGGATGCAGCTGGGAACGAATAAACTGAGAGTGCCCAGTCATGTTATCAATATGACCACCGGCGCAGTTAAGCAAAGCCCGTAAAGGCAGCTTCGCCGATCGTCTTATCTCCTTGCATTTGTCTGTCATGGCGTGGCGATCGATAGCGGATCGCTTGCCGGAAACGTGTTCGTGAGCGCTTCGTCGAGCTGCCGCTCCCGACGGCGAACGTCATCGTCCGTCGCGCCGGGCTTGGCAGAGCACCTCCGCCTTGGATCTGACCGCATGGCAGAAATCACTATGCGGTCACGAAGATCAGTACCGGCAGCCCGACGGCCAGGACCGCTGCAACAACCCAGCCTTCAATTTTATCTCGCTTGGTCAGGACGACGTCTGTCATAATTGGCATTAGCATGGCTTGTTCCTTTCTCGGATTGCGTTGCAGACTTTATACCCGAGGCGATCCCGCAGGTGTCATTGAAGGTCTTGACCTGAACCGCAGAGTCTGCGGTCTTTCGGTCCGATGGCCGCACGTCCTGATTTGGATCGAATAGATCGGCGAATCCTCGCCGCGCTTCAGGCGAATGCTCGGCTAACGAATCAAGCCTTGTCGGAGCACGTCGCTCTGTCCCCAAGTGCTTGTCTGGCCCGCGTGAAGCGCCTCGAAGAGACGGGCGTCATTAAAGGATATCACGCGCGATTAGATCCGTTCGCCCTCGAAGTCGGGCTCGTGCTCTACGCCGAGGTCACGCTCAAAGGACACAGCCCAGAGGAACTCGCCCGGTTCGAGCGAGCCGTCATTGCTCTGCCGGCGGTCGTCGAGGCATCTCACATGACGGGTTCCTACGACTATCTACTGAAGGTCGTGGTGGCCGACATGGCCGACTGGACAAGGATCGCCGAGAATCTGAGCAGCTCTGAAACCGGCGTAGAGCGCATCAGCACGCATGTGATGATGAACAAGCCCAAATTCTTTGAGGGGTATCCGATCAATGAAGCGTGAACCCATGCCCTGAGACAGCGCATTGAATGGCCACAATGCGCCGAGAGCGGTCAAGCCTCTAATGGCAGGAATGGGTGGAAAGCAGACATTTGTGAGGCCTGAAGATCCTAGACGTCCGTCCTGTGCAACAGCGCTTGCGCGTCCGAAACGCCAGCGGACGAAGCGGTGTTGTCGAAGATGCACCAAACCCTGCGGCCCCTTGCAGCTTCGTCTTGGAGCTGCCTCCCGTAATGGTCGATGCGGTCAAGGTAGCTGGAGCGATAAACGACCGGCGACCCATGCAGTCGCCAGTAACTCAACGTACCCCAATCACCCGGAAGTGCGGCGGTCTCACATATGGAAGGATCAGCCGCGACACGCGCGATTCCGAGCTGCTCGAGAAGCCCGCTTGCTTCTTCCGTAAACCAGCTGACGTGCCGGGGCTCACAAGCGATATCCGAGCCTGTGCGATCGCGCATCATTGAGAAGAAGTTCCGAGTGACCGCCGGTTCAAGCGACAGCTTCGGCGGCAATTGAACGAGCAACACTCCGAGCTTCGGACCGAGCACGTGGGTTTGCTGCAGGAACTCGTCAAGTTCCCCGTCGCACTCCACTAGCCTTCGGTCGTGGGTCATCGTCTTCGGGACCTTCACGGAGAACCGGAAGTCATCGGGCACGCTGTCGCGCCAACGCTCCCACGTAGAAATACGGTGGGGGCGGTGAAACGAGCTGTTGATCTCCACGACGGGGAACCTGGTCGCGTACCGTTCCAGTGCGGACCCGTCCTGCGGGAAGTCGCCCGAGGCATGGCGTGGGATGCTCCAGCCTGCCGTTCCGATGAGAATTGTCACCTTGTGACAACGCAGGCCGACGCAGTTGGCCGCGAGCGCGCCCTGGCCTTGAGCCCGCCAATTCTATTTGTCGGAAAGCAAAGCTCGTTGCGCGGCATCACGCCGGGGACGGATGAAAAGCCGTTTCACCGCAGGCCAACGGTTAGCGGCCTCGCTTTCGATTTGATCGACGATCGCCTCGACCCTGCCTGCGGTGATCGTATCGTCGAAGTCCACGCTCATCATCGCAGTGATCTGATCGGGCGCCGAATGAAGCGTCAGAATCTCGCCGACCCCCGTCACCTCGCGATAGGTCAGCGTCAACGACCTTAGCCCCGATACCAGCACCGGGTCGGCCGACTCGCCGATTAGCAGCGCCTTCGACTCTACGGCCAGAAGCAGGGCAGTCAGGCCTAGGATGACGCCGATGACGACCGACGCCGCGCCGTCGAAGAATGGATCGCCGGTCAACTGTGACAGTGCGAGGCCGATCGCTGCTACCAGCAGTCCGGCCATTGCGGCGCCGTTTTCAAGCAATACGATAAAGGCCGGCGGATCCTTGGACCGGCGAACCGCTTCCCACCAGCCCAGCTCGGCCTTGGCCTGCTTGAAGTCCCGGAAGGCGGCCCAGGTCGAGCCGCCCTCCAGCAGGAATGCGACGATGAGTACCGTGTAGGCAATCAGCGGCGAGACTGCTTCCTCCGGGTGCGCGATGTGCACGATGCCCTCGTAGATCGACACGCCGGCACCCAGTGCGAAGACCAAAACCGCGACTACGAAGCTCCAGAAATAGATCTCGCGCCCATATCCCAGCGGGTGAGAGCGGTCGGGGAGCCTGCGGGACTGGCGCCGTCCCCAAATGAGCAAGAGCTGATTCGTCGAATCGACGACGCTGTGCACGCCTTCCGTGAGCATGGCCGACGACCCCGTGATGGCCGCAGCAACGAATTTGGACACCGCGATACCGAGGTTGGCGGCGAAGGCGATTAGCAACGTCCGATTGTTGTGAGCACTCATGCGCGCTTTCCCCCGTGTCCCTCAGAGGAATAGTTGAATACTAGAGCGGTGCTTACTCATAACGAAGCATTCGGGCGCCCGCCTTAGGTCTGCTTTGGGTGGAAAGCAGACGTGCCTCACTCTCTACACCCAAGACCCAATCAGGAATGCGAGAAACAACGCCGATGCTGCAAACATGACAGCCGTTGCAACCCAGCCCAGCAACTTGGTTCGCTTTGGCGCCGTCAGCTGACCCATCGCGCGCCTGTTGCTAACGATCAACATCATCACCGCCATTAGCGGTGCAGCGAGAATGCCATTGACCACGGCGGCCCAGTACAGTGCGCGTGCCGGATCGATGCCAATTGCGTTCAGTGAGGCGCCCGCCAGTGTGGTAATGGCGATGGTCGCGTAGAATAGCCTCGCCTTGACGAGTTTCGCATCGAGGCTGCCAGGAAAACCGGCCAACTCTGTCACTGCATAGGCCGCCGACCCGGCAAGCACCGGCACGGCAAGCAGCCCAGTGCCGATTATTCCAATCGCGAACATCGCAAAGGCGAACTGCCCCGCAAGAGGTCTAAGCGCTTCGGCAGCCTGCTGCGATGTAGCGATGTCGTGGATGCCGTTGGCATTCAACGTCGCTGCGGTAGCGAAGACAATTGCAAGGCTGATGAGCGTGCTGAACGCCATCCCGATAAGAGTGTCCAGTCGAATGCGCCGCAACTCCGGACCAGCCGCTCTTGGGGTGATGCAAAGCGGCTTCGCATGATGCCGGTGCTGCTCCTCGATTTCTTGTCCAGCCTGCCAGAAGAAGAGATATGGGCTGATCGTCGTGCCGAGGATCGCGACCAGGGCGGTCGCATACGCAATATTCCACTGGAGTTCGGGTACTATCAGGGAGCGTAAAGCGCGCGGCCAGGGCACGTGCGCGACCAACACCACGCCGACGTAGGTAAAGAGAGTTAGTGTCGTCCACTTCAGCACCGAGGCATATCGCGGGTAGCTGAGTCCGACTTCGAGCACGATGCAGAGAATGCCGAACAGCAACGTATAAAGCCCTCCATTGCCGCCAATCAGCAGTGCGAGCGCGGCTCCCATGGCGCTCAGGTCCGCTCCCAGATTTACGACGTTGGCGACAAGTAAGAGTGCCACGATCGACCATAGCATTCTCGGATAATGACGCTTCAGATTGCGGGCGATGCCAGCGCCCGTGACACGTCCGATATTGGCGGCGACTTCCTGGATCACGACCATCAGCGGAAAGCTGAGAACGAAAGTCCATGCGAGACCGTAGCCGAACTGAGCGCCAATCTGGCTGTGCGTGCCAATGCCGCTGGGATCGTCGTCAGCGGCTCCGGTGATCAGGCCAGGACCGAGCTTGCTCAGGAACGAGCGAGGTCCTTCCTCAACAGGTTCCCTTGGTTTGGCAGCATCCATTAGGAATCTCTGACCGCCCTAGGTTGTCAGCGCAACTTTGGTTCCTGAATGAGCAACCAACGATTTGGCAATGTCTGCAATGGGTGGAAATCGGACGCCCTGACGTTGGTTAAACCACGGATTGTTAAGCATTTTCGCGAACAAATGTTTAGGGGAGTTTGGCTAAACAGAGAATGTGTTGGGGGGCCTGACATAAAGGGCCTTGAGTATGAGTACGTTCGGCAAATGCGAAGGCGGCGGCCGTCGGTCGGCCGCACGGACACCAGCTCCGCTAATCGGCTTGGTCACCACCCTGAATGAAACCCGCACCGCGGTTGTGGTCGACGTGTCGGCAACGGGAGCTCGGTTACGCGGAAAGAATCTACCGTCGAAGGACGCCGACTTTTTCATACACGTCGAAGGCGTCGTGACATTCGGAACGGTGCAATGGGAAGACGGCGACGACCGAGGGATTGTGTTCGACACGCCTTTGGCCCCGGCTGATGAGCAACTTCTCCATCAGAAAGTTTGCGAGGCGAGAGGACTTCCACCGGAGATTAAGGCCGCGCTTGACGAGTGGTCGGTTGGCGTTGCCCGCTAACAGGAGGCCCGGGCCCAGTGTCTGTAATGGGTGGAAAGCGGACATTCCCAACCCAGGGCAGGCTCAGCTGGTCGTTACCGATGAGACGAACGACCCTCGTGCGCCTATCTCGATCCCATTGAGCGGAGGGTTTTGTGGATCTCAATTACTTATTCCATCGACAACAGGTTGAGCGAACTCGGTCTGAGATGGCCGGAAATGAGGGGGCCCGGGCTGCGCACGAGGAACTCGCCAAACGCTACGAGGAGCATATTGAGCGCCTTACGGGCGATGATTATTGGTTTGCGAAGGAGGAATGACCCGAGCGGCAGCGTATTCGCCAACACGCGGCACTTCTTCGCCATTTCGCGCAAGGAGGCCTCTCCCGTCCCTTCTTGCATTGGTGCAGCATCTATCGGCGGTCACGCCAGCTTCAATGAACTAGGTTAGGCGTCGAAACGATTTTCGACTTGGCCGCCGCGCCTCCTAATGTCAGCAATTGGTGGAAAGCAGACATTTGCCTGTGGCATTTGAATTGAAGGCTGTGGTTTGGAAGTCGGCTAGGTTTCCAAAGAATGTCACGCTAGCCTGGGTGGATGGGTTAGCTGGGACGGGGGAATTGTGGCGCACGAGCGCTTGGGGCTATTCGATACACCACCAGACGGGCGCGAAATCAGGCTAAGTCTCGCGACCGTCGGCCTGCTCTTTGCCGCCCTCTGCCTCGCCTTCCCGCTGCGCGACACTCAGTTAGCCGAGATCAAGGCATTCATCCCTTTGGTCGACGCTTCCATGCTCTTAAGCGAGCTGATCGTCGCCACCTTGCTCTACGCTCAGGCCACCGTCTTTCGATCCAGAGGCTTGACAGTTTTGGCCTCTGGCTACGTCTTTGCCGCCTTGATTCTCGTTCCTCACGCACTGACGTTTCCCGGGGCGTTTAGCCCAAACGGCTTGCTTGGCGCGGGGGTCAACACAGCAGCGTGGATCGCAATCTTTCGGCGGGTGACGTTCCCAACTGCGGTCATTTGTTACGTATTGCTCAAATCAGCGGAGTGCGTACCGCAGATTGACCCAAAAAGGCGGGACGCGCGCGTCGTTGCTGGGTTGGTAGGAGCAATCGCGCTAGCAGCATTCGCAGCGCTGCTAGCAATCGGCGGCCACGAATTACTACCGCCGATTTTTCTCAACCATCGAGACACAATGCACACCAATCTGGTCATTGTGAACTTAGTCACGATCCTGCTCACGATTGCCGCAATGGCCTTGTTAGTCCGGCAGAACAAATCGCTGCTCGATCTGTGGCTGCTGGTCGCCCTCTCAGGCTGGATCTTACAGTCGCTACTTAATTTAACGCTCCATAGTCGATTTACCGTTGGCTGGTACGCCTTGAACGGTCTGACGCTCGCTTCGAGCTTCATCGTCATGCTCGCTTTGATCACCGACACCAGCTGGCTGTACGCGCGGCTGGCCCTATCGACAGCGGCGCGGAAGCGGGAACGGGACGCGAGGCTCATGTCGATGGACGCTGTGACGGCCGCGATTGCCCACGAGGTCGGCCAGCCCCTCACCGCAGTCGGCCTCAATACATCTGCCGCTCTAAGCTGGCTCACCGGTCCGAAGCCAGATGTTGAGAAGGCAGTCGCGGCGCTGCAAGCCGTCAGCGATGGCGGAGAGCGCACCTTCGCCATTATCAGAAGTATCCGCGCGGCATTTGCCAAGGAGCCGGGTCGAGCGTCGGAGTTCAGCCTCAATGACCTTGTGCTCGCCACGGCATCCCTGCTGGACAGGGAGCTCGCCGCAAGCAAGATTGCCTTGGATCTCTCGCTGGATGAGGCGCTGCCGCCGATCCGGGCCGACCGAGTCCAGATGCAGCGCGTACTGGTCAATCTGTTCACGAATGCAATTGAATCGCTGCGCGCGATATCTGATGGGCCCCGGCGCGTTTCGGTACGATCGACACTGATCGGTGGCAAAGACGTGCTGCTCCAGGTCAGCGATACCGGTGCGGGTATCGAATCCGAGGACATGGAGCATATTTTCGATGTGTTTTTCACCACTAAGGCCACTGGTACGGGATTAGGCTTGGCGTTGTGCCGCACCATAGTTGAGGAACACGGGGGTCGCCTCTGGGCGGCGCAGGGCGACCCGCATGGCGCAAGCTTCAACCTGCGACTTCCGCGTAGCGGCGCTGTAGCCATCGCCGGGGAAGCGACACACGTGCTCCTCACCAACCTGGAGACTTCGCTAAGTTCGCTTCGTCAAGCCGAGTCCGAGGGACTGACTGACGCAATTGCCGAGTTGCAGCATGTCATAGAGCAGGTGCGTGTCTCGCTAGCCCCACCAGGCCATTAGCGCAGTTACCGAGAGCGAGTTGTGCGCGAAGTGCGCCAGCCTTTCGGGATACTAGTTAATTGCAGCTGACCCAGAGCCAAGGGAGTCGTCCTCCAGGAGGCTGACGCCTCTCGCAGCCATGCGTTCACCAAGCTCACATTGGGCAAGGAAGTTTCGCATCATTTCAGTAACATCGTTGTAGGGACCAAGCTCCACCCAGCCGGTCTTTTCCGGCCAGCTCGCCCAGACGACGCCGTCCGCCAAGCTGAAAACAATGGCGTCGGGATTGGGCTTCGTGTCTTCAGACATAATGCATCCCCGAACCTAACGGCTACTCCAATGGAAGGAGCCGCTTCCTGTTCCATGTTTAAGAGGGTGAATATTTGTCCGCCCTGCGTTGACCGTCTTCCCCTTGGCGTTCGTGGAGTCGACCCGCACCGGCTTCCGAGAACCGGTGCGGGTCGTTCCTTCTCACGAAGCGGTCGCTCGTTGGACAGGTCAGAGCTTCGCGAGTTCAGGGACCGAGCCGCCGCGCAGCTGGGGATGGGGGGTGAAACGCAACTGCTCTGGTCCCGCGCTCTCCTCTGCATGTCCGGGCGCCGGTTAGTAACCACTGAAAGCACTTAGAAACGCTCATGCGAATACGGTCAGGTTTGCATGGAGCGGGTTCATCCTCGCCGGCGGCTGCTGAAGGTCAGGAATCGGCGCGCTCGACCTCCTAAACACCCCGTAGTCTGCAACACTTATTCAAGTTATGGTTTGCGCCCGAACCGCAGGAGGGCGACGTGGTTGAGTATCGTCGCGGGCTTCCCAGTTCCCGTAAAAACGAATTTTGGCATTGGCACCAAGATTGCCGGGAGTATCCGACAGGCGCCTTCGCGAGCCGGAGAAACAAGCCTCCCCAGAGCCAGTTATGCGCAAAGTGCGCCAGCATGGACAGTAGATAGCGCGCCTCAGCCTCCTAGACTTGCATCAGCTAATTTCCGCAGTGGGTGGAAAGCTGAGGCCTAGCTGTCCTTTAGGCTGTTCTGACCGAGCCCCTCCCCAAAACCGCCGCGCAGCGCCGGTCTTAATGTCTGCTTTGGGTCGGAGGCGGACACTCGCTCATCCGGGGAATTCGCCCGTCGCCTCGATCCATTTGTCGACAAGCTTCTGATAGTCTTCCGTCCTCATTTCCTTCAGGCCCGCCGTGTTGAGCCAGGCCCGATGGATACTCTCGACGCCGAAGTGATGCTTCGGCTTGAAGCGTGATGGGTCGTCGAAGCTCGCGACCGTAAGGTCCATGTCCTCGCTGCCTTCCTTGAAGGCAAAGCCGAGCGAGGTTCCGCATTCGCGGCAGTAAGGCCGATTGGCGATGGGCGAGCTGTCGTACCAGTCCGGCTCACCGTCCCACTTCACTTCGGCCTGCTTCACGTTTTTGAAGGCGATCGAGATTGATCCGGTTGCGCGCTGGCACATGCGGCAATGACAAAGGTAAGCCTCATCGTCGTAGACCGTAGCCGAGTAGCGTACTCGGCCGCAGGCGCAGCCTCCGCTCATTTGATCAGCCATTCATCCTCTCCCTTGGAGCGCGGCCATTTGCGCGGCTAAGGGGCAGCATGTCCAGCGCACCTACCGCAGCCGCAATCGCACGCGACGCGACCTGGCTCGTCCAGGCATTGGAAGCGAGCAGCGCTCGTGTGCGGCTCACCGAGATGAGTCCCGACGCGTATCGAGATGCAAGCTTTCTCGATGACCGAATGCTCCAGCAGCCGTTGAACGCGCACATACTGCCCTGGGCCGACGTCGCAGGAAGCGTTCCTGCCGATGCGCGCGAGGACGTGCGGTGGATCTTCCACATCGGGCACGTCGGCTCGACTTTGGTCGCTCGCCTGCTCGGGGAATTGGAGGGCGCCCTGTCCGTGCGCGAGCCGCGAGTGCTGAGGGATGTTGCCATCCTGCCCCAGGACGAGCGAGCGACCTACGTCGCGGGCTTGAGAAAGCTTTTCTCGCGGTCATTCGCGCGAGACCAGGTCGCGCTCGTCAAAGCGACAAGCTTCACCAGCGAGATCGCGGTCGAGCTCATTCCCAACGGCAGCGCAGCCCTTTTCATGTACGCAACGCCGCGTGCCTACATCCAGTCGATCCTCGCAGGCGAGAACTCTCGCAAGGAGCTGGCCATGCTGGCCGACATGCGAGCGCAGCGGATGAGAGATCGCGTCGGCGAATTTCCGGACGCCCATAAGAGCGAGGCGCACCTCGCCGCGGCCGCGTGGGCCTGCGAGATGACATCCCTGGCCTCCGCCGAGCGCGCGATCTCCTGGGCGAAGATCGAATGGGCGGACTTCGATCAAATGCTCGAGGACATGCCGGGCGAGCTCGGGAAAGCGGCAGCCGTGTTCGGGTTCGAGGCATCTGCAGACCGGATCGCCGATGTTGCTACGGGTCCGTTGATGCGGCGCTACTCCAAGGCGCTGGAGTACGATTACAGCCCCAACCTTCGTCGGCAGCTTCTTGAACAGGCCGATGGCAATCACCGCCGAGCCATCGAGGACGCCGTCGGAATGCTTCAGCAGGTGGCCGCGACTTCACCCCTTCTTGCGCGAGCGCTCGAACTGTCGCACTCGGGGAACTGACTATGTATCAGATCCTCGATCTGCTCTCGGCCCAGGAAGTGGCCGAACTGCGCAAGATTGCCGCCTCCGCGACGTTCGTGGACGGGCGCATCACCAACCCGCACAACAAGACGAAGATCAATGAGCAGCTGCACGAGCCGCAGGCCAACCAGCGCAGCTCGAGCTTATTGCTACAGGCCTTCACGCGAAGCGAGGAGTTCCTGGACTTCGCCTTTCCGGTGCAGATCGCTCCGCCATTGATGACCCGCTACCATCCCGGAATGCGCTACGGCGCGCATTCGGACGCGGCCTTCATCCAGCTTCAAGGGGGGCCGCTCCGCAGCGATCTCAGCTGCACGATCTTCCTCAACGAGCCGAGCGAATATGATGGAGGCGAACTCCACATTCAGCTCGGGGATGCCGAGCTCTTCTTCAAACTGAAGCCTGGTCAGACGATCGTCTATCCGTCCGACACGCTGCATGAGGTCAGGCCGGTAACGCGTGGCGAGCGGCTGGTGGCGATCACTTTCATCCAGAGTCGGATCCGGGATCCTTTCAGGCGCAACCTGCTGTTCAACCTGAATGAGGTCGCTGCATTGGAAGGCCTCAACATGAAGCAGGAAAATTTCATGCGCCTCCAGCTGGTGCAGGCCCAGTTGCTCCGGTACTGGGGTGAGAAGGCCTAGCCCCCGCTCAAGCCGCTTTCTGCAAGTGCTTGCGGCCGAGAAGCTCGGCGATCTGCACAGCATTTAAGGCCGCGCCCTTGCGCAGGTTGTCGCTGACGACCCAGAGCGAGAGCCCGTTCTCGACCGTCGAGTCCTCGCGGATGCGCGAGACATAGGTCGCATATTCGCCGACCGCCTCGACCGGCGTCACGTAACCGCCGGGCTCGCGCTTATCGACGACCATCAGACCCGGGGACTCACGAAGGATATCGCGAGCCTCGTCCGCCGAGATTTCATTCTCGAACTCGATGTTCACAGCCTCGCTGTGGCCGACGAACACCGGCACACGGACGCAAGTTGCGGTCAGCTTGATCGACGGATCAAGGATCTTCTTCGTCTCCACGACCATCTTCCACTCTTCGGTCGTGGATCCGTCGTCGAGGAAGTCGCCGGCATGCGGAATGACGTTGAAGGCGATCTGCTTGGGGTAGACCCTGGGCTCATTGGAATCACCGACGAAGATATTACGGCTCTGCTCAAACAGCTCGTCCATTCCCGCTTTTCCGGTGCCAGACACGGATTGGTAGGTTGAGACCACGACCCGCTTGATCCTGGCAGCATCGTGAAGCGGCTTGAGCGCGACGACGAGCTGCGCAGTGGAGCAGTTCGGGTTCGCGATGATATTCTTCTTCCGGTAGCCCGAAATCGCTTCCGGATTCACTTCCGGCACGATCAAAGGAACGTCGGGGTCCATCCGGTAAAGCGAACTGTTGTCGATGACCGTGCAGCCGGCTTCCGCTGCGCGCGGAGCATGGACCTTGGTCGGGCCCGAACCTGCCGCAAACAAGGCGATGTCGTAGCCGGCAAAGTCGAAATGCTCGAGATTCTTGACCTTGAGCTCCTCGCCGCTGTCGCCGAAGTCGATGATGTTGCCGGTCGATCGCGCGGAAGCGACCGCGGCCACCTCGTCCAGCGGGAATTGCCGCTCAGCGAGGATGTTCAGCATCTCGCGACCGACATTCCCCGTCGCACCGACGACCGCGACACGATAACCCATCTCAAATTCCTCCGTTTCGCCGAAGCACCTAGTGCACCAGGGTCCTTTTACCAAGGCCAGTGCCTCTCTGGCCTGTCGAATGTCGGTCCAAATTTTGATATCGTAGCTTCGTTCAGCGACGCGCCGCGCGCTGGTCGCGAGACGCGCCCTTTTGCGTGAAGGGAGGTCCTTGTGCCCGCAACTACAGTATCTGCGTCCTCATCGCGTTCGCCCGCAATTCCTGTGCGCAAGCTCACCCATGCAGATGCCAATGCGGCACTGCGGGAAGGATGGGCCGACTTCATGGAAATGCGCGGCGACCTGATCTTCGTCGGGCTACTCTATCCAATCATCGGGGTCGTCGTGGCGACCGCGGTTCTCGGCGGACCATTGCTTCCCCTGCTCTTCCCGATCGTTGCAGGCATCGGCCTGCTTGGGCCGGTCGCGGCAATCGGCTTCTACGAGATGGCTAGGCGCCGCGAGCAGGGATTGCATTCGAACTGGCAGCATTTCCTGGACGTGCGGAAGCGTCCGGCGGCTGACGAGATCGTTGCAGTTGGGGGTCTCCTGCTGGTCATATTCGCGCTTTGGCTGGCGGCCGCAGTTTCGCTCTACGTCCTGCTCTGGGGCTGGTGGAACCCGCCCTGGCTGTCGAACCTCGTATGGTACGATTCACACTCGACAGGCGACTTCCTGACCCGCCTCTTCACGACGAAGGAGGGCTGGGCGCTGATCGTGCTCGGCAATCTGGTCGGACTGGCCTTCGCTGCACTCGTGGTCGGAATCAGCGTGGTCTCGCTACCGATGCTGGTCGACTGCGACATCAGCGCATCCGAAGCGGTCTCGACGTCATGGCGAGCCGCCCGGGAGAACCCGGGCGTGCTGTTCCGCTGGGGCGTGGTCGTGGCAGCCCTGCTGGTGCTGGGTTCCATCCCATTGTTCATAGGGTTGGCCGTCGTTCTGCCGTGGCTCGGCTACGCGACCTGGCACCTCTACACGAAGCTGGTCGATCGCAGCGCGATAAGACCGCGCCGCGACTGAACCTTAGGCCTCGGTGCTTTCAGCCTTCTTCGCCTCGTCCCGGCGCGTGTCGCGGCGCTCGGCGATACGGGCCGACTTACCGCGGCGGCCGCGAAGGTAGTAAAGCTTCGCACGGCGCACTGCACCGCGGCGAACCACTTCGATCGAATCGATGGCCGGCGAATAAAGCGGGAAGACGCGCTCGACGCCCTCGCCGAAGCTTATCTTGCGGACGGTGAAGCTGGAGCCGACGCCCTTGTTCGAACGGGCGATGCAAACGCCTTCGAACGCCTGGACGCGGGTGCGGTCGCCTTCGATGACCTTCACGCCGACGCGCAGCGTGTCACCGGGGCGGAATTCGGGGACCTTCTTGTCGGCGGTCAGCGCTTCAATGGCTTCGCGCTCAAGAGTCTCGATCAGGTTCATTTCTTCGTCTTCTCTACTTTGTCACGCCGCGCGCCAGAGGGCGGTGCCTGCGATGCGCCCCCGTGGCGCTCGATCAGGTCCGGCCGCCTTAGCCGTGTATCTTCGATCGCCCGTTCGCGTCTCCACGCAGCGATCTTCGCATGATCCCCCGACCGCAGCACTTCGGGGATCGTGCGCCCTTCCCATTCTACAGGTCGGGTGTAGTGCGGATATTCGAGAAGCCCTTGCTCAAAGCTCTCCTCCTCTCCGCTGGAGGCCGCGCCCATTACCCCGGGAAGCAGCCTCACGCAAGCGTCCAGGATGATCATCGCTCCAAGCTCTCCGCCGGAGAGCACGTAGTCGCCAACCGAGACGGGTTCGATCGCCCGCGCTTGGAAGATTCGCTCGTCGAACCCCTCGAAGCGACCGCACAGGAGAATGACCCCCTCGCCGGACGCCAATTCGCGAATGCGCTCCTGCGTCAGAGGCTTGCCGCGAGGCGTCATTGCAAGGATCGGGCGGCCGTCGGCGACGCTGTCCACGGCCGCGGCCAACACGTCCGGCTTCAGCACCATCCCCGCCCCGCCACCTGCAGGCGTGTCGTCCACGCTGCGATGTTTGTCGGAAGCGAAATCGCGCATCTGGACCGCGTCGAGCGCCCAGGTACCCTCGCTGAGCGCCTTGCCGGCCAGGCTGACGCCAAGCGGGCCTGGAAACATCTCGGGATAGAGCGTGAGGACAGTTGCGGCGAAAGGCATTGCGGCGGGCTAATCGGGAACCGCCTTCGCTACAATCCATTGGGCCACGAATGGCTGAACCACTCGATTGCCTGATCGTCGGCGGAGGACCCGCTGGGCTGACTGCCGCGATCTATCTCGCGCGCTTCCATCTCGACATCCTCGTCGTCGACGACGGCAAGGGCCGCGCGGAGAGTATTCCCTGTACGCACAACCACGCGGGCTACCCGGACGGGATCAGCGGCAAGGAGCTCGTCAGGCTGATGCGGGAGCAGGCTCAGCGTTACGGCGCGCGGATCGAGCGCGACTATGTGGCGCGCCTGGACAAAACCGATGCCGGCTTCTGCGCATCCTGGGGGTCGGGATCCGTCGAGGCAAAGACCGTACTTCTCGCAACCGGCGTGAAGAACCGCCGCCCACCGATGGACGAAGACCTCCACGACGACGCACTTCAGCGGGGCCTGATCCGCTATTGTCCGATCTGCGACGGCTTCGAGGTCACTGACAAAAGGGTCGGCGTCATCGGCAGCGACAGCCGCGGCGTGGCGGAAGCTATATTTCTGCGCAGCTACACCCCGGACGTGACGCTCATCGCGCCCGACGCGACGCTCAAACTGACCGAGGAAGACAAGGATCGGCTGAAAAGCGCAGGCATCGAATGTGTCGATGGCCCGGCGCAAGCTGTCGCCATCTCCGACAAGTGCATCGTCGTCGACACGGCAAAGGGGCATTACACCTTTGATAGTGTCTATCCGGCGCTGGGCTCTGACACGCACAACCAGCTTGCGACGCAATTGGACGCGCGCCTCAACGAGCAAGGCTGCATCGGGGTGGATACCCGCCAGCGAACGAGCGTACCCGGGCTCTACGCCGCGGGAGACGTGGTGATCGGTCTGGATCAGATCAGTCATGCAATGGGCGAAGGCGGCGTGGCGGCTACGACGATCCGCAACGACCTGGCCAAGGATCAGCCGATCCTACGCTAGGAATTCCGGATCGAGCCTGATGCGGCCGTCCACGATGTCCGCGATCCCGTCGCGAAACGGGATCAGTGATTTACGGCCGTTCGGAACCTCTACCTCGAGCAAGTCGCCGGCGCCGAAATTCTCAACTGCGACCACGGTGCCGACTGGCTGCCCGTCGCGGTCAACGCAGGCTAGGCCGATCAAGTCGGAATGATAATATTCGCCCTCTTCGAGAGGGGGTAGCGCGGAGCGGTCAACCTCGACCAGCTGGCCGCGCAGGGCCTCGGCGGCCGAACGGTCGGCCATACCGTCAAAGCGAGCAACAGCGGTCTTCCCGCCGTCGCGGACGCCAAGCAGCCCATGCTCGACGCCGCCAACGTAGACCTTCTTGTGAGAGGCGAGGCTCGCTGCACTATCCGAAAACAGCTTCAGCCGAACCTCGCCCTTCACGCCATGCGCGCCGGCGACTGCTGCCAGCGCGACGCGCTTTTCAACCAATTACTCGGCCTTCTCGGCATCCTCGGCGGCCGGAGCCTCCTCAGCGGCGCCCTCGGCCGGAGCTTCGGCGGAAACGCCTTCAGCTTCGGCGACCGGCTGCTCCGGAGTCTCGGCGCCCTCGGCCGGAGCGTCCTCAACCGAACCCTCGGCCGGCTCAGACGAAGATTCCGCTGCAGGAGCTTCTTCGGCAGCAGCCTCGGCCGGAGCTTCCTCCGCGGGAGTTTCAGACTCTTCCGCGACTGGAGCTTCAGCGGCAGCTTCCTCGGCCACGACTTCCTCGGCCGGAGCCTCAGCGGCTTCCTCGGCGACCGTCTCTTCAGCCGGAGCCGCAGCAGCCTCAGCAGCGGCGGCCTCAGCGTCCGCAGCGCGCTTCGCACGCTCCTCGACGCGCTCCTTGGCCTTCTCGCCTGGCTCAGCCTTCTTCGGATTGCTGCGAGCCGCACGCTCCTTGATGCCCGCAGCATCGAGGAAGCGAAGCACGCGGTCCGACGGCTGCGCACCGACCGAGAGCCAATGCGAGATACGGTCGGCGTCGAGCTTGACGCGCTCCGGCGAATCCTTGGCCAGCAGCGGATTGTAGGTGCCGACCTTTTCGATGAAGCGGCCGTCGCGAGCGTTGCGGCTGTCCGCAACGACGATGCGATAATAAGGGCGCTTTTTCGCGCCACCGCGCGCGAGACGAATTGAAACTGCCATTTTCTACTGTCCTTTCAGTAAATTCACTTACTTCTTT
>Ga0105248_10003794_pt1 | contig 16745 bp, 39 predicted proteins | sample KBSS34metaG_FD_81524 | JGI IMG/M metagenome (GOLD analysis project Ga0105248, IMG submission 81524) | Switchgrass rhizosphere microbial communities from Kellogg Biological Station, Michigan, USA - KBS S3-4 metaG | ecosystem: Host-associated > Plants > Roots > Rhizosphere > Soil | place... | reverse complement strand
GAGTATGTCGAGGCCGACGCTCAGGCCTACGTCATCGGCGGGTACACCAACTGGATCATCCGCTGCCCCCAGTGCTGGCTGATCTACGCATCATCACTCTGAAGGAGGACGCAATGCACTACGCCGACATGTCCGAGGAACTCAACACACAACGCCGTCAACTGTCCGACCTGCGGGTGCAGGCCGACATGCTCGACGACGCCCGCCACGCCCTGGCCCACGGACACCTGGAGGTGGTGGACGAGTTCCTTGAGCGTGTTTCCACCCACCTGCTCAGGTTGAGCAAGCCGAAACTCACCGCGCTGATGCACGAGCCGTCACCGTTCAACACGAAGGAGAATGCATGAAGGATCAAGCAGAGTTCCTCCGCAGCCTTGGCTTGAACGCCGAGGCACCGGGGCTGGTCGAGGTGGCTGCGGTCGCCCCCGATGAGCCGGCCAAGCCCAAGGCCGGGAAGTATCCGGCCGACGCCCACACCATGGCGGTCACGTCGATCGTGTGGGACGAGGCGTGGCTCGACGGGTTCGACCTGGACGCCCAGTTCGCCGACGCGAGCCGGCACCTGTTCGCCCAGTTCCGTTCGCTGGGCCGGGACAAGGACCGGAACTCGCTGCTGCACCGGGAGATCGGGCAGTTCATCACCCGGCTGCGCCGTGCCCGAAAGGCCGGGGTGCCGCACGAGGTGACCACGAAGGTGAAGGCCGGCCGGCCGGAACGGGAGATGGCTGCCGTGCTCACGGCTGCCGGGGTCACCGAAGCGGAGTTGATCGAGTTTCTGCGTGCAAGGAAGGAAGGCTGAGCATGCTCAACAAGTACTACATCAACGTCTACGAGCTGGACCGGAAGTACGGCGGGCCCGAGGAGGGCGGCTGGTGGTTCACCACCGGCACGCCGGCGGGAACCGAGGTGGCCTTCACCATGGAGGACGCGGTGGAGATCAGGGCGAAGATCATGTCCGAACTGGTGATGCCCCGCCACCGGCTCGGCTCCGTGAGATACGCCGGCGGTGAGTTTACAGTCCTCATCGAGGAGCACTCGGCCAAGAAGTTCCCGGAACAGTGGCCGCACTACGAGTAAGTCCCAGCCCAGCACAGAACCGTTTCAACCCCTGAAGGAGAAACCATGATGGACTTCGACACCGCCACCCTGCGCCAGCTGGTCCTCGCCAAGCCCGAGAGCACGGCGAAGCCGATCGACCGCACGTTCAGCGCCGGCAACCTGCTGGCCGAGAGCCGCACGGCACGCGCCACCCTGGGCCGGGCCGAGCGCAGGCAGGACGCCCAGCGCAAGGAGCGCCGCCGTGCGGCGATCCGGGCGCAGGTCAACGCCGAGGACAAGGCGAAGCCCACCGCCGACCCGGCCCGTCTGGCCTTGGCGTGGCTGGTGGTCGGGCCGCTGACCGATCTGGTCAATCAGTGGGCCGAGGGCCGTGCGCAGAGGGCCCGCTACCACCTGGGTGTGCTGCCGCAGGAGATCGCCTCGGACTGCCTGCTGGATCTGGCCGACACGCTGGCCCGCTCCGACCGGGACCTGCACGAACTGGCTAAGGCCGCTCGGGCGATCAACGGGGAGCCGGTCGAGGAGAAGGTGAAGGGCCGGCGCTGGCTGATGCGGGTGATCAACGTGATCATCCGTGACCGGATCGCGATGGCCTACCGGCAGGCCGCCGGTGATGGTGAGGAGTTGTTCACCGATGCGATCCTCGCGCAGCTGGACACGCTGGTCGCACCGTGGGAGGCGCACGTTGCCGCCCGGACCCCGGTGATGCTGGGTGGTCACCCGATGGCGCCGGGGTCGGTGAATCACTTGGTGGTGCAGATCGCCATCACCTACGCGATCACCGCCCGCCACCTCGACCCGCTGGTCGAGTTCATGCTGGCCGACCTGCGTACGGACGGAGCGTTCCCGTGGCGTAAGAATGCGAGGGAGATCTTCCTGCTCGACCCCGAGGGTGATGGTGTGCGTAAGTGGCGGCTGGTCGTGGCGGCCACCGCTCACCTGAAGAACATGGATCAGGCTCGTGCCACTGCGGCTCGGCTGTTCGTCCGTGACCAGTTCGCATTCCTGCCCGGCCTGATCGACGAGTGTGTCGATCGCATGAGCCTCTGAAAGGGGCCGTACATGCACATTCTCACCATCGTGATGGGGGTCCTGCTCACATGGATCGGCCTCTGCTTCGTGTCGCTTGTCATGTGGATAGCCCTTCACGAGATCATTCGCATGAAGGCTCACCGATAATCAACGCGTACATGCCTGCGTACGCGTGCGTCACGCGTGCGTCACGCGTACCGCGTAAAACGCGTGGCGTGAGAAACCGGATCTTCGGATTCTCAGAGAGTGAGTAGAAGCCGAAGATCGCTTCACGTCCTGCGCTTGATAGTTCCCAATCACACACATCACGAGGCTCTAGGAGGCCACAACATGCGTATTTCCGCTGCGAACAAGAAGAAGATCGACGCGCTGATCGTCATCGGCTGGACCGAGGAGGCCGCGAAGGCGGTCGTGCTCCCCAAGGAGGCGGCCAAGCCCAAGGTGTCGCTCGTCAAGGAGCCGGCGCCCGAGCCGACGCCCGCCGAGATCCTGATCTCGAACGGCTTCACCCCCGAGGAGGCCGCCGCCCTCATCGGTGAGACCCCGGTCGTGGCCCCCACCCCGGACGAGGTGCGCGCCGAGGCTGTGGCGCAGGCCGGCTTCACGTTCGCCAAGGGCCGGATCTACCTGCACGACGCCCTGATCGAGGCCGCGATCGCAGCTGAGGACGAGGGCTTCCAGATCGTGCCCAACATCCAGGGCGCCGGCGCGGTGCTGGTGTTCAAGGACGCCGAGAAGGGGCTGGCCCTGCAGTCCCTGTTCAAGCGCGCCTGAGTCTCACGGGAGGCCTCGCCCCACTCGTCGGGGCCTCCCGTGTTCACAGTCCCTCCGGGCGTATGGTTCAATCGCCAGAAAGTCGGAGTATCCCACCCCGAAAGTCGAGTTTCCCTGAAGGAGACACCGTGGGTATCACTACCATGACCCGACCCGCCCAACTGAAAGTCGTCCGGGACTATCTGCTGCTCCGTGCCCTCGACTCGCCGGTGATCAGGTGGGCGGCGACTGTCGGCCCGCCCGACCCGCACCGCACCATGATCGACCTGACCCTGCGCTGGTTCAACGGCGAGGACGTCAGGGTCGCCAGTGCTGAGGCTGTCCTGCGATGGCCCGACCACGAGGGTCTGGAACTGACCTACGGGATGTGCCATTCGGGCCTCCCATCCATCGTGCTGGAGTGCGAACTCCGGTACGACATCGGGTTCCGTGAGGACGTCACCCGCAGAGCAATGCAAGCCTTGAGGAGGCAGCACTGATGCACCCCACCGCCAAGAAGTTGAACCTGATCGCCGCTGAGGTTGGTCAGGTCGTCTACGAGCGGACCGATGTGATCGAGGGCATGATGGTCGCCCTCGTCGGCCAGCAGCACGTCCTCATGGTCGGCCCGCCCGGATGCGCCAAGTCGGTGCTGGCCTCCGCCGTGGTCGCCCACGTCGCTGACGGGCGGCTGTTCAGCATCGCCCTCGACGAGTACACGACCGCCGACGAGGTGCTCGGCGGACTGGACGTGCGCGAGCTGAGCACCACGGGCCGTCAGGTCCGACGCACCGACGGGATGCTGCCCACCGCTGACGTGGCCTTCATCGACGAGGCGTTCAACGTCAACGGCCCCACGGCGCACTCGATCCACGGCGCCCTGAACGAGCGGGTGTTCTACCAGGAGGGCCAGCCGATCGACATTCCGCTGCGGTCGGCGTTCCTCGGGACGAACAAGGTGGACACCGATCAGGAGTTCGCCGCCGTGTGGGACCGCATCCACTTGCGGTACCCGGTGTCCTACCTGAAGGCCCGCAACCTGCGGACCGCCATGATCAGCGCGGCGCTGGGCCGGATGGTGCAGTCGGGTCGCCGGGTGCAGGTGCCGGCCCGGACGCAGGTGACGATCGCCGAACTGGATTCTGCCCACCGGCATGCCATGTCGCTGACGTGGACGGCAGCCGCATCCGGTGCCCTGCTGGACATCGCCGAGGCTCTGAGTGCGGAGGGCATCCACCTGTCGGATCGCCGGATCGTGGAGTGTGCGGTGGCGGCGAACGCTTCGGCGTTCCTGCACGGCCACGCCGAGGTGGAACTGCGTGACCTGTCGGTCCTGACGGCGATGGCCTGGAACCTGCTGGACCAGCGCCGCAAGGCCACCGACATCGTGCTGTCCATCACGGACGAGACGATGAAGGCGGCGCTCGACCTGGGCGATGCGTTCGACGAGATCAGGGATCAGGGTCGTAACTCGGCCACCCTCGATCAGGCCAAGCGTGCACAGCTGGCGCTGAAGATGATGAAGGACCTGTCCTCGCTCGCCAAGGACGTGGAAGCAGCCCTCGCCCGTTCCGAGCAGGGCACCGATTCCCGCCGTCGGCTGGAGCAGTTGCTCACCGACGCTCGGGACTACCGGCTCCAGATCGGCGCCGCCCTCACCGGCCAGGACCCGTCCGCTCTGCGGCTGGCCCAGGTCTGAACACCCAGCCCAACCCAACCCAACCCTCCCTGAAGGAGTTCACATGTCGATTTCGATGAACCTGCACCACCCCGTCCGTCCCGTGTTCCGCATCCACCACGACACGAACGGCAGCAACGTCTGGCTGGCCTTCGAGATGCCCGACGACAAGGGCAACGAGGTCACCGTGTTCTTCCACGAGGCGGAGCAGTTGGAGGCGCTGGTCGAGGTGGCCCAGAAGGCACTGAGGGAGTTGAAGCACCGTGCGGCTCTCATCGCCGCCTTCGAGGCAGCCGACGAGCCGGCCCCCACGATGAGCCTGAAGAAGGCGCTCGGCCCGGTCGGGTCGTTCTGATGCAGGTCAAGGATCTGATCAAGCGCCTCGAGCGCTTCGACACGAACAGCACCGTCGCGATCATCGACAACCACTGGGTCGGCGCGATCAGCACCGACCCGATCGTCCGACGTGTCCGCGTCGACATCGTCGGGGACAGCCTGCTGACCAAGGGCGAGGTCAGTGACTCCGCCGAGAGCGTCGTCCTCATCTCCTTCAAGGGAGCGCACGCATGATCCGCATCCCCGAGGTTGTCATGAACGGCAACGTCACCTACCACGACGTGGAGCTGCGGTTCGGGCGGTACCACAACGGCTGCATCGCCCTCGCCTTGGGTCCCGAGGACGACCCGCTCGGGGTCGCCACCGTCAACCTGATCGGCAGCCCGCCCGCCGAGGGATGCGTGTGGATCAAGGACTGGAGCGAGAACGAGGGTGTCCTCGTATCCCTCGTCATGGCCGGCGTGATCGCACGGACGGGACGCACCGCTACCACCGGGTACGTCATTGCCCACGAGGCCCAGCTGCTCGTCGGGGAAGACGACTGATGCCCAGGTACCTGGTGGTGTGGACGATCCGCAATGTCAGTGGCAAGTCCGACACTTTCACTGACCGCTACATCGCACACGAGGACCTCGAAGAAGCGCGGGCGGAGTACGACAACGTCCTGCTCGACCCGCACACCTACATCGCCTCGATCTCGGCAGTCGTGGAGAGCACCGACTACGACACCCATCCCGACCTGATCGGCCGGAACAGGGAAATGAAGGAGAACGCATGAGCGCGGACTGGGATTTCGAGCCGGACCCGAACTACGAACCGCGGGACCTGAACGCATGGCGTGGGAGTGGGGGACGGATCGTCGACGACCCGGAGGATGACGAGAACCCTGGAGTCTCCATCCTCTACCGGGAGGACTACCTGTGAATCAGCAGCAACTCATCCTCAACGCCCTCACCGAGCGCATGACGCAGGCGGGTTGGACGTTCACGATCGACTACGACTTCAGCAACAACGGCATTATCCGAATCGTCGACCCGACGACGCTGGCCACCACGACTGGGGTGGAGTTCAAGTTCGAGAGGGACCTTTGCACCTTCACTCGGCCCGGCTCGGATGACTGGGTTGCCGTCCACTGGTACGGGAAGGAACGCACGTCACAATCGATGAAGGTCAAATCCACTCCCGGCGAGGTTATCGACGCCGTCATGACCTACCTCACCGGGAACAAGCAGTGACCGATGACTGGCTGACCAGCGCCGACTACGACCACTGGCGGACCACCGATGACACGAAGGAGGAATGTCAGTGCGCTATGCCAGCATCTTCGCGGGTATAGGTGGCTTTGACCGCGCCTTCGACATGGTAGGCATGACGCCCACCATTCAGGTGGAGGTTGACCCCAACTGCCTCAAGGTTCTGAACGAGCACTGGCCCAGCGTCCCGAAGGGGGAAGATGTCCGAGACATCAGCGGCCCGGATCTTGGCCGACCCGACGTCGTCTGCGGGGGGTTCCCCTGCCAGGACACGTCTATCGCTGCTCCTCACCGGAAGGGGCTTGCGGGCGACCGGAGCGGACTCTACTTCGAGTTCACCCGACTCCTCGAAGAACACCTCCGGCTCATCGACTCCACCCGCCCAACCTGGGCCATCATCGAGAATCCCGAAGGGCTTCTCAAGAGTCACGACGGACGGGACATGGCCGCCGTCCTCCATGGTCTGGTTGAGCTCGGGTACGGCGTCGCCTACCGAGTGGTCGACGGGAAACACCTCGGCACAACCCAGCGACGCCGTCGAGTCCTCGTGGTCGGACATCTTGGAGGAGACCCCCGACCCGCATGGGAAGTTCTGGGTGACACCAGAACAGGCGGAGAAGTTGATCGTCCGAGTCCAGTCGGCCGGTCCAAGGCTGGACCAAGGGCTGTTCCAAGCCCTCACGGACCAACTGGAGCCGTGATCTGGCGCAAGTCCGCACGGCCTCGTGCCTCCCTCGCCAAGGGTGGGTACGAGACGTGGGTGGCTGACGGGGATGCCAACACCCTGACCGGCTTCGATGCCGGCGGTCCACTGCGTCAGACCCACCTGATCTACCAGCACGGTCGAGTTCGCACCCTGTCCCTGACGGAGTGGGAGCGCCTTCAAGGCTTCCCCGATGACTGGACCGCAGCCGCACCCGATTCCGCCCGCTACACGCAGCTGGGCAATGCAATGGCTGTCCCGATGGCGACCTGGCTGGGTCGTCGTCTGATCGCAACTGAAGGAGCAACCGCATGACCGACGACCGCCGCAAGAGAACGTCCCTGATGGTGCCCGTCATGGACACCGAGAAGGTGAAGCCCCTGCTCGACGTGGTGTTCCGCGCGCTCTACGACGAGGAGCCGCCCGTCTACACGGTGGACGAGGCCGTGATCACGCAGGCCATGATCAAGGAGTACGGGGTCCAGCCGGTGCTGATCGGCACCGAGGGTGTGGGTCATGAGGTGAACGAGGGCAACTGCCTCGACATCCCCTGCCGCATCCCCAAGTCGATGATGGGGGGGTTCACCATCCCGCTGCACTGGGAGCGCATCCCCCTGCGGGATGAGCCGGTGGACCTGGCCGAGTTCGTGCGTCGGTTCGGCGATCGGCTGGAGTCCAACTGGCGGCTGTGGAACGACGCCATCACCAAGGCCCAAGCGCGGGCCGAGGCCGAGGCTGCGGCCAAGGCAGCCAGGGTCGCCAAGAAGGAGACCGCATGAGCAGCACCACGTCCACGGACGAGCTGATCACCCGGGCCACGCAGGAGACGGACACGATCTACGTCACATCCGACGAGTGGGCTTTCGTCACCCCCGACGGCGAGGGGCGGTACTGGTACGAGTCCCTGGAGGAGGCGCAGGAGCAGCACGGTGACGACCTGCCCGTGGTGTACGCCGATGTCGACCCGTGGGAGTTCTGATGAGCGAGGACTACTACGTCTGGGTTACTCCGGGAATGCTGCGCCAAGCCGCCGACGACTTGGAGGCGGACCCCGAGAACCTCGTCACGTGGATCACCACCAATGGTGACTACGTCAACCTCGTTGGAGAGGAACCCCGTTGAGCCAGAAGATCGTGCGCATCCACCTCGAGTTCGCAGTGCGCGACGAGGAACTGCTCCAGTCGTTCGTCACCCCGGAGATGGCGGACCTCGGACTGATCAACATGGGTGAACTCGTGGCCGAGGTTCTGTTTCACAGCAACCCCGGCGTCAAGGGCTACCTCGACTACGGAGTCGAACTGCTCGACTCGCATGCGGAGGAACGGTAATGGGGTACTACAGCGAAGTGGCTTACGCCATCGTGTTCAAGAGCACCGAGGACCGGGAGGCCATCCTCAACACGCTCACCGCAGAGGAACGGGAACTGGTCACGGAGAGTCTGAAACTCGACGAGCCTGACCGCATCCTGTTCTACGCCAACAACACCAAGTGGTACGCCACTGGCGACATGGCTCCGTTCGGGCTGACGGGCTTCTCGGAGATAGACACCCACGAGAAGCTGCTCGAGAACGCCGAGAATAATGCTGAGAACGTCTACAGCATGGGCGTCTTCATGCGCCTGGGCGAGGACCTGGACGACTTCGACCAACGCACGTGGGGCATAGAAAACGCCCCGAAGGGATTCCCCGAGTGGTACGACCTCGTGGACATTCATCGCGGCCTCTCCGTGGGGTGGGGGCAGCAGTGAACAGCGACGACCTGCTGCTCATCCACACGCGGGACCCCGACTATCCGTGTGAGGTCCGGGTCTTCTATCAGGGCTACGAACTGACGCCCGTCCGGATGATCACGCTGGATCCGGGAGCCGGCTACACCAAGGACGACTACGACGAGAGCCGCCAGACGGCGGTGGATGAGGTCAAGGCACTGGGTCCCCAGTGGGGCCACGCCGCCGACGTGATCGACGGAACGTACGACGAATGGGCTGCCTCGTTCGAGAAGTGGGGCACCGACTGGAACAACGAAGGGGAGACAGCATGAGCAAGTTCAACGTGGGCGACACGGTCCATCTGACCGTGGCCGACTCGGTGAAGTGGGCCGGCAACTACAAGGTGGTCAAGGTCAACCCGACCACCTACGGCCTGGAGCGGATGCAGGACGGTGCCCGACTGAAGGCCGGGCACGAGATGGTCCGACCGGGCACCCTCCCGGACGGCACCCTGACCATGGACAGGGATCAGCCGATCGTGATGGCCGATCCGATCCAGGAACACTTCCAGACCGGCGCCGTGGTGCACATGAAGAACGTCCGCGGCGTGGACCCGAGCAAGCACTGGGTCATCACCGGGCAGACCGCCCGGGGCTACCGCCTGTTCCCGCTGGGCGGTTCGACCCGCTACTACACGGGGATCTCAGCCAGCCGGCTGGTGCGGGTCACCGAGATCGACGGATGGAAGGCCTGACATGAACATCTCATCCTCAGTTGCCCAGGCGATCGCCGACGTCGCCGACGCCGAACTGTACGAGGACTACTCCGGTCGGGGCATGTACGGCAGGACGTGCCTCGGTTTCGCCACCAGCAATCAGGCTGCACTGGGCCGCGCCATCGGTCGTGAGCTGCCCGAGGACGAGGCCGAGCAGTTGCTCGACCGCATGCATACCGACTCGCTCGGGTTGCGCACGATCGTGTACTTCCCCGGTGTCCGACTGGACGACGAGGACGAAGACTGATGTATCGCATCGCCTTCGGACTGGACACGGAAACGATCGAGGACCCCGATCAGATGGTGCTCCTCGACCTGCCCGACGACTTCTCCGAGGTGGACACCGAGGAGTTGGAGTACCTGCTGGCGCACGATCACGAGATCCGTCAGCGTCGGATGCACGAGCCGGCCGACCCGTTCACCTTCCAGCCCATGATCGGCGTGCAGGACGTGATCGAGTCCTTCGTCCTGGCCATGCTGGGCGAGGGCATCCCGCAGTCGCAGATCGACGTCATCCTCACCACCGTGTTCGACGCCGTCACCAATGCTTCCTGAAGGAGCGCCCATGATCCGCACCATCGACCAGAACGACCCCGAGTACCCGGTCGAGTTGCTCGACCTGGAGCACCCGCCCGAGCGACTGTGGCTGAAGGGTCCGCTGAACCTGAACGAGGCCACGCTCCGAGCTGTGGGCGTGGTGGGTTCCCGTGCCTGCACCGCCTACGGGGAGCGGGCCGTCGACCAGATCGTCGACGGACTGGCCCCGAGCTGGACGATCGTGTCCGGCCTGGCGTTCGGCATTGACGCCGCCGCCCACCGTGCGGCCATAGGTCGGGACGCACCCACGATCGCCGTGATCGCTTGCGGCATCGACATGGTGTACCCGAGGGCGCACCAAAGCTTGGCCGATCACATCGTGGAGGAGGGCCTGATCGTCTCCGAGTACGAACCGGGCACCGACCCGAGCCGGGGACGTTTCCTGGGCCGCAACCGGATCATCGCTGCACTGTCAAAGGGGCTGGTCGTCGTCGAGGCGAGCCAGCGCAGCGGTGCGATGAACACCGTCGGTCATGCCCAGTACCTGGGCCGGCCGGTCATGGCGGTGCCCGGTCCGATCACGTCGATGGCCAGCGATGGCCCGAACATGCTGCTGCACCTGCAGACAGCCCGTGCCGTGACTGATGGCCATCAGGTCGCTCACATCATCAATGCACACCGCGACGCCACATGGAAGGCCAACGCATGAGCGAGCAGATCAAGGTCAACGAGCTGGAGCAGGAAGGTTCCGATCTGGCGGGCTGGGTGGAGTTGGGCGCCGTGGGTGTGGACAGCGGGCAACTGCTCATCACCGACCCCTGCTACATCGACACCGAGTGGGTGAAGGAGGACTTCATCCCCAACTACCCGGTGTTCGCCCTGAACGAGAAGGGCCGCGAGCGGTTCCCCGTGCTCTACACCGGGGGGCCGTCAGACGACTGGACGTGGCAGTGCTTCCGCGACGGGTCGAACTACGGCACCCCGCTGGCGGACCTGGGCGCCATGAGCATCAACACCGCCCGGAATGAGGGGCTGCTGGAGGTACTGCCCCAGCCGGAAGAAGATCCGACGGAACCCACCCCCTACTCGTACAACGGCTGCTGCGCGGCCACCCTCGGTGACCCCGGCTACGGACAACTCCAGTACCGGATGGGCCACGACGGTGTGGGTGTGGCGTTCGCCTCCGGTTACGGCGACGGCCACTACCCGGTGTACGGACGGATCAACAAGGACGGGCGGGTCGTCGAGGTCCGCATCGTCATGGACTGAAGGAGACAGCAATGGGAATCCGCGAAGTGGCAGCCGCCGCGAAGTTGGCCGAGGACGCAGCCAAGGAGGCGGAGACGAAGCGCATCCGCCAGGTCAACGCCAGGCGTGGCGAGGAGAGCGTGAAGAAACTGCTCGGGTTGGAGGGGAAGGCCGTCCGTGCCTACCACGACCGTGAACGCGAGCACGGCCAGAACACCACGGTGCGTCTGGAGGAGGGGATCTACGTGAAGGTCGCCCTCAGGTCGATCTACGGCGAAGGTCTGTGGGGAAGGCAGGAAAAGATCGGCTCCACGCCGTGCCTGATCCTCGTCAATGAGGAGGGTTCGGCCCGCAACTACGGCGAGTTCACCACCTTGGGCGAGTTGTCCGTCCATCTGGAAGAAGCCGAGGCGAAGGAAGCACGTCTGGCCGAGATGGTTGCCCAGCGGGCAGCGCAGGCAAAGTCGTGATGCCGACCGTGAGCATCGCCACCGGCCTGCCGGTGTCGATCAACTTCCTACCCGACGGCACCATGCAGATCTCGGTGGACGTGTCCGAAGCACTGGACGACCCAACCGTCATCGTCTTGGACGGCGAGGAAGTCGAGGAACTGGACGAGGACACCTGGGCGTGGACCCAGCGGGTCCTGGACCGGCTGCCCACCTGCTTCGTCACCACGACCGTGAAGGGAACGCCATGATCCAGATTGACGCGGAGTACGTCCGCCTGCAGATCGACGAGTTCGAAGACATGTCCGACGATGAGGCGACCGCGCTGAAGAACCTGCCCGACTTCCTCCTGGAGGACGCCATTGAGGATTACCTCGGTGACTCCTTCTGGGAGAGGGTCCATACCGCTGTGGACTACGGCATCGCTGACCTACTCAAGGGCCTGAAGGGGGCACGCACCGATGGGCTGGACCAGTAGTTACAGCTGGGAGTCTGCAGCTGAGGCTGTCGACGACCAGTACCGGGGTGTGGTGGTGCTCAAGCGGGTGGGCAGCTGGACGTTGTGGCACAACCCGTCGGACCCCGAGCACCCGCACCTGACGCACCACATGATCCGTCGTGGTGACGGGGAGATCGCGATCAAGATGGTCGACCTGGAGATGGGACCGTACGGGTCGACACCGTCCGCTTCCCTCGCCCGGGCATATCTCGCCGCCTACGACGGTGACTTCGAGAAGGCCGGCGGCCAGTACGGGGAGAAGATCCTGCGTCGGGCGCTCGAGTCCAAGGTCAAGGTCGAAACGGGTGATCATTTTGACCTTGACCGGGATGGCTCTTGGTCCGACCACGTTCCACTGCGGGGCACCTACAGGTACCAGGGCAAGTTCCGTGCCATGCGCTCCGACGGCATGGTGGTGCGGTTGCCGAAGCAGTGGCGCACATGGCTGAGAGAGCCGACGTGATCGGCGACTTCTTCGAGTGGGGCGCACGGAATGTCCTGCTGTTCCTGATGGGGGCCGTCGAATACCGCTCCTCCCTCACGACCCACTTCGAGGGCGAGGATCTCGAGATGTACGACCACGGGCGTGAGTTCGCCCACAAAGTCACTTTGCGGTGGTGGGACGAAGCCCACTGACCGCCCCGTCGATCCTGAAGGAGACCGACATGGGAATGGACCTGCTCACCCACGGGTGGACCGTCGAGAAGAACACTGCCGGTGCCAGCTCACACGAGTTGGCCGAGCCCCTGCACCACATCCTCAACGCCCTGCCCGACGTGTGGTTCACCGACGAGCGAATGCAGACGTTGGACGAAAACGAGTACTACGCACCCCTGGAGGGCGACGAGTCAGGGGCGCAGCTGTCCAACCTGCGCAACGCACTGACCGTCGGGGCTGAGGACTACGCCCTGCACCTCACCGGCATGCATCGACATGGCACCTCCTACCCCATCCTGGGTACCGACATGTGGTTCCACATTGCCGGGGGTGGGTCGTGGGGGGACGACCCCTACTTCGGTTGGAATGAGCTGGGCATGTTCCTGGCTGCCTGCTACCTGCTCCGCGAACTGGCCGACGCTGCGGGTTACGTCTGCGCCGGACTGCCCCAATGGAAGGAGAACTGACATGGGATGGTGCGCAAACGCGGACTGGCACCTGATCCTCAACGACGAAAAGGATGCGGACAAGGTCATGGACCTGCTCGCAGAGTTCCACGAGGACAGCGACTTTGATGCCAGGACCGTGGACATCGTCGGCTGGGGTTACGGCAAGGCCTACATCGAGGAATCCAGGTACGACGAACTGGCCAAGCTGGCCACCGGAACGGCCGACTGGCACTCCGATGAGGATGGCTCCTACCACTGGCGCATCCGGTTCAAGGACGGGGCCTGGGTCGAGCACGGGGGAGAAATCGTGTACCCCACCGACAAGGAGAGCGCATGAACAAGTTCGAGAGCACCATCCGTGACGAGGCTCGCCGCGCTGCGGTGATCGCCTACAACCGTGCGTGGTCATGGAACGACCACCCCAGCTACGACGACAAGGCCGCGATCCTCCTGCAGATCGGCAAGGCCGAGGCACTGCTCGAAGCGATCGCCATTGCCGACGGGAGGACGGCCGTGATCGAAGGCATCAACATCCACGCCCTGGACAGGGTGCGCCAGCAGGTGGCCGGCCGCAAGCGCGGCACCCAGATGGACCTGCCCCGCCTCGGCGAGTTCCTCCAGTTCAAGAAGGAGACAGCGTGACCAACAGCAACGTCCTGGTGGACATGACCTGCCCGAAGTGTGGCAGCGAAGGGCCCTACCGCATGAGCGTGGTGGTCTACGGCTCCACCGTCGTCACCGATGACGGCTTCGTCCTGTCCGAGATGGATGTGTCCGAGACCGGGTGGGGCGACGACGACATGGGCTCCTGCTTCTGCCTCAACTGCTCGTTCGACGGGTACGTCCGTGACTTCCTGGAACACCTGATCGACAGCCCGGCCGATCGACCAATCAACCGTAACAACTGAAGGAGAACATCATGGCTGCAGCACGAAGCACGACCACAACTTCCGGCACCATTGGCCTCCAGCGGATCAAGCGCGAGACCGCCATCATCGAGATCCAGGGCACCGCCCCACTGATCGTGAAGGCGTGGAGCAAGAAGGCCCGCGAGATGATGCTCGCCGCCCAGCAGGGCAAGAAGACCCCGAAGGTCGCCAAGGACCCGGTGAAGGACTTCGAGGAGTCCATGTACCGCTTCGAGGACGGGGGCCACGGCTTCCCGACCCTGGGCATCAAGGCCGCCACGGTGAAGGGCGGGGCTCGTGCGTTCGGGAAGAGCGTGAAGATGACGGAGCTGCGTCAGTCTCTGCTGTTCCAGCCGGATGGTCTGTGCGTGGACGGCTCCACGCTGCTGACCCGGCTCACCTGCTCGGAGCCGGTGATCCGCGAGGACATGGTCCGGGTCGGCATGGGCACGGCGGACATCCGCTACCGGGCGCAGTACAACGAGTGGAGCGCCGCTGTCACCATCGAGTACCTGCCCAACATCATCGACCTCGATTCGATCGTGGCGTTGGTGGATGCCGGCGGCATGAACGGTCTGGGTGAGTGGCGCCCGGAGAAGTCCGGCTACTTCGGCACGTTCGAGGTGGTGGGCGCGTGAGCGCAGACCTGGAGGTGTCGGGGGTCAGCCACCGTGTGGCCCTGGAGATCCGCGAGGTCTATGAGGCGACGGGGGGTGAGGATCTCGCCGTCGGGGTCCTCACTCGTGCCGCCGATCCGGATTCGGCCCTGCACCGGCACTTCGAGTGGGATGACACGAAGGCTGCTGCGGCCCATCGCCTGAAGCAGGCCGATGATCTGATCCGCCGGGTTCGGGTCACGATCATTCCCGCTGACGATTCTCCGCCGGTGGCGGTTCGTGCCTACGTGTCGGGCAAGCGTTTGTCTGAGGCGGGCATGGATCTGGGCGTCGACGGTGGGGTGCGCCAGTACCTGAGTATCGAGACGGTCGCTGGTAGGGCCGATCACGAGGTGCTGCTGTTGGCGAGTCTGCGCCGGGATATCCGTGCGTTGAAGGCCAAGTACCGCCACGTCGAGAAGTTCGGGGAAATCTTCCGGGAAATGATGGACGACGACGAGGTGATAGTCGCCAGCTGACATTGGCTTGGTGGGGGTCGGCGGGGCAAGGCAGGGCAGGGCAGGCATGGCTAGGTACGGCTTGGCGGGGCACGGCACGGCAGGTCGCGCAGGTCGCGGCATGGTGAGGTGCGGCCGGGCATGGAGGGGCGAGGCGGGGCAGACAGGACAAGGCCGGGCCGGTTCGGGCGTGGTGTGGTGTGGCACGGCAGGGCAGGTGAGGTCGGGCTGGGTGGGGGCGGGTCCGGCATGGCATGGCGAGGCGGGGCATGGCAGGCATGGTCGGGCTAGGAAGGGTTCGGTTCGGCACGGCGAGGCATGGCTCGGCAGGCGCGGCTTGGTAAGGCGCGGCTTCGCACGGTTGGGCACGGTTGGGCACGGCAGGCACGTCTTGTCGTGGAACGGCGTGGCATGGCTTGGCGGGGCACGGCAGGTAAGGCAATGTCCGGCTTGGTGTGGGGTGGCGCGGAATGGCTCGGCAGGCAGGGATTGGCATGGCGAGGCTTGGCCTGGCATGGCTCGGTTCGGCAGGTAAGGAAGGGTTCGGTTCGGACGGCGTGGCATGGCTTGGCGGGGCATGGCGCGGAATGGCGTGGCAGGCAGGGAATGGCACGTCTTGGTCGTGCGTGGAATGGCTGGGCAGGCTGGGTTTGGTTCGGCTGGGTATGGCTTGGCTGGGTCTGGCAGCTTTGGCGGGGCATGGTCAGGTAAGGCCCGGCGGGGTGCGGCAGGCGGGGTCAGGTAAGGCCGGGTCGGTTCGGGTCCGGTATGGCTTGGCAGGCAGGGCACGGCGAGGTCAGGTGCGGCCCGGTGTGGCTCGGTACGGCAGGCAAGGTCTGGCACGGCGTGGTCAGGGAAGGTCTGGCCCGGTTTGGCATGGCACGGCAGGCACGGTCGGGAATGGTGGGGATGGTAGGGCCCCGCAGGGTATGGCAGGCAAGGCAACAAACTCTCTGAAGGAGACGACATGTCCTTGGATTGGGATGTCAGCAAGTGTGAGAACAGCGACGAACTGACCGCAGGTGACCAGTGGGAGTTCACCCAGGCGATGGTGTTCGCCACGATCGGTGTCGGGATCGGCGCCGTCACTGAAGCCAACTGGCAGGAGTTCTACGCCCGAATGAAGCTCGGGTACTACTGGAACGATGCCGAGATCACCCCGGACGTGGTGCGCCGCTACATCGGGATGCGAACGAACGTGTCCTTCGAAACGCGAGCCAAGTGGCTCAAGCGTGTCATGGGAAGCCGGCTGGATGAGTACGTGTACCAGGCGAACCGGGTGAAGGAGAGTCTGTGATCACCCCCGACTACGTGTGGGACGTGGCCCGTGTCCGCTTCGGCAAGGAGCAATGGCACGAAGAGGCCTTCAACGATCCGATCGAAGCAGTGATCGACGCCCTGGAGGCGATCCGGAACAACCCGGACGACATATGGGATCGAATCGTCCTGGCAAGGGCGGACGCCGCCGATGCACTGACCGGCGAGTTTGTCTGGCTGTTCGCATGGTCCATGGAGATTCCCAAGGAGTGGCAGTGAAGAAGTACGAGGTCATCATCCACACCCGCAAGGGCTACCGATTCTTCATCG
>Ga0105248_10003792_pt1 | contig 16746 bp, 10 predicted proteins | sample KBSS34metaG_FD_81524 | JGI IMG/M metagenome (GOLD analysis project Ga0105248, IMG submission 81524) | Switchgrass rhizosphere microbial communities from Kellogg Biological Station, Michigan, USA - KBS S3-4 metaG | ecosystem: Host-associated > Plants > Roots > Rhizosphere > Soil | place... | reverse complement strand
GCATCAAGACGGCGATGGCGACTAACTGCCATAAAACGCCAAATACATTATGGTGCGGTATGTTGACCGCCCACAGTGAAACGCCACCGGCGAGACATGCAATGGCAATGTACATTCCCATTCTTAAACGCTTCAAATCGAAGGGGAAGCCTCGCTTGATTTCACAACAACTGGCTTTGACCTGGTCGAAATCGCCAAAGCTTTGCCTCGCCGCAAGCCTGGCTTCGTCTGGAGTCATACCTTCCTCAATGTTGGCTTGCGTCCGCATCTGGACGTGAAAGCGCAATTCTGCCTCGACCTCATTCTCGATTTCATCGGGATGTCGCCAGGCATGAATGAAATTTACTGTTGGTTTGACGCGGGACATGGTTTGCCTGTTCAGTTCGCACGTAAAGCCTTCATGGTTGCGCTCGCGAGTCGCTCCCAGTTCTGCTCTTCGATGATTAGTTGTTTCTTACCGGCGCGCGTCAGTTTGTAGAACTTCGCACGCTGATTGTTTGCGGAGACGTCCCACTCCGATTCGATCCACCCTCGCCGCTCAAGCCGGTACAGCCCCGGATAAAGCGAGCCTTCCTCGATCTTGAGTTCGTCGCCGGAGATCTGGGCAATGCGCTGGCCGATACCGTAGCCGTGCAGAGGCCCGGCGATCAAAGCTTTCAAAATCAACATGTCCAAGGTTCCCTGAAGTAAGCCCGCCTTCGCTTTACTCACCAAAGCGCACCTCCTAGATAATCTAGGGCCTAGCATAACATGCACTACCCAGATTGTCTAGGGCCACTTCATCCCGAGATTTTTACCTGACTCGTAATGAAAATTGATGGTGACTCTGATATCCAGTGATGCCCTAATTTGAAACGCAGAGAAGAAAATAGGGCACTACCTGATTTTCTGATGCCCAAACGTAGTGAGCCAGTTACAGTATCTTAGGAACTGCAACTCAAGTCACGCTGTCTCATACGAATGGTTGCCGCCAACGCTAACCTGAATTGCTACACCTCCCACGATCTGTTTCGTCTTAACGTTTCGCTGTACGAAATGAAGTTTGATCGGCTCCTTCATCTTCGGCGTATCCGAAACAGCTATCTTCAGCCCCACCACATTTTGCGTGAATGTCGGAATATTAACTGCCAGTTTGGAACGCTCCGCGTCTTCGAGTTCGGCTTCCCATGAATCACCGAATCGACGAAACAGGAGTTCTGGATTGTCCGACGTCAGTAACTGCCCCTGGTCCAAAGCATTCAGCGTCGGAAGTTCCGCGCCACATTCGAGCCGGATAGCCCTTCGCCTCACCGTTGGTCGCGTGAATTCAGGCTTAAAACGCTTCACGTCGATTTTGGACGGCTTGAAGAACTCCTTCGATTTATGGATAACACTGGCACGTATACCTTCAGCCGCAACTGGTCTCCATACCTCCAGCTCAAACAACGGATCTAAGTTGATCCAATTTCGAATAACAATTGGAATGATGATGAACATTTCGGGTTCAAGATTGACGACCATCAGGTTCTTTTGAGCCAGATTGTTGTCTTCCCATACATGTCGTCCATTGATAGGGTGATCATTTCTGGTGATGAGCGACGCGAGCATACAGGTATGCGTTCCGGTAGGCGGGATGAGTGAGCGCGGCCATTTCGCTTTGACGATCCTCGTAGCGCCGGCAGCCAAATCGAACTCGGCCTTAGCTGCAATACACGGAAGAAAATCGTTCGGATATACAAACTCCGTCCCCGCAAAACCCTTCGAATGAAACGTGATCACAAAATGGGCCGCGTTCCCGCCCCCTGCTTTGTTCCTGACGCGAGCATGGAACCAATTGTCCTGACCGAATTCGGGTGACTGATGAGCGGTTCCGCCATCGTCATTGTTTCGGATCCAAAGGTCCGGCGAATCCCAGAACGTTCCACCCCATAGATCCGCGCCCGGGTCGGCCGGATCATCCCGTAACCAAAGATCGGGAACCGGCGAGGGATTTCCAAGCCCGTAAACGAACCGGTGAAAGGCATCGACAATGTCGACGTTCCCGCTGTTGCACAGCAGAAACTCCTCAATCATCTGCGTGGAAACTGGATTCCCTTTATGTTTGTTATAAAGCCTGCCCATCATGTTGTTGAAAGTGCCGACACCGATCATCGACGCGATTCCTTTCCAGAAGCGGCTCCCGTCGGTATAAGAATTTCCCGGCGTGTTGCGCTGCCAAGGATCGCGTGAACAGAGAAGGATCGGCGGGTCGGTGAAATCAAAAGGGATCGCAACGTTTGCCCCTTCATCGTGAAACTGCGTAAATCCTTCGTCCCACCAGCCGTCGGCTTGTGATGCGGGCTTTATCCCTCGCGCAAACCAACTGTGAAATGTTTCGTGCCGCAGAGCCGATGTTGAAGTCGTCGTACCGCCTTCGTATTCCATTCCACCGCTGCCGTTGAAAAATGCAACGAACCGATTGTTGTGAACATATGGTCCGTAATCGTTCTCATTGTCAGTGAGAAACGTCTTGATGTTATTGATCTCGGTGGTGAGATTCGCGGTACCGGTCGTCAGCTTCCACGCTTCGATCGTCACGTTGTTGCCTGAGACGGGGAGCACCACAGAGTCCGTCTGCTGTATCAAAGTGTCGGTGCTACGGATCTCCAACATCGGCGACAGCGCCGAGAAGCGGACAGGAAAAGCGATGCTCCAATGATTCAGAGCGATGTTTGTGACGGCGCCGTTCGTGATAACCGAATGAGCCGCCATTGTGCCCGTGATCTGTACCTCGAGGTTGATGCTGTATTGATCGAAAATAAGGTTGGCGGGCAACCAGGCCTCGGCGTAGCGGGCCTTGTTCAGATCGGATAGACCAAAGACAAACCGCAATTTTGGTCCGGCCAGCCAGTCGAGTGCCGGCAAATAGCTGCCGCCGAGCTGCGAATCTGGCAGAGCCAGACCATACTGAACGCGCAGAGTATGTACTGAACCCGCAGCCTGAACGGCTTCGATCACGCGCAGGTTCGTGAACGTACCTACGCCAAAATCGTGATGGGCCAACTGAGCTACAGGAAAGACAACTCCGTCGACCCAGGCCTGGGTTATGTTCTGTCTGAGATCGAAGATTGGATTCCCTGCGGTTGGGCCAACAGTGTAAGCAATGGTTGCATCGGCGGTTGCCGTTTGAGCGGGGCCATCGAAAGTGAAGACCGCGTTTATCGATTGGATATCGATTGGAACGGCTAACAATCCGTCAACGGTCTTTGAAGGTGGAGCCAGATCAAAATTCGTGCTCATAAACCATGTTCTCCGTAAAGAAAAACCTGGCCGATCATCGGTTCAACAACCGGCCAGGTAATTGAGCGTTGGTTTTTGTTAGTCGCAGCCGCAGTTGTTATCCAGTTCGATATCAACCGAGACCTTTTTCACGCAGACCTTTTTAACTTTTTCGCCGCCTGATATCTTCAGGCAATCAAGCAACTTTTGCGCGGCATTGTCACAGGCCCTTTCCGTCGGCTGCTTACCACCTGACGGCTTGTCCAGAGTTGGATCGACATAGTAGGACATGCCGCCCAACAGGAGGCCGTCTGCGAGCAAGCTCACAGTGATCATTCGGTCGGCCGAACCTTCGATATCGGCCTTAGTGAACTCTGTGCCTTTTTTAAGGTTTAACTGAACTCTCCGTTTCTCGCCCGCTTTCAGCGTGAACTTGTTATCGGCAATGCCATCAAACTGCAGTTGCCAGCCCGCCCTGGCGAGCACTGCGGGCATCTCTACATGAAGCTCCATAACAGCACGTTTGTTCAGGTTATTTCCCGCCATGAAAAACGCACCGTTCAGTGAAGCCATCAAAGCCTCGCCACCGCCTGCTCCGGGAAGCACGGTAACGTTGCGCTGGCCGACGTTATTGTCGTGCGGAACGAGCCGCCATTCCTGAATCGATTCAGTTCCGGTGAAGTTATCGATGTTGCTTGGATCACCGGCGACCGACGCGATCATCAAAACGCAATCGTGTCCGTAGGCGTTGATGTTCGGTTCCCACTCGAACGGTCCCACCTGTACTTCTCCGGCGCTGTTTGCGGGAATGCTCGCGATCGGCAGGCCGCCAATCGGATTCATCTCGACAAAATCGTAAGGCCAGGTTAATCCGGCCCCGGGCTTGGTGTGATATGCCCGCACGGTAACGTTGGTCGCAGTCGTTGTTCCACGGTTCTTGACCTTTCCGTACATGTAGTTGGTTTGTTCATCGATTGCATTCTGATGACCGGCCAATCCGTCCGCTACGTTACGATTCCACATCGACTGGTTTTGCCAGTGAACGTGAATGTATTGGTACTCGCCGGCTCGTCCGTCATCGATGTAAACATCCACGGCGGGCGGAGCACCCGGCGTCGTAACAGGCGTCGGAGCTCCCGGAGGCTGGTAGCTGCCCTGCTTTTCGAATGCCCAGCGAATGACTTTGCTATACGCACCGCCATCCAGGCCTTCGGAAGTCCAGTTCAGCTTGTCGGCATCCTGCATTTTATTGGACCAAACGTCAGGGTCGGTTGGGTTCGTTCCTGCAGTTAGCGCGCCGATCGTACGGAGAATGAGATAAGTGGCCGCTCGTGATGCAAACTTTCGCCGGTTCACATCCGCTGCGTCGCCGCCGAGCGAACGATAAATTCTGAAATGGCATGTCGCCAGGATTTGCTCGCTGCCGTAGTCATTGTCATCATTCGCTCCGCCGTTCCAGGCCCAGGTCGCAACCGGACGATCGAATCGTCTTTCGGTCGTAAACGGGCGAAACGGTGCATACCGGAATCGCTCGGGAACAGTTCTAAGAGCCGATTCAGGATCGAGCTGAATGGCTGCCAGCCCATCGCCCGCGCTATGAGCAAAGCCCAGATTGCCGCTCCCGACGTGATCGCCAAGCGTTCCATGCCCGCCCATTTCATGCCAATGAACATACGGATCGACCGCGCGGCAGACCGGATTAACGGTGTCGGTGGTATCACACAGAGCAAAGCACAAATGTCCGGTGCCACCCGACCCATTCGGAGACCAATGCGCATTGATTGTGTTTCCACTCGCACCCATGCCTCGATGATCGACCGGGTATGGGAACGTCGTGCCATCAAAGTAGGTAGCGCGTGGAAAACCTAAACCTTCGATCGTTTTTATAAGCTGCGTTTGGTGGTAGTAGGCATTAACCGCACCGAAATTGTTGGTCCGAACATCATAGTCGAAATCGTTTCCGGTGAGCTGAGTCGGAGAGGCCACAGCCGGACCTTCCTGCTCACTGATCGTTACATAGGTTCCGCTCAGACTTTGAGTTCCAGCCACTGGACCACTCAGGCTGGTAAGTGTGACGTCATCACGATGCGGATTCAATGCGACGTTACTATCGTCGGACGTGATCGTCAGATCGCCTGTTTTGTTGATTGGGTCGCGCTTGAAAACAAGTCCATTAACGCCGCAGGTCATGCATTCGATATAGAGAATTGAACGGGTTTCTACTTCGACCAAGATGAGCCACACCAGTCCGCTAAACCCCGGCGGGCTGTATTCAAAAATTATTTCCGCAACCAGATATGCCTGGCCGGCCTTGATCTTATCGTTCACTGGGGGTATTGGCAGAAGCGGTATCGCGCGTTCCTCACCTATCTCTCCAGTCTTCTTTTCATCCGGCGGAGCAGGCTTACCGGCGAAGCGTTTTTCCGGATCGTATTTGTAAATAAAAAACTTACCGCTAAGCGGCCGCATCCTGTTGTCGGCTGCAACTGCACGGGCCGCCCTGGAGGGTCGAGCGGTAAGATTCAGCGATTCGCGGATCGCCGCTTCAGCTTCGGCTTCAGTTTCAGCTTCGCTCTCATCCTTAGCTTGGCCAAGCGCCGGATCGATATTGAGTTTGCGTGCCACGATCTGCCGGAAAATCGCCTTATAGTTTTCGATCGCCTCCGTGGGCGGCAGCGAACCGGTGAGGTTGTCTTCGCTGTTGTTCGTGGAGCTGATTATGCGATTCGGATTCTGCTTGATAATTACGGAAAGGCCTTTTCTCCAAACCGGAGTATTCAGATAGGTCTGGTAATAGCCGACTGTGGTCGAATCGAACAGGTGCTTTTCTTCGTCCAACTGATATTCCACGTCTTGTTCACGCGGATCGTAGAATGACACCTTTTTGCCTAAATTGCGTAGCTGCTCATTTGGGATTTGCAGCGTTCGGGCCCACTCGTTCAGATAGGTTTCTGCGGAAACTCGGGGAACGCTCTCTTCGCTTTCCCAATATTCCTGGCTATGGCTTATTTGGCGGACTCTATTCTGGTCATCCACCGAAACATCCGCCTTGAGGTCTGGTCTGTAGATTGTTTTCATTTGACTGGGACTCCTTACGTGTCTTAACACAAGGGAATTTCATTGACCCGGCGTGCCGCACGATGTGAGTCGGCGCCAGGATTCTTAATTCATGTCTACCAGTAATGAGGAAATTTGATGAAAACGTGTCTGTCTAATATGAGGCCCCGCAAAGCTTCAGATTTGGGTTCTGTACTTGCAGACTTAACAAAAATTTATCTCACTGTGTCTATTCTGACATCTGAGAATCGGTTACTAGATAAAAAGGAGAACGGCCGATGCGGAGATTGATGGTTTTCAACAACATTTCCCTCGATGGTTACTTCACTGACGCGAACAGCGATATGAGTTGGGCTCATAAGAATGCCGACGAAGAATGGAACAAGTTTACTTCCGAAAACGCGAGCGGCGGCGGTGTGCTGTTGTTTGGAAGAAAGACCTACGATCTGATGGCCAGCTTCTGGCCCACCAAACAAGCGTACGACATGATGCCGGAGGTAGCTGAAGGAATGAACAACCTTCCCAAAGTCGTCTTCTCCAGAACGATGGACAAGGCCGAGTGGAACAATACAAAACTGGTCAAGGGCAACATTGTAGAAGAAGTCAGCAAAATGAAGAGCGAACCTGGAGACGACATGGTCATCATGGGCAGCGGCACCATCGTCTCTCAATTGACTCAGGAACGCTTGATCGACGAATACCAGTTGATCGTGCATCCGCTCGTGCTCGGCAGTGGCAGAACACTGTTCGAAGGAGTCAAGCAGCGACTACCGCTGAAGCGAGTAAACTCGCGAACGTTCGGCAACGGTAATGTGCTCCTGACTTACGTAGCTGAATAACAACTTCGAAACAGGTCAAATATGGTCTAATGGGCGCTGAAGGAGACGCCCCATGTACATAAAAAGCATATTCGCCTGCGCCGTGCTCGTCTGCATCAGCTTCCAAATTCATTCACAAACACCGGCGAGGCGAATTGTGATTGCCGCGAGCACGATTCTCGACGGCAAGGGACACGTTCTCAAAAACGCGCGCGTCATCGTTGAAGGAACGAAGATCGTGGCGATCGATCCGAAAGCGTCTCCGGTGGATTACGACCTGCGCGGGTTGACCGTTTTGCCTGGCTGGATCGACGCGCACGCGCACATCACGTGGAGTTTCGGCAAAGACGGGAAGAACGCAGGACCAGGCGAGACGACTCAGGACGCGGCTTATCGTTCTGCAGCAAACGCATGGGCCACTCTGATTGCCGGATTTACAACTATCCAGAGTGTCGGTTCTCCAACTGATCTTCCGCTTCGTGATGCGATCGCCAGAGGCGAACTCCCCGGGCCACGAATACTCACCGCAGTCGAACCACTGATCGGTCGTGGTGATGAAACGGGCACACCCGATCAAATCCGTGCCTTCATTAGAAAACAGAAAGAAAGCGGCGCCGACCTCATTAAAATCTTTGCTGCACAGAGCATCCGCCAGGGTGGAAAACTGACCCTCTCGCAGGAACAATTAAACGCGGCCTGTGATGAAGCCAAAAAACTCGGCCTGCGAACATTGGTCCATGCCTACGGAAACGCTGTTCGCGCCGCGACTCTGGCGGGCTGCACACAGATTGAACACGGCACACTCGCAACAGACGACGACCTCAAGTTGATGGCTGAGCGAGGAACGTATCTCGATCCTCAGGCCGGACTCATCATCGAAAACTATTTACGAAACAAGCAGCGCTACCTCGGTACGCCCGGTTACACGGAAGAAGGTTTTGCCGCGATGGAGAAGATCCTGCCGATGAACCACGACCTGGTCCAACGCGCGAGTAAGGTTCCGAATCTGAAAATCGTTTTCGGCACCGACGCAGTCGCCGGATCGCACGGCAACAACGCGGAAGAGTTCATCGATCGTGTGCGTGATGCCGGAGTCAACCCGCTGACGGCGATGATCTCCGCCAATTCGCTCGGCGCCGAAGCGATCGGATTGGGCAATCAGATCGGAACAATAGCGAAAGGATTCGAAGCAGACATCATCGCGCTGGATGGCGACCCGCTCACCGACATCACCGCAGTGCGACGAGTCGTGTTCGTAATGAAGGGCGGTGTTGTTTATAAGAACTCCGCACGCAATCACACCTTAACGAACCGTCCGACTCCGTAGTAAACTTTCCGGCGACTTGCCCAGACCGATCGAGCTCAGGAGGCCTCCCGTGAACAAGTTTGCCCTAATGCTTGCCGTTTTGATTATCGGCATAGCTCCCGTCATTAACACTTCCGCCAGTCAGGACCAGCCGGCCATCGCCAAAGATTCGATTCAGATCACGGCGTTCACTTTCAACGTCTACAAAGGCAATTACGACGTCTGGAGTTGGGTGCCACTAATGAAGTTTCGCGTGAATGGTCCAATCGCCAGTGGCAGCCAGCTATACGTTCAATACACGCTTCCAACTGGTCCATGGGTGAAGTTTGACTGCGACACCAGTAACACAGAAAAAGGCTACTGGTGGAAGACTGAATGCGGCGGGCGCCAGATTCCCGAAGCGCAAAGTAGCACTTACACCGGCCCGGTCACCTTTACCATCAAAATGCGCAACGAGCTACAGGGCACCGATGCAACGCTCTTCACCGGCAAGATGAAAGTTGCAAAGGCACACTCTAATGAGGCTGGTCCAAAAGCAGTGAACAAGTTTGTCTACTTTGTTGACCACGACTGGAATCTCCCGATCGGTTATGTCTACCTGACTCCAACAGATGTCTATGGCTGGAAGTTTCCTGACTTTCACGTCGCGTTCTGGGTACGCGGCGATGCATATAAGTTCGATCCGCATCTCTTCTACCAGGGTAAAGAAGTCGGCAAGAAGTTTTTGGACGGCATGGAGGTTGGGACAGCCGGTTGCGAGGCCGAGGTCGAGAATAACACTACGCATTACGTTGAAGACGCGTTGCCGCAGAAAGCAAAATGGGCGCGCGTTGAGTGCGACTTCCCGAATATCAAGGGCAGCAATACGACCGGCGACGACACCACTAAAGGCATCTTCACGCTTGCTGACAATCCCGGTGAGTATGAGTTCAAGCTGCTTTGGAACAATAAGCTCGCGCGCTCGATCAAGTTTACGGTCGCGCAGGGCGGAAAATTCGACAACGGTATCGCGATCAACAATCAACTCGGCAGCGACCGCGTGATCGTTCCCGTGCAAATCATCGGCGATCAGGATGGCACGTGGAACAAAGCCGCGTGGCAGACTGAGGCGTTCTACGGTAATCCACTGAAGGGGTTCACTGCGCTGCCGTAGAAGATTTTTTCACGCAAGGCGCAAAGCGCTGCGAGGATGGAAGAACAGGCCTATGAGTTGATCCATCAGCGGCGAACAATACGACGATCCTTATGCGGTTAAATTCTCTGCGGCCGCAGAGAATAGCTCCATCTCAACTGACGAATACGTGTACAATGCCGAGCTATGACCAGCGAAGAGGTTGCCAACAGCATTAGTCATGGCCTGGGGCTTTTGCTTGCGATTGCCGCGGTTCCGATTCTCATATTGGCTGCCATGAAGGGCGGCAGCGCGCACTCTCTTGTCGGTGTCAGCGTGTTTGGCGGGACGATGATCCTGCTGTATCTCGCTTCGACACTCTATCACTCGTTGACTCACGAAGCCGCGAAGCAACTGTTTCGACTCTTCGATCACGCGGCAATTTTTCTGCTCATTGCCGGGACGTATACACCGTTTGCGCTGGGCGTGTTACGTGGTCCATGGGGCTGGTCGTTGCTCGCCGCAATTTGGACCCTCGCGTTTGTAGGTATCACGCTCAAGATCAGAAAACGAACGCGACATTCACGAATCTCGATCGTGCTTTACGTGATCATGGGTTGGCTGGCAGTCGTTGCCGTGAAACCCATCGTGATGTTGATTCCTGTTCCCGGAGTTCTTTTGATACTCGCCGGTGGACTTGCGTACACCGGCGGTCTCGCATTCTTCGCGGCGCACCGGATCCGTTACAACCATTTCATCTGGCACCTGTTCGTGATCGCCGGCACGACCTGTCACTTCTTCGCCGTTCTCTGGTACGCCGCATAATTTCAGCCGCGGATGAACACGGGTTGACGCGGATTACCTTGATCTGTACTGGAAACTGATTCTTGTTTCCTCCTCCAACACCAACGGCCTCACGAAGCGATACGACTTACCACTGCGCGGAACTTCCACTGCGACCGGCAACAGCCCGGCGACGCGACGTTGCAGACTGAAGACGTTCTGCGACAACGTGTTCAACTGTGCCGCCTGTGTTTTCTTAGCTAACTCTTCGATACGCCGATTCTCAATGGTGAAATTTGTGCCGTCGGCAGTCACGTTTACTGTTTCCGTGACGCCGCCGGCCGTGAGCGTCGTTCCCATGCGCGCTGGCTTTGAAGCGGACAACTCAAGATCCTGTATCGTCGCCCTAAAACCCGGAGCAGAAATGTTTACCTTGACTGGTCCAGGCTCGAGACCCGAAACAACCCAATGACCATCGCCACCAGACCACGCCGTTAAAGTCGTCCCCGTCTGCGTGTTGGTCACTGAGACTAGAGCACGCGGAACCACGGCGCCGTTTGGATCGACAACGATGCCGCCTATTTGCCCTGGCCCAAGCGAACTGAGATCGCTTTCAGTCCAATTCCATGCGGCCGAGTCGACGTCGTTACTATCATCCGCGAGGAAATTATTCGCGGCCGCAGCCGGAAGCAACTCAGCCGCGACTGCATTGCCGCCGAATTGCTTCACCTCGAGACGTTCCGGCAGTGCCACTTCCCACGTCAACACATTGATCGGAAGATCCAACTTCGGCAGACCCATATCGTACGATCCGTTCTTCGCAAACCGCGCACCCTCACTTTGATAAACAAACGAGACGGTGTATGGCTTTGACGAATCCAATCCCGTACGCAGCAGCGGAATACGAATACCGTCCGGAGCTGTCGCGGGCTTCACTCGCTCGCCGTCAACTTCGGCGGTAAAGAGTTGCGCGCCGGGAGGCAAATCAACTTTCATGAACGCCCTGGCGTGATTGCGCACACGCAGCGAGATCTCCGTGAGTGTTCGCCCTTCCACGTTCGCAAGCGTCGTTACCGTCGCGCGTTCCGCAACTGCCGAAAGCACGTCCGCATCCTGAAACTGCTGCCACTCGAGTTGCAACTTCGGCGCTTCATTCGCTTTGCGGTTGTAACGAAACGCCGCCTGCAACGGAAAGTGAGAAAGCGATCTGGTAATCGCATTCGCTTCGCGCACGTCGATGCGACGCAATCCACCGGATTCCTTCGCTTTCAACTCCATCGCGCCCGCGCCTTCAACCAGCAGTTCACCTGTTTCACGCTGCGCGCCCGGGAACTCGATTATCGGCGCCTCGACTGCGGTTTCGCGATTTGCGCGTTCGAGTGCGATTAGAAACTGGTGATTGCGACGGGCGGGATCGTGAACTCTGAGCGTCAGGATGCCTCCGCTGACATCGCTCGATTCAAGTGAGTTTCCGGAAGCAGTCGTCAGCTCGTATCCAGCCGGCAAGGGAAGTTTGAACTCCGCCGCTTCGCCCTGGATCACTGTGACATCGCAAAGAGCCGTGAGCCGCAGTTCGGAATCGTCAACAGAGACCACTGTTTTGACGTCAGACAGAAAACGTACTTCGCGTTGCGCGACGGGCGCCGCGATCTCACGAGTGGTCCACCAGATGCGCGCGGGTTTGCCTGGTTCCAACGCCGCTTCGATCAACGTGTTTCCGTTGGCAGTATCACGTTTCGTCACTAACCCCGGTTCCACATGCACATTGGCGTGACTGCCCGGCAACTCCAGGCTCAACATCGTGCTGCTCGCAAGCGGAACAGACAGCGTGAACGAAGCGCGTCCGGCTTCGATCGTTAAAGGCGCCGCAACTCCGAGCGAGACGGCGAACGGACCTGGTCCATTCAAGATCGCGGCGTGGCTGGCTCCTTCCTGGATTAGCGGCAACGGCTGTCCGGCCTGTTTTGCTTCCAGGACGGTCAGACTGCTCGTCAGCGGAGTTTTGACTGCGCCTTTCTCGAGTAACGATCCGTCGATATCAACATCGCCGACGAGTGTCTGGTTCTCGACCCGAAGTTTGAAGACCGCGTGTGACAAGACGAAAGGAAGCGGCGCGGCTTCAGGCGATTTATCTTTTCGCGAAGCGCGCTCAACGAGTCGATCGTATTCGCTGAGTGAAATGGTGACCGTACCGGCAGTGCCAGGAGCAGGCAATACGGCATCGATTCGTGTGTTGCGTTGTTGGCCCATCGTTACAACGGCCAGCAACAGGATCAGGATTAGTGCTTTCATTTCTCGCCTCTCTTTCTCTCGCGTTGAAAATCAACCTCGACCGACGGGGTTTGGTTCTCGCCCGTCAACTCAGATACCAGATATATCGATGGGCCGAAATGCGGAAACACAACACGCAGCGGAAGATTGCGTGATGGCTGAGCGCTACGTTTGGCGCGAATTTTGGCGATCAGTTGTTTCATCTCCGATTGATCGGGAGTGATCTCGTCTTCGGCGCGCTGCTGTTCAGTGGCGCCGGCAGAGTTTTCAGAACGAAGCGCGGGCGATTCCGGCGGCGCATAGTTAGCGACACGGAAACTTCCGGAAAGTCCAGGCGCGGGCGTCACACGAAACAGCGGCGGATGATGTAGCAGCAAATGTGATTTCGAGATCGGAAGATCGACTGAAACGAGTGAAACTCGAGCGCGCCCTTTATCAGTCCACGAAGCGGCGCGATCGAGATAAGAAACTTCGACGACAAAGGCGGGCGCCTCTTCGCCGGAGCGTGTTTTTTCAAGTGGGAGTAAGTACGAACCATCCGGCGCGCGTCCCGGTCTGATGGGACGACCTGCCACCGATGCACTCCAGAGCACAGCCGTGGCAGGCAGGGTGAGTTTCAAAAAGTTCCGCTGATTATTTCGCACCGCGAAACGCGACTGCACGAGAATCTTTCCGTCAGCCGCGATCAGCGTGTTGTACTCCGCTTCCTCGATGTTTGCAGTGAGCACTGCCTGCGGCGTGTAACGAGCAACATCGAGCGATAGCGTTCGAGTTGATTTCCCGTTGCCGGGCTGAAACCTGAAGGCGATCAGCGAAGGCGATTGGCGACTCGAGACCAGTTGGCCCAACTCGCTCGCTTCCGCATCGACGAGCCCGTTTGGCTCGCGCTGTTTGATCTCCCCCGCGCCAAGAACCTCGACGCCCACACCGCCCGTTTCACGTTCGGCGTTTGGGAGGCGAACGATCGGGATGTTCAACTTGCCGGAACGTGGAATGCGCAACTCACCACTCAGCGTGAAGCGCGCGTTGCTTTGCACCGGCTCGATGAACAACACTTTCAGTTCGTTGCCGGCGACATCCCAGTCGGCGACCATCGCGCCCGACACCTGGTTAACAGTAAACTGGTCCGGAAGTAGCACGCGAACTTCATCGGCTACGCCCTGGACCACCTCCACTAGAACCTCGGCGTTGAGCTGCGTTGCGTCTTCACCTAAACCGACCAACTGCGTGATCGCACCGCGCATTCGCAACGGTTGACTCGCGCGCGCGTCGTCGATTTTTCGTCGCCATGCAAAAGTCAACGGCTCACCGCCTTTACCATTCGCTACCCAACGACTGCCAGTCGCTGCTTCTGCGTGTTCGAGCAGTAGTCCACCGGTGATGCGGACGTCGACACCTTGTCGCGCTAACTGGATCGTCGCGTGCGAGATCGCGGAATTACTGACGGGAAGGTGCAGTATGTCAGTGCCCGCGACTGTGGTAACAGGTGCGACGATCTGAAGCGTCAACACGGAACGGCCGGTCTTCGATAAGAGAAGATCGGCGCGACCCGGACCCGTACTCGTCGTGCTCATCGCGAGGTTGACGGGATGGCCGTCGAGCTTTGCATCGCGCACGATCAAACCGTCGGGCATCGCGATACGCACCCAGCCGTTCTTGATTACGTCAACTGTAAGTCGTGCCTCGCCGGTAGCGAGATCGCCATCGATTTTCAGATCGTAGTCGATGCGACTGAGTGTTGCTTCGACGGGAGGTGCAGCAGGTTCAGGTTCAGTGGGAGATGCGGCGTGCTTCAACGCTGTGTATTCGCTCACGGGAAGTACAACCCAGCCGTCCGCAGCAGTTTGAGCTGAACTGGAAACAGTGCAGCAGATGACGAATAGTGTTGTAGCGACCAGGAAGCGCGACGCATGTAAACGCAGTCGGTTCATGGGAATTCTCCTTTTGCAGTTACGCGCGGGCACACTTCGAGACATTGCGGCAACGATCGCCGCAGAAAACTAAGCCCGCACTTTTATTGGGTCGAGATCGGGGTGCGATCTCTTAGTAAGCTGTGCCCTAAGATGCAGTGAGGTTGCTTGGAGTGGTCTCGGTCGTCTCTGCGTTTCTCTGCGGCCCTCTGCGTTGAAGACTACCTTTAACGCAGAGGGCCGCAGAGTGAGCTAGAAAGTAAACCGCACGGCCAGTTGCACCTGTCGTGGATCACCGACACCCTGTCGCAGGAATCCGTCGAAGTTGAAGAGTCCCGGTGTAACGAGCGGGTTGATGTTGTTGGCGTTGTTGAAAGTATTGAACATCTCTATGATCGGAATTATGGAAAAGCGATCAAACTTGAATGGACGCTGAATGCGCCAGTCAAAAGAGAAATAGTCATTGTCTTTACGCGCAGTGTTGCGATTTGTGGCTGTGCGATCACCCGGCGTGATCGGCTGAGCGGAACGTGCCTGCACGCGGAAGTTTCCTTCCAATCCCCAACCCAACTCGATGAACGTGAAGAAATTAAACTTGTGACGAATGTCGCGATCCGAGTAGGCGTAGTCGAGACTCAGGTTGAACGGCGTAAAAGAACGGTCTGTAAACGGATCGCGTTCGTTTGAATCGTCATCCTTATCTCTTGAAAGCGCGTAGTTCCACTCAAACTGATATCGCTTGCTGAACCTCTTTCGCATACCGACCGTGAAGCCGTCGAAGACTGAATGACCGACAGCGCTGGTTACGAATACGTCTCCGAATGTTGGAAACGATGGAGTTGGATGGTCTGGAGTTACTCTGTTTAGGTTGAGGAAACGTGTTAGATGAACGCCTTTCGAGTGAGTGAAGTCGAAATATATCGACAGATCGGTCGCAAGCTCCTGCTCGAATTGAACGTTTGCCGTGTAGATCCTCGGGTTAGCGTAGTCTTTGCTAAACACGCGAATCGATGCGAATGCGGGAAGGCCACCCAATGGCGGCACGTTCACGATGTTGGGCCACACCGGCAGGCCCTGACCGTTGCTACAACCGAACGATGATCCGCAGGCAATGCCAAACTGTTGCACGCCATTGTCTGTGATCGAACCAACCTGCGACAGCATATTCTGCCGGCCATAGAAAATACCTGCGTGAGCCCGCAGCACTGATTTACCCTGATTGGATATATCCCACGCAAAGCCTAGACGCGGCTGAAACTGCTTCTTGGGACTGTGCAACGTGCCGTCAGAGGGAAATGCCGGATTCGATAGTAGCGGGGCGTAGACAGTTTGCTCTGGCGGTACGACCGGCTCGGGGAAAATCTGAGCTTCCCAGCGCAGGCCGTAGTTCAGCGTGAAGTTTGGTCTAATCTGCCAACGATCCTGCGCGAACAACGCGAGGTCTTCGTTTGTGATAGTAGATTTCCCTGGCGGCGGAGCACCCGCGATTCCGGTTGGTATGCCGTTCTGCAAATACAGCAGCAGTGGTCCACCTACACTACTTCCCGCACCGCAGGTTTGATTAAACGGAGCGCCTTGAGTGATCCATCCGGTGAAGGCGCCGGCAGCGTTGAAACACTCGCCTGCGTTTGGTCCAAAACCGTTTGCAGCGGGCGCTGCTGAGTAACGCAGAAATCCCGTAACGCTGTCGAAGATGTAACGACCGGTAAAGAAACCGCGGAAGACCTGGTCGTTCAATGAGTGCAGCCATTCACCACCGAACTTCACGTTGTGATCGCCCGTGATGATCGAAAAGTTATCTTTGACCTGCGTGCGCCAAAGCAGTTCGTCGACATTCGGTTCGAGGAAGAACGGAGCGCCGAACCTGAACGTAGTTGCGAATCCCATCGCCGTGTCCGCAGGAACATTCGAGTCGATTGCTGAACGCGGCCGCAGCTCCCGGCTGTAAGAGAAGTGAGCTTCATTCAGTTTGGTCGACGAAACAGTGGTGAACAGGTTCGCGCGAAACACGTTGATCTTTGACGGACCTTCGGTGCCGTTCGCGGAGTTGCCGTAAGTGGCGACGTCAAAGATTTGTTTGTCGTTCTTCGAATAGTCGAAGTTGTACGAGAGTGACAGGTGATTTGAACTCGTGAAATCGAAATCAACTCGCGAGAAGAACGCCTGGTTGTTGATCTTGTGCGAGACGGGCAGTCCTTCTTCCTGACCACGACTTGTTCTGATGAAATTGATCAGCGCCAGTCGCGCGCAATC
>Ga0105248_10003789_pt1 | contig 16749 bp, 20 predicted proteins | sample KBSS34metaG_FD_81524 | JGI IMG/M metagenome (GOLD analysis project Ga0105248, IMG submission 81524) | Switchgrass rhizosphere microbial communities from Kellogg Biological Station, Michigan, USA - KBS S3-4 metaG | ecosystem: Host-associated > Plants > Roots > Rhizosphere > Soil | place... | reverse complement strand
GCGCATGGCTCGAAAAAGGGGGCCGTTCGATGCACCCGACAACTCGTCCATTCTCGTCGGCTGCGATGGCGAGGTTCACTTTCACTCGCGCGCCGGCACCCGCGGAAAGCCGGTTGACCGAGAGGGCCATGTCGGGCGGGTAAGCCCTGAGTTGTTCGCTTTCCGACGGCCAACTGTCGATTGCGTAGGTAACTGGCGCTCGAATGACTCCGTAGACGGACGAACCGTCAACCCACTTCGCAGCCTCGAACCTGGCTCGGTCCATGATGACCGCGCACGTGTAAACGCCCAGCCTGGCGTCACCGCTGTTGCGCGCTCAACTGTACAGTCCCGAGCTTTTCCGTCTGGACCGACTGTCGTCTGCGTAAAGACAAAGCGACTGATCCCGACCGCAGCGACATCGGCAGGCATGTCACCGCCTGAGAAGACCGCGCGAACGTCATTCTAGGGCAAATGGAGAACTGTCGGCAGACTGAGCTGGGCAGCAAGAAGGAGCGCGATCATCCGCCGAGCATTGCAGCGGAGCGAATCCTTGTCGAGGAAATGCCTGGAACGCTATTGTGCGCGCAACGTATCGAGCGGCAGGAATGCGTGGAAAGCTGACATAAGCAAATTGGCACGAGGCACGTTGCGGGTGCTATGGCGAGGAATAGTCATAGGAGGGGCCAATGACGAAATCGCTATTGCTGCTTTCTGTCACAGCGCTGCTGCTGCCGGCGTGCCAGGCAGGTGACAAGCCTGCAAAGAACACCGCCGAAGTGAATAGTACCGCTGCTGTCGACGCAGGGGCGGATGAGCAGGCAATCCGCGGGCAGGTCGATCGTTGGCTCCAGCTCGTGAAAGCCAAGGATGCTGCAGGCATTGCGGAGCTCTACGCGGAGGACGGCGCTGTGATGCCACCCAATGCGCCGATCGGCAAAGGACGCGCCGCGATACAGCAAACCTGGGCCTCCATGATGAACACGCCCGGGTTCAACCTGACGTTCAATCCAGAGCAGATCGTGCTGTCATCTTCTGGTGACATGGCGCTCGATCGAGGGACTTACCAGCTAACGATTGCGCCCTCGGGAAGGGCGCAAAGCGACACAGGCAAGTACGTGGTGGTCTGGCGGAGGATCGGCAACGAGTGGAAAGCGGCTGCCGACATCTTCAACAGCAATGGGCCGCCAGCTGCAGGCTAACCTGTCGTCGCCTACTGTCGCTGCTCAACGGTCATGGGCGGATCGCTCACCCGTGCTTCAGTTCAGACGGCAACGGAATGTCTGCTTTGGTCGAGATCTGCCCTTAGCCGACATGGAATGCCATGACTTGGGCGGCAACGGCGATCCAGAACATCTTGAAGAAATTGCAATTTGATTAGGCCGCGTCGAGCCTTGCAATTAGCGCGGCGGCCGCGCAGGGCGCTTCGACCGGATCGCTGGACTGATTTTCGCTGTCTTACAGCGCCCTGCTTGTGGCCTAAGCTCGCACATGCGCCGCCTCGTTCACCCCGAAGTTGACAAAGTCGACACACCCTCCTCCCCGCCTCCCGCGCATAGCGTCGCTGCATTTGCTGCGTTTCGCGCGGCGGCGCCTTCGCCTGACGCCGTTTCGCCGCTAGAGCCGCGGCCATGACCGATTTCGCATCGCTCCTCGTCCCCGACCGCGGCCAGGCCGCGCGGCCGATCCATCTCGTCGACAAGGAAAGCTTCGGCGACTGGGTGAAGAAGCGGCCTGCCGAGGACCGCGCCTTGCTGGAGGCGATGCGGTTCGATGGGAAATCCGCGCAGGCCTTCGCGGTGCTGCCGCGCGGTAGCGAGTTCGAGGTGGTGAGCGCGGTCAAGGACTTGGCCGCGCTATCACCCTGGTGCCTCGCGGCGCTTGCGGAGAAGCTGCCAGAAGGAACGTACAAGCTCGCCGAAGGAGAGCCGCGAGCCGCCGCGCTCGGCTGGCTCCTCGCCCAGCACCGCTTCGACGCCTACCGATCGGCGAAGAAGGACGCCGAGCGCGGCCCGCGGATCCTGGTTACTGGTGAAGCCGCGAAGATCGACACAGCCGTGCGCCTCGCCGAAGCAACCGCGCTGGTGCGCGACCTCGTCAACACCCCCGCCGCCGACCTCGGCCCCGCCGAGCTTGAGCGGGCTGCTTCCGATCTCGCGAAGCGCTCGGCTGCGCAACTCCGGGTCACCTCGGGGAGCGATCTTCAGGAAGGCTATCCGCTGATCGCCGCCGTCGGCGCCGCCGCCACGCCGGAGCGGGCGCCGCGCCTGATCGAGCTCGAATGGGGCAAGCCGGACGACCCGCGCGTCGCGATCGTCGGCAAGGGCGTCTGCTTCGACACCGGCGGTCTCGACCTCAAGCCCGCCTCCGGCATGCGCATCATGAAGAAGGACATGGGCGGCGCGGCCCACGCGCTCGCGCTCGCCCAGCTCATCATCGAGAACCGGCTTCCGGTCCGCCTCCACCTCCTCGTCCCCGCGGTAGAGAATGCGGTCTCCGGCGCCGCCTACCGGCCCGGCGACATCGTCAAGTCGCGCAAGGGCCTCTTCGTCGAGATCGACAATACCGACGCCGAGGGACGCCTGGTCCTCGCCGACGCGCTGACCAAGGCGGCCGAGGGCGAGCCGGAGCTGATCGTCAATTTCGCGACGCTGACCGGGGCCGCCCGGGTAGCGCTCGGCCCCGACCTTCCAGCGACCTTCGTCAACCGCGACGATCTTGCCGCCGAGCTGGAGCAGGCGGCGCGCGAAACGGAGGACCCGTTGTGGCGGCTTCCGCTGTGGGATGCCTATGACGACAATCTCAAGAGCGACGTCGCCGACATTGCCAACGCCCCGGCCAGCCCGATGGCCGGCGCCATCTATGCCGCCTTGTTTTTAAGGCGATTCGTCCCGTCCGAAATCTCGTGGGCCCACCTCGACACCTGGGCCTGGCGGGACGCCCAGAAACCCGGCCGGCCTAAGGGCGGCGAGGCGCTCGGACTGCGCGCCGTTTTCGCCGCTTTCGAGCGCCGTTACTTACAACGATGATCATTACAGAGCCGAAAAATACGGCAGTTCAGCGTACTTACGCTGCAACATTTCGCGTCCTTACCGGTTTATCGGACAGCTACGCGGCACGAGTAACGGAGATTGGCGGCAATGGGCGAAGTTTCGCTTACGGGGTGGATGAAGGCGCTGATCGCCTATGTCCGTTCCGGCGAACCGGACCTCACCAATCGGCAGATGGCACTGTTGATGATGGTCTATTTGACGCCGGGCCCACATACGGTCCGGGGGTTGGCTCGAGTGTTGGGGGTGTCCAAACCCGTCGTCACTCGCGCCTTGAACACGCTCGGGGCACTCGGCTATCTGCGCCGCGAGAGGGATCAAGACGACCGGCGCAACGTGTTCGTCGTCCGCACGAGCAACGGGGCAGATTTTCTTGAAGGGTTCAAGCGCAACCTCCGCGAGGGCGACGGGAGCTCCGCGGCACACCGGCCGATCATCGGCCAAGCCCCCGCATACGCGCACCAGCGCTGACGGGTTTGCGCTGTCCGGCCGGTCGGACCCGCCGGATCCCGAGTATAACGCTTTTCGCAAGGACCTTGCCGACGCTGCGCTAGCCGGCCAGGTGATCGCCTCGCATTACGCCGACCCTGTGGAGCGGAGGCTCACTGCCGCGGCGACGCTGCGCTGCGGTCCCTCGGCTGAAACCGAAGCGGCTGCGGAACTGGACGCTGGCGATCCGTTCCTGATGCTCGACGACAGCCTTGGGTGGGCGTGGGGCTATGCCGGCAGCGACCGGCGCGTCGGCTACGTCCCGAGCGAGGCGCTAGCCAAGAACTGACGTCTGCAGCCACACCAGGGTGTAGAGGCTGCTGACGAACAGGATCGCGAAAACCGCCATGAGCGCATAGTCGCGCGCCGGCCATTTCGGACGCCGCGGAGGGAAGAGAAGCCAGGCCGAAATCGCGCAAAGGAGGATGGTGACGATGGCGCCGCCGCGCATCACTGTGACCACGGGCGTTCGGACATGCTCGGTGCCCTTGGCGACGACCTCGCCGTGCGGGCTCATCATGAGGCCGACTGCCCAGTTCATCACGGCCGCAGTGAGAAGCAGCGCGCCCATGAACATCCGGCCACGCCCGATACCCCGGTTCCTCACATCTGCCCTCGCTGACGCCTGATTGCATACCATTTGGCGACGTTGGCGTTCTGCTCGGCCAGCGTGTCGGCGAACACATGGCCGCCAGAGCCGTCGGCGACGAAGTAGAGCGCCTTGGTCGCCGCCGGGTGAAGGACCGCCTCGATGCTCGCCTTGCCGGGATTGGCGATCGGTCCCGCGGGCAGGCCCGCCTTCTTGTAGGTATTGTATCCGTTGTCGGCGGCCAGCTCGGACTTCAGAATCCGGCGGCCGAGCGGTTTCCCCTTGGTCACGGGGTAGATAACGGTCGGGTCGGCATCGAGCTTCATGCCGATCTTCAGCCGGTTGCAATAGACGCCGGCGATCAGCGGCCGCTCGCTCGCCTTGCCGGTTTCCTTCTCGACGATGGAGGCAAGGATGACCGCCTGCTCCGGCGTCGCCACCGGGCAATCGCCGCTGCGCTTCGGCCAGAGCTGCGCTACCGCCTTGTCCATCGCCGCTGCCATCTCCTTGGCGAGGCCGGCGCGCGTGTCACCTCTCTCGAAGCCATAGCTGTCGGGAAGCACCGAACCTTCGGGGATCGCGGGCGTCGGGCCTGAGAGGTACGTACTCGCGGCCAGTTTCTCCTGCACGACGATGGACGGCATTCCCTCCGTCACCGTGATCAGCCGCAGCATTGGCTTGCCGTGCTGCAGAAGGTCGAGGATCGCGGCGCCGCTCATCCCTTTGGGAATCTGGAACTCACCAGCCTGAATGGGATCACTCGACCCGAACAAGCGCGCCATCACATAATAGGTGCGCGCGGTCCCCGGGATCGCCCCTTCTTTCGCCAGCTGGCGCGAGACGGAGCCGAGAGTTGTCCCCTCCTTGACCATGAGGTCATGCGGCCCAGGTTTCGACCCCGCCGACCACCAGAACAGATATACGGTCGCGAACGCGGCGGCGATGATGACCGCCGCCGCGATCAATAGAGCGCGCTTCACACCGCCTTCATGATCAGGCTGGCGTTGGTGCCCCCGAATCCGAAGCTGTTGCTCAGCACCGCGCGGACCGGCCGCTTCTTCGCCTTGTGCGGAACCAGGTCCACGCCTTCCGTGCCCTCGTCCGGATCGTCGAGGTTGAGCGTCGGCGGGACGATCTGATCGCGAATCGCGAGGATGCAGAAGATCGCCTCAACCGCTCCAGCGCCGCCGAGGAGGTGGCCAATCGCCGACTTCGTGCTGCTCATCGAGGCGCCGTGAAGGTCGTCTCCGAGCACGCGCTTGACCGCCGCCAGCTCGATGGTGTCGGCCATCGTCGAGGTGCCGTGGGCATTGACGTAGTCGATGTCCTCGGGCTGCAGCCCGGCCTTCTTCAGCGCCATGCGCATCGCCAGCTCGGCGCCGCGGCCCTCGGGGTGAGGCGCGGTCACATGATAAGCGTCGCCCGACAGGCCATAGCCGACTACCTCGGCGTAGATCTTCGCGCCGCGCGCCTTGGCGTGCTCATATTCCTCGAGCACCACCACACCCGCGCCCTCGCCCATGACGAAGCCTTCGCGGCCTTTGTCATAGGGACGGCTCGCCTGCTCCGGCCGGTCGTTATAGGCGGTGTTCAGCGCCCGCGCCTGGGCAAAGCCGGCGACACCCAGCGGGTTGATGGTGCTCTCCGCACCGCCCGCCAGCATGATGTCGGCATCGCCGTCCTTGATCATCCGGGCGGCGTCACCGATGGAGTGCGCGCCCGTCGAGCAGGCCGTGACCACCGAGTGGTTCGGGCCCATCAGCCCGTATTTGATCGATACCTGCCCCGACGTGAGGTTGATCAGCCGGCCGTGGACGAAATGCGGGCTGACGCGCCCCGCGCCCTTTTCGGCCAACACCAGGGATTCGCTCTCGATTCCGGGCAGGCCACCAATGCCCGATCCGATGGAGACGCCGGTGCGCTCCTTGAGGTCCTCGTCCATGTCCTCAAGGCCGGCGTCCTCGATCGCCTGACCAGCGGCGTCGATCGCATAAACGATGAACGGGTCGACCTGGCGCTGGACCTTGTGGTCGACGCGCTTGTCGGGATCGAACCCCATGGGGTGATCCTTGGCCTTCACCTCGCCGGCGATCTTCGCCTTCTGGTCGGTGGTATCGAACCGCGTGATCGCGGCGATGCCGCTCTTTCCGGCGATGAGATTATTCCAGGTCGTCTCGACGTCTCCGCCCAGCGGCGTCACCAGCCCGAGACCTGTCACCACGACACGGCGCATTTTCATTCACTCCCAAAAACGACAACAGGCCCAAACCCGTTTGGGCTGAGCCTGTCGAAGCCCTGTCCTGTCTACAACGCCCTCAAAGGAAAAGGCAGTCCTTCGACAAGCTCAGGACGAACGGAATTGAGCCGATCAGCCCTTGTTCTGGTCGATATACTCGATCGCGTCGCGGACCGTCGTGATCTTCTCGGCGGCATCGTCCGGGATCTCGACCCCGAACTCCTCCTCGAACGCCATAACCAGCTCGACGATGTCGAGGCTGTCGGCGCCGAGATCGTCGATGAAGCTCGCGTCTTCGGTGACCTTGTCCGGCTCGACGCCGAGATGTTCGACGACGATCTTCTTAACCCGATCGGCAGTCTCGCTCATGGAACATTTCCTCCGTTTTTTGTCTTTGCGGTTGCCCTAGCGTTGAGGCTGTAACGCCGCAAGTGGCGCAGGGAGCCGACCGACGCTAGCTCATAGCGGTGCAGTCCAGACATTTGACCGCCGGCGAGATCGCGATGTGCCGAACGGTGTTCGGCGAGGCGATCGATTATTCGGCTGTGAAGATCGTGAAGGGCAAATGGTGGCCGTTCCAGCCCAGGAACGCCGCCATGGCTCCCAGCGGCGACATCTACTTCCATCCGGTTGCGGGCGGCTGGTCGGAAGATTTCTCGAAGGAATCGCTCGGCAGGCAGGGGTTCCTCATCCACGAAATGACGCACGTCTGGCAGGCGCAGCGCGGCGGGCCGCTGTACCTTCCTCTGATGCGGCACCCCTTTTGCCGCTATTCCTATCGGTTGAAGCCGGGAAAGCCGTTCCGCCGCTATGGCCTCGAACAGCAGGCGGAGATCGTGCGACACGCATTTCTCGCCGATCGCGGAGTCCCTGTGCAGCCGAACCCGCCGAAATCTCTCCTGCCCTTCTCCGACGCGGAGGTTTGCGCATGAAAGTGATGGTCGTCGGCGCGGGAGTATTCGGAGCCTGGACGGCGCACCATCTGCAAGCGGCGGGGCATCAGGTTACGCTGATCGAGGCGTTCGGCCCCGCGCACAGCCGAGCTTCCTCGGGCGGCGAGTCCCGGCTTACGCGAGGCGCCTACGGAAAGGACGCCATCTACACGCGAATGGCGCTCGATTCGCTGCCGCAGTGGAAGGAGCTGGGCACCGCCTCCGACCTGCCGATCTTCATCCCGGCGGGCGTGCTCTTCTTCTTCCCCAGCGAAGAGAACTATTTCCGCGACAGCATCGCGGCGCATCGGGAGCTCGGCCTTCAGACTAAGGTTCTCGGCCCCTCGGATATGGCGCGCCGTTTTCCGATGATCGACTTCGACGGGATCGAGGTCGGGTTGTTCGAGCCGGGGTTCGGCGCGCTCATGGCGCGACGAGCGGTGCTTACGCTGGTCGAGCGATTCGTTCGCAACGGAGGCATTTATCTGACCGGCAATGCCGTCGCGCCGTCCGGACAGAGCCCGGTACTCGACGCGCTGACTTTGTCGTCGGGCGAGGTCGTTCAGGCCGACCATTTCGCCTTCGCGACCGGCGCATGGCTGCCAAAAATCTTCCCGGATGTCGTCGGCCAGCGAATCCTGCCGACGCGCCAGGAGATTTTCTTCTTCGCTCCTCCAGCCGGGGACCATCGGTTCCGTGCCGGCGCAATGCCCTGCTGGGCCGATTTCAATGACGGCGACATGTTCTACGGCTTTCCCGACCTTGAGAGCCGGGGCGCCAAGTTCGCCCACGACGTCCACGGGCCCCCGGCTGATCCCGATACACTCGACCGTCGGCCAACCGATGCGGCGCTCGCGGAGATCATGGCCTTCCGCGACCGCCGCTTCCCCCTTCTCAGGGGCGCGCCGCTCACCGAGGTACGCGTCTGCCAATATGAGAACAGCTCGAACGGCGACTTCCTGATCGACTTCCACCCGCGGTTCGAGAACGTGCTGCTGGTCGGCGGCGGGTCGGGCCACGGATTCAAGCACGGTCCGGAGGTCGGACGCTATGCGGCGCAGCGTCTTCTCGGCTCAGTAAAGCCGGAGCCCCGCTTCAGCCTTGCAAGCAAGAGCGAGGTCCATCACCGGGAGGTGCATTAGGGTTTCCGGGCCACTCCGACGAGCGCCGGCCTCAGCAGCCGGTCCTTCATCACGTACCCGGGCTGCATTTCCTCGATGATGGTGCCGGGCTCGGCATCGGCGGGAATTTCCATCATCGCCTGGTGGCGGTGCGGGTCGAGCGCTTCGCCGATCGACTTCACCCGCTCGATTCCGTGACGCTGGAAGACGGCGTCGAGCTCGCGCGAGGTCGATTCGATGCCGGCAAGGAACTGGCTTGCGGTCTTGTCGGCGCGAAGGTCCTCGCCGACCGCGGCCAGCGCTCGGTCGAGGTGATCCTTGATCGCCAGCATGTCCCGAGCGAAGCCCGCCGAGGCGAAGCTGCGCGCATCGGCGACCTCTTTCTCCATCCGGCGGCGCACGTTCTGGACTTCGGCGGCGGCGTAGAGCGCCTTCGAATTGGCATCGGCGAGCTGTGCTTCCAGCTCCGCAACGCGGTCGTGCTCAGCCAGCTCGGGCGCGCCCTCTGCCGTCTCCCTGCGAAGCTCCTCCGCGTCCTCGTGCAGGTGCTGCTCTTCGTCTTTTGTCGCCTCGATCATGCCATCAATCTCGTCAGTGCTTTTGCCGTGAAATCCACCATGGGGACCACCCGCGCATAGTTCAACCGCGTGGGCCCAATCACCCCGACAACGCCGACGACCTCGCCCTGGCTCCCGCGATACGGGGCGGCGATGACCGAAGAGCCGGAAAGCGCGAACATCCGGTTCTCCGAGCCGATGAAGATACGGCAACCCGGCGCGTCGCGGGCACCCTCCAGCAACCGCGCGATTTCCTGCGCTTCCTCCAGCTCGTCGAGGAGCTTGCGGACGCGCTCGAGGTCTTCGGCGGCGTTGGCATCGAGGAGGTTGGCCTGCCCCCGGACGATCAGCACCGGGCGGCGGGCGTGATCCTGGCTCCATGCGGCGAACCCCGACGCCACGAGCTCGGCCGCGGCCGCGTCGACCAGCTCCTTCCTTTCGCGGATCTCGGCACGAAGGCGCGCTTCGGCTTCCGCCAGCGTGAGGCCGGCAAGCCGCGCGTTGATGAAATTGCTGACCTCGGTCAGGGCGTGCGCGCTCATGCCGCCGTCGAGCGAGACGACCCGGTTCTCGACGCTGCCGTCGGCGCCCACCAGCACCGCGAGCGCGCGCGTCGCGTTCAGCTGCACGAAGTTCAGTTGCTTCAGCCGCAATTCGCGCTTCGGGGCGAGCACCACACCGGCCGCCTGGCTCAGGCCCGACAAAGCGGCGGACGCTGCCGCAAGGGCATCCTCGATCGGCTGGTCGCGGACGATCTGCCGCTCGATCTCGCGACGCTCGCGCGGATCGGGTGCCGCCGCCTGCATGATCCCGTCGACGAAGAGGCGAAGGCCGCTGTCCGTCGGGATTCGCCCGGCTGACGTGTGCGGATGGGTGAGAAGCCCTCGCTCCTCCAGCTCCTGCATCACATTGCGAATAGAGGCCGGCGACAGGCTGACCGACCCCGCGAGCGCCTTCGACCCGATCGGCATCCCGCGCTCGAGATAGGCTTCGACCACCAGGCCGAAGATATCGCGCATGCGGTCCGTCAATTCGCCGATGGGCTGGGCCATGCTGACTCATCTAGGATTGCACGCAACGGCGGTCTAGGGACGCCACCAACCAGTATCAGGAGAGTCTATGCGTCCGTCCGGCCGCGCGCCCGATCAAATGCGCGAACTGAAGTTCGAGCCAGGTTTCACGCGTCATGCCGAGGGCTCGTGCCTCGTCAGCTTCGGCGACACGCGTGTGCTGTGCACCGCAAGCGTCGAGGAAAAGGTGCCACCCTTCCTTCGCGGCAAGGGCCAGGGTTGGGTCACCGCCGAATATGGAATGCTTCCGCGCGCCACGCACACCCGCGGCAATCGCGAGGCGGCGAAGGGGAAGCAGTCCGGACGCACGCAGGAGATCCAGCGGCTGATCGGACGCTCGCTTCGCGCCGTCGTCGACCTTCCCAAGCTCGGCGAGCGGCAGGTCACCCTCGACTGCGACGTGATCCAGGCCGACGGCGGCACGCGCACGGCCTCCATCTCGGGCGCTTGGGTCGCGCTCCGAATCGCGGTCGACAAGATCATCGAGGCGAAGGCGCTTCCCGCCGACCCGATCCGCACCCAGGTCGCGGCGGTCAGCTGCGGCATTCACAACGGAAGTGCCGTCCTCGACCTCGACTATGACGAGGACAGCCAGGCAGGGTGCGACGGCAATTTCGTGCTGACGGCCGATGGCGCTATCGTCGAAGCCCAGGTCACCGCCGAGGGCGAATGTTATGATGAAGAAGGGCTGCTCCGGCTGCTCCGCCTCGCCCGCATCGGCTGCGGCGAGATCTTTCAGGCGCAGCTGAAGGCGGCCGGACGGTGAGGCCCATCGGCGACAAGCTGGTCATCGCCACCCACAATGCCGGCAAGCTGCGCGAGATCGCAGCCCTCGTCGCGCCGCTCGGGATCTCGTGCGTCGGCGCCGAAGAGCTGGGCCTGCCGGAGCCCGACGAGATCGGGAACACCTTCGCCGACAACGCCGACCTCAAGGCGCGCGAGGCGGCGGACCTGAGCGGGCTTCCTGCGCTCGCGGACGACAGCGGCCTTTGCGTCGATGCGCTCCACGGACGTCCCGGCATCTTCTCGGCGCGCTGGGCGGAAGACGAGGACGGCAACCGCGACTGGAAGCGCGCGATGGAAAAGGTGTGGCGCGAGGTCGAGGCGACCGAGCCCGACGCTGCACCCGCGGCCCACTTCGCCTGCTCGCTCGCCATCGCCTGGCCCAATGACGGACAGGTCGAGACCTTCGATGGGCGCGTCGACGGCGTCCTCGTGTGGCCGCCACGCGGCGAGCGCGGCTTCGGCTACGATCCCATGTTCGTTCCCGTCGGCCACGAGCAAACGTTCGGCGAGTTCGATCCCGAGCAGAAGCACCAGATCAGCCATCGCGCGGACGCGTTCCGCAAGCTGATGCAGGCACTCAACGAATGAGCGGCGAGCTGCTGGCGCTCTACGTCCACTGGCCGTTCTGCGTCAGCAAATGCCCTTATTGCGACTTCAACAGCCACGTCCGGGCTGCGATCGACCAGGATGCATGGCGCGACGCCCTGCTCGCCGATCTCGCGCATGAGGCGCGTCTTCTTCCCGGCCGGCAGCTGACCTCGATCTTCTTCGGCGGCGGCACGCCGTCGCTGATGGCGCCGGCAACAGTGGAGGCGCTGATCGGCGCCGCCACAACGCACTGGGCCGCTTCGCCAGACATCGAAATCACGTTGGAGGCCAACCCCAATTCGGTGGAGGCGTCGCGCTTCGCCGACCTCGCACGAGCCGGCGTAAACCGTCTCTCGCTCGGGCTTCAGAGCTTTAATGACGAATCGCTGCATTTCCTGGGCCGCGCTCACTCCGCGATGGAAGGCTTCCTGGCGCTGGAAATCGCGCAGCGCAGCGTCCGCCGGGTCAGCTTCGACCTCATCTACGCGCTCCCCGATGAAACCGAGACGACCTGGTCAGCGACGCTGGCGCAGGCGCTCTCGCTCGGCACCAAGCATCTCTCGCTTTACCAGCTGACCGTCGAGCCGGGGACGCGCTTCGCGAGCATGGCGGCACGCGGGGACTTGGCCCCGCTCGATCCGGACACCTCGGCGTCTCTCTACGAGCTGACGGACGCGATGACCTCGGCTGCGGGAATGCCAAGCTACGAGATCAGCAATTACGCGCGTCATGGCAGCGAGAGCCGTCACAATCTCACCTACTGGCGCTACGGCGATTACGCAGGGATCGGTCCCGGCGCACACGGAAGGCGGCTCGGGATGCGCACCGTGCGCCACCGCAAGCCGGAGAACTTCCTGTCCTCCTTCGCCCGCAACGGGCACGGCATCGTCGAGGAAGCAGCGCTTTCCCCAACCGAAGCGGCGGACGAGGCGCTCGTCATGGGCCTGCGACTGCGCGAGGGCCTCGATGCCGATGCGATCGCCGAGCGGTTCGGACTAGTCTCGCTGGTCGATTGGGACAAGGTCGCCGGACTTGAGCGGCTGGGTTATCTCGAGCGGAACGGGTCGCGCATCGCGCTAACGGCGGGCGGGCGGCTGCTCCTCGACACGATCCTCGGCGAAATTGCCGCCGTTGAGCCTAGGGCTTCGGCTGCGCCGCATCCGCTTCTTTTGCCGGCGCGGCCGCCTGCTGAGACTTGTTCTGTTGCGCAATGAATTTGTAGTTGTCGGCAGGCGTCATGACGTAATCGTCGATCGTCATCTGGGCGTCTTCGGCCGCCTCTTTCTTCGACATTCCGTTCTTAAGGCGGAAGGCGACGAGCGCATCCTTGAGCGAGCCCATCTGGACGGTGCAGGCGCCGCGCAAATAGGTCTCGATGGTCTCCGCGCTGACCTTCTCGCTTGTGGCCTTGGCAGTCGCATCGTGAAGGCAGCCGCGGAAGGCGGTTGTCGGCGTTGCAATCGACGCCTGGAGCGCGGCAAGCGCGAGTGCCGAGGCGCCTAATAGTGCAATCATCACACCTCTCCCCAGGCAGATGATGAGAAGTCGGCACGATGACTCTTTTTCGGTTGAATTGGAAGAGGTTAATCGACTCATATGAGTGAGGGACTGCGGCCGGGGCTGTACGTCGTCGCGACGCCCATTGGAAATCTCGGCGACCTCTCCCCGCGCGCCGCCGAAACGCTCCGGCAGGCCGACCGCATCCTCGTCGAGGATACGCGAGTCACGGCCAAGCTCCTCCAGCATATCGGCGCCAAGGTGCCGATGACCCGCTACGACGATCATTCGACCGACCAGGAGCGCGAGCGGATCCTTGGAGAGCTAGAGGGCAAGGCGATTGCGCTCGTCAGCGATGCGGGAACGCCCCTCATATCGGACCCGGGCTACAAGCTCGTCCGAGCCGCGCGCGCAGCCGGGCATGCGGTGCGCACCGTGCCCGGCCCCTCCGCGCTGACCGCCGCACTGACGCTTGCCGGATTGCCTACGGACAAGTTCCTGTTTCTCGGCTTCCTGCCGGCGAAGGCGAAGGCCCGGAGCGATGCCATCGCCGAGGTAGCAAGCCTGCGCGCGACCTTGGTGCTTTACGAAAGCGGTCCTCGCCTCGCCGACACCCTGGCATCTCTCTCCGAGCAGCTAGGGGCGCGTGACGCGGCGGTCGCGCGCGAAATCAGCAAGCTCCACGAGGAATGCGTGACCGGCACGCTTACGACGCTCGCCGAACGTTACGCAGACACCGCTCCTAAAGGCGAGATCGTGATCGTCATCGGCCCGCCCGCGGAGGCTGAAGCCGCCAGCGACGAAGACCTCGACGCCGCGCTTCACGCAGCGCTCCAGCAGCAATCGCCATCGCGCGCCGCCGCCGAGGTGGCGCAGCGGCTGAACATCCCCCGGAAGCGCGCCTACGCCCGAGCCCTCGAGCTTTCCAAATGAACCGCCATGCAGCGGAGAAACGCGGCCGCGGCGCCGAGACGCTCGCCTGCTGGTCCCTCCGGCTCAAAGGCTGGCGGATCCTCGCCCGTCGTGCACGGGTGCCGGGCGGAGAAGCAGACGTCGTCGCTCGCCGCGGCAGCACGCTAGCCTTCGTCGAAGTGAAAGCGCGCGCAAGCGAGGAAGCCGCGGCCTTTTCGCTCGACGAATGGCGATTGCGCCGAGTGGCCGTCGCTGCCGAACGCCTCGCGCCGCGCTTCATGCGCGCGAATGACGATATCGCACCGACGCCCTGTTCTTCGTCCCCGGCCGCTGGCCGCGCCATCTCGCAAACGTGTGGCAACGTGACAGCAGCAGACGCGCTTACTAGAGCCTGCCCATGAGCCTTCGCGTAGCCGTTCAGATGGACCCGCTCGAGCGGATCAATATCGCAGGCGATTCCACCTTCGCGATCATACTCAAGGCGCAGGAGCTCGGGCACGAGCTTCATTGGTATTCACCCGAGGACCTGAGCTGGGCCGAGGGCCGGCTGTGGACGATGGGATACCCGGTCACCGTGCAGCGCGTCGACGGCGATTATTATCGCTTCGGCGAGCCGCGGATTCTTGACCTCGGCAAGGACGTCGACGTCGTGCTGATGCGCCAGGATCCGCCGTTCGACCTCGGCTACATCACGGCGACGCACCTGCTTGAGCGAATCCAAAGCGAGACGCTCGTGGTCAACGATCCGGCGAGCGTCCGCAACGCGCCCGAGAAGGTGTGGGTGCTGGAATTCCCGCAGTTCATGCCGACCACCGCGATCACGCGATCGCTGGGGCTGACGCGCAAGTTTCTCGCCGAACATGGCGATATCGTCATCAAGCCGCTGCACGGCTTCGCGGGCGGGTCGGTGTTCCGCATCGGTCCCGACGGCCGCAACCTCGCGTCGCTGATGGAGCTGTTCAACCGCACCTATCGCGAGCCCCACGTCATCCAGAAATTCATCCCGGAGATCAGCCAAGGCGACAAGCGCATCGTGCTCATTGACGGCGAAGTCGCCGGCGCGATCAACCGCATCCCGGGAGCTGGTGAAATCCGCTCCAACCTCGCCGTCGGCGGCAAGGGGGCAAAGACCGAGCTGACGGCGCGGGAGGAGGAAATCTGCGCGCGTCTCGGCCCGGAGCTCAAGAAGCGCGGCCTCCTATTCGTCGGCATCGACGTGATCGGCGGACAGTGGCTGACGGAGATCAACGTCACCTCACCGACCGGGATCGTGGCGATCGATGCGTTCAACGGGACGGACACACCCGCCCTGATCTGGGAAGCCATCGAGCGGCGCCTTAGCCAGCGCGGCAACTAGCTCCATTTCGGCTGATCGCCCTCTCGCGATCACGCGCAAAACACTTCATCCACAACGGTTATTTAGGATTCGCTTTACGCCTGCGATCTAGCGAGGCGCTTGTCGCGGCTGCCGGCATCCCCACTTGCCGGCATGCCGCGATAGCAAGTTTCGCCTCTGCTCAGGCGCGGGGGTGGGCGTGGCGATAGACGTCGAGAAGGCGCGCCGCGTCCACCGCCGTATAGATTTGCGTCGACGACAGGCTCGCATGGCCGAGCAGTTCCTGGAGCGCGCGCAGGTCAGCGCCCCTCGCCAGCAGGTGGGTCGCGAAACTGTGCCTGAGCGCGTGCGGCGTCAGCGTGTCGGGCAGACCGAGCCGGCGCCTCGCCGCCGCAACGGCGCGGCGCACGAGATCCGGATTGAGCGGCCCGCCGCGAGCCCCGACGAACAAGGGCACGGCGCCGCGGAGCGGGTACGGGCACTGGCGAACATAATCCTCTATCGCCTCGCGCGCAGCCGGCACGATCGGCACGACGCGTGTCTTCGCTCTCTTGCCGGTGACGCGAAGCGTTTGCCCGATCGGGACGACCGCGGCGGTCAGCGACATCGCTTCGGCGACCCGTAGTCCCGCCCCATAAAGGAGCAGCAGGATGGCAAGGTCGCGAGCGCCGATCCAAGGCGCGCTAGCGGCGTCGGCGGCATCATGGGCAAGCTCCACCGCCTCGTCGGGCGCAGCCGGACGCGGCAAAGTCCGCGGACGCTTCGGAGCGCGCGTGCGCGGCAGCTGCGCGTGATGTCCCTGCCGCTCGGCTGCATAAGTCAGGAACGCGCGGACTCCCGATAGCTCGCGCGAGGCCGATGACGGACCGAGCCCCTGTCCCCGGCGGTCGGCAAGAAAGGCGCGAAGGTCCGCGGCCTGAAGGTCGAGCAGCCCTCCTGGCACGATCTCCTCTCCGCGGTAGCGGCCCAGGAACTCGATGAAGCGATGCGCGGTCGCCACGTATGCGCGCACCGTATGCGCCGAGCGCCGTCTGTCATGCTGAAGATAGGAGGCCCATTCGGCGGCGAGCGCCTGAGCCGGGTGAATAATAGCTAAGGGTGCGTCAGCCACTTGCGGATCATAGCCGCAAGCGCGGACCCGAGGAACATCAGCAATTCGGAGCCATGGCCGCCGTCGAGGCTGAGGTCCGCCCGCTGGCCGAGCGCCAGCAATCCGGTCGGGTACGGCGGATCGCTCTCGATCCGTATCAGCGCCTGGGCGCGGATGAGGTCGCAGGCAGGGCCGAACAAGGCGTGACCGCGCTCGACCTTGCTCATTTCGACGCCGCTAACCGCTTTCAGCGACCGGCGGACGATTGCCGGCTCGACGATCTGGATCCCGCTTCCGTCGGCGCGGAAGCCCTTGTCGCCGATGATGAGCGACAAAGCGACAGCATCGATGCCGAGAATCAGCGGCCATTCCTGCGTGACGACGTGGAGCAATTGCTCCGGCCCCTCGGCCTCTATCGCGGCGAGCACGGCCTCATGAATGGAGGCGACGGCGCCCGAGTGGCCGCGCGCAAAGGCGATCAGGTCTTCATTGGCTTCCTGCGCCTCGCCGAGGCGTT
>Ga0105248_10003787_pt1 | contig 16756 bp, 12 predicted proteins | sample KBSS34metaG_FD_81524 | JGI IMG/M metagenome (GOLD analysis project Ga0105248, IMG submission 81524) | Switchgrass rhizosphere microbial communities from Kellogg Biological Station, Michigan, USA - KBS S3-4 metaG | ecosystem: Host-associated > Plants > Roots > Rhizosphere > Soil | place... | reverse complement strand
TCGAAGGGCGCGAGGACCTGGCGCTCGGTGCGCAGGTTCCCCTCATCCACGCCGGCAAGGGTCAGCAGTTCGCAGTGTTCGTAGGCGACGACATTGGTGACGAGCCAGCGCTGGCGTCGTACGAGTACGCGGGCGCCGATGCGCCCACGAGTTTCATCGGATCGCGAGATCTGCACATCACCGCTCCGGCTCGCGCGCAGAATCTGCCAGTCGCGAAGTGCGCCGGCGTCAATTGCTGAGGAATTCGTCCGAGCGCGCGAGTTGGGACGGTTGAACTGGCAACCGCGATGCCACGTCTCCCATCGTCAATCGCTTGACAGGTGTCAGACACCCATCTGACACCGAGAGTTTTGAAAATCGTTGGGGATTCGCGATCCGATGATCGCTAAGTGATGCACGCGCGGTGTCAGATAGGTGTCAGACACCCATCTGACACCCATCTGACCCCTCTAACTGGAGTTGTCGATCTCTTATCAGGCCGGGTTGGTCACCGGATCGGCACAACTCGACCCTGGGGCGTTCGTCACACGAATCCCGCGATTCGCCCCTCGAATATGGCTGTTGCACCCATACGCCTAGCCGCCGGCGCCAGACGTCGCTGACCATCGGTTTACAACACCAGCCGAACGGATGATTCGGCGAGGAGAACCTATGCTCTTACGACGTTTCGTGTGTGCGATCGGTCTGCTGCTGTGGACCGTCAATCTCGGCGCGCAGGTCCCGACGGCCACGGTGTCCGGTCGAGTGGTATCTGCTGACGGTCTATCTCTCCCTGGCGTGACGGTCACCGTCACGTCGGCCAACCTGCTGGGCGAACGCGTCCTCGTCACCAGCGAGAACGGCGACTACATCGTTCCGCTGCTGCCGCCCGGCGACTACACCATCACCTTCGAGCTCGCTGGATTTCAGTCGCTGTCGAAATCGGTCGCGCTTGCCGGCACGCAGTCCGTGCCGCTCAACATCACCATGTCAGTTGCTGGTCTCAACGAGAGCGTCCAGGTGACCGGCTCGTCGACGCCATTTGTCGAGACCGCGACGGTGGCGACGAAATTCCGCCAGGATCTGATGACCACGCTGCCGTCGAACCGCACGCTCGACGCGACGATCCTGATGGCGCCGGCGCTCCACGCGACGGGACCCGCCGGCGGCTACTCGTTTTCCGGCTCCATGTCGTTCGAAAGCCTGTTCACCGTGGACGGCGTGGTCTCGACCGAAAATCTCCGCGGCCAGCCCTACACGCTGTATATCGAAGATGCGCTGCAGGAAACGACGATCGCGACGTCGGGCGTTTCGGCTGAGTACGGACGGTTTGGCGGCGGCCTCGTCGCGGCAGTGACCAAGTCGGGCGGCGACAGGTTCAGCGGCTCCTACCGGCAGTCGTTCAACAACGACGACTGGCGCACCGTTTCGCCCTTCGGCGAAGCGAAACTCGACAAGATCGTTCCCACCTACGAGTACACATTCGGCGGTCCAGTCGTGAAACAGCGCCTCTGGTTCTTCAACGCCGGGCGCTTCCAGGATCAGCAGTCGTCGCGCTCGACGGCCGGCACCAATATCCCGTTCGTGCGAGCGAACGACGAGAAGCGCTACGAGATCAAAGGCACCTACTCGCCGACCGCCGGCCAGACGGCGAAGGTCTCGTACACGAAGATCGACCAGACCGTCGAGAACTTCCAGTTCCAGAACGTGCTCGACCTGCGGAGCCTCTATAACCAGAAGCAGCCGCAGGACCTGCTGTCGCTGCACTACACGGCGGTGCTCCGCAACAATCTCGCGGTCGAAGGGCAGTGGGCCCAGCGCAAGTTCACGTTCGTCGGCGCAGGCGCTACCTCCACCGACCTCATCGACGGCACGCTGCTCATCGACCGTTCGCGCGGCGGCACCGCGTTCCGCTACTGGGCGGCGACCTTCTGCGGCGTCTGCGATCCCGAGGAGCGCAGCAACACCGACCTGATCCTCAAAGGCACGTATTTCCTGTCCACGCCGCACTACGGCTCACACAACATCGTGTTCGGCTACGACACCTACAACGACCACCGGTTCGCCAACAACCATCAGTCGGGCAGCGACTATCGAATCCTTGGCACGTCGACCATCGTCCAGGGAAGCGACGTCATCCCGGTCTTCCAGCCAGGGTCGACCATCATTCAGTGGAATCCGATCGATCTGAGCAGCCAGGGGACCGACCTCCGGACCAACTCGCTGTTCGTCAACGATCAGTGGCGCTATACGTCGAAGCTAACCGTCGGGTTGGGCTTGCGCTGGGACGGCAACAACGGCACCGACGCGGCCGGCAACAAGATCTCAGACAGCAGCAAGTTCAGTCCGCGTGTGTCTGCCGTGTACGATCTCTTCGGCGACGGCCGCTGGTCCGCGTCTGGCAGCTATGCGCGCTACGTCTCGGCGCTGAACACCGGCATTGCAGACGTGTCCGCCGGCGGCAATCCCGCGACCTATCAGTGGCCGTATCAGGGACCGGCCATCAATGGGAGCCCGACCGGTTCGCTGGCCACCACGCCGCAGGCGATTCAGCAGCTGTTCAACTGGTTCTTCGCCAACGGCGGCACCGGCCGGCCATACAGCCTGGTTGACATCCCCGGTGTGTCCACCGTGATCGGCGGATCGCTGAATTCGCCGAACGTCAACGAATGGGCCGTCGGGCTGTCGAAGTTGTTCGATCGCGGATCGATCCGCGCCGACTACGTGTATCGCAAGTACGCCGACTTCTACGCGACGCGCGCGGATACGTCGACGGGCAAGACGCAGGACAAGCTGGGGAACGAGTTCGACCTCAGCCTGATCGAGAACACGGACGTCGTGAATCGCAACTACAAGGGCGTCACGTTCCAGGTGAGCTACCGCCCGATGACGCGCATGGAGATCGGCGGCAACTACACCATCTCTGAAGCGGCGGGGAATTTCGACGGCGAGGACTCGGCAAACGGACCAACGACGAGCCTTCTGCTTCAATTCCCAGAGTTCGTGCAGGCCAGCTGGAACAGCCCGCAGGGCGATCTGAGCGTTGACCAGCGCCAGCGCGCCCGCCTCTACGCGACCTACAGCATTCCGGTCACGCATGACGCCGGAACGGTCTCGCTCGGCGTTATCCAAACCCTCGAATCCGGCGTGCCCTACGGCGCGGTCGGCGCCGTCGACACGACGCCCTACGCCAACAATCCGGGCTACCTGAATCCGAGCGGCGACCGCCCGGACGGGTTCTGGAACTACTACTTCACGGCGCGAGAGGCGTATCACACGGACGGCCAGAAGCGCACCGACCTGTCAGTGAACTACGCGTACAAGATCCCGGGCGCGAGGGGAGTTGAAGCGTTCTTCCGGGGCGAGCTGCTGAACGTGTTCAATCAGTTCCAGCTGTGCGGCTGCGGCGGCAACGTCTTCCAGAACGGCGGCGGGACGGACCTGGCGAAGATCAATCGCGGCGTCCTGACCAACGCCAACTCCGCCGCGCTGGCGGCGTTCAATCCGTTCACGACGACGGCGCCGGTCGAGGGAACGAACTGGGCGCTGCGCCCGAACTTCGGCACGCAGGTCGATCAGTTCTCGTGGACCACGCCTCGGACGTTCCGTTTCAGCCTGGGCGTGCGGTTCTAGGAGCGTTTCACAAAGACGGAATCACGAAGACACGAAGTTCACGAAGACACGAAGGATCTCTTTATCATCAAGAACCTTCGTGCGCTTCGTGACTTCGTGAGAGGGTTTTCGCGAGATGAGTCGGGACTGACTTGGAGAGACGCCGTTGGCGTGACTACCGCGCGATGAAGATGGCGTTGAACAACAGGCGGAAGGTCGCCAGCGTCTGACCCCGGTGCTGCACGGGAAAACCGAACAGCACCACGTGACCGGCTCCAACGCGAGCGTCCACGACCGCCGCGCGTCCGGCGATGACGTCCTCTCCCTCGAGCCAGCCGCTCAACAGCAGGTCTTTCGCGCCGTAGCGCGCGACCGTCTCCACATTCGCGCCGAAGCCCGCGTCGCCGCCGTGCCCCGCCGTCGCGCTCCGCGGCTGCATGATCTCGAACGCTGAACTGAACGTGAAGAACGCCGCCGTCTGCGGGAGCATGCCGTAGCCCAGCGGACGCGCCGTATCGAGTTCGAGCCGCAGGATCGATCCCGGCACGAACAGTCGATCCTCCGATTCGCTGGCCACGTCCCGGATCGGCAGATTGAACGCCGCAATGCCCAGCTGACTCGATTGCGCGAGGCAAATCAGCGTGCCTCCGCCGCGAACGAAGGCGCGCAGCGCGTCCACGCCGGCCGGCGTCATGCCGCCGGCGTACTCGGCGGGAATCGCGTCCGCAGGATAGCCGGCGACCAGGCGGTCCACCGAGGCATTGGGCAGGATGACGACGTCGTATTTCTGCCGGAGATCGCCTGCGCGCACGTCCTGGTCCGTAATGCTCGCGAACTTGAACTCGTGCTGCTCGAGGACCCAGCGTGTCCAGCCCTCGTCGATGTTTTCCGTCCATGGCTTGTAGAGCGCCACGCGCGCCCGTCCGATCGGCCGCAACCCCGACGGAACGCGGCCCTTCATGCCGTCGACGCGCAGACCCAGGTCGCGAGCGATCCCGCTGACCGCGTCCTCCGCCTTTTTCACGTACGGGACCACCATCGAACCGGGCGGATACCGGAAGCCGTCGGCTTCGATGGCGGTTGGCGTCCACGACGGCGTCGCACCAGCCGCGACCATGCGATTCACGGCGATCGCGCCGCCGTTGCCGCGCGTGTCGATCAGCCAGTAACCCGGCTTCCGGTCTCCCCAGACCGATTCCGAAACAATCGTCGCGCCGCTGATTCCTGTCGTCGCCGGCACATCGAATGACCGATCGACCGTGACGACCTTGACCCCCATCTGCTGTGAGAGCGTCCAGCCGGCCACGTCGTAGGGCCGTTCCGTCGGCCCGGCTGCCGATGTCCGCCGCGCTGGATAGTTCTGCCGTTCGAGCAGCGTCTTCACGTAGGCGCGATACGGCTGCGCGAGCAGGATGATGTCCGTGCCGGCCGGATAGGCCTGGCCGTCCGCGCGGAATGGCCCGGACGCGCGCTGGATTTCGACCGCGCCCTGCAGCAGCAGCTCCTCGAGTTTTCTCGATGAATACGGATCGTGTTGTTCGGGAGGAATGAGGAACGCGAACGGTCCGCCCTGCCGGCCGAGATCCACCGCGCGCCGCCCCATCTCGTAGAAGTTCTCGACGATCTGCGAGCGATACGCCGAGGCCGCGAACAACAGGCCGCGCACCGCGGTCATGTCGTATTCGACGATGTCGCGCAGGGTCCAGCGTCCGCCGGGCCAGGGTTCCGGAAAATTGATCTGCGCTTTGTAGTCGGGCAGCCCCTTGAAGCCCGCCTTCAGATCGTTGGGCGAGACGGTGATCGGCGACGCGACGTTCGCGCTCGCGACCTCCGTCAGCAGGCACACCGTGTTGTGTCCGAGCGGCGCGGAGTCCTCGAAGCCCGGCCAGTAGTAGTCGTACTTCGCGTTCGACACGACGCCGGTTCGATGGTCGCGCTGCAGCTCGAGCGCCATCGCGTCTCCGAGAAGCGCTGCCGACCGCCAAATCAGCGGGTCGTAGTTCAGGTCGATCGGGTCGGTGTTGGGCGGCACGAAGAAACGCGGCCCGTTCTCCTCCATCTGGTGCATGGTCAGGAACACGTGCGGATGCCACTCCGAATAGAAGAACCGCGCGAGATTGCGATTCTCCGGGAGATTCATCATGAAGGCGTCGCGATTGATGTCGTGGCCCGCGTACTTGTGATACAGCCACGGCATCGGGCCGCCTTCGAGCGGCGTGCCCCTGGTTTTCGCGTACCAGTCGGTCACCAGCCGATGCCCGTCAGGATTCAGCATCGGGATCAGGATGAGCACGACGTTCTCCAGAATCTGCTCGGTTGCCGGATCGTTGGCGGAGGTCAGCGTGTAGAGCAGCTCGTTGGCGGCCTGGGTCGCGCCGATTTCCGACGCGTGGATGCTGGCGCCAACTGCGAGGATCGTCTTCTGTCCGGCCGCCAGCCGGAGCGCGTCTTCGCGGGAGAGGGTTCGCGGGTCGGCCAGCCGCTGGTTGGCAAGCCGGATCTGATCGAGGTTGCGGATATTGTCCGGCGACGTGACGATCGCGGCCAGCGTGCGATGGCCCTCGGTGGTCGGTCCGATGTCGACCACTTTCACGCGGTCGGACCGTGCGGCCACTCGCTCGAAGTACTGTTCGATCTGCTCCGCGGTCGCCAGCTCGCGGTCCGCGCCCATGCGGAACCCGAAGTGGGATTCAGGCGACGGAATCTGTGCGGCCGCGTCCCGCGGACCCGACGCGATCGACACGAGCGCCAAGACGAGAGCGGCGCCTGCCCGGCGGAGCGTCACGAAGCCGATCATACCTTGCCGATTCGCGCGAACGTCGCCCCGAGGTGGGCGTCGGTGTCGTCCCAGAATTCGCGGACCAGAGGGTGGCGTTCGAGCGCGGCCTGGACGATTCCCCGCTGGATTCCGTGGCCCCGGCCGTGCACGAGCCGCACCTGTTCCAGGCCGGCGGCCACCGCCGCCGTCACATATTCGTCAACGACGGAGGGAATGTCGCGCGGCGAGAAGGCGTGGAGGTCGATTTCGCGCTCGATGGGAACATGGTGCATTCACGGCCGTCCCGGGCTTGCCGCTCGCCTAAGGCTTCGAATAAGTCGCGGTAACCGCGGTCTTGATGCCGCCCCGGGCCGAGAAGTCGCCGACCACGGTCATGCGCCGCGGTTCGAGCAGGGCCACGAGATCATCGAGAATCTGGTTCGTGACCGCCTCGTAGAAGATTCCGCGGTTGCGAAACTCCACCATGTAGTACTTGAGCGACTTGAGCTCGACGCAGCGCGCGTCGGGCACATAAGTGATGCGAATCTCGCCGAAGTCGGGGAGCCCGGTCATCGGGCACACGGACGTGAATTCCGGGCAGCTGATGAGGATCTCATAGTCGCGCTCGGGCCTGGGGTTGGGGAAGGTCTGCAGCGTCGGACTTGACATGCTTCGAAAGTCTAGCATTCTGGCCGGAAAACGCGGATTCCCGCGTCACGCGACGTTGACACTTGCGAGACGGGCGCGCTAGCATATCGCCTCTTTTCGAGCGACACCGCGATCCACGCCGCGCGCGCGCCGATCGCCGGGAAAATTGACGCGCGTTACGTAGCAAGGGGGATCACCGATGTCAGACGCCCGCAGGATGGGCAAATCCGAACTCTTTTCCCATTTCGCCGAGCGCTTCGAAGTGAAGCGGACCCAGTCGCGCGAGTTCTTCGACGAACTCACGGCTCTGGCGGAAAAGGAACTGAAGCGGTCGGGCGAGTTCGTGTTGCCCGGAATGGTCAAGCTGGTGGTTCAGAAGCGCAAGGCGCGGATGGGACGGAATCCGGCGACGGGCGAGGCCATCAAGATTCCCGCGAAGACCGTGGTGAAGGCGCGCATCGCCAAGCAGCTCAAGGACGCGGTCCTTCCGCGCAAGTAAGCGCGCTCCCCACACTCGATCGTCGTGCACTCGGGTGGAGCAGCGTGGCGGCCCAGTCGCTCAGTCGGCGGCCGCTGCGCTCCCTCGCCTCACGCAATCCTGCTCAGCATTCGACTGTAGAGCGTCGCCGGCACCAGCCGGCTGGCGCGTGCCTCGAGGTTCGTCACCGAGTCATCGTCGAGAATGATCCGGTCGCCCGGCCCCAGCATGATTTCCGCGCTGAACCGACGCAGCCCGCGCGGCGTCCGCACCTCGAAATAGCGGACGGCATAAGTCTGGTTGTCCACGTCGACGGTTTCTGTTTTCACAAATGTTCGAAACATGGTGAGTGTCCTTGGTTGTTAGCTGGCCGCAGCGGTCGCCTGATCGGCGGCCGCCGGAAAGCGCAAGGTAAAGGTCGTTCCGCGTCCTATTTCGCTGTCGACGCTGATGCTGCCGCCGAGTTGCTCGACAATGCGGCGTGACGTGGCGAGGCCCAGCCCGAGGCCGCGCCGCTTGGTGGTGACGAAGTCGTCGAAGATCGCCGACAAACGATCTGCCGGAATGCCCGATCCGTTGTCGGTGATGTGCACTTCGATGGTGTTGCCGACCCGCGCCGTCGTGGCGGTGACCCGTCCGCCAGGCGGCGTCGCCTGGATCGCGTTGGTAATCAGGTTCCGACACACCCGGCCGAGCGCAAAGCGGTCGCCTTCGATCGTCAGCGGGCCGGCGGCATAAGTGCCCGCGACCGTGATGTGGGTCCGTTCGCCCTCGGCTCTCATCGCCTCCACGATTTCCAGCACGCCGGCATTGACGTCCATCGCGAAGCGCTCGAGCGGCCGCGGCTTGGCGATGTTCAGGACATCGTCCATGAACCGTTTCAGCGTGCCGAGCTCGCGCTCGATGATCCGCTGCGACATGACGCGGCCTTCCGCATCGATGTCCTCGCGCAGCAGCAGCCGCGCGTTGTTGCCGATGTTCTGTATCGGATGATTCAGGTCGTGGAACAGGCCGGCGACGACGCGGCCGAACATCGCCTGCCGCTCCTGGCGCTTGACGTTCTCCTGTAGTTCGACCAGCCGATCCGCCATCGAGTTGAATGACGCGCCCAGCAGGCCGAATTCGTCCGCGCTGTCGATCTCGACGCGCGTTTCGAGCTTGCCTTCAGAAATCGCCTGCGTGCCGCGCTGCAGCGCAAAAATCGGCGCGATGAACCGGCGCCCGAAAATCAGGCCGACGCCCACCATCAGCAGCAGCGCGCCGGCCGCCGCCACCGCGAGCTGGCGCGACAGCCGCGCGCCGTTGGCGTACGCCTCGTCGGTCGGCTGTTCGACGATGACCGTCCAGCGCAGCGGATCGATGCGCGCTGCCACCGCGAGTTGATGGCGGCCGTTGGCGTCGACGTAATCGCGCCACGGCGGCGCCGAGCTGTCGCGCTCGGCCACCAGCGGGTGGCTGCTCATGTTCCGGGACTGCGCCACCAGCGCCTTTTGATCCGGATCGCCGTGAGCGATCAGCGCGCCGTCCGGCGCGACGACCAGCGCGAACCCGTGCTCGCCGAGGCGGATCTGATCCACCATCCGCCACATCTCTTCGAGGCTGAATTCGCCGACCAGCCAGCCGGCCGGCTGATTCAGCCGCGTCAGATGAATGGCAAACACCGTTGTCGGCAGCACGTCGTCGTCCACGCGGATCGGCGCCATGCCGACGCCGTCGATGATCGGCGGCAGCGCCGACGGGATGGCCACACGCGTCGGACCAACCCGACTCGTGGCCACGACCGCGCTCGATTCGTCGAACAGCGTAATCTCGCGAAACTCGCGGAACTGCAGGACGTGGTTTTTCAGGATGCGGTCCTGCTGCCAGGCCTGGAGATTCGTGTCCTGGAGGTTCGCGCCGAGCGCCTTCAGGATCTCGGCGTTGCCGACGATGTAGCGGCGGATTTCGTCGGAGGCGCGGCTGGCGACGTTCAGGTTGCCGGCGACGATCGACTCGCGCGTGCCGCGCTGAAGGGTGAAGAGCGACCATGCGCCGTAACCGATCAAGGGCAGGACGGCCGCCAGGGCGAGGATGAGCGCAAACCGGGTCGCGATGTGCCGGATCTTCACGGTCTAGTTCCGGCTGGCCACGCGCGTCTCCGCAACGGGACGCCACTGCCACATGCTCTTGAGGATGTCACGCCCCGGCTCGACCGGCACATCGAACCGCTTGCTGACCGCACGGGCGCGCTCGCTCCAGGAAATGAAGATCGCAGGCGGATCGTCGAGGATCGCCTTGTGGTATTCGGCAACTGCGGCCTTGTAAGCCGTATCGTTGGCCGCCATGCGCACCGCGTCGAGCGCGCCATCGACCTTCGCGCTGCTGTACTGGCCCCAGTTGTACGGCCCGCCGGAATGCCAGAAGAGATACGGTCGAACCAGCGTCGGCCCGCTGATGAAGTCGCCAAACGCCGTGTCGAAATCTCCGTTCTGGACGCGCTCGTACCATGCGGCCGGCGACACGAGCTCGAGCTTCAGATCGACGCCGACCGCGAGCAGTTGGCGCTGCAGCGCCAGCGCCATGCGTTCGAGCGCCGAATCCGCGAACACGCAGCGCAGCACCAGCGGCCTGGCCAGCGGCACCGGCTGATATGTGAGCTTGGGAAGGCTCTCATCGAAGGCCCAATGGCCGGGCCATACGGGACCGGTCGCCGGACGGGCGTGGCCGTTGACCGCCTGCGCGATCAGTTCGTTGCGATCGATCGCGGCATTCAACTGACGGCGAATCTCCGGCGGTTTGAGCGCGGGACTTCTGAGGTTGAAGATGACGATGTTCGCGTAGTTGCGCTGATAGAGGTAGACGTTGACGCTCGTCGCGGACTCCAGTGAATCCAGCGCATCGATGCCGACCTCGTACAGCATGTCGACCTGTCCGCGGAGCATGTCAGCCCAGGCCGATCGCACCGACGAGTACGGCTTCATGACAATGCGCTCGATGGTCGGCTTGCCGCCGTAATATTCCTGGTTCGCCAGCAGCTCCGTGGAATCATGGGCCGCGGGCTCCTTGAAGGGACCGGTGCCTGACCCGGACTCGGGTTCGGCGAGCAGCGCGTCGAGCCCCTCGAGCAGAAACGTGGAGCGGCGCTTCAGCACGATCTCCAGCTCGAGATCGGACACGGCGCGGATCTCCTGGACCGCGTCGACCTCTTTTCCGAGGGTGAGCGCCAACTCTTTGGGAAGGGCGCGCGCGATCGCGTCAGCGGTAACGGGGTGTCCGTTGTGGAACGTGACATGAGGTTTCAGCTGCACGCGCAAACGAAGCCCATCGTCGCTGTATGTCCAGCTCGAGGCGAGCCACGGCTGCGGACGTGCGTCGCGAGCGAACGCAACGAGTCCTTCCCGCGACAGCAGACTCAATTGCTGGCCGAGACCTGACTGGCTGCCGGAACCCGTCGCCGATCCGAATCCCACGCGCAGGATGCTCGGTTCGGCCGACGGCGCCGCGGCTGGCGACGTCGTGCAGCCAGCCATGCCGACGAGGAGGGCAACGGCGAGCGCGCTCGATCGCACTCGCTGCACCAAGGCACCTGCCTCGTCGGTCCCGTCGCTCACGAAGGACAGATTACTTCTGATTGACCGGGTAGTCCTCGATATAAACCGGGCAGTAGCCCTGGGGTTTCGCGGTCTTCGTGGCCTTCTTGATGACAGTGATCTTCATGGGGAGTCTCCTATGCGCTGGCGAACTGATGTGCCAGCGATACAACCGCCGCTTCGTAACTCCGCTTGTGACATGCCGGCGTATTCATGTCACCGAGGGTCGCGTGCGAGGCCGCAATGCAGCCACCGGCACACACGGGGATGAAGGCGCAGTCGCCGCATTCGTTCCAGGGACTGAGCCGATCGAACTGTTCCAGCGCGCGCTCGCGCCAGGGGTCGCGCCGGTCATCGATGTGACCGGTGGACATGCCCTTCTCGCCGGTGAACCCGGGACACGCGTAAAGCGATCCGTCGGGCCCGACCGTGTGCGCGTGCTTGATGTGAACGTGACAGGGTCCGTTGTGGACGCCGTCCGGCGTGTTGAAGCCGGCGCGCCGCACTTCGTCACGGAGGAACGTCATCTGATCGTCGAGCGTGTGGCACGAATCGCAGGTCGAGGCGGTACCGGCGCCGGCCGACGTCATGCATGTCCCGCCGAGCGGCTTGAGCGGCGCGCCATTCGCGCTGACCGGAATGAGCGGGAGGATGCCCTTGAGCGCCGGCTTCGACTTCGCGACCGCGCCGGCGTCTTCCGCCGAACGGACCACCGGCTTGAACGCGACCTTGGCGAACCGATCCGAAAATTCCAGCTCCTTCAGGAACTCCAGCAGCGCCGGGAAGCTCTCAACCGAGCTGGCGTCGAAATTCCCGCCGATCGCAATCTTGCACTTGCCGGCGATCTTCCGCATGTTCTCGACGATGCGGTCGAAGGTGCCCTGGCCGCCGCGCAGCGGCCGCATCCGGTTGTGCGTGTCCCGGTCGCCGTCGAGCGTGATCTTCACGCCCTTGAACCCGTACGGCAGCATCCGGTCGACGATGTCCTCGGTCAGCAGCAGGCCGTTGGTGATGATCGACACGAGCTGCTGGACGCCGCGTTCAGCGGTCGCCTGCCAGAGGCGCTCCGCCAGGTAGTACATGACCGGCAGGTTCAGCAGCGGCTCGCCGCCGAAGAAGGTCAGGACGAGCTTCTCGGGGCGCACCTTGTCGAGCTCTCGCTCAATCCAGTCGCCGACCCGGACCGCCGTCTCCATCGACATCTTGTCGGCGAACTTGTTGTAGTCGCCGTGGTCGCCCTGGAAGCAGTAATCGCAGGCGAAGTTACATTGAAGGGTCGTCAGGACCGTGATGTTCAGTTCCGACGTGTCGTTCGTTACTTGCTCCAGATAGTTGTTCAGCGACTGGCGGTCGTACTCGCGCCCGGGGGTGATGAATCCGTTGTCCACCAGCAGGTCGAATGCTTCGCGTGCCTCCTGGTCGAGCGCCGAGACGTTGACCGCGCCGTCGAGTAGCGCCGCGGCGTCCGCGGAAACAATGACCTGCGCATCCGTCAATGTATTCATCAAGAACACATCGTCGTTGGCGAGAGGCACACGAAGATTGAAGATGGACGCGGCCATGCGGACTCCACCACCAAAAACCGCAGGTATTGCTGCGGTAGAACTGAAAAATTCGAGTTGAGTAACGGAACGGCCTGACGCCGTTGAAAATAAACATTGCAACGCGTATTCCACTGCACGTGTCCGGCACGCCGGTTGATTGTTTGTCGAGGAAACTCGTGACAACTCGCGGGTATGCGCAGGCGCACGCGGATCGATCCCACGAGCGATCGAGGCAAGGAACTGACCGCGGACCGCGCGGCTGATCCGTTCGCGGCGGGATACGCGCTAACTGCTCAGTGAATTGCGGCCGGAGGACGAACCGTTGGCCGCACCGGCTAGATTCTTGGTCGTTAGGCCTAGCCCAAAGCGGCTATGCCTGAGGTGGCCCTTTAGGCGCCCCGGATGCGGCGGGCGATCTGGCGGACTTCGAGCTTGTCCATCTTGTACTTGAGCGTGCTCAGGGGGATCCCGAGGTATTCAGCGGTCGCCGTCACGTTCCAGCCGCACTTCTCGAGCGCCCGCAAGATGAAATTGCGCTCGAACGCGTTGGTGGCATCCTCGAACAGGTTCTCGATCTTCCCGTTCTTCGGCTCCAGCTGGGCAAAATGAAATTCCAGCGGCAGGTCCTCTTCTGAAATGAACTCCTTGTCGCTGACCGCCACGAGCCGCTCGATGAGGTTCTCGAGCTCGCGAATGTTGCCCGGCCACCAGTACTTCCGCAGCATCGCCATCGTCGTGTCGGTGATGCCGTTGATCCGCTTCCGGAACCGTCCCGTGTAGCGTTTCAGGAAGAACTCGGCCAGCTGGGGGATGTCTTCGGTCCGCTCGCGCAGCGGCGGCATCTTGATCGGGATGACGTTGATCCGGTAGTAGAGGTCCTCGCGGAACCGTCCCTCCTTGACCGCCTTATCCAGGTCGATGTTCGTGGCGGCGATGAGGCGGAACTCGGTCTTGATGGGTTTGGTGCCGCCGACCCGTTCGATCTCTCCCTCCTGTATGGCCCGCAGCAGCTTGGCCTGGAGGTCCATCCGGAGATCGCCGATCTCGTCGAGGAACAGCGTGCCGTTCGACGCGAGCTCGAACTTGCCCAACTGCTGGCGATGCGCGCCGGTGAACGCGCCGCGTTCGTGCCCGAAGAGGGTGCTCTCGGCCAGTTCGCGGGGAATCGCCGCGAGGTTGACGGCAATGAACGGGGCGTCCGGATCGCCGGCTTCGCGGTGGACCAGCCGCGCGAGGAGTTCCTTGCCGGTGCCGCTCTCGCCGAGAATCAGGACCGTCGCCGACAGCTTGGCGATCTTGTGCACCAGGTCCACGATGTCGCGCGTCATCCGGCTCGGTCCGACGATGAACTCGCGCTCGGTCTGGTCGGCGACCTGCGCCGACAGCGTCATCACCTGGCGGTTGAGATCCTGGCGCTCGCTCGCGTTGCGGACCAGCGATCGCAGCTGGTCGTAATCGAAGTCCTTGGTGATGTAGTGATACGCGCCGTGCTTCATCGCCTGGACGGCGGTTTCGATCTCGTTGATCGCCGAGATCATGATCACTTCGACCAGGCTGTAGTTTTCCTTGACGATCCGCAGGACTTCGAAGCCGCTGATGCCGGGCAGGCGTACATCGAGGAGAACGAGGTCCACATCCTCTCGGTTGAGGACCGGCAGCGCGGCCTCTCCGCTGGCGACCCTCAGGACGCGGTGCTCCCGCTTGAGGATTGCGGTCAGCGTGTCCCGCATGCTCTCGTCGTCATCGACGATGAGAACGGTTTTCGGTTTGTGACTCATCAGGCTGGAGACGAGTGGCGGGTATTCTGGCAGGCGGTTGACACCGTTGCAAGCCGTTCGCTAACGTACCGCTTTTGCTGACCCCTCCTTTCATTATTGCTGTTCTGGCCATCCTGGTGGCGCTTGTCGCGCTGGTCAAGGCACGGTCCGCCGGGAAACGACTGGAGCGGATGTCGGAGTCGTACTGGGAGCTCCGGTACGAGAGCGGGCAGCTCCGCTCTCGGGTCACCCGGCTCGAGGTCCAGACCGGACTTCGGGAGGCCGAGCCGTCGGCCGAAGCGCCCCAGGCCCCCAGCAAGACCACCTTCGTCCCTCTCTCGTCCCTGAAAAAATGACACGCGAATACGACGTCGTGGTGATTGGCGCGGGCACCGGCGGATACGTGGCCGCCATTCGCGCCGCCCAGCTCGGATTGAAGGTCGCCGTTGTCGAGAAGCAGAAAGCGCTCGGCGGCACGTGCCTGCTCTGGGGCTGCATCCCCACCAAGGCGCTGCTCGAGCACGCCCACGCGCTGAAGATCGTCCAGGGCGCGAAGGAGTGGGGCATCAGCGTCGGTCCCGGATCGGTCGCGCCGCAGATGGACATGGCCCAGGTCCACGCCCGCAAGGATCGCATCGTCAACCAGCTGACGAAGGGCGTTGAATTCCTGTTCAAGAAGAACAAGATCGACTGGATTAAGGGCACGGCGCGCCTGACGGGGAACGGCGGCGTCGAGGTCTACGAAGGCGAGACGCAGACGCTTCGCGCGACGCGCGACATCATTGTCGCCACCGGTTCAGCGCCGCGCAGCGTGCCGGGCGTCGAGATCGATCGGAAGCGGATCATCACCAGCGACGAGGCGATCCACCTCAAACAGATTCCCAAGTCGCTGGCGATCATGGGCAGCGGCGCGGTCGGCGTCGAATTCGCGTCGATCTTCAACCGGTTCGGCAGCGACGTCACGATTCTCGAACTGCTGCCGAGACTGGTGCCGGTCGAGGACGAGGCGATTTCGGCGGAGCTCGAGAAGTCGTTCCGCAAGCAGGGCATCACCGCGCACACCGGCGCCAGGGTGACGCGTGCGCAGGCGTCGGCGGACGGCGTCGAGATCGAGGCGGCGCTCGCGGACGGCTCGACCCAGAAAATCCGCGCGGACTACCTGCTGGTGGCGACCGGTCGCGGGCCGGTGACGACCGGGCTCGACGCCGACAAAGTCGGTCTCGAGATGGAGAAAGGCTACATTCGCGTCGATGCGCAGTATCGAACGAGTGTGAAGGGGATTTCGGCGATCGGCGACGTGATTACGCTCGGCAAGCCGGGCCATCCGCAGCTCGCGCACGTGTCGTCCGCCGAAGGCATCCGGACCGCTGAGCGCATCGCCGGTCAGGACGTCCCGCCCATCAACTACGACCACGTGCCTGGCTGCACGTACTGCGACCCGGAGATCGGCAGCGTCGGGCTGACCGAACGCGAAGCGAAGGAACGCGGATACGACGTGCGCATCGGCACGTTCCCGTTCGGCGTGCTCGCCCGAGCCAAGATGGCCGGCGAGACCGAAGGCTTCGTCAAGATCGTCGCCGACAAGAAGTACGACGAATTGCTCGGCGTGCACATGATCGGTCCGCGGTCCACCGAGCTCGTGTCCGAAGCGGCGGCGGCGCTCGGTCTCGAAGCGACGGTCGAGTCCTTGATCCGCACGATCCACGCGCACCCGACCATGGCCGAAGCGGTTGGCGAGGCGGCGCACGCGGTCCACGGCGCTGCGATACATGTATAGGGACTCAATATTTAGTCATCTGGTCATTTGGTCATCTAGTCAATATCCCAATCAATGACCCGATGACTAAATGACCCGATGACTAAATTTCGAATTTGACCCGATGACCCGATGACCAAATGACCAAATTTCAAGGATCGAGTGTTTATGTCGACTGAAGTCGTGATGCCGCAGATGGGCGAGTCGGTTGCCGAGGGCACGATCGTCCGCTGGATCAAGAAAGTGGGCGACACGATCGAGCGCGACGAACCGCTCTTCGAGATCTCCACCGACAAGGTCGATGCCGAGATCCCCTCGCCGGCGGCCGGCGTGATCACGGAGATCCGCGCCCAGGAAGGCGAAACCGTCGAAGTGAACAGTGTCGTCGCGGTCATCGGCGAGGCCGGGTCGAAGCCCGCTGCTCCCGTATCTGCGCCCGCCGCGGCGCCTGCGCCGGCTCCCGCTCCCGCGGCCGTTCAACCCGCGGCGTCGCAGCCCGCGCCGGCGCGTCCTTCAGAGCCGAAGCCGGCGGCGGTCGAATCGCATACGGAGACATCATCCGACGCGACTGACGATGACGTTCGGCAGCGATCCTCGCCGCTGGTGAGGAAGATCGCGAAGGAACACAACGTCGACATCAGCCGCATCCCGGGGA
>Ga0105248_10003784_pt1 | contig 16758 bp, 6 predicted proteins | sample KBSS34metaG_FD_81524 | JGI IMG/M metagenome (GOLD analysis project Ga0105248, IMG submission 81524) | Switchgrass rhizosphere microbial communities from Kellogg Biological Station, Michigan, USA - KBS S3-4 metaG | ecosystem: Host-associated > Plants > Roots > Rhizosphere > Soil | place... | reverse complement strand
TGAGGGCTCTCGGCGTTGAAAACCGGATCAAGGAAGCTCGTCTGCGTCGGCTGGACGCCCTTGTCGGTCTTGCTGTGGACGAACAGATGATCGTTCTGGCCGAGGTTGAAGTCCACGCGATCGTTGATCAGCCACTCACGGCCGAAGTTGGTCGTCTGGCCCTGCCAGATCCAGGTGTCTGGATCATCCGGGTCCTGATGGCCCGCCGCCCAGTTCGGTGCGTTGTTGTAGTAGTTGAACATCGCCTGGTAGAGCGGCGCCTCAGCTGAGTTGCCGTTTGCCGCGAGGTTGCCGTACGGCACAAGGCCGTTCGGATTCGTCGCATCCAGCGCTGGATCTGTCTGCGGAGACGGGTTGAGGATTGCCGACTGGAAGTTGGGGCTGGGTCCGAATGCCGGGCTGCTTACAGGAATAATGACCCGGATCCCTTCCGTATCGATGAACCCGAAGATCTTGTCTTTCTTGATCGGCCCGCCGATTGCCGCCGCCCATTGATTGGCATTGCTGAAGTTCCGCGGGGCCCCGCCCTGCTTGTTGAAGAAGCTGTTCGAGTTCATCACGCGGCCGTTCCACCAGTACGACAGGTTGCCGTGGAAACGATTGCCGCCGGAGCGCGAAATCTCATTCACCTGCGCGCCGCCCAGACCGCCGAACGCAGCATCGTAGCTGTTCGTGATCACAGTAACTTGATCGACGTCATTGTTTCCCAGCAGCAGGTTTGTCGCGCCAGAATTGTTCAGGTTCAGATAGGGATCGCCTTCATAGGCGCCATTGATCGTGAACGTGTTCGAGGTTCCCGGAAGACCGTTCACGGAGAAATTTCCGTATCCGCCCTGCGTGTTCATCACGGCGCCGGGAGTCGTCTGCGCAACAAACGTCAGGTCGTTGCCGGGATTGGGCAACGTCTGAATCTGTTCCAGGTTGAAGCTCGTCGACATCTGCGCGTCGTCAGTGTGCAGAACCTCGCCGGATCCGGCCGTAACTTCGACCGTGGTCGCAGCAGATCCCACCGCTAGCTTGATCTGCACTGGTGTCACTTGGCCAGCCGATACCGAGGCATTTGCCGTGACCGTGCTGAAACCGGAAGCGGTTGCGCTGATCTTGTACTTGCCGGGGGGAAGAAGTGCAACTCGAAAGTTGCCCGACTGATCGCTCGTCACCGCATTCTGCGAATTGCGATCGACGTTGGTGACCGTGACCTGCGCGTTTGGAACCGCGGCTCCGGATGCGTCGACTACTGCGCCGGAGATGTCACCTGAGATATTCGATTGTGCATAGCCGGCCGTGGCTACACCGTTGGTCAGCAATCCGGTCGCGGAAAACAGACCTAATGCCAGGACCAGTTCCCTGGAACGCATAAAGTGCATACGAACTCCTTCAAAGTTGAGTGCAAGCCAAAAAAGCCCCATCAATTTGGGGGGCCCCGTTTAGCAGCAGAACGCAAAAATGTTTCAGTGGCGCCCGGTGCGCATGCCTTACGCGCAAGGACAATCGCGGATCGATCTAACTTAGACCGCGCTAAAAGTCTTGAATTTAGGTCTTACTTTGTCCCTTAGGCGTGCGGGGAAGTGCAGGGACACGTGCGTTGCCCATCTTGCACGGCGAGTGCCACTTGGCCAGCAATGGTTGTCACGTTGAAGTGAAAGGGATTACCTCGGTACTGAAAGCGGCTCTAGGTGCTCACTCATACGAATTTTTGGATAACCATACCTATAAATTCAGAAAATCGGAGATCCAGAGACAGAGTCTCCATTCTTGGTTGCGTCACTGTTGCAATGGTTCGAGTTGCGCTAAGCACGAAGAAAAGGGCGCTCCGAAGAGCGCCCCACTATAAATCTGCATAAGACTTAGAAAGTGAAGCTTCCCTTGAGTTGGATCAACCTTGGCGAAGCATCTCCGCCCAGGAATGCGCCCAGGACCGAAGTCGGCGTGCTTGATGCACCATAGATGGTTCCGTTCGATCCTCCGTACGTCACGTCAGCTAATGGGATCTGGAAGTTCGGATGGTTGAAGGTGTTGAAGAACTGAACCGCAAGCTTCAGCTTTGCCGTTTCCAACTTCGGATACACACGGAAGCTCTTTGAGATTGTCGTGTCGAAGTCCGTGAAGTTCGGACCGTATAGCTGGTTACGCCGCTGCTGCCCGAAATCAGTGGAACTTGTGAAGTGCGATGCGAAGTCGCAGGGCGTGTCGACATGCTCCTTGCCTCCGCAATGATGGTTGAAGTTGTTGTCGATCTGCCTGGCCAGCGCTGTGCTACCGTACACGTTGTCTCCCGTACCATCCAGCACCGAGAACGGATAACCGGAATTATGGAAGATGGTTCCGGAGAGCTGCCACCCTTCTGTCAGCAATCTCGCGCCGTTGAAATGCGGAATGGATAGGTTGTAGTTTGCGCTGATGTAGTGGCGAACATCGTAGTCAGCGTTTCCATAGTTCTGCTTGAGATCGAAAGGATTGATCTGCGAATTGCTGTTGATGCCGAATGCGTTGAATCCGCCGTTCGAGGTGGTATCCAGCGCGTGACCGTAGGTGTAGTTCACTTGCGCTGTTAGCCAGCCCAGTCGCGTAGTTGTCGTCGCTTGAAGTCCATTGAAGTTGGACCAGGATCCGTTGCTGTACTCGGTAACCGAGCCAAGTGCAGCATTGGGTCGGGCAGCAGCATTCAGAGTCTCGTTCGTACCGTACGGGTTATACGCGTTGGGTAGTCTCGAAACCGGCTGATGGTAGGAACGGTTTCCGACGTAAGTAACTCCAACGGCCGTATTGCGGGCCACCTGATGTTCGATGGATAGGTTCCACTCGTCATAGGTCGGGAGATACACCTTGTGCGCAACAGATACGATCGTCGGACGCGTGAAGACTCCGCCCGTGGCGCAATAGATACTCAATGGATCCGGGCAGGCCGTAGTGCCCCGGTAATAGCCGCCCTTCGGGAACAAGGCCTGCAGCGCATCGTTTGACGCTGCCGCTGTGGCATGGCCGCTATCCGCGCGCCTGGGATCCATGGCCAGGGCAGCTCCGCCTTGTGCCGGGCCAAGAACGTTGAACCGGATTGAGTTGGGCACGTTGGTTATCAGAGAGCCCATGATCTGCGCCGGGAAGTAGTCGTTAAAGATTCCCACTCCGCCGCGGATGGTCGTCTTCGAGCCGGGCCCGAAAGGTACGTATGAGAATCCAAGACGTGGCTGCCAGCCAAGTGTCTGCTCCTCGAAGAAGCCCTTAGACATATTGGCCGAGAGCAACTGGTTGTAGGGTGTGCTCCGGTCTGTCGGTAGACTGCTGAAATCCTTCGAGAAATTTGAAACGCAGTTGGTGCGGCAGAGCGGGTTGGAATCATGCTCTACGCGGAGCCCCAGCGTGACCGTGAGGTTCGGCAGTGGTTTGTATTGATCCTGGGCGTAGAAACCTTCCACATACATCGCAATGGGCTCGGCGAGATGACGCGAGAAGCGCTCCGTCCATTGGTCCGAATAACCGGCTGCAAAGTCGCCCTGATCCAGGACGTAGTTCGCGCCGCCGCCGAACCCGAAGTTGCGAGTACTCGGGGTGTAGTCGGAAATGTCATTGCGGCGGAATGTCCAGCCGAATTTCCATGTATGTTTTCCACGAAGCCAGGTCAGGTCGTCGCTGAATTGATAGCCAGTGACGTTTCGGCCCTGCGGGAAGCTGACATTCTGTCCACCTACGAAGTTGGAATAACTGCCCTGCAGGTCCCAATCAAAGGACCGAACACATGGATTGCTATCGCTTGGATCCTGCGTGGGATCCTGCAACACGCAGTCGGTCGAAGAACCCAGGGCCACAAGCACGAAGGGAACCTCCGAATTGCCCAATGTCGTGCCGTTGGTATTCGTGAAGATGGCTCGGGAATAGCTCGCCGCGAAGAGGAATTGATTCGTCATGGTAGGAGTAAATGTATGCGTTTCGCTTAGCTGGCCTTCGTACGATGGTTGCGGACTCTGCGCGTTGAAAATCGGGTTGAGGAAACTGGTCAAAGTGGGCTGCAGACCTTTATCGACCTTGGAATGAATGTAGAGGCGATCCTCGTTGCCAAGGACGAAATCAACACGATCGTTGATCATCCACTCGCTTGCGAAGTTCGTTGCTTGACCGTTGAAAACCCAGGTGTCAGGATCATTCGGATCTTGGTGACCGGCCGAAAAGTTCCTGGCGTTGTTGTAGTAGCTGAAAATCTTCTGATACATCGGCGCCATGTCAGAGTTGCCGTTGTACGCCAAATTGCCATAGGGGATATAGGACTTCGCGTTGTTCAGGCCTGTGATGCTGCCTTCTTCGTCTGTGGTGTAAATAGGATCGATCGCGGCGGCGCCGAGAATCGCCTTTTGGTATTCAGGACTCGGTGCATACACGGGCCCGATGGTCGGGATAACGACTCGTATCCCCTCGGTATCGATAAATCCGAAAATTTTGTCTCTCTTCAGAGGCCCGCCAATCGCTGCCGCCCATTGATTGGCATTGTCGAAGTTTCGGGGCGACCCGCTGTACTTGTTGAACCAGCTGTTCGCATTCAGCGCAGATCCGTTCCATAGATAGTCGAGATTGCCGTGCCACCTGTTGCCGCCGGAACGAGAGATCTGATTTACCTGTGCGCCACCGAGACCACCGAACGCCGCGTCGAATCCATTCGTGGTGACCGTTACACTTTCGATGTCGTTAGATCCGAGCAATAGATTGGTCGCGCCGGAATTGTTCAAGTTGAGATACGGATCACCTTCGTATCCACCGTTCACCGTGAACGTATTCGAGGTGCCGGGAAGTCCATTGGTGGAGAAGTTTCCGTAGCCGCCCTGGGTATTCATCACGGCGCCCGGGGTGGTCTGTGCCACAAAGGTCAGGTCGCCGCCCGGGTTGGGCAGGTTCTGCAATTGCTGGAGATCGAAGCTGGTGGAGAGTTGCGCGTCGTCAACATGCAGCACCGCGATTTCACCGCTGTTCACTTCCACGGTTGTGGATGCCGAACCGACCGACAAAGCGATATTCACCGGGCTGGTGGTTCCAGCAGATACTTTAACCTGAACCTTCGCTGGCTGAAACCCGGCTGCGCTCACCCTGATCTCGTAGTTGCCGGGCGGGAGCAGAGGAACGCGAAAATCACCGACTTTGTCGCTGATAACCGCCTTAGTCTGGCCCTTTTCAAGGCTGGTCACGGTGACCTGCGCTTCGGGCAACGCGGCTCCGGACGCATCTGTAACAGTTCCGGTTATGTCTCCAGAAATGTTGGATTGGGCAAAGACGACAGGAACTGAAGTGGTTGCCATCAACCCAGCAAACACAAGAAGGCTCAGCCCCAAAGCAGCGTTCAGCAACCGCAGATATCGCATCGAAATCCTCCAGATCGAAATCCGGATCGGGGGACTTCATTGGGGGACGAGTTCCCGATCCGCGTATCGCGCTCGGCGTCTCGGGTCTAGCTGGGGAGGGTTAGGTCCGTTCCGCAGGGTTAACAAAAAAAACGAAAAAAACAAGACTTCAAAAGTGCAGAAAACTCATCACGGTGACCTCGCCGTGATGAAAACGCTGTCCAGATAGACAGATTCACTAACATCGTTAACTGCAAGACGGATGCCAAATAGCTTTTGACATCTCATTTTTCGTTCTAAAGGATTAACAAAACAGAATCAGTGATTTGAATCACAGGCAAATATGGGATTCCGTAAAGCCGTTTCCCAGAACTTCACAAATTGGAGCTTCATTCATCCTCCACGCACAAATTCACCGCGCCTCGCTCGTGTATCGTCGCTTCCATGCAGATCGTCCTCGCGTACATCGGATCCAGGCCCTCGTCGCGCGATGCATCCGATCAACTCGTCACGATGTATCTCGAGCGCTGCTCCGTGTTCGCGAAGTTTCAGGAGCAAGCGTTTCGCTCTGAAGATGCGCTCTTCGAGTGGCTCGATCGTCAGCAGCGCCGCTCGCCTGCAGTGACGGTTCTGCTCGACAGCCGCGGCCGCCAGATGACCTCTGAAGCCTTTGCCGAGTGGCTGGGCAGGCAGCGCGACACCTCCGCGCAGCAGATCGTCTTCGCCATCGGCCCCGCAAGTGGATGGTCCGATGCTTCGCGCAAGCGTGCCACTCTGCTTCTCTCCTTCGGCAGCTTCACGCTCGCTCATGCGCTTGCGCGAGTGGTACTCGCCGAGCAGCTCTATCGCGCATTTACAATCCTCACAGGCCACCCGTATCACTCCGGCCACTAGAAACCCGGTTCACCGTTCTGAGTTCGAGGTTCGCCGTTGCCAGGCATCGGACCGTGACGCGAATCCAACTGGGAACGGCGAATTATGAATTCGGATCAATCCTCGCGACGCGGTCTCATTCTCATCAACACCGGCCCCGGCAAAGGCAAAACAACCGCCGCTATGGGCACAGCTTTGCGCGCCGTCGGAAACGGCATGCGCGTGCTGATGCTGCAGTTCCTCAAGGGCTCATGGCACTACGGCGAGCTTGATTCAACGAAAGCCTTCGGCGATAACTTTGTCCTCAAACAGATGGGCCGCGGTTTTGTAAAAGTCGGCGGAGCGGAAACAGACCCGGAAGACGTGCGCCTGGTTGAGGCCGCGTGGAACGAAGCGAAAGAAGCAATAACCTCCGGCGAGTGGGACATGGTCGTTCTAGATGAAATCAACTACGCCATCGGATACGGCATGCTCGACCCCGCTGTCGTTGCCGAAACCCTTCGCAATCGGCCCGAGATGGTTCACGTCATTCTCACCGGACGCAACGCCCATCCCACGCTCGTCGACATCGCCGACACCGTCACCGAGATGCGCGAAGTGAAGCACGCCTATCAAAAGGGAATCCTCGCCCAGCGCGGCATCGAGTACTGAGAAGAGGGTGGACGCTCAGCCCCTCAATCTCTCGTCCGCTCAAACCCTCGTTCCCTTGCTTCCCGTCATTTACAATGACCATGGCCTATGTCCTGGTTTAAGCGCGAAAACGGCGAGCTGGAAGCCCCTCTAACCAATGGCGATGAGGAAAAGATCGTTCGCACGGAAGGCCTCTGGATCAAGTGCCTCGGCTGTCGCCAGACCATCTGGAAAGCAGACCTCGAGGTCAATCAGAACGTATGCCCCAAGTGCCAGTACCACTTCAAGCTCAGCGCACGGCAGCGGCTCGACCTGCTGCTCGAACCCGGTTATGAACTGGTTGATGGGGGATTGCGCTCGACCGACCCGCTGAACTTCTCCGATGTGAAGTCCTACAAGCAGCGCCTTAAGAGAGCGCAGCAGGAGACCGGGCTCAACGACGCGATCATCAATGCCGTCGGTCAGATGGGACCCCATGCCGTCGTCGTAAGCGCCATGGAGTACGGCTTCATCGGCGGATCGATGGGTGCCGTGGTAGGCGAAACCATCGCTCGGGCCGTCGACCGCGCGCGGCTCGAGAAAAAACCGCTCATCGTCGTCGCCGCCTCCGGCGGAGCCCGCATGATGGAGGGCGTTGTCAGCCTCATGCAGATGGCCAAAATCTCGACCGCCCTCGCTCAGCTCGACGATGCCCGCGTTCCCTACATCTGCGTGCTCACCGATCCCACTACCGGTGGAGTCACCGCCAGCTTCGCGATGCTTGGCGACCTCAACATCGCCGAGCCCGGCGCTCTCATCGGTTTCGCCGGTCCCCGTGTCATCGAACAGACCATCCGGCAGAAGCTTCCTGAAGGCTTCCAGCGTTCCGAGTTCCTCCTCGAGAAAGGCTTCCTCGACGCCGTCGTCCACCGCCGCGACCTCAAGGACTACCTCGTCCGCGCCCTCAACTTCCTGCAAATCCCCGCCTCCGCCTAAGCTCCAACGCGGCGTTCCTATTCAGACTTCGCTGAGAAAACACCCAAGGCCGCTTGCTTCAGCGCTGAAATGGCAAATGTTCGATAATGAACGCACCGCAATTCTCAAAACCGTACAAATAGGCTAAATATATGAAAATAGGTAATTAATGGCATTAATTACGGAATGCAATAGACACAATTTCAAGCTCTGAAATTTTCATGTTTTCGCCCAAATTAACAGTTTTTTGTATCTTCATCCGAGTTTCTCCAAAGAACTGTGTATGAAGCCTGGGTTTTCACAACGCACGAGGTGTTAAGTCCTTTAAATACTTCACTAAATTGAAGGTTGCGCAATAGCCCCGACTGGCATTCGAAATGCACTGGTATATGCAGTTTTGCCCCACTCAGGTTCTGAGTAAGCCTGCCATTACAGGCGGCAGAAATGGGCTCCTTCTCGCACAGGCGACAAAGGGCTTCCCCTATTCAGCACAACTACAAAAGTTCGGAGAACCAAAAGTGACTATTCGCAGCCGCATTCTCTCCTTGTTCCTCGTGTTGCTAGCCGGCATCTCAATCGCCAGTGCGCAGACGTCGAACGGCACCATCCTCGGCGTGATTACAGATTCGAGCGGTGGAGCGCTCGTCGGCGCCACAGTGACCGTTACGTCCTCCGACACCGGAGCCGTCCGCACGACCCTGACCAACTCGGAAGGCAATTATCGTATCGAGTCGGTACTCCCCGGAAAATACGATGTGTCGGCTAGCGCCACCGGCTTCCAGACCACCGTGCACAAGGGTCTTGAGGTTCCCGGAACCACGATCGTGACGGCCAGCCTGGTGCTCAAGGTCGGCAGCGCCGTCGACAAGGTCGAGGTCTCGGCTGACAACGCTGTCCTCAACACCGACAACGGCCAGCTCTCCGGAACCATCGGTGAACAGGAAATTCACAACCTGCCGATTGCCAGCCTGAACCCCTACGAGTTGGCCCTGACACTCCCCGGAGTGATGAACACCCAGTTGGGTGGGTTCTCGAACGGTGTCAACTTTAACGTGGGCGGCGGTCGTCCGCGCGCCAACAACTTCCTCATTGAGGGCCAGGACAACAACGACGCCGGCATTCAGGGCCAGGGACTTCAGCCCGGCAACGATGAAGCCGTCAAGCAGGTTGTGATTATCGAAAACGCCTACACGGCGGAATACGGCCACGGCGCCGGATCGGTCTCCAACCTGATCTTCAAGAGCGGCACCAACCAGTGGCACGGCTCCATCTACGAGCGCCTGCAGAACTCATCGCTCGATACAGTCGATAAGAACGAAAAATTCAACGGCATCACCACGGTGAACAAGTACCGTGAGAACCAACCGGGCTTTACCATTGGCGGACCCATCATTCGCGACAAGCTCTTCGGCTTTGCCTCCTATCAGTGGGACTTCTATCGCTCCACTGCGAACCTGGCAACACTCGAAGTTCCAACTGCGGCCGGTCTCGCTACCCTCGGCAACTTCTCCAGCAATCCACGCGTCGCCAACCTGCTCCAGGCTTATGGCGGGGTCGTCGGCACCATCAATCCCAACAACGAAATCGCGCCCATTCCTCTCGGTCCTGATCCCGTAACAGGTGTCGACCGCGGCACCGTGGAAATGGGCACCGTTGAGCGCAATCTCGGCGCCAATGACGACGCGCCTGAAATCGACCTCAAGGGCGACTACATCATGAATCCCAAGGACACCCTGAACCTGCGCTTTATCCGCAACAAGTTCACGGCTCCTTACGATGTATTCAACTTCAACGGCCAGCTGCCCGGCTTCGATACCAATCAGGACGGTACCTCTTATAACGCCGGAATCGTCGAGTCTCACGTCTTCTCCCCTTCAGTGGTCAACGAGGTCCGTCTCTCCTACAGCCGCATTGGTTTCACCTTCGGGCTGCCGGCAAGCACGCTGGCAAATCCTCTCTACAACCAGCCCGCCGTCTCCATATCCGGAATGACCGGGTACGGTATTCCGGCAGGCACAGTCCCGCAGGGCCGCTTCCACAACACCTACCAGCTGCAGGACACGCTGAGCTGGGCACACGGAAAGCACTACTTCAAATTCGGTGAAGACATCGCCAACATCCGCGTAAAGGACCAGATCCCATTCGACTTCTACGGCTCATACGGATACGTGAACGACAAGGTCGCGACACCAGTTGCCGGAGGCGGAACTTACAAGTACACCGCTCTCGCCAACCTCATCGACGACTTCGGTGGTCCCGGAAGCACGGTCAGCCAGAATTTCGGCAGTCCAGTCGCTCAACCGCGAATCCTCAGCCAGAACTACTTCGTGCAGGATACGTATCGTCCCCTTCAAACCCTCAGCTTCGACATGGGCTTCCGATACGAGTACAACGGTGCTCCATACAATGCACACGGAACTCCGTACCCCGGTTTCGACCCATCGAATCCCGCTTGTTTCCCGCTCAACCCGGGCGCAACCTGCAACACGAAGCAAACTGCTGACAGGAGCAACTGGGGACCGAGAGCCGGTATCGCCTGGAGCCCGACGCTGTTTGGCCAGAACAAGACCGTTATTCGCACCGGCTTCGGTGTCTTCTATGACGTCCTTTTCGCCAACATCATCGACAACACTCAATCCAGCGCACCAAATGCCGCATCGCCTGTGATTACCAGCAGCAGCACAGACAATGGGGGCCGCGGAACCGCCAACTGGTCTGGCCAATTTGCAGATCTGAGCACGACGCCGCAGCCAACCGATTTTGCGAACCCCATCGTGAACCACCTGCTCTCGCCGCGCACCATGCATTGGAACCTCAACATCGAGCAGGAACTGCCCTGGGACACCACCCTCCAGGTCGGCTACGTGGGCGAGCGCGGCACTCACCTCTTCGGCAACTCCAACGTCAACCCCTTCGTCGGTCAGTACGAATTCACTGACCGCGTCATACCCGATCGTGGCCAGATCGTTATCCGCGACAACTCAAATGATTCAGAGTACGCCGGCCTCTGGACTGAGCTTGATCACAAATTCAACCACTCATTCCTCTTCCGCGCTTCGTACACACTGGGACGCTCCTTCGACGACGGTTCTGAGATCTTCACCACCGTCAACCAGTCCTCCTACCAGTTCAGCCGCTATGGAACGCCGCGTGGCATCTCTGACTGGGGCCCTTCAACCTACGATCACCGCCATCGCCTTGTTCTGAGCTACATCTTCACGCCCCCTGTGTGGCACACCGAAGGCGGCATGAAGGTCCTCGGCAACATAGCCAACCACTGGGCCCTTGCCGGCGTCACGCAGTTCCAGTCTGGTCCTCCGCTCAACGTCGAAAATGGATTTGACGTGGACGGCGACGGCATCGGCAACGACCGCCCGCTGCTCAGCAACCCTAAGGCACCGATCAACACTTACGCCATCGACAACGCCTGGTTCACTGGAGTCTCTGACGGTAGCGTCTGCTCCGGCCCCAGCTTCTGGTACACCAGCGATGACTGCCACTTTGTGTCGCGTGATTCGGTGCACTGGATCATTCCTGGATTCGACCAGTATCCTGATCCTCCAGTTCGCCGCAACTCTTTCTACGGGAAGGGCTTCCAGCAGTGGGATACAAATGTGCAACGCTCGTTCAAACTCTCAGAGCGCATGCAGATCGACTTCCGTGGTGAGCTGTTCAACGTGTTTAACCACGGCCAGGTCAACACCAACGGTTTCATTGAGAACACCACTCTGACCACGGGCGTCAACTCAGACGCTTTCAACGACAACGGCACAAACATCTTCGGCGACCCCGCCCCGGCCACCAACGGACACCGTCACGCGCGGCTGTACCTCCGCGTAACCTTCTAACCTGGATTCATCTCACTTCTAAGGGCAGCCTCCGGGCTGCCCTTCTTCCTTGCGGCAAGGCACAGACGGGGGCGACTGCCAGACCTTTAGGCGGATCACCGGCTTTATTACAAAAAAGAATATTTGCGAAAACATTTTATTAAATAACGTATTTCCAGCATGACGTTCCAATTTTACGAAAGTTAGCCGTTTTGTGACGAAAGTCATATAAATCAATCTTCTACGCTGCAGCTGGTCCCTAAACAACACGAACAGAACAGTTTGGCAGTTCGGGTGCATATTCCTCTCCCGTTCAGCAGTTCAACTGGTTGTTTGCGGCCGTTCAGCGATGCACGTTCTCCGGTGAACTTCTGAAGCTTTCCCCTTCCCCCATAAGGTTCAAACCAACCTGCGCTTCTCAAGGAGATGATGAATGACATCGCGCGCTCTGCGGGGCCTTCTTCTAGCGTTTAGTTTTGTTCTCGGAACGATCTGCTTCACAACAAATTCAGTTCAAGTTCTTGCTCAGGAAACGACAGGCGGAGTTCAGGGAACAGTCCACGACCCCAGCGGAGCCGTCGTTCCCGGCGCCCTCGTCGACATTTCGGGGTCCTCCCTGATTGGCACGAAAGAAGTCATCACCGATAAAGCCGGCTTCTATCGCTTCGTGAACTTGCCGCCGGGAAGCTACAGCATCATCGTCAAGGCATCGGGCTTCGACGCGGTAAAGCTGCCCTCCGTGGCCATCGAAGTGGGCCGCTTCCCTAACGTCGACATCAACATGAAGGTCGGTTCCACCGCCACAACCGTTGAGGTCTCCGCGGAGTCCACGCAGATCGAAGAAACCACCACGCACGGCCTGACCAACATCGACGCCGCTGAGATCGCGGAACTCCCGCACGGTACTTCCTTCCAGTCGCTGATCCCTCTCGCACCTGCCGCGCGCAACGAACCTCTCCAGGGTGGCGGCCCTCAGATCAACGGGGGCGCAAACGCTGAAAATTCCTACCTCATCGAAGGCCAGGAAACCGCCGACATCAAGTACGGCACCTCCAACGCCAACGTGCCCATCGACTTCATCCAGGAAATGCAGCTTAAGACCTCCGGCATCGAAGCCGAATATCAAGGCTCTATGAGCGGCACCGTAAACGTTGTTATGAAGAAGGGCTCCAATCAGTGGCACGGCAATCTCTTCACCTACTACGAAGGCGATGAGGTCGATGCTGCTCCGACACTTAGCCTCCGCTACAATCCGGACCTGCCGCCGACAAACGTGGACGTTCCCACACAGAACTATCAGGCGATCAAGGACCACTATCGCTACGTTCAGCCGGGCGGCACCCTCGGTGGTCCTATCAAAACTGACCGCCTTTGGGCCTTCCTCGGATTTGCTCCCTTCTATAAATCAACCCGCAGAACGGTAAACTTCGGAGGGTCTGACGGAATCCAGTCATTCCCGGAGAGCGACAATCAGTACTTCTTCACATCACGCCTTGACGCGACAGTCTCTTCCAAGATCCGCGTCTTCGGCTCGTGGTTGGTGCAGTATCACCGCGTCACAGGCAGCACCCTGCCGAACGCTGACGATGCGCATGGTCTCGTAAACAGTTCAGCGTCGTCAGGTCCCTCAGCTTTTCCCAGCGGTATTGGTTGGGTCGCGCCAAACCAGAACGTGAATGTCGGCGCCGACATCACTTTGACCAAGTCTTTCGTCGCCACCACCCGCTACGGTCACTTCTTCGACAACTACGCGGATCGCGGCTGGCCATCCGGAGATGTCTACATCTGGGGCAGCGCGCCGCCTGCAGGAACCGGCCTGGATGGTCAGACGCAGTTCGCGGGGAGCCAACTCGACCAGTCCACTGGCTACCAGACAGCTGCTTTGGCCAGCATCTACGGCTACGACGCGGACAAGCACGATCAGTTCACCCAGGATTTCGAGTGGTTCAAGAGCACCGGCTTCGGGACTCACGAAATCAGATTTGGTTACAGCCTCAACCACCTTTACAACACCGTCCAGCAGGCCTACAGCGGTCCCTATGTCCGCGTGTTTCCGGGCCTGAAGCGCACGGTCGCCGGCTCCACGGGACAGACGAATTGCGCTGCTATCGTCGCCTACAACCAGGCGACATACGGCAACCCAGGTGGCACTTCGGCTTCGTGCGAAGGCAACCTCGGTTATATCCGCGCTCGCGACTATGAAACTGCTGGAAACGCGGAGAGCTACAACCACGGTCTCTATGTGCAGGATGCCTGGACCGTGCACCGGAACTTCACCATCAATGCCGGTGTCCGCTTCGACAAGGAATATCTGCCCGCCTATCCCCAGTCAGTTGGCTTCACCGGTCACCCCATCGACTTTGGTTTCACCGATAAGGTCGGGCCGCGTTTCGGCGTCGCATGGAATGTGTTCGGAAAGGACAAGCTGAAGCTGTATGGCAGCTACGGCAAGTTCTATGACCAGATGAAGCTGAACTTGGCCATAGGGTCCTTCGGTGGACAGTACTGGCATGATTGCTTCTACGCCCTTTACGACACCAACCCCTACAACTTCGCTCCTGTTTACGGAAGCGATGGTCACTACTGCGAAGGTTCCGGCGACGCGACCTTCCCAGGAGGCAACGTTCCCGCAGGAGTCAAGTTCATCGAGAACATCGACTTCCGCAGCAGTGAAGGTGTTGATCCGAGCCTCAAGCCCTACAGCCAGCACGAATCGACTGGGGGTTTTGAATATCAGATTGCGCCCAACTGGGTCGTCACCGGCCGCTGGGATCGCCGCCGTCTCGATCACGTGATTGAAGACGCAGGCGTCCTCGATGAATTCGGCAATGAGAACTTCAGCATTGTGAACCCTGGCGAAGGCATCGATGCCAACGTGCCCGGCTGCACAGGCTGCAAGCCCAACGTCAAGGCCGCGCGTAACTACGACGGCTTCGAATTCGAGCTCAAGAAGCGGTTCAGCAACAGCTTCCTTGGGAACGTCTCCTACACCTACAGCAAGCTGCGTGGAAACTATTCGGGCCTTACCAACACCGATCTCTCAGACGGTGGCGGTGGCCGCGAAAATCCCAACAACAACCGCGCCTTCGACGAACCGTACTTCGAGTTCAATGCGTACGGCGGCTCGTCAAATGGTCCCCTCGCAACAGATCGGCCCAATGTTCTTAAGCTGGCGGGGTACTACCAGCTGAAGTGGTTCCGTGCACAAACCACCAGCCTCGGATTCTTCCAGCAGGCATACAGCGGATCTCCCCTGTCCTCCTACATGGATGTGCAGGAGTTCGGCGGATACCCCGTATATGTCGAGAACCGCGGCAAGTGGGTCGATGCAACCACTGACAGCAATGGTCTCGCTGTCTTTGGAAACGCGCGCGAACGGAGAACCCCGGCTTACACGCAGACGGATGTGAATTTCCGCCACATGATCCCGCTCGGCTCCAGTGATCGCCGTGTCCTCAGCATCGAGGCCGACGTCTCCAACCTCTGGAATCAGAAGAATCCGGTGGAATACTACTCGCAAATCAACTCATCGAACGGCGGCGGTGCTGTGGGCGCTATCGAGCCCGCTGACGGAATCGACTACACCGTTCTCGAAAGCGCCTACGACTACAAGACGCTCTTCAACGAACAGGGCGTTCAGCTCAGCAGCGAGTACGGTCAGCCAATCGCTTACCAGGCAGGCCGATCCATGCGCTTGAAAATCGGCTTCACCTTCTAAGCACGAAACGACGTAACTCCTTCGGGCCGCGGCAAACGCCGCGGCCTTTTTTTATGACCATCCGAAATGCCAATGCTCGCGCCGATCATCTAGACTTGTCCCTTTGAAACTAACCAACAGGGAAGCCAATGATGCAAAGCTGCAGACTCTCTTTTTTTAGTGCCGCTGCACTCGTGCTCATCGCATCTGCTCTCGTGCTCTCCGCGCAGACTCAGTCCGCTCCAGTCTTCTCGACTATTCCTGCAATCGCGTTCGACACGTCCGGACCGGTGATTCGTTCTCACACCGAAACCGAAAAGCCCTTCACGGTCGCCGGAGAGCGCGCCGTTGTCCTTGGCCAGCAGAACGGCGTCTTCGAAGCATGGCCGCTGCCCGTCAAGCTCCTCTCGCACATGACCATCGAGGCCGAGATCGAAGGCTACACGGTCCCCATCGACGTGAACCAGCAGGCAGCAGAAATTGAAGTGCGTCCCGACCGCACCATCATCACCTACAGCCACATCGGCTTCACCGTCCGCCAGATCATGTTCTCGCCGAACGGCGTCACAGCGGGAACCGGCCCCATCGTTCTCTACGAATTCGACTGCGTCCACCCCACCCAATTCACCTTCCGCTTCACTCCCGAGCTTCGCTGGATGTGGCCTGAACGCAACGAAGGCGTCCCCGGCATGGAGTGGGTTGCCGGTCCTGCCGCCGCGCCAAATGCGAAAGAGCCCGGCCCATCCGGCTCCATCTCCGGAGTCCCGCTTCCCAACCACGGCTACTACGTCATGCATGCCGACTATCCTGACCTCGCCGGAGCCGTCACCATCCCCGGTGCACAGCCCGGCGTTCTCGCGCCATATCAGGAGCGGCCGCAGGTACATCCTGTCGAGCTGCGGCTCCACATCGATCCCGCCCGGGATCGCGGCAAGCTCTTCCCCCTCCTCATGGCCGTCGGTATGAACAAGGAGTCCGCCACCAACGCCGCCCTCGGCGCAACCCTGCAGCATCTGAACGAAAACATTGCAGAGCTCTACAAGCACCAGTCCGAAACTTACAAGAAACTCCTCGCCAACTCCGTTTCCATCGAAACTCCCGATAAGGCCCTCAACGAAGCCTTCCAGTGGGCCGTCATTTCCATCGAGCAGCTCAAAACCAAGGCCCTGTCCAAAGACTCTCTAGGTGCCCCCGAAAAAATGTTGGGTGCCCCCGAGCCTGTCCCGAGCCAGTCGAAGGATCCCTCGCACTCGGAGACCGGGGTTGAAACTAGGTCGGGTGCCCCAGGTCTCCCGTCTTTGGAGACCTGGGATGACGAGACCGCGCTCGTCGCCGGCTACTACGCCTCCGCCGACTCCGCCCGTCCCGGCTTCGGCTGGTTCTTCGGCCGCGACGCGCTCTACACCCTCTTCGCCGTCAACGGCTACGGCAACTTCGCGCTCTCCAGATCCGA
>Ga0105248_10003782_pt1 | contig 16760 bp, 14 predicted proteins | sample KBSS34metaG_FD_81524 | JGI IMG/M metagenome (GOLD analysis project Ga0105248, IMG submission 81524) | Switchgrass rhizosphere microbial communities from Kellogg Biological Station, Michigan, USA - KBS S3-4 metaG | ecosystem: Host-associated > Plants > Roots > Rhizosphere > Soil | place... | reverse complement strand
GCAGCCCGCGTCTTGTTCGCCGGCACGCCCTCTCCCTCATCCAAACGCGCCGCGAGCAGACGGCAGTCGCGCGCAAGCGCGCCATCGCAACCGCGCTGCAAGTCGGCGATGCTCCGCTTGCCGTTGATCTCCGCGTCTACGGCCTCGATCAATTTGCACGCGTTCGGTTCGTGCGCTGCGCACGCTTTTTCGAACAGCGCGCGCGCCTTTGTCTCATCCTTCGCGAGCGCATCGCCTCGCATATAGGCCACGCCCAGATTGGCGCAGCCCGCCGAATAGCCGCCGTCGCACGCGCGCCGAAAATAATCGGCGGCTTTCGTCGGGTTGGCGGGCACGCCATCGCCCTTCAGCAGCATGATGCCCAGAATCGAACACGCGTTGAAAACCCCGCCATCGCACGCGGTGTTCGCTAGCTTGGCAGCCATCGCCTTGTCCTGCGCGACGCCGTCGCCCTTGTAATAGAGCGCGCCAAGGCTCTTGCAGGCCTGCGGGTCCTGGCCCTTGCAGGCGCGCTCATAATAATGTGCCGCGGTCGCCGTGTTCTTCGCGACGCCTTCGCCATTTTCGTACAGGAAGCCCAGCATCGTGCAGCCCGACCCAGCCTCCAGCGCACAGGCGCGATCTAGCGCGGTCAGCACCCGGGTATAGTCGATCGGGGCACCCGTGCCGAGCATGAGCTTCTGGCCCAGCGCACTGCAGGCGGCGGATCTGCCCGCATCGCACGCGCTCGACAGCACGGCGACAGGCTGCGCGGAATCGAAGTGCTCTGGCGCTTGTTGAACGAACGGTGTTTGTGCGGCGTCGCTTGCGGCGGTCACGCTTGCCAGCGCGGTGATCCACACCGCCATCGCCGCGCAGGCGAATATCTTTCGTGTCATCCTGTCCCCCTGGCGCGCAGGGGTAGCGCAGCGCGTGGGGCGGTTCGAGCCGAAATCGAGTTCGAGATTATAACAGCACTACATCGATTTATTCGAACTCAGCATCATGCTCGACCCGCATTGTTGTCGAGTACCGAGTCGCCAGAACTTGTTCGGCCCTGATCAGCGCGGTTTGACGAACCGCAGCGCATATTGGTCGGTATGCCCTTGCACCTTCTGTCGAAGATCGGCAGGCTGTGATCGTCGGTCTTGCGCCGGAGGAAATTGCCTTCGGCCTCCAGGCGAAATCCTGCGGCCGTCACTTCGCGGATCACCTGCGCCTTTTCGATGCGATGCAGCTTCTCGATCGCGGCGAGATCGGTGCCGGCGGGCGCCTCATGGTCGAGGACGAAATAGACTCCGCCGGGCTTCAACGCGGCGAACACCGCGCGATTGAACGCCGCCGTGTCGGCCTGGCCATATTTGGCGATCTTGAGATCGTGATAATTCTGCGTCACCCAGGCGAGGTCGAGCGGCTTGGCGAATTTCACCGTTCCGAATGGCAGCGCTTCGATCGAGACGTTCGGCAGCGCGCCGCCGGCCACCAACGCCTCATCGGCTTTGACGGCGTCCTTCCAGAACGCGTTTTCGATGCCGTAGACATGCCCCTTCGATCCGACGACGTTGGCCAGCATGCGGGTGAAATATCCGCCGCCGGGGAAGAATTCCCCCACCACCATGCCGGGCTTCACGCCGGCGAAGGCCAGCGTTTCCGCCGGCTTGCGATTGGCATCGGCATCCTTGTCCGCCTTCGGCCGCGATGGATCGGCCACGGCCGCCGCGACGGGTCCGCGCGGTGCTGCCGTGACCGGGGCAAGAGCGAAGGAGCTCGCCAAGACAGCGGCGACGATCAGGGCTTTGCGCGTAGAACCCTCCGAACCAATGGATGCCGCACGTTCCGACGTGCGTCATTGCTCGCGAAGCATTTGAACCGATCCAGAGCAGGTACGTCAATTGCCCGCGCGCCGCACGATCGGTGCGCCCGCGAAAAACGCCGGCAATCGCCTCATCGATACGGTCATCCGGCGGGCTGCGGCGGAAGCGGGTAGATGATGAAGTCGGCGTGCCGATCGATCGCCGGCGCCGAGCCCATCTTTGCAACCGCCTGCTGAAGTTCGCCGATCGCCGACGGTGCGAGCGGGAGGACATGCTCCGAGGGGTGCGTCGGCGCTTTCATCGGATAGTCCTGTCCGGGCGTGGTAGTCATCTCGATATGCGCCCCGAGCAACGCGCGGATCGAGTGCGTCGCGGCGAAGGCGGCGAGGCGGTCCGCGCTCGCGCGAAATGTGCCGAACTGGTCATGCGGCACGTAGAGCCTTCCCGGGTAGAGCATGTCCCCCGAGAACAGCAGCTGCGTGCGCGCGTCATAGATCATGATGTGCGCGGGCTCGTGGCCCGGCGTCGGAATCACGTCGAGAACGCGCCCGCCGAGATCGATATGACCGAGGCCATCGGGCCAGTTCCCGACGTGAAAGAAGGACGCGACCGCTCCCGGCGCGAGGCCGACGACATCGGTGTCGGGTCGATCGCGAAACTCGTCGTCCCCCGCGTGGTGATCGCCGTGGCCGTGCGAATGCGCGACGACCAGGCGCAGCGGACGATTGCCATGTGCCGCCCGCCACTCGGCAATGACGCGGTCGATCGCCGGACGAATCTTGAGCCCGCCTGCGCCGCTGTCGATCAGCAAGGCGCGATCCTTGCCGAACAGCAGATAGAGGAACGGCGCCTCGAAGTTGGTTTCGACCGACTGGCGAATGACGATCGTGTCCGCATCGATCCTCTGGACCTGCGTCTCGGGCTCGTTCGCCGCCAAGCCGTCGATCCAATGCGCAAACCGAGGCGCTTCGCGTAGGGGAGGCGCTGCGCCCAGCAGGAAGACTGAGCCGATCAGCGCAAGCGAGCGGCGGCGGGCGGCCAAGCGGCGGGCCGTACGAAGCGGGGCGAGTAAGTCCATCTGCTTGGCATATCCGGTATTACCCTTTTAGACAAAAATAATATCAAGCCGGCTGCCGCGGATCCATCCTGATGATCGGCTTGATCCGCATCCCTGCCTCCACCGGCGACTTCGCTTGAAAGCGCATGGCGGGTCGTGCGTGGCTTGCTGAGCTCCCGCATTGCCAGCACTTGCGGCGGCGCCTAGCGCTTGTTTGTCAAGTCGGTCGCGCCGAAGCGGTGCCGAGAGGGAGGTCACATGCGCGAGGACTCGCCGGGCGATGATCCCCCTACCTTCGATGCCGGGAGCGCGACGCAGCGGTTGCGGGCGTGGCGCGTCCAGCACGCCGACCAATTCGGGCACCCGTGCCTCAATTGCGGTATCGCGATCGAGGGGCCATTCTGCCTCGCCTGCGGCCAGACAGCCACGAAGTCCGAGCGGCCGCTCGGGGAATTGCTGCTGGAGGCCGCCGAAAGCCTGTTTCACGCCGACGGGAAGGTGCTTCTGACGCTCAAACGGCTTGCGTTACACCCTGCGGCGCTCACGCGAGACTATCTGGAAGGCAAGCGCGCCGCGCAATCGGCCCCACTGCGCCTGTTCCTGGTGGTGTGCCTCTTGTTCTTTCTGGTTGGCGACGTTCACGCGTTCGTGCACCCCGCACCTCCCTGGTTCATCAGCGATCGGCCTGGGGAAACCTTTCATGTTGCTGGCGGTGCGTCGTCGATCACGCGCGCTCTCGCTCAATGGTTCAATCCGCGGTTCGACTTCGCGATGACGCACCAGGAAGATTTTCGCGCTCGCGTAGAGGCCCAGTTTCATAGTCTCGCCGTCCTGTTTCTGCCCCTGTCGACGCTGATTCTTGCCTTTCTGTTTGCATCGCAGCGCCGCTTCCTCGTCGATCACGCCATTTTCTCGATGCACTCGCTGTCGTTCATGGGGATTTTGCTCAGTGTGATTGTGACGCTCGACCTCGTGCTCGAGCCGCTCGGTTTAGCCGTAGGGTTCCTGACGTTGCTGGTTCCCGTGCATCTCTTCATGCATCTGCGGGGTTTCTATGCGACGTCGGTCGCGGGAGCGCTGGCACGGATGTCGGGCCTTGCGCTGTTGTCGATCGCAGCGGTGGCTCTCCTGCTGTTCGGGGACCTCGCCTTCGCGCTGAACGGTGTCGGGATCGAGTCCCGCTGACTTCATGCCCGCTACCGTTCGCAGCGCCGCTCTCATGCCGCCGCTGCTGTTGAACGCCGGCACGTAGTGCAAAATGAAAATCACGGGTTCGCAAATAATCCAGATGGCGTTGTCAAATTCAGTTCCGCGGCCTTCTCCGGAACGCTACCCTTTATCCGAATGTTGACGGCAACATCACACATGAAGGTCGTCGCCTTCCGGTCGACCGGAAGCCTCGGTGTGATTGCCGCATCCTTCCCGGCCTCGTCCCGACGCCGCGCGTCTGGCGAGAACACGGAAGGCCCGCTTCAACCCGCGACAGGCCAGATTTGCGCGTCGGTCCGCTTCCGCTGCGCCTCAGTGCAAGACCTGCTCGCCCCGCGGTGACACACCCCCGAAATCATGCTTCCAAGGCAGCCGAGGGCGGCGAGCGCTATTGGGTACGTCAATGCCCCGCGCATGCGGCTCGACGAGAAGGGCAAAACGACCCGTCGTATAGACGTGCACGATCACATCGCGGCGGCGCGTGCGCATCATGCTCTAGATGGCATCGGTGCCGATCATTCAGATACGCTTATTCGCTGACCCCCAACGAGGAGATGCCGAAATGTCCAACGCAGCTTCCACTTCCATGAAGGCGCCCCCGAGCGGGGCATATAAGATCGTCGCCGTACCCGAACCGATGAAGGCGACGATCGAACGCCACGGTCTGGAGGGGACCTATGTCGGCGCATCCGAGGCCGAAAGCCCGTGGGTGCCGTTCGGCGACAATGCGGCGATCCGCCATCTCGCCTTCGATGTTCGTCAGAACGTCTATTGCAACATCCTCTGGATCAAGTCTCCGGGAGTGATCGGCACCCACAAGCATCGTGGCCCGGTCTGGGCGATCGGCCTGGAAGGATCGTTCCGCTATCTCGAATATGATTGGGTCTGCAGGCCGGGCGAATTCATCACCGAAATGCCCGGCACTGCGCATACGTTGGTCACGGACGATCCCAACGGCATGAAAGCTCTGTTCTGGATGCAGGGCGCGAATGAATTCTACGACGAGAACGGCAATTTCGTGGAGACGCTCGACGTGTGGTGGTTCATCAACCACTATGAGAGCTATTGCCAAGAGCATGGCCTGACGATCAACAGGCAATTGTACCTGTGACCGTCCCGGCGTCGACACTCAGCCAGTTCGATATTGGCGGCCGGTCGGCAACCGCGTGCGGTTGCACTCCGCCCTCGATTGCCTGACACCCGAAGCGAACGAAGCGCAGCAGCCGCAGAGGCTCGCCCCTGCCGCTGCTGTATGACAACCAAAGCTTTCTCGTTCTTAGCGTCTCGCCCGAGGGGTGCACTCCAGCTCCGCAGTATCCCCGAATCCGATGCGTCCGGAGCGGACGTCAATAAGCAGCAGTGAACCGCCCCCGACTGTGGCGATGCTGTTCGAGTTCGTCGACCATGGCGATGGCATAGTCCGCGAAGCTGATCTTGCTTTCCCCGGCATCATCCGTGACGAGCTGATCGCCGCCCAGTCGAAAATGCTCCAGTCGCGGACCTTCGAAAATGAACGCCGCGGGCGAGAAGAACGTCCAGTCGACTTCCTGTTCCTTGCGGAGGGCGTCCAGGAACACGATGCCGCCCATCGCCGGCGCCTTCCACTCCGCGGGGAATTCAGGCTGGTCGATGAGGCGTTTGCCGGGGGCCACCTCGAGACTGGCGGCACCCCCGGTCACCAGCAGGCGCGGCACGCCGGCCTGCCGGACTGCGGCAAGCAGCGTTTCGGCCGGGACATCAAAGTGTAGCGCGCTGATCACTGCGTCGTTCCCGGCGATCAGCGATGCCAGCGCGGCGGGATCGCTCGGGTCGCCGGCTCGCGCCGTGATCCCGGGGCCGGCGGGGAGGGCTGCAGCACCCCGCGCTACGGCAAGCACTTCGTGCCCGCGTGCGGCGAGTTCCTTGACGATTTCCGAACCCGCGCGTCCGCTGGCGCCCAATACCGCAACTTTCATTTTTTGTACCTCCGTTAGGTTTCCAACGGTGACCAGGTGCGCTATGGGTACCGATCATGCAAGACGGCACTTTCGCAATACCTGGTCACTTCCACGAAACCGGCGGCGCCCGCGGCGACGCGTTCGCGCGCAATTGCCCCACGCGGCAGCTGCTCGATCGCGTCGGCGACAAATGGAGCGTGCTGATCCTCCTGTTGCTCGGCGAAGAGGATATGCGGTTCAATGCGCTGAAGCGACGCATCGAGGGCGTTTCGCAGAAGATGCTGAGCCAGACGCTGCGGTCGCTCGAACGCGACGGGTTGGTCACGCGCGCCGTCGAGCCGACCGTACCAGTGACGGTGACCTATGCGATCGCGCCGCTCGGTCGCGAATTGCTGGGCGCGCTGCGTCTCATGATCGACTGGGCGGAAACCAGGATGGCGGACGTAACGGCGGCGCAGCGGCGATATGACCGGCGTTCGCTGTCGGGCTAAGTCATTCGGATACGCCAGGCCCAAGGCGACGCGCGCGTCCGAGCTTGGCATGTAGGATAACTTCTACTAACCAGCCGTTGTGGAACATAAGAAGAACAAGTTGACTGGGCGGCTTCGCGCGCAAGAGGCGAGCCTGCGCGCCGCAACGCGAGCGCGAGGACTCGCGTCAATTTTCACTGTCTCGCCCACGGGTGCGGATCGCATGGCACCCGTCAATTTGGTCAATTTCGTTGGATTTGCATGGCGCGCGCCTACGCCGCCTGCACGTGCTTCGAAGACTTGGGGTCCGCCGCTTTGATCTTCGCCAGCTCGCGCTCGACGTGGCTCGAATAGACGTCCTCCGCCGGTCGCGCCTTCGACAGGTCGACATCCGGCGCCATCGGGCCGTCGGTCTTCACGCCTTTGCGCCCGACGCTGAACATCTTGAGCGGATGGCGGATCGCGTCGGTTGCGGCGGTGCCTTCGAAGCCGCAATGCGTCATGCAGTTCGAGCATTTCTCGTATTTGCCGACGCCGTACTTCTCCCAGTCGGTGCCTTCCATCAGTTCCTTGAAGGTCGCGACATAGCCTTCGCCGAGCAGGTAGCACGGCTTTTGCCAGCCGAAGATCGTGCGCAGCGGCATCGACCAGGGCGTGCATTCATAGGTCTGGTTGCCGGCGAGGAAGTCGAGGAACAAGGGCGAGTTGGTGAAAGTCCAGTCCTTGCCGCCGTTGCCGCGCGCGAACACGTCGCGGAAGAACTTCTTGGTGCGCTCGCGATTGAAGAAATGCTCCTGGTCGGCGGCGCGCTCATAGGCGTAGCCGGGCGAGATGGTGATCTCGACGCCCAGCGCCTCCATCTCGTCGAAATAGGCGGCGAGCCGCGCCGGATCGGCGCCGTCGAACACGGTGCAGTTCACCTGGACGCGGAAGCCCTTGTCCTTGGCGAGCTTGATCGCGTCGACGGCGATTTCATAGGTGCCGTCGAGGTCGACGGCATGGTCGTGCATCGCCTTGTCGCCGTCGAGGTGGATCGACCAGGTGAAGAAGGGCGAGGGCTCATACTCGTCGATCTTCTTCTTGAGCAGCAGCGCGTTGGTGCACAGGATCACGAACTTCTTCTTCGCGATATAGCCCTTGACGATCCGCGCCATGTCGCGGTGCAGCAACGGTTCACCGCCCGCGATCGAGACTGCTGGCGCGCCGCATTCGTCGATCGCTTCCATGCATTGCTCATAGCTCATGCGCTGGTTGAGGATCGCGTCGGGATAGTCGATCTTGCCGCAGCCGGGGCAGGCGAGGTTGCAGCGGAACAGCGGCTCGAGCATCAGCACGAGCGGATATTTGCCACCCTTGATGTGCTGCTTGAGCGTGTAGGCGCCGATGCGCGTGATCTGCGAAAGCGGGAGACTCATGGTTTTATCCTATTCCGCCGCGGCTTGAGCGACGCGCCGCAATGCCGGCGGGAGAGTGAATTCAATGTCTTCGAGCACGCCGTCAAGCTGTGTCACCGACACGGCGCGCAGCGCGCCGAGCGCCGAAATGACGCTTTCGACCAGCGTATCCGGCGCCGAAGCGCCGGCCGTGATGCCGACGGTCTCGACGCCTTCCAGCCATACCGGATCGACGCCGCTGCCGTCGTCGACCAGATAGCTCGGCACCCCCAAGTCGCTGCCGATCTCGCGCAGCCGGCTCGAATTCGAGCTGTTGCGCGATCCGACCACGATCAGCAGGTCGCTGCGCTGTGCCAACTCGCGCACAGCGGTCTGCCGGTTCTGCGTGGCATAGCAGATGTCGTTGACGTCGGGGCCGATCACGTCGTCGAACCGTGCGTCGAGCGCAGCGATCACTTCGCGCGTGTCGTCGACGCTCAGCGTCGTCTGGGTGATGTAGGCGATCGGGGTATCGACCGCGAGCGGCAGCCCGGCGACATCCTCTGCAGTCGAGACGAGGTGGATCGGCGCGTCGATCTGGCCGGTGGTCCCGACCACTTCGGCATGGCCGGCATGGCCGATCATCACCAGCGTGCGGCCGGCCTTGGCATAGCGGCGTCCCTGCACATGCACCTTGGTGACGAGCGGGCAGGTGGCGTCGAGCACGGGAAGTCCGCGCGCGACGGCGTCTTCCTGTACCGAACGGGCGACGCCGTGCGCGCTGAATACCGTGGTTGCCCCCGCCGGGATCTCTTCCAGTTCCTCGACGAAGATCGCGCCCAGCCCGCGCAGCCGGTCGACGACATGGCGGTTATGGACGATTTCGTGCCGCACATAGACCGGTGGACCATAGAGATCGAGCGCGCGTTCGACGATGTCAATGGCGCGGATCACCCCAGCGCAAAAGCCACGGGGATTGGCCAGCAACACGGAAAGAGGGCGAGAATCGGGGCCGTTGGTATCGTTCTTCATGCCGTTCAGTCTCACGAAAGGCTGGTCCCTGCTAGAGCCAGATAGTGGCAACCTTGCGGTTGCAAAAGGAGTAAATTGTGCATTGCAGCCTAGAATGGCGGGGGTGGACCCCCACATTTGGCCCGCGCTACTAGGCGCCCGAATGAGGAGTTGATCATGCGCAGTCCGATTGCCGGAGCGCTGCTGCTTGCGCTGGCAGTGCCGATTCCGGCGTTTGCCCAGAGCGATCCTGCGCGCACTACGGTGCAGGCGTTCGATGATACATTGCTCGCGATCATGAAGGCCGGCGGCTCGACCAAGAGCCGCGCAGCGACGATCGGTCCCGCGATCGATCGTGCGTTCGACCTGCCATTGATGACGCGATTAGCAGTCGGGCCGAACTGGACGACGATCGCGCCGGCCGATCAGCAAGCACTGGTCGCAGCTTTCCGGCGGCTCACCGTTTCGCAATACGCCAGCAATTTCGACAGCTTTGCCGGGGAGAGCTTCACCATCGCGCCGCAAATCGAAACGCGCGGCGGCGACAAGCTCGTGCGCACCACGCTCAACCAGCCGGGCAAGGAAGCGATCGCGATCAGCTATCGCCTGCGCGCCGCTGGCGGCGACTGGAAGATCATCGACGTGTTCTACAAGAACGCGATCAGCCAGGTCGCGACGCGCCGCTCGGACTTCGCCGCGGTGCTCGCCAAGGGCGGGGCGAGTTCGCTCGTCGCGCATCTCGACAGGCTTGCCGCCAAGGGCAGCTTTTGAGCCTTCCGCTGTTCCTGCCGATCGCGGTCCTGGTCGCCGAGCCCGCGCAGGAGGCGCCGGTCCCGCCGCCGGTCGTCGCGACTGCGCCGGCGGAAGTGCCGGCGCAGGCCGCCCCCGGGGCGGAGGCCTCCGCACCGGCGCAAGCCAGCAGCACCGCGCCCGAGTTCGCCGACCCGCTCGCCGACCCGGCGACGTCCACGGCGCCGCCGCAGACCGGCGGCCAAACGCCCGGCGATCCGCTCGAAGGCTTCAATCGCGCGATGTTCGGGATCCACGACGCGCTCGACAAGGCGCTCTATCGGCCGGCTGCGATGGGCTACAAGCACATCGTGCCCAAGCCCGCGCGCACGGGGCTGCGCAACTTCTTCAGCAATCTCACCGAGCCGGTGGTGTTCCTGAATTATCTGTTGCAGTTCCGCTTCGGCAAGGCGGTGCGCACGCTGGTGCGTTTCACGGTCAATTCGACGCTGGGGATCGGCGGGCTGGTCGACGTCGCCGGAACGACGGACATCGCCTTGCCGCATCACGACAACAGCTTCGGCGACACGCTCGCCTATTATGGCGTCAAACCGGGCCCTTATCTGTTTCTGCCGCTGCTCGGCCCGACCACGCTGCGCGACGTGCTCGGCGGGCCGATCGACGGTGCGGTGCTGCCGGTAGCAGTGGGCAAGCCGTTCACCCGTCCACTCTATCAGATCAGCAGCGGCGTGATCCCCGGGCTCGATTTGCGCGCCGAATCCGATCCCGAGCTCCGCGCGCTGTTCGCCGGCGCGGTCGACCGTTACGCGACGCTGCGTTCGGTGTGGCTGCAGAACCGCGCGGCCGAAGTCGCCGAAATGCACCCGCATCGCGCAATGGCGCCCGAGCTCGACGATCCGATGCGCGACCCGGGCGCGTCCGCGCAGCCGTCGACCACGCGCGAACTGCAGGACCCGCTCGACGATCCCGCCGCGCCGGCCAAGCCCGCCCCGACCGCCGCGCCGCGTTAGCAGCGGCGGCCGTTCATTTCACAGACGGTATCTTCCCGCTATCAATCGGATCCCATGATCAGACCCACCCTCCGCATATTTGCCGCTGCACTGGCCGGCATCGCCTGCACTGCGCTGGCGCCGCCGCCGCCGAGCGGCACGGTCACGATTCGCGTCACCAATGTGCGCAATGCCAAGGGCGAAGTGCATGTCGAGCTCTGTCCCAAGGCGAAATTCCTCTCGGACGACTGTCCGTTCGCGGGATCGGCGCCGGCACAGCTCGGCACGACGGTCGTTGCCGTGCCCGGGGTGCCGGCCGACGACTATGCCGTGCAGGCATTCCATGACGAGAACCGCAATCGGCGCGTCGATCGCGTATTGTTCGGCATCCCCAAGGAGGGCGTCGGCTTCTCGAACGACGCGCCGATCCGGATGAGTCCACCCAAATGGGACGATGCCGTGGTGCGTTTCGCGGGCGACCAGACGATCCAGCTCAAGATGCGCTATTTCCTCGGCGGGTCGGGTCCGGGCGGGCGCTGACGCCGAATGCGGCTGTTCCTCCCCGAGACCGTCGCCTGGTGCGTGCACCGCCCCTGGGCGACGCTGCTCGCGGCGCTCGTTGTGACGGTCGCGGCGCTATTCTACACGGCCGGCCATTTCGCGATGTCGACCGACACCGCGGCGCTGATCTCACCCGAGGTTTCGTGGCGCCAGCACGAACGACGGTTCGACGATGCATTTCCCCAGCTGCGCGACTCGATGCTGGTGGTCGTCGACGGCGCGACGCCTGAGCTGGCGGAGGATGGCGCGGCGCGGCTGGCCGCGGCGATGGCGGCGGACACTGCGCACTTTCGTCGCGTGAGCAGGCCCGATGGCGGCGACTTCCTGGCGCGCGAAGGTCTGCTGCTCGGGTCGACTGACGACGTGCGCAAGACGGCCGATTCGCTGATCAAGGCGCAGCCTTTGCTCGGACCCCTCGCCGCCGATCCGTCGCTGCGCGGCGTTACGACTGCCTTCTCGACGGTGCTCGACGGCGTCGACACCGGGTCGGCGAACCTCGCCGATATCGACAAGCCGATGCGCGCGCTGCGCGAGTCGACCGACAAGGTGCTCGCCGGCCAGCCCGCCTTCTTCTCCTGGCAGAAGCTGTTCGCATCGGAGAGCGCAGGGCTGGACGCGCCGACGCGGCGGCTGATCCTGACGCGCCCTGTGCTCGAGTTCGGCTCACTCACGCCCGGCGATGCGGCAGGCGCGGCAGTGCACGCTGCGGCCAAGCACCTCGGGCTCGATGCCAAGCATGGTGTCGAGGTGCGGCTGACCGGCGATGTGCCGCTGTCCGACGAGGAATTCGCGTCGCTCCAGGAGAATATCGGGCTGGTCGGGCTGGTGATGCTCGTGGCGATGCTCGCGACCTTATGGTTCGCGACGCAGTCGCCGCGACTGGTCCTGGCGATCGTCGTGACGATCGTGCTCGGGCTGGTGACGACGCTCGCGGTCGGGCTGCTGGCAGTCAAATCGCTCAACCTGATTTCGATCGCGTTCATTCCACTGTTCGTCGGGCTGGGGGTCGATTTCGGGATCCAGATCTTCGTGCGCTTTGGCGCGGAGCGGCACGAGGGAGCAGGCACGCCCGAGGCGCTGCGCCGTGCGGCGGTGGCGCTCGCCGCGCCGCTTTCGCTCGCGGCGGGGGCGATTTTCCTCGGCTTCGGTGCGTTCCTGCCGACCGCCTATGTCGGGATCGCCGAGCTCGGGATGATCGCCGGCATCGGCATGGTCATCGCGCTGCTGTTCAGCGTCACGGTGCTGCCCGCGCTGGTCACGGTGCTGAACCCGCCAGCACCCAGGGCCGAGGTGGGTTTCGCCGAACTGGCACCGGTCGATCGCTGGCTGCACCGCAAGCGCAAGGCCGTGCTTTGGGCGTTCGGCATTTCGATGGCCGTCAGCATCGCATTGTTGCCGCTGGTCGCGTTCGACTTCAATCCGATGCACCTGCGCGACCCCGAAGGGCCGGCGATGCGGACCTTTCTCGATCTGACGCGCGACAAGGACCGCACGCCCAACACGATCAGCGTGCTTGCTCCCGATCATGCCACGGCGCTGCGTCTTCGCGATCGCCTTGAGAAGCGGCCCGAGATCAAATCCGTGGTAATGCTCGACACGTTCGTGCCCAAGGATCAGGCGGCAAAGCTCGCGCTGCTGAGCGATGCGTTGCTGCTGCTCGACGTCACCGTCAATCCGCTGGACATCGCAGCGCGTCCTTCCGACGCCGACCTCGTAAAGGCGTTGAGCGATCTTGCGGCAAGGCTGGCGAAGACGGCCGCGGAGCAACCTGGACCGGCTGCCGCGGACGCGAGGCGGCTGGCGGCCAGCTTCCAGCGCCTCGCACACGGCACGCCCGCGCAGCGGGCGGCGGTCGATGCCCTGGTCTCAGCGCCGCTTCAGGTCATGCTGAACACGGTGCGCTCGATGCTGCAGGCCGAAGCCGTGACGCTCGACACGCTGCCGCCCGAACTGATCCGTGACTGGCGGGCACCCGATGGCCGCTATCGCATGGAAGTCGCGGCCGCCGGCGATGCCGCAGACAACGCCGTGCTCAAGCGCTTCCGCGATGCCGTCGCCCAGGTGACCCCCGATATCTCGGGCCTGCCGGTGGTCGCGCAGGCGGCCGCCTCGACGATCGCCTATGCGTTCGTCCAGGCCGGCGTGATCGCGTTCGCGCTGGTCAGCCTCCTGCTGTTCGCGGTGCTTCGCGACGTCCGCGAGGTCGCGTTTACGCTCGCGCCGGTGGTGCTCTCGATCTTCCTCACGCTCGGCAGTTGCGTGGTGATCGGCCAGCCGATCAACTTCGCCAACATCATCGCTTTCCCGCTGCTGTTCGGCGTCGGCGTCGCCTTCCACATCTATTTCGTGATGGCCTGGCGGGGCGGGGCGAGCGACCTGCTCCGGTCGAGCCTCGCGCGTGCAGTGCTGTTCAGCGCGCTCGCCACCGGCACGGCGTTCGGCAGCCTCTGGCTATCCCACCACCCCGGTACCGCGAGCATGGGCAAGATCCTGATGGTCTCACTCGCCTGGACCCTGGTGTGCGCACTGATCTTCGAGCCCGCGTTGCTCGGGCCGCCGCGTGAGAATCCAAAGGCCTGATTGTCGATTGCCATGCCGATCTTCGTCGGATTACGCAGGCCATTGACCGCCGCTAAGGCGTCAAGTGGAATGCGGGTTCGCGGTCGCCTGGGTCAGCCAATTGCGGAAGCGCGCGACGAAGCCGTTGTTCCAGCGATCGGCACGCGCCGTGAACCGATAGCCTCCCAGAACCGCCGGGGCGAAGCGTTCGTCGCCGGGCTCGAGCCGGACCAGCTGACCGCTGCGCAAGTCGTCGCGCGCGAGAAAGTCGTTTGCGAGCGCCACTCCCTGGCCGCTGCGCGCTGCGTCGAGCATCACGTGCGCATGCCAGAGCCGCGGCCCGGGAATGCTCGCGGACGACATCGCTATGGCCTGGCTCTCGAACCACATCCGCCATTCGGCATCGCTCTCCTCGTGGAGCAACCGCATGCCCAGCAAGTCGCGCGCCGAATGCAGCCGGTTCTGGACGGCTTCGGCGAATCCGCGGCTGGCGACAGGGTACACCGCGGGCGACGCCAGCTCGATCCAGCGGCAGCCTGGCGGCGGCGCGGCGTCGCTGCCGCGCACGTAGCGAATGTCGCCATCGGCCTCGTTGATCGCGAAGTCAGGCCCATAGTCCATCGGTCTCAGCTCGACCGCGATCGGCGAGTCTCCGGTGACGAACTGCGACAGCCGCGGGCTCAGCCAGTGATAGGCGAAGCCGGGGCTACACCAGATCAGCAACTGGCGGTCGTCGCGCTTGCGCAGCGATTGCGTCGCGCTGGCGATCTCGTCGAACGCGGCGGCGATGCGGCGATGATATTCGGCGCCGTCGTTGGTGAGGCCGCGCGTTCCCTGCGTCCGGTCGATCAGCGCAGTGCCGACGAATGCCTCCAGCGCTGCCAGATGCCGGCTGACCACGGCGTGATCGACGCCTAGTATCGCTGCCGCCTTGCGAATCCCGCCGGCACGACCGAACGCATCGAATGCGCGCAGCATCGCGAAAGACGGCACCTTGCGATCTGGCTTCATTCTCGAATCCTGCGTCAGACGGTGACGAAAATCCACAGCTCGCGACGAGATCCGACCGGAATTGTGCGTTGGCCCGCGACAGGCGGTGCTACAAGGTCACCAGGGAGGGGGGCGAAAACACCTAGCTGAACCATCGCTGCCGGGTGACACTCGGTGCAATGACCAATCTTGAACTCTTGCGTCGGCGCGAAGCGGCGGTCGCGCGCGGTGTGGTGAGCGCCACGCCAATCTTCGCCGACCGCGCCGAGAATGCCGAGATCTGGGATGTCGAGGGCCGGCGCTACATCGATTTCGCCGGTGGCATCGCTGTGCTGAACGTCGGCCATCTGCATCCGCGCGTGATTACCGCAGTCCAGGAGCAGCTGACGCGCTTCTCGCACACCTCGTTCCAGGTGATGGGCTATGATTCCTATATCGAACTCGCCGAACGGCTGAACGCGCTGGCGCCCTTTTCCGGCCCGGCGAAGACAATCCTGCTCACCACGGGTGCCGAAGCGACCGAAAACGCCGTCAAGATCGCGCGCGCCGCGACGGGGCGCTCGGGCGTGATCGCGTTCACCGGCGGCTTTCACGGCCGGACCGCGCTCGCCACCGCAATGACCGGCAAGGTCATGCCGTACAAGTGGCAGTTCGGACCATCGCTGCCCGACGTCCATCATGTTCCCTTTCCCAATCCCGCGTACGGCGTGTCGGTCGAGGACAGCCTCAAGGCACTCGATTTCCTGTTCGCCGCCGACGTTCACCCCGGTGGCGTCGCGGCGATCGTGATCGAGCCGGTGCAGGGCGAGGGCGGTTTCAACGTTGCGCCGCCGGAGTTGCTGCGTGCGCTACGCCGGCTGTGCGACGAGCACGGCATGTTGCTGATCGCCGACGAAGTGCAGACCGGCTTCGCGCGCACCGGACGGATGTTCGCGGTGGAGCATTCGGGCGTCGAGCCCGACCTCGTCGCGATCGCGAAGTCGCTGGCCGGGGGCTTTCCGCTATCAGGCGTGATCGGCCGCGCCGAACTGATCGATGCCGTCGAGCCCGGCGGGCTGGGCGGCACCTATGGCGGATCGCCGATCGGCTGCGTTGCCGCGCTCGCGGTGCTCGATGCGATCGAGGAAGAGGGCTTGCTCGATCGCTCCATGGCGCTCGGCGAGCGCATCCGCGGGCGCGTCGACGGCTGGCAGACGCGCAACGATTTGTGGCGCGTCTCGCCGGCACGCGGATTGGGCGGAATGGTCGGGTTCGACGTGCTTGACCCTGCGGACGGCATGCGACCGCTCGCAGGGGGGGGCAAGCTGGTTGCGAACCGCGCACTGGAGGCCGGACTGGTCCTGCTCAATTGTGGCGTTCGCGGCGAGACGGTGCGCGTGCTCGTGCCGCTCACTGCTTCGGATGCGCTGGTTGACGAAGGGCTCGACCGGCTCGAAGTCGCGCTGTCCGCCGTGGTATGAGCCTCGGCGATCCAACAGCAAGAGTCGTGCTGCGTCGGCCGGACCTGCTGCGCGAAGCCGCCTATATCGGCGCGCGCTGGGTCGATGCTGCCGAGCGCTTGCCGGTCGAGGATCCGGCTAGCGGAACAGTCATCGGCTCCGTGCCCGACCTGGGTGCGGCAGCGGCAGAAAATGCCGTTGCCGCCGCGGCGGCTGCGTTCCGCGACTGGCGCCGGCGCAGCGCGGGCGAGCGCGCGCAGCTGCTCGCGCGCTGGCATGCCGCAATGCTCGCCCATGCCGAGGATCTCGCGCTGCTGATGACGCGCGAGCAGGGTAAGCCGCTCGCCGAAGCGCGCGGCGAGGTGGGTTATGCCGCCGCCTTCCTGCAATGGTTCGCCGAAGAGGCGCGGCGCGCCTATGGCGACGTGATCCCCGGCCATGGCCGCGACAAGCGCCTCACGGTAACGCGCGAGCCGGTCGGGGTCGTCGCGGCGATCACGCCGTGGAATTTCCCGCTGGCGATGATCACGCGCAAGGCCGGCGCGGCGCTCGCGGCGGGATGCACGATCGTCGTCAAGCCGTCCGAGCTCACGCCGTTCTCGGCGCTCGCGCTCGCGGCGCT
>Ga0105248_10003779_pt1 | contig 16770 bp, 19 predicted proteins | sample KBSS34metaG_FD_81524 | JGI IMG/M metagenome (GOLD analysis project Ga0105248, IMG submission 81524) | Switchgrass rhizosphere microbial communities from Kellogg Biological Station, Michigan, USA - KBS S3-4 metaG | ecosystem: Host-associated > Plants > Roots > Rhizosphere > Soil | place... | reverse complement strand
TTGAGGTTCCCGTTGGAGTTCAGGCCGATCGACAGGTTCTGGGCGACCTTGTCACCGATCTCCTTGGCCCGGTCCTCCATCTCGGTGCCTTGCAGAATCTTCTGGACGCCTTCGCTGATCCCCTTCTGGAACTCCTCACCGGCGACGTGACCGCGCGCCGCGAAGATACCCTCAGCGCTGTCCAGGTTCTTCTGAATGTCCTTGATGAACTTGTTGTTCTTCTTCTGCTCCTTGTTAAAGGAGTCCTTGTACGCCTTGCTGTGCTCCTCCCCAGCCTTGCGCATCGGCTCCTTGCCCTTGTCCATCTCACCCTCGATGGACTTCGCGAACCCGGTGCCGTCAGCGAGGATGCGGACGAACGCCGTGCCGATGGTCTCTCCGCGCAGCGCCATCAGCGGGTCGCCTTGCCCTGGACGTCAGCACCCATCAGGGCCATGAAGGCAGCGCCCTCGGACTCGACCTGCGAGTCGGTCGGCTTGGCCTTGGCCTTCGGGTCGAGGGGAGACTCCAACATGGCGTCCCACTCCTCTCGCTTCTCGGGGTCAATGCGGTCCAGGCACCAGGTGTAGACGCAGTTCAGGAACCGGTCGGGACGGAAACGGAGGATGTCGGCCTGGTAGTACGTCGCGTCGATCTCGGCCCAGCGGTCTTCTGCGATTGCGTAGAGACGGAGGGCCGCTGGGTAGGGCGCCCGGTCCACTCCTCCATCATCCAGGCCATGATGTCCTGTACCTCGGTGAGCCCGAACGGGTCCTTGCGGTCCAACAGTCGCTCGACCAGGTAGGAGTGGGACTGCTCGTCCATGACCTCCACGAAGAAGTCGATGATCCCGGCGATCTGGGTGTGCTGGCTGCTGTGCCGCCCCAGGGATGCGGCGAGGATCGCCAACTGGCCGTCGTTCGGGTAGTAGCAGGTCAACTCGGTGCCATCGACCGTGAACGTCATCACGTCCTCGGCCTCGCCGGTGACTTCCTTCAGTGCTGTGGTGAACTCCTTGATCGGACTCATCTCCCTGGGTTGCTCCGGCTGTTCCGCCCACCGTATGAGCCTGTCCTGGTTCAGGACAGTCCCCGTCGGTGCGGGGGGTCCGTTTCAGATTCTGAAGTCAGCCCACGGTGGGCAGGCCCTTGCCACGGATTGCGCGGTGGTTGCGCGCGGTCGCAGCCCACGCCTTGATCAGGAAGTTGTTGCCCAACTGACCGGAGACGTCGGTGCGGATCGAGAAGAACGGGTAGGCCGGTCCGGGTCGCAGCCGCAGGTACCGGGACCGGGTCGGTGCGATCCGCAGGCCGGAACTCCCGGTGCGGTGCCACACCACCTGGTTCCCGTGGGTGCCGTCGATCACGAACATCGTGTGGTTGGCCCGCGAGTAGATGGTGCCCTCCATCTGCTTCGGCCCGACCTTGCGCACGTTGCCGCCGATCAGGGCGCGCAGTTCCCCGGAGCGGACGGGCGCGTACCGGCGGGCCTGGGCGGTGAACTTGGTGACGATCTTGTCCATCCAGATCGGCACCATGCCGCCAGGGCGGTAGAGCAGGGAGTCGAAGATGACGACTTCCACGATCTCCCCGCGCTTCCAGTGCGGCGCGACGTCCGAGGGCTGCGGGCCGATCATCGACATCTCAGACCTCCTGCATGGACAGCGTCCACACGCCGCCGACGGCCATCCCCTGCGGGCCGAACGGGGTGTACCCGCCGAGCACCCAGTTGTTGGAGTCCCGGCAGCAGGCCACCGCCCGGCGCATGATCATCATGTCGGTCATCTGCAACTCGAACGCGGCACTCTGCTCGGCCTGGCTGGGTGGCTCACCGTTCTCGCGCATGGTGGGCGCGCACCGGGCGATGCCCAACTCGACGTCGAAGCCGAGCAGCGCCGAGCAGTTGCGGGGCTGGGCGTCGGGCGTGGCGACCTGGGCGGAGGGGTAGGCGGTGATCAGCCGGACCCAGGCCATCCCGCACAGGTCCGAGCAGTCCCCCAGGTAGTCCAGGGCGGCGGCGTCACCGGGGACCACCCCGCAGAAGCAGACGTCCGGCACGTCGGCGGCGATGATCTCGCTGCATAGGCAGATGGCGAGTTCATTCAGCCGGTCCAGGGCCGGGTTCGCGTAGACCGGCGCCGGGACGACGGTCATCGGGTCACCCGCGCCACCGGCATCCCTGGGTACCAGACCTTGGTGGTCTCCCGGATCGGCTGCGGGTTCCACAGCGCGATCCACGCATCGACCTCACGCAGGCCGGTGAAGCCGTTCGGGAACGACCCGGCGGCGATCTCCATGCTGACGCCCTGCCGGGCGATGGTGGTCACCCCGGCGGGCAACCGGCACTTGCCACCGGCGCACGCCTTCGCGAACTCCATCGCCAGGATGCCCGCCGCGTACGCGCCCAGGGAGTCCACCGGCCAGGCGTTCAGGTAGGTGACCGAGAAGGTGCCCGGCTCGGTGTCATCCAGGGTCATGTCCTGGCAGGTGGGCCACGGGCACTCAGTGTCCCCGGTCCACAGGATGCCGTCGCCGTCCAGCACCCAGTCGGTGACCGCGACGCCATCGACGCGGACCTCATCGACGCGTCCGACGGGGGCGGGCAGGGCGATCCGGCACTCCGGCCCGCACGAGCAGTCCCCGGCGCAGCCGCACGAGTTGACCCACACGCCGCCCTCGATGTGCGGGAAGAAGCCGGACGCCCCGTAGGCGCCGATCATGTCCAGCCAGGACGGCCTGGTCGAGGACGTGGCGCACCCCGCCTTGCAGGGCCGCACGGTCACCGGGCAGCCACCCACCCGGTACCCGCTCAGACGCCGCAGGGTGGCGCTGGCGAGCGCGAGGGACCGTTCCTGCACTGCTGGGTCGAACGCGTCCCATTCGGTCGTCAGACAGGCCGGATCGACCGGCCACACACAGCCGCCGTACGGGGGGATCGGCACTGCGGTCATCGGCCACCACCTTCCCTAGTGCGGCTGTGCCAGCGTCCCACGTGGGTAGGACGCTGGCACAGACGCCCGCTCACACCGGGGACTAGGCGGTGCCTGCCACCCAGGCGGTTGCGTTCCAGTGGGCGGTGCTGCCGTCGCCGAGCCGCACGTACTGGCCGGACGTCCACGCCGTGGTCGGGCTGGCGGTGAAGCCGGTGGCGGCGTCCGCCAGGTCGGTGGGGGGCCAGGAGTTCGCCGGGGTCAGGGTGGCCGGGGTGCCTGCGGTGGCACCGGTAGCGGCCACACCAACGGCGGTGCCACCGCAGTCCGGGTCGGGCGGCGGGACGGTCGTCAGCGTCACCAGCAGGTGGTCGTTGGGCTCCAACGCTTCCAGCAGTGGCGAGGCGAGACCGGTGTCGTCGTTGACCACGTCGTACGGGCCGACACCCCAGGTGTTGCCGTCCTTGGACTTCGCACCGCTCATGGTGAAGTTCACCGCGTCGTTGCCGACGGTGAAGTCACCGATGACCCCACCCTTCAGGAACGGCACGAGCAGGTAGCCGTAGGACTGCCCGGTGCCCGGCTCGCAGATCGCGGCGGGGACGTTGGACCACAGTTCCAGGGCGAAGCCGGAGTCGCAGGCGTCCACGTCGGTGTTCATCTTGAAGCCGACGACGTCACCCGCACCGTTCTCCACGACGGGCTGGCCGGTCATCAGGCCGTACAGCGCAGGGTCCACGCCACAGAACTCGACCTCGACGTCGTAGCCGGTGAACTTCGGGCACGGCTCATCGAGGATGCAGACCCGACCGGCGGCGTTGGTGACGCTGATGGTCTCGCCCTCGTCGGTGTTCGCGGTCAGTGAGACGGTGATGAAGCCGTCGGACGTGACCTGGGAGTCGGGGCCGGGCACGACAGCGCCGCAGCCGTCCAGCCGGGTGACACGCATGGCGCGGCCCCGGACTAGGGAGAAGCACTTCGATGCCATGACGGTCTCCTCTGTGGCTACTTCTTGGCTGCGGCGGTCTTCTTGGCTGCGGTCTTCCCGTCGGCGGACTTCTCGTCCGAGGTTTCAGAATCTGAAGCCTCGTCCTCGTCGGAGTCGTACTCGACCCCGGCCTCGTCGGCGACGTCCTTCGGGACCATGAAGCCACCCTCGACGGTCCGCACGATGGTCTGGTCCCCGTGCTCCTTCTCCGCTGCGGCGAGCAGCAGGGTGGCGGTCTCGCTGGCGTCGTCGCCGTAGCCCACGTAGACGTCGTTCTCGCTCATGGCGTTCCTCTCACAGGGTGGCTGCCGGGTTGATGTCCTGACCGACCTTGATGGCGACGACGAGGCAGTCCACAGCGGCCACGTAGGCGCGCTCCGCGAGCACGATCTGCTCGTTGGTGGTCTGGTCCAGCGATGCCTGGGAGATCACGTCGCCCCGTGCGATGACGACCTCGCCGGTGGCGTACATCCACGACTGGCCGACCGCTGCCGCCGCGCCGCCGGGAGCGAGGTTCGGGTTGGCGTACCCGCCACCGGAGGCGATCTTGGAGCCCTGCTTGGAGAAGAACAGGTTGCCGTTGCGCTCGGCGGCGTTCTGCGTCATCAGCAGCGAGCCGACCCCGCGCCCGACGTGGATGGTCGGGACACCGGCGTAGTTGCCCGCCATGTACGCCTCAAGGTAGGCGAGGCCCTCGGCGGGGGTCAGGGTCGAGCCCGCCGGGGTCAGGTCGGTGGTGGCCGGGAAGGCGCCGCCGCCGACCAGCCGCATCGTCATCAGCGCGCGCTCGACGCCCACGGACTCGTTGGCGACGAACACCCGCTCGACCTCGGACTGCGCCCGAGCCATGTCGGAGCCGATGCCCTTGCACTTCGTCCCGCCGTACACGGCGAACCGGACCCCGTCGTTCCAGCCGGGAACCTCGAACGTCTTGGTGGCGTGGGTGGCGGCGGTGTTCGCGGTCGGTGGGGTGCCGGACTGCACGCCCGCACCGGGCCACGAGGACAGGATCAGCGAGACCGCTGCACCGGACGCCTCGTAGTAGTTGGCCTGGGAGCCGGACGCACCGTTGGTGCCGTAGATGCGGTAGCCGGTGGCGTTCGGCACAGCGGCCCAGTTCACGGTGATCCGGGACGTCGCGCCGGTGGTGACCTGGGAGACCTCGTTGGACTTGATGGTCTCGCCGGAACCGTTGATGGCGGTGACCACGAAGCGGTAGGTGCCCGCCGGGATGGTGCCGCCGGTGGTCGCCGTGGACGAGGCGGACTGCACCGGCGCGGCCAGGGTGATGGCCGGGCAGGGCCACACCGGGACAGCGTCGGTGGTCAGGCAGTTGAAGGACTCGAAGATGCTCTCAGGCGCCAGCCAGCCGAGCCCCTCGTGCACGGTCGCGGCGTCCAGCAGTTCGCCGGGACGCGCGGTGATGGCGGGTACGTCGATGCGGTTCGGAACCACGATCCCTGTGACCATCACGCCTCCTCTCGTTGGGTGCCGGGCCGAGGGCGTACTCGGCCCGGCCACCTACGGATCAGGGGCAGGTGAAGTTCGGGGTGCCCGAGCGACCGGCGTTGCAGATCGGCACGGTGACCAGCGCGGCCTCGTAGCACATCTTGGCGACGAGGATGCCCTGCTCGAAGAACAGCGCCGTGTAGACGTTCTGCGCCAGGGACGCCGCGTCGTAGACGGCGTTCAGGTTGATGATGTCGCTGGTGCCCTTGACGAAGGTGCCCGCCGGGTAGATGAGCGCCTGGACGTTCGCCGGGTAGGCCACTGCCGGGGCGGTGCCAGCCGGGAACGGGGTGTCCTGCCAGTCGTAGACGAACGACACGGCCAGGTTGCGGGCCGCGAAGTGCGCAGCGACCTGCTGGTCGGTGACCGCCTCAGCGGCGATGCCGGTGCGCAGACCGAGGTCCTGACGGATCGCGCCCTTGGCCCAGAACGGGAGGACGACCTCCATCGTGTGGGTGAACGACAGGCGGTACTTGGACCGGATGCCGTCGGCGATCAGTTCCAGCGAGCCCACCGTGTCGGCGGTGGTGCTGCCGAGCGCGGTGATCGTCTTGCTGGCACCGGCAGCCGTCACGATGGCCGCGATGACCTTGCTGTTCATCTTGTGCTGGTGGGCGATCAGCGAGCCGGACAGCCAGCGCTGCACCAGTTCGGGGTAGGCCGCGTTGGTCAGGATCGGGGCCTTGATGCAGAGGCCGCAGGCGTCGAGCCGGACCTCCACGAACGCCGGGCAGGGGACCTCGAAGCACGGCTTGGCGGTGCCCGCGATGGCCTGCGCCTCGGTCTGGCAGAAGCCGACCGCCGAGTAGATCGCGGAGAAGTCCGGGCCGGACGTGTACTTGATGCCGCCACGGGCCACGTTGACCTCGGGGACGGACAGGATGCCCTCGGTGGTCTCACCGGCGCACAGGTCGTAGAGCGTCTCGGACGGGGCGCACCAGCCACCGGAGGCGGTCAGGCTGCCCTGGGGGAGCCGCTTCTCGTCGGCTGCCCGGAGCAGGACCTCCATGTCGTCGGAGTGCCGGTCGATGGTCAGTTCCTCCGGGAAGTCCAGGCGGAACGACGCGACGCCGTAGTGCTGAAGGTTCTCGGTGAGGCCGTCGCCGGACGGGGTGCCGAAGCCCTTCATCCGGTTGACCAGCGCGGTGCCGACGGTGCCCAGGTCCTCGATCCGGGAGCCGGTGGCGAAGTCCGGGACGTCCGCTGCGGCGGTGATGGACACCATCGAGCGGGCCGGGGCGGGCTTCACGGGCCGGGCGACCCGGCGGGACAGGGTGGCGACGGCGCCCTTCGCAGCGACCGGCGGGGCGGTCTCCACGACCTCGCCCTCGATGACCTCCGGCTCGGTGGCCTCGGCCTCGGGCTCGGTGACCTCCTCCTCGACCTCCGGCTCCGGCTCGGTGAAGCGGCTGCGCAGCGCGGCGGCGCGTGCGGCCAGGTCCTCAGCGGCCTGGGCGCGGGAGCCGTTCTCGACGGCGATGGCGTCGATGGCCTCGGCGTACTTCTCGGCCTCGGTGACCTGCTCGGCGGTGGGTGCGTCGAGCGCGACCAGCGCGTCGAACGCGGCACGTACCTCGTCCGCGTACTCAGCGAGACGCTCGTCGGACAGGTCTGCAAGGCTGCTCAGGATGTCCACGGCTTGCTCCTCTTGGATGTACTGGACGTGGGGCGCTACGCGCATCCGCCGGGCACCAAGGCCGCAGACAACTCCTGGTCGATGACCGTACACCCTCCCCCCGACCGTGGGGAGTACCTTGCGGGTGGAGAGGAGCGCCCATGAGCGACGACAGCACCTACCAGACCATCGAGGCCGAGGGCATCGACCACGGTGACCCAGCGCCCGACGAGGACTACCCGGAGGGGTACGACGACCTAGAGGACGAGCCGGACGACGACAACATCCTCCCGGTGCAGGACGGCGAGGGTAAGGCGGACCCCGCCGACGTCCTCGACCTGGTCCGCGAGCAGGCCAAGGGACGGAGGCTCTGATGGCGACGATCAGCAGCACCACCGCGAAGGCGTACCTGGCCGCGCTGGGCTGGCGGACCAACACCGACGCCCGCTACAAGCAGGCGCTCCGTGACTTCCAGGCGGGCTGGAACCTGGGCTCGGCGCTGACCATCGACGGCATCCTCGGACCGAACACGTCCGCCGCCCTGACGTCATCGAACACCCGGCGCAAGGCCGGGCTGTCCACCGCCAGCGCGCACTTCTCGTTCTCGGAGTTCGCCTGCAAGTGCGGCGGGAAGTACAGCGCGTGCCGCCGGATCAACGGCGAGGGCTCGGTCGGCCACGACAAGTGGGTGCTGCGCATCCTGATGGCGAACCTTGAGGTGCTTCGGTCGAAGTACTACCGGAACGGCATGTCCATCGTGTCCGGCTACCGCTGCGACGGCCACAACCAGGCGGTCGGCGGGGCATCCTCGTCCCAGCACCGGTACGGCGCAGCGGCGGACGTGTCCCCGATCGCCAGCACCAGCCAGGTGAAGGCGCTGAAGCAGTTCGCGGGGATCGGCTACCAGGGTTCAACCGGGAAGGTCCGGCACGTTGACCGGCGCGACTACTCCGGTCACAACACCACCGGCGCCAGCATCAGCAACCCGACCACGTGGGTGTACTGAGTCCTGGTGCTCGCGGTACTCGGTGCAGATGATCCGCAGCGTGCCCTTCGCCTCCGGGCGGAGGGCCATGCTGTGCCACCCGCACGGGCACGTGAACCGGATGCACGACTGGTGGTCGGACAGGTGCGGCTCGACGTACCCGTGCGGGGTCATGGCTACGGCTTCCCGAGCCAGACTTCGGCGGTCGGCTTGTCGAACACGTAGGTGTCCTGGTCCCACCACAGGAAGGCGCGAGCGCCCTGCCGGATGCCCTCAGCCTTGAGGTCGGCAGCCCACTTGGTGCGCGGTGCGGGCTGGTTGTTGAAGATCGAAGCACCGGTCTCCCCGATGGCCCACGGCTTGCCGACCGAATCCGCCGCCGAGCGGATCGGGTCCACCTGGGACTTCGGGTCGGAGTACGTCTGCTTCTTGTTGCCGGTGTTGTAGGAGTCGCAGCCGAAGATGTCCACGAACGCGGCGCCCGGCCAGTAGTCGTGCCAGTCCCGACCCGACCCGGCGCTGAACGTGTAGCGCATCAGGATGGTGGCGAACTTGAAGCCGTACTTGCGGGCGATCGGGGACATGATCTTCTGCTCGGCCACGTACTGCGCGGCGGTGTAGCCGGGGGCGTCGTTCTCCGGCTCGTGGTGGTGGGTCCACCAGACCTCCGGCAGCCCGGCGGGCTTCTTCGCCAGGAAGGCGTCCACCAACTTGGGGTCGGTCTCCTTGCAGGACAGCCAGATCAGGTCGGTGGCCCGAGCGATGCCGTCCTTGAGGTCACCGGTCGCCCCGCCGTCACCGATGATGTTCGTCCAGGTGGACCCGGCGGGCAGTTGGCGCAGGAACACGCGGGTGGCCGGGACCTTGGTGTACCCGAGGGTGGTGAACAGTGGCCCGTTGACCGCGCTGCCCATCAGGGTGGTCGCCGTCGGCGGCTCCGGGGTGGGTGGGGTGACGGGGGTGTCCGGGTGGGACTGCCGGTAGGCGTTGTACTCGGCGGTCAGCGAGACGTAGTCCCGCTTCAGCGCGTCGTAGTCGCCCTGCAACGAGTTCAGCCGGGCATCGTCCACAGCCTTCTGGTCGGCGGCTCGCTCGTCACCGTAGGTCTGGGCTGCTGCCGTCACGGCACTGAGGTTGGCGGTCATCGTGGCGCCCTTCTGTGTGGTGCTGCGCCCTGTGTGGAGTGGGCAAGGTTCTGTCGCTCATCCCTTCCCGCAAGGGCAGGGAGCCTTCTTCCTCATGTTGATCGGACCGATCGAACGGGTCCCCTTTGCCAGCGCGGCCAGGCGCTTCGCCTCAGCGGACTTCTTCGCTGCCGCCCGCTTCTTCTTGGCCTCCGGGGACATCCGCCGCTTCGCAGCCGCCCTGGCCTTGGCCCGCTTGGCGGCATCCCGTGCCAGGCGCTGCTGGTGGGAGACCTTCGCGGCGCGTTGGAGGGCCTGACGACCGGCCTTCGTGCCGGACTGCTTCTTCAGTGCTGCCGATCTGGATGCACCAGCCTTGCGGGACTTCGGCACCTTGATCTTGCAGCAGGCTGCCATCAGCGGGCGGGCACCGCAGTGTAGGTGCCGCCCCCGTTCCTGATCTGCGCGGCCCGCGCTTCGATCTCGGTCTTGTAGACCTTCTGTCCGCCCTTGGGGTCGGTGTAGGCGAAGTTCTGCTTCGCCTGCGCGGCCTTGCCGCAGTTGCACGCCATCTCAGGAGCCTCCCACTCGGGCGACCAGCATCGCCATCTTCTCCTTGCGGGTCCGGCGGGCCTCGATGGCTGCCGCGACCTTGTCCGCGAAGTCCTCAACGTCGAACTCCACGGCCTCCCCGGTCGCCTGACCCGCGACGACACCGGCGGCGACCAGGGAGACCTGGCTCTTGTTCTTCACCCCGACTCGGGGCACCGGGAAGCCCTGGCTGTTCACCGAGTGCGCGGCGATCAGTTCCATGTTCCCGTTCACCGCGCGCCAGTCCCCGGACGGGGCGGCGGCGCGCAGCGCGTAGACCTGCTCGTCGGTGGCTCCGGGACGGACCCACCCGGCCAGCCAGATGCCGTGCTCGTCGTCGCCGCAGGTGACGTCGGCGACCGCAGCGGACGTCGAGTCGTAGTGCGCCATCGCCGGGCGCATCCGCAGACCGGCGGCGGCGTGCCCACCACCGACGGTCAGTTGGCCGACAGGGATCGGCCCATCGGTGGTGAGCACTTCGCCGGTCAGGAAGTACGCGTAGCCGCTGGCGTTGGGCGGCGGGGCCACGCAGACCCCGTCGAACCCGGTGTGGCAGGTCTCCCAGCCGCACAGGTGGCCGAACACCCGGCCCTCCTCGGTGACCGTGACCGGGGTGAGGGCGGTGAACTTCGGGTCGGTGAACCACTCCGCCGGGGCGTACGGGACGGACGCGACCAGCGAGAGTGCGGGCGCCGCTGGTCCCCCGCTGGCCGCGACCCGCTCAGCAGGGGCGTCCCCCGGCCAGAAGCCGGTGGCGTCGTGGTGCCACTGCGCGCAAATCTGGTTGAGGAACCGCACCTTGTCGGGGGAGTTCTCGCCGATCTCCTCGCCGATCTCCACCCGGCAGCGCTGGAAGTCGCCGGGGGTACCCCAGCCCACCTTCGCGTAGCCCTCGTGGCCCGGCTTCGTCCAGTAGTCGTGCAGCCGCTTGGTGTCGGCGGGGTTGGTGAGCCAGCCCGGCCCGCGCCCGAACGTTTCAGATTCTGAAACGGCCTTGATGGCGTCCGGCGGGTCCTCGCCGAGGGTGGCGTACGCGCCGCGCAGGGCACGGGCAGCAGCGGCCTTGGCCTCCGGTGGGGCGTCCACCTGGTTGAACCGTCCGGCGGCGGCGTGCACCCCGTTGCGGTTCAGCGCGCCGCCGGGCTCCTTGATCGGCAGGCCGTTGTCGCCCTTGGCCTTGGACTGCCCGTTCTTGTGCAGCACGCAGGCGGCGTACCACTGGTCGTCGGTGTAGTCGGCCTGGGTGAACTGGGACCACGGCTTGTCGGAGACGAACTCGTCCAGGCTGGCCGCTGGCGCCTGCTGCTTCTTCTTCGCCACGCAGTCCTCGTAGTCCGGGGACTCCGGGTCGCACTCGGAGTCCACGACCTCGGACGGGGGACCACCGACCGCCGGGGCACCCTCGGCCTCGGCCCACGTGCCCAGTGCGATGAACGCCTCCGCGAACGCGGGAATGGCGACCATGCTCGCGGAGGCGATCCGGGCACTGGTGAACGTGACCCTCTCGCTCTCCTCATCGAACTCGAACGAGGCGTCGTCGGCGTCCACGCTGACCCCGAACCTGCCGAACTCGGAGATCAGGCCGACGGCCTCGTCGGTCTCCGGGGTGTCCACGAAGTGGCCCTCGGCGCGCATCAGGGGGCCGACCCGCTCGATGGACTCGATCCGGGCGATGACGACGGACCCGTCGTGGCCCATGCCGGACGCCTTCTGCCAGGTCAGCGGCAGCGGCAGGTCCCGGAAGCGCAGGGAGTCGGGGGCGAACTGCCGCCCGTCGCCGGACCACACCCCCTCGGGGGCGAGTACCCCGTGCCAGGGCAGTGCAGTCGTCGGTGCGTCGGCCACGCTGGCAGCAGCGGCAACCTCGGTCGTCATGGCTCCTCCGAACGGGTACTCGGCCCGGTCCTCACCGTCCCACACGGCAAGCCGGTCGTAGGCGATGGACTCGACCTCGGACAGTGCGTCGATGCCGTCGCCGGACAGCATCAGGTCGTAGCCGATGGTGTTGTGCGGGGTGTAGTTGGGGTACTGCTTGACGGCGTCGTGCGCGGCCTTGATGTTGACGTCGGCCAGCAGCCGGTCGTGCACCAGGGTGGGCACCTTCTCGGCCAGCATCCAGACGATGGCCCCGTCGTCGCCGAGCGGGGAGACCTTGTCCACGTCGGCGGTGAAGGACTCGGTCAGGTGGGCGAAGGCTTCGACGGACGCCCGGATCGCCTCCATGTCCAGGTCCGGGTTGTCCTCCGGCTTGCCCATCCAGACCAGGGTCAGGTGGGCCTCGTCGGGCGCGAGGTCGTTGACCGGGTCATCGGCTCGGGGGAGGGCGACGATGACCCGGCCCGTCTTGGGTGCCGCGTCCCCTTCGACGGCGGCAGCGGCCAGGCTGTCCACGGCAGGGCGGACCGCGCAGCGGCAGTTGATCCACAGTTCGATGGGGGCGGACGTGTCGCCGGGGAACAGCATCTCGACGCCGTCCACGTCGAACTTCTCGCCGACCGGGCGCTGCTGGCCGTCGGTGTCCTTGTGGCTGACCCGCACCTTGGAGTCGTGCATGGTGACCCACTCCATGATCAACTGCTCCGGGTCGTGACCGGCTGCGGTGATCGCCGCCCAGTTGATCGCGGCGGTGCTGATCCAGGTGGCGATGACCTTGGCGGTGTACTCGTCAGGCTTGCCGGTGAGTGGCAGCGAGGCGCGCAACTGCTTGCTCAGCGTGGCCCAGGCGCGCACGTCGTGACGGACCGCGCCGTCGGAGTCCTCGCGGAGCACGTCGTTGAACAGCAGTCGTGCGGGTGCGAGCAACGTTCGCCACCAGTCCTCCTGCGCGTAGTTGTCCAGTGCCCTCGCCACCAGCGGGGTGAGGGTCTCGATGGCCTGCTCCTGGCGGTCGAACCGCTTGGTGGCGAACTCCTGCCGGGTCATGGTGATCATGTCGGCGCCAGGGTCAGCCAGTGCGAGAGCCGCTCACGGGTGTGCGGGGCCTGTTCGTTCAGCAGGCTGCGACAGTAGGAGTCCAGCACTGGCACGATCTTGTCGTGGTCCGCGATTCCTGCCAGCACCATCGGGGCGCATGACCAGGCGTCGTCCAGCAGGGCACCCCCACCGGTGCCGCACTTCACGAACAGGTGCGTCTCGTAGGCGGGCACCCCGACCGGCTTGGCGCCGTTGGCCCGCAGCCGGTTCCCGGCCCGCTCCAACGCCCGGAACACCAGGGCCTCGGACGCGGCGAGCACCGCTTCGGCGGGGGTGCGGGGCTTGGTCGGGTGGTCCTCCAAGGACGGCGGTGGCCCGTTCTGGACGGGGATGCCGGAGGTAGGCGCGGCGAGGGGCACGCCAAGGGCAGCGAGAGCCGCGCCCACCTGTTCGGGGGTGGAGGACCCGGACGCGATCTTCACCAGCAGCCACACCTTGAACTGCTCGGGGGTGGGCAGGTCGCCAGCGTCGAACCCGTTCTCCCGCAGCAGCGCCTCGACGGACAGCAGGCCCCGGTCGTACAACTCGAAGGCTTCCTTGGACCGGTCCGGGCGCAGCCGCAGCGCGGAGGAGTCGTAGACCACCAGCGAGGGGTCCTCGGTGATGGGCCGCAGGTAGCCCATCGTGAGGGCGTTCACGATCACGTCGAGCATCGGCTCGATGTGCAACTTGATGGTGGACTCCTCGATCGCCCACGCACCCCAGTGGCTCACCCCGTTGGAGGTTCCGCCGCCGGTCCCGGCGTTGCTGGACATGCCGAGCACCTGCTCGGGTGGCAGGTCCATGCCGAGGGCGAACCGGTGGATCGCCTCACCGCGCAGGGCCATCGCCGCGTTGTCCAGTTCGGACCAGAACGTCAGCAGTTTGGCCTTGTCGATCTCCTCGCCGGGGGCGGTGACCACGACGGGAATCTGGGCGGCGGGACTGGACGGGTCCTGAATGGGGGTGAGCATCGCGTCGGCCAGGACCCGCATGAACGCGTCGGCGTCGTTGGTGGTCTCGACTTCCTTGCCGTCCACCGGTGGGGGTGGCGGGAAGGTCATGCCCTGGGGCAGGAACAGGATGCCCGCACCGGCCAGCCGGGACGTGATCTGGCTGAACACGTACCGGGTGAGCCACTCGATCTCACCGAGGATCGGCAGCAGCGAACGGAACGGTGAGTCCGCTTCGAGCCGCTGAGCCGGGGACGGAATCCAGATGCGGATGACGACGTCGTCCTTGGTGAGGTTCACCACCGGCAGGCCGTTGCCGTAGTTGATCTGCCAGGTGTCACCGGCGACCTGCATCTCCACGCAGGAGATGACCTCCCAGACCTCGTCCGGTTCCACGACGTTCTCGACGTGCACCTGGCGTCCGACCAGGTAGCACTCACCGGCGACGGTCAGGTGGGTGCCGATGCTGTCCAGCATCTGGGTCTGGCCGTCCTTGCCGTTGAACAACTGGTCGAGGGCGTCGGCGGCCTTGCCCTCGGTCTGCTCGACCGGCACCCCGCCCTCGATCACCGCGCTGGACAGCACCGCCCGGCTGACTGCGTGCCCGAAGAACCGGGCCGCGTACCGGGCCTCACCGCAGATCGCGTAGTGCCGGTAGCACTCACCCTGCCAGTCCCGGCGCGGCTGGTAGATGCGCGCGGCCTTGCCCGGATACCTCGTGGACGAGGCGACGAGCGCCGTGGTGGGGATCACCGGAGTGGTCGGTGCGACGCTGCGTCGTCGGGGCATCGACCTCACCTGGCTGCTTAGGGGGGAGTCCGTTCCAGGGAGTCTCGCACATCCGGGGGGTCACTCGTCAGACCCGGCCTGATCCTCGCCCTTCTCCACCTTCCGGCGGCGGCGTTCCTCCCGGTACATGTGCAGGTTGAAGGTGTACCCCCGGATCATCCCGACCAGGATGATCAGCGTGACGGGCGCCGCAATCAGAATGCCGACGATGGCTGCGTTGCGGCCCGCCTCGCTCATGGCTACTCCGGTTGTTCGTCCCGTGCCACGAGTATGGCCGACAGGTACGACATGGCCCACCAGCCGTTGATCAGCCACCACGTCCAGTGCAGGTCACTCGCCCACATCCAGGCGAGCATCCCGGCGGCCAGGTAGGGCGCGAGGCAGAACGGGCACTCGGTCAGCGCCACCCAGCGCATCCGCCGGTCCCCGGACAGCAGCCAGTGCTGGACCTTGGTCCGCGCCCAGGCCACCGGCGGGTAGTCGTCATAGGTGAGCAGCCGAGCGGTCCGTCCGATCGAGATGACCGCCACGATCACCGCCGCCAGTCCGACCCGGTCGAAGTGGATGAACCAGTCGTCGTTCACGGGTGTCCTCTCGGGACCATTTCAGAATCTGAAGTCAGACAGCGTGCAGGTGGCGGGTGGTCGGGGTGCGGCGCAGCAGGTCCTGCGGGTTGGCGACCTGGGCGGGCATGACGTGCTTGGCGAGTTCGGTGGCGGCGTGCACGAGGGCGTCCACCCGGTTCGGGGAGTCGCCTTCGCCGGGCACCCAGGTGGTCTGCTCGTCCTCCAACAGGGCCAGGTCGCCCTGCTTGCCGACGTGGAACACCCGGTGCTTCTCGTACAGGGCGACGATGGGCTCGGCCCGGATGGCCTTGCCGCGCCGGGAGTTCACCAGGATGATCCGGGCGCCGGAGTAGCCGGAGGATTCGAGGGTGTGCTTGACCATCTCACCGCCGTAGTTCTTCTCCGGCACGATGGCGTCCGCGCTCAGGTCCTCGTAGACGGAGTTGGCCCGGCCCGCCCAGGCGGCGGGGGAGTACCGCCCGGAGGAGTCGTCCAGCACGTACAGGTCCTTGGCCGCACTGATCCCGACGGCGATGATGCCGGTCTCGTCGGACTTGGGGTTGGCGGTTCCGGCGGGGTCCACGCCGACCACGATCCGGGTCAGCGGGGGTGGTTCGAGGACCCACTGGAACATGTCCCAGGTCCACAGCGCGCCCTCGATGTCCTGTAGGACCTCGCCGTGCAACTCCTGGCGTCCGAGCCGGGTGCCCTCGTACCGTCCGATGATGGTGTCCCGGAAGGTGGGCGCGAGGTTCTGCACGTTCGCGTAGGTGGAGGCCCGGTGCACGACGGTCAGCGGGTCGGCCATCGTCTCCTTCACCCACTTGGTGGGCTTCGGGGTGGTGGTTGCGATGATCTTGGGGGCGCGGCCCATGCGCAGGCCGAACATGATGTTGTCCCAGACCAGTTTGATCAGCGGGAAGTGGGCGGGTTCGTCGGCCCACACGTGCCCGTGCTGGGGTCCGCGCAGACGGTCCGGCTCCTCGGCACTGAACCCCTGGGCGATGCACCCGTTGGGCCAGGTCAACTTCTTCTTCGACGGCTCCCAGATGGGCCGCTTGCCGGGGGCGGAGCATTCGAGGATGCCGGACACGCCCTCGACCATCGTGTCGCGCAGGTCCGGGCCGGTGGCCGCGACCAGGCCGATGCGCGGGGTGATCTCGGTGACCCGGTGGGTGATCTCGGAGCCGGTGCGGGTCTTGCCGGACCCCCGGCCCCCGGCCAGCATCAGGGTGAGCCAGTCGGGGGCGATCAGCGGGGGCGGGCGCTGGTCAACTCGGGCGTGCTCCCAGTCCCAGAGTTCGTGCGGGTGCCCGTCACAGCCGGGGTCCGGGCAGTAGAAGGGACGCCAGGCCGAACCGGAGCGTTCCTTGAGGAGTTCAAGGGCGGCTTGCTGGGCTTCGGGCTTCCAGTTCCGGTAAGCGTCAGGCAGTGGGGGCGGTGGGAGTTCAGGCATCGGGTGCACCACCATCCGCCGTGCAGCCGGGTGGCGTGGTCGCCGAGCATGAGCAGGGTTCCGCAGCCCCCTGCGCACTTCGCCTGCCAACGGACCTTAGCCATGCCCTCATAATACCTACCTGCCCTCGGTCCGCTCACCTGACTTCTTCGACAGTGTTGGCCGGGCCGATCATCGCACGGCCCCCCGACGGGTCCTGGTTGACCGCACGGGTGGGGAAGCGGGCCGGGTCGTACAGGTGCTTGGCCGGGCCACGCGGAGCGGGCAGGTTCGCCAGGATGTCGGCGACCGGCACCCCCAGGTCGCGGGCCAGCGCCTGCGCGACGGCGTGCTG
>Ga0105248_10003778_pt1 | contig 16770 bp, 15 predicted proteins | sample KBSS34metaG_FD_81524 | JGI IMG/M metagenome (GOLD analysis project Ga0105248, IMG submission 81524) | Switchgrass rhizosphere microbial communities from Kellogg Biological Station, Michigan, USA - KBS S3-4 metaG | ecosystem: Host-associated > Plants > Roots > Rhizosphere > Soil | place... | reverse complement strand
TGCAGCGCTGCGATCAGCGAAGAATGCGACTGTAGCACGGCTTTTTTCGGACGCGCAAGGCCTGCCGGGAAAAAGCATTGGGGCCAGTTATCTCCATTTGTTGCCTCGCCCCAAACCGACCGCCGCGGCCCTGGCTAATGAACAGGCGCCGCGCGCGACGGGGCAGGCACCGGTAGCGTGCGCAAGGCCTCGCCCAGTGCCTTCTCTATATCTTCCTGCTGCATCACCTTCGGCAGAACCGAGGAGATGCGCCCGGCGTCCGCCCGCAGGATGTGCTGCTTCACGTCCGAGATCTGCGAGGGGTGCATGGAGAAGCTGCGCAGCCCCATTCCCAGGAGGATCGTGGTGAATGCGGGGTCACCGGCCATCTCGCCGCACACGCTCACGCCCTTGCCGGCCGCCCGCGCCGCCGCGATGGTGCCGGACACCAGCTGCAGCACCGCCGGGTGCCAGGGGTCATATAGATGAGCGACGCTCTCGTCGGCTCGGTCGATCGCAAGCGTGTACTGGATGAGGTCGTTCGTGCCGATCGAGACAAAGTCGAAGTGCTTGAGCAGCACCGGGAGCATCAGCGCCGCCGCGGGCACCTCGATCATGGCGCCGACTTCGACCTTGCCCACCGGCCGCCCGGCGTCGAGCAGCTGCTGCCGCACGCGCTTGACCGTCTCCAGCGTGGCGTGCACCTCGCTGATGTGGGCAATCATCGGGATCAGGAGCCGCACGGGCCCGTGCGCGCTCGCACGGAGGATGGCCCGCAGCTGCTGGCGAAACATGTTGGGCTCCGACAGGCTCCAGCGGATCGCCCGCAATCCCAGCGCAGGGTTGAGCGCGTGCTCGTGGCGCAGCTCGTGCACCGACATCCGGTCCAGGGGCTTGTCGGCGCCGATGTCCACCGTGCGAATGGTGACCGGCAGGCCGCCCATGGCCTCCACCGCCGACCGATAAGCCTCGTACTGCTCCTCCTCGTCGGGCAGCGCGCCATTGCGATTCATGAACAGGAACTCGCTTCGGAACAGTCCGACGCCTGCGGCCCCCGCCTGCACCGCCGCGGCGGCGTCCTGCGGCAGCTCGATGTTGGCCAGCAGCTCCACACGCTCGCCGTCCAGTGTCACCGCCGGTGTATGGCGCAGGCGCGCGAGCCGCTCGCGCTCGAGCTGACACTGCCGCTGCCGGAATCGGTACTCCTCCAGAATGATGGGCGATGGATCCACGATCACCACGCCGGCGTCGCCATCGATCACCACCCAGTCGTCCTGACGGATGATGCGGCTCGCCTCGCGAGCACCGACCACGGCGGGGATGTCCATGCTGCGCGCCACGATGGCGGTGTGCGAGGTGCGACCGCCCACGTCGGTGATGAAGCCGGTGAAGACGCTGCGCTTGAACTGCAGCATGTCGGCCGGCGCGATGTCGTTGGCGACCAGCACGAGCGGATCCTCGCCCGCGAAGTCGCGCGCGCTCACATCGTGCGCCGGCTTGAGTGCACCGCTACCGTGGCCCAGCGCCTTCAAGAGACGCTCCACGACCTGCTCGAGGTCGGCCTTGCGCTCGCGCAAGTATTCGTCCTCCATCTCGTCGAACTGGCGCGCAAGCACCTCGAGCTGCGCCGACAGGGCCCACTCCGCGTTGTAGTGGCGCTCGCGAATCCAGTTCGTCGCGGCGGATGCGAGCGCTTCGTCATGAAGCAGCATCAGGTGCACATCGAGCAGCGCTGAGAGCTCGGCCGGCGCATCGGTGGGCATGTCCCGCTGGAGCATGCCGAGCTCGTGCGCCACCGTGTCCCGCGCGCGGCGTAGTCGCACGACTTCCGCGGCCACGTTGCGTTCTTCGATGAAGTAGTGCGCCACATCCACGCGGCTCGACGCGACAAGCACCGCTCGTCCGATCGCCACGCCGCGAGAAACCGGCAGTCCGAACACTTGGAAGCTCATGCGGACCATCCTAGCAGCGCACCTTCGCATGCAGAACCAAGGGCCTCCTCCATGGCAGGTGTTGATTCAGCTCGGTGTCAAAGCGAGCTCGCCACATGCGAAGTTCACAGTACGTCATGCGGCAGTCACATGACATACACGCGCACGTCATTCGCGATTTCCAGAATCCGTCGCGTTGTCCCAAGACCAGGAGTCAGCGCGATGCGCGACCTTCCCTTGCCTACGCTGCCGCTGCAGGAACTCGTCGGCCCGAGTGCCGTGCGGAGGTCACTTCATCGGCAGGAAGGTCCGATCCCCGCGCAGCGTCCTAGTCGCGCTGAACTTAGCGTCGCTTGGGCGCGCGATGAAGGCGAGGTTCGCGAAGCGCAGCGGCTGAGGCATCTGGTCTTCGCCGAGGAGATGGGTGCGCGTCTGACGTGCCCCGTCGGCACGCCGCCCGGGCTGGACATCGACATCTTCGACGCCTTCTGCGAGCACCTGCTCGTGCGCGCATCCGACGGCGACGGCGCGCCCGGCCCGGTCATCGGCACCTATCGCGTCCTCACGCCCGCGGCGGCCAAGCGCGCGGGCGGCCTCTACAGCGAAACCGAGTTCGACCTGACCCGCCTGCGCCCGCTGCGCCACCGCATGGTCGAGCTGGGCCGCTCGTGCGTGCACCCCGATCACCGCAGCGGCGGCGCGATCCTCGCGCTGTGGGCAGCGCTCGCCGAGTTCATGGAGCGCAACGAGCTCGACACCATGGTGGGCTGTGCCAGCGTGAGCATGCGCGACGGCGGCCACTTTGCGGCCAGCCTGTGGAAGCAGTTGAGCGCGACACATCTCGCGCCTATCGAGTGGCAGGTTCGCGCGCGGCTGCCGCTGCCCGTGGACGACCTGCAGCAGGACCTGCCTGTGGAGGCACCCGCGCTCATCAAGGGCTACCTGCGCTGCGGCGCACGCGTGCTCGGCGCGCCGGCCTGGGACCCCGACTTCAACACCGCCGACCTGCCGATGCTCATGCGCATCGCCGATCTGCCGGCCAAGTACCGCCGTCACTTCCTGCGCGGCTGACCAGCGCGGCGCCGCGCCTCATTCACTCGCCTTCGCCGAACTTGTCGTTGATGAGCGCGACCAGCGCGTCCATCGCTTCCTGTTCGCGATCGCCCTCGGTCTCGATCTCGACCTCGGTGCCCATGCCGGCGGCCAGCATCATCACGCCCATGATGCTTTTCGCATTCACCCGGCGCGCGCCGCGCGTCATGAAGATTTCGCAGGGATAGGTGCCGGCCAGTTTCGTGAGCTTGGCCGAGGCTCGTGCGTGCAGGCCCAGCTTATTGCTGATGTTGATGCGCGTTGAAATCATCGCCGGGTCGGCCTCCTGGTGTGTGCGCCTGGTTCTGCGGCTTGGCGGTTGCGATCTGCATGACGCCCTGCGTTGCGCCGGCGATCGCGCGGGTCACGAGCATCTCGAGCGGCTCGTGCGAGTAATTGAGGGTGCGCCAGAGCATGGGCACGTTGGCGCCGGTGACGACCTTCACGCGCACGCCGTCGGCGAGACTTTGCGCCACGTTCGAGGGCGTGGCGCCGAAGACGTCGGTCAGGATCAGCGCCTCGGCGCGTCCCGGCACCGAGAGCGCGCGCTCCAGGAGGATGCGGGCCTGTGCCTCGATCTCCTCGCAGGTGAGCGCGGGCGTCACGTCCAGCGCCTCGACCCGCTCCGCGGCTTCGGGGAACGCGTGGCGCGCCGCGGCCTTCAGCGCCGAGGCAAGGGGTGCGTGCGCGATGATGAGCAAGCCGGCCATTGGCGGCAATTATCGATCTTCGACGCCATGCCTTATCGGCTCTCGACCTTGAAACTCAGGCCGCGGGCAAAAGTCTCGAGCGCTTCGGCGCTCGGCGTGCCGCCCAGCGCGGCCACGTGAAAGACCCGCGTGCCGCGGGCGAAGTACCAGCCGTGCTCGACGACGGCCGATCCATCCGGGCGCTGCCCGCTCACAGTGACCTGCGCAGCCTGCACGCTCGGGCGCATGCCTTCGAGCTGCCAGGGCTGCGCCTGCGTCTCGCGCCCGGCGAGGTTCTCGGTGCGCGCGCGACGCAGCGCCGCCAGGGCGGGATCGACCCGCATGGGCTCGCCGACGTCCGCGCTCGTCAGCGCCCAGGTGGTGCCTTGCGCGGTGCAGGCCTGCAGCGTGACGTCGGTCGGCTCGCCGGCGATCGCGATGCGGCGCGACAGCTTCTCGGGCTTGCACGGCAGCAGCACGATGAGCTCGCCCCCTTCGGCGCGCACTTCGCGCCAGTCGAGCGCCGGCGAGCACGCCAGCAGCGCAAGCACGCACGACGCGATGAAGCACGTGAGGAAAAGCGGACGCGGGCGGGGCTGTCGAAGCATCGCCGGATTATCCCGACCGCCTCCGCCCCCCGGCGGACGGCCGACGCGAGAATCGGCGCATGAGCAGCCCCTCCGATACGCCCTCCGCACTGCAAGGCATCCGCGTGCTCGATCTGTCGCGCGTGCTCGCCGGCCCCTGGTGCACCCAGATGCTCGGTGACCTCGGCGCCGATGTCCTCAAGATCGAGCGCCCCGGCACCGGCGACGACACGCGCGGCTGGGGACCGCCCTTCCTGCACGACGAGCAGGGCCGCGACAGCGCCGAATCCGCCTACTACCTCGGCGCGAATCGGAACAAGCGTTCGCTCACGCTCGATCTGTCCCAGCCCGAGGGCCAGGGCCTCGTGCGCTCGCTCGCGCGCGAGGCCGACGTCCTGGTGGAGAACTTCAAGGTCGGCGACATGGCCCGCTACGGGCTCGATGCCGCCACCTTGCGCGCCATCAACCCGAAGCTCATCTACTGCTCGATCACCGGCTTCGGCCAGACGGGCCCCTATCGCGACCGCGCCGGCTACGACTATGCGGTGCAGGGGCTCGGCGGCCTGATGAGCGTGACCGGCGAGCGCGACGACCTGCCCGGCGGCGGCCCGCAGAAAGTGGGCGTGGCGGTGGCGGACCTTTTCACGGGGCTCTATGCGGGGGTTGCCATCCTGGCGGCGCTGCGCCATCGCGACCGCGACGGCTTTCGCAGAGGCGAGGGCCAGGTCATCGACATGGCCCTGCTCGACACCCAGGTGGCGATGCTCGCGAACCTGGGCGCGAACTACCTGGTCAGCGGCAAGGTCCCGCAGCGCGCGGGCAATGCGCATCAGAACATCGTCCCGTATCAGGTCTTCGAGACGGCCGACGGCCACGTGATCCTCGCCGTGGGCAACGACGGGCAGTTCGCGCGCTTCTGCGAGGTCGCGGGCGTGCCGGAACTGGCGCGCGACGAGCGCTTTGCCGTGAACTCCGCGCGCGTGCGCCATCGCGAGGTGCTCGTGCCGCAGATCGCGGCCATCATGAAGCGGCGCACGCGCGAGGACTGGCTGCGCTCGCTGGAAGCGGCGACGGTGCCCTGCGGGCCGATCAACAACCTCGCAGAGGTCTTTGCCGACGAGCAGGTCCGCGCGCGCGAGATGACCGAGAGCGTGCCGCACCCGATCGACTCCTCGCTCAGGCTCGTTGCCAGCCCGATGAAGCTGTCCACCACGCCCGCGCGCACGCGCTTCGCGCCGCCCATGCTCGGCCAGCACACCGACGAGCTGCTGCGCGAATGGCTTGGCCTGAACGCCGAGGCGATCGCCGCGCTGCGCTCGAGCGGTGCGCTCGGCGCACCCTGATCAGCCGCCGAAGACTCGGCGCAGGAGCGCGCTGCCGGTGGCGACGGGGTCGCGACGGATCTTGCGTTCCTCTTCGCCGATGACGTGGAACAGCCCGTCGAGCGCGCGGCTCGTGACGTAGCTCTCCACGCTCGCGTCCTGCTGGCGCACCAGGCCGAAGCCTTGCGCCTGCGCCGCCAGCTCGTTGTACTGCTGCGCCGCCGACACGCGCTGCGTGGCGCGGCCCACCGCCGGCAGGAAGCGCTGCGTCAGCGGCTCGCGCGTCTTGCTCGCAAAGAAGTCGGTGACCGAGGTGTCGCCGCCCTGCACGATGGCCCGCGCGTCGCTCAGCGTCATCTGCTTCACGGCCTGCTCCAGCAGCGGCATGGCCTCGGGCACGGCGGATTCGGCCGCGCGGTTCATGGCCGTCACGAGTTCGTCCAGCCGTGCACCTTGCCCGGCCATGCGCAGGTAGGGCGATGCGCGCTCCAGCCAGTCGGGCAGCGGAATGCGCACCTGCGGATTGCCCAGGAAGCCGTCCTGCCGCCCGAGCAGGCCCACCGCGGCCAGCGCGCCGCGCTGCAGTGCCGCACGCACGCCGGCGGCGGCGTCGAACTCGCTCAGCGCGGCCGCGGCTTGCACGCCGTTTGCACAAACCCCCGCGGCCGAAAGAATCAACACCCCACGCGTAAACTCGCGCCGTCTCATCGCACCCCTCCCATGAAATCGCTTCGAATTGTTGCCGTTGCCGGCGCCCTCGCGGCCGTTTCCGCGGTGGCGTACTTTGCCTTGGCCGGCCACGAACAGGCTCCCATCGTGCAATACACGACGCTCGACGGCGCGCGCCACAGCAGCGAGGACCTGTTGGGCAAGGTGGTGCTGGTCAACTTCTGGGCCACGAGTTGCGTCACCTGCATGAAGGAGATGCCCGCGCTCGTGCAGACCCATGAGAAGTTCAAGGACCGCGGCTACGAGACGCTGTCCGTCGCGATGAGCTACGACCCGCCGGCCTATGTCGTGAACTACGCGCAGTCGCGCAAGCTGCCGTTTCGCGTCGCCATCGACAACACCGGCGCGATCGCGAAGAGCTTCGGCGATGTGCAGCTCACGCCCACCAGCGTGCTGATCGACCGCAAGGGAACGATCGTCAAGCGCATCGTCGGCGAGCCCGACTTCGCCGAGCTTCACCAGCAGGTCGAGAAGCTGCTCGCCCAGGGCTGAGGCGCCCCGGGGCGCCTCATCAGCGGGTGCGCAGCACCAGCATCGCCGCGCCGCTCACCAGCACCGTCGACAGCAGCACGCCGCCGTCGAAGCCCCGGCCGTTCACCAGGATCAGGAGCACCGTCGACGCCAGCGGCGTGACGTAGCTGATCACGCTGATGATCCGCGGGTCGCCGAGCTTCAGGGCGCGATCCCAGAGATAGAACGCCGCGCCCATCGGACCCAGGCCCACGGCCGCGATGAGGCTCACGTCGTGCAGCCCGAGCGTGACCTCCGGCTCGAACGCAAGGTGGCAGGCCAGCGAGAGCACGCCCGACACCAGGCCGAACAGCCCCACCATCGAGGTCGGATACGGCTTGCACAGGTCGGCCAGGCGGCGCGTGACGAGCGAATAGGTCGCCCAAATCAGCGCCGATCCGACCGCGGCGGAATAGCCCAGCGCGTCACCCGAGGAGTCGTGCTGCGCCTGTCCTGCGCCGCCCAGCAAGGCCGCCGCCGCTCCCGCGAAGCCGCACAGCGCGGCCACGAGATGCATCGGCCGCAGCGGCAGCCGCGGCAACAGCGCCGGAGCGAGCACCACCACCAGCAGCGGCCACAGGTAGTTGATGAGGCTCGCCTCCACCGGCGGCGCGTGGCGCACCGCGACGAAGAGCAGCAGGTGGAACCCGAAGAGGCCGTAGACGCCCAGCAGGAGCACCTTCCATCGCACGAGGTTCCATTCGCGCCACTGACGCCACGACGGCATGCTGCCGATCAGCAGCGCGAGGCCGGTGAGCAGGAACGGCGGGACGTGCGCGAGTTGAACGCCCAGCACGGCCAGCACCGCCCAGAGGGCGATGGCGCCGAGCGCGCACAGGTGGGCAAGGGTTGTGGCAGGCATGCGGCCAGACTAAGGGCCGTGCGCAACCCGCCGCTCCATCCAAGTCGGGGGGAACGTGGCCGCTCGCGCACGACTTCCACCGGATCAGGGGGCGCCCCACCCCTGCATCGCCCCCTCAGTCGGAGGGGCCGCGCATGGCCACCAGCGCCGCGCCCACGATCAATGCCGCCGCCGCGCCGATCCAGATCGTGAAGGGCCGCCCGGTGGTCGCGATCAGAAGCGCCGTCGAGGCCAGCGGCGTGATGTAGCTCAGCACGCCGATGCGCCGCGGGTCGCCATGCTTGAAGGCGTAGTCCCACAGATAGAAGGCCGCGCCCAGGGGCCCGAGGCCCATCACCACGATCCATGCGAGATCGGCGGACGCCAGCGCCGTGCGCGGCTCCAGCAGCAGGTGACACAGCAAGGACAGCACGCCCGAGACGAGCGCGAACAGGCCCACCGCCGAGGTCGAGAAGCCGCGCCCGGTATCGGCCAGTCGCCGCGTCCCGAGGGAATAGGTGGCCCACACGAAGGCACTGCCCAGGGCCAGCGCATAGCCCCATTCGAGGCCGCCGGACAAGCCGCGCCCGCTCGCGATCGCCAGCGCCGCCCCCGCGAGCCCGGCGAGCGCCGCAATGACGTGCCGCGCGCGCAGCTTCACCGCCGGCAGCACCAGCGGCGCCAGCACGACGATGAGCAGCGGCCACAGGTAGTTCACGAGATTGGCCTGCACCGGCGGCGCATGCCGCACGGCCATGAACAGCAGCCAGTGGAATCCGAAGAGGCCATACACGCCCAGCGCCAGGGCGAGAGCGCTCACCCGCCACTGGCGCCAGCGCCGCCACGCCGGAATGCTGCCGACGATCAGCGCGAGGCCGGTGAGGAGAAAAGGCGGCACATGCGACAGCCGCACGCCGAGCGCGGCCAGCGTGGACCACAGGGCAATCGCGCCGAGCGCGCAGGCCGTCGCGCGGCCGGCCCCGGCTGCAAGGGAATCGGTGCGTTCGTTGAGGGTGGAAGACATGCGCCGCAGCATAGCCAGCATCCACGGCCTCCCCTGCGGGCGCGGTATCGCGAGCGCGCAGGGCCGTCGCTATAGTCCGGCGCGCCATGTTCCAGCGCGCCTCGTTTCGACAGCTTTTACTGCTGGCCTTCCTGCTGATTGCGGGCCTGCTTGGGGCTGTGTCGCTGGGAGGGCTGTTCACGCTCGAGCGGCTGATGGGCCAGAGCCGCATCGCCGCAGAGCGCGCGGTGCAACTCGGCGCGGCGGCCGAGCGACTGGCCGAGCGCAGCGTTGCAATGGAGCGCGCGGCGCGCCAGTACCTCGTGCTCGATGACCCGCAATTGCGCCGCCGCTTCGAGGAAGCGGCGAATGAGGCGGTCGCCGCTCTGGACGAGCCGCTGTCGCGCCAGCTTCCGGCCGAGCAGGTGCAGGCCTGGCGCGCGCGCCTGGACAACATCACCGAGCAGCTTTCGGGTCCGCGCTCCACCGCGTTTCGCCGCGAGCAGGAGCTGACCGCGGGGTTTCGCGAGCTGCAGTCGATCAACGCCAGCATCGCCGAGCAGGTGCGCAAGAACACCGAGGAGCGCAACCGCCAGCTCCAGGACCGTCTCGAAGCCGGACGCCTGCAACTGGGCCGACAAGTGCTGGGCGCCATCGGCCTGGCCGTGGCCATGGCGCTGGGCTTCGGCCTGTGGCTGGCGCGGCCCCTGCGCCGGCTCGAGCGGGCCATCGTCGGCCTGGGCGAAAACCGGCTGGACATGCCGGTGGAGATCCGCGGGCCGGCCGACATCCGCTCGCTCGGGCGCCGCCTGGAATGGCTGCGGCTGCGCCTGGCCGAGCTGGACGCGGACAAGGCGCGGTTCCTGCGCCACGTCTCGCACGAGCTGAAGACGCCGCTGGCGGCGCTGCGCGAGGGCGTGGCGCTGCTGGAAGACGAGGTGGCCGGCAAGCTGAGCGACGACCAGCGCGAAGTGGCGCGCATCCTGGGCCAGAACACCAGCTTGCTGCAGGCGCGCATCGAGGACTTGCTGCGCTTCAACGCCGCCGCCTTCGAGGCGCGCCGGCTCGCGCGCCGGCGCACCGAGCTCGGCGAGCTCATCGGCAGGCTCGTCGACGAGCAGAAGCTGCAATGGCAGGCGCGCCAGTTGCAGATCGAGGTGCAAGGTGGCCCCCTGTTCGCGGAGGTCGATGCCGACAAGCTCGGGACGGCGCTGGGCAACCTGCTGTCCAATGCCATCGGCTTCAGCCCGCAAGGTTCGCAGATCCGCTTCAAGCTGGGCGAGCGGCCGGGTCACATCAGCATCGACATCGCCGACCAGGGCCCGGGCGTCGCGCCGGCCGACCGCGACCGGGTCTTCGAGCCGTTCTTCCGCGGCGAGCGGCAGCCCGCGGGCGGACTGCGCGGCACCGGCATCGGTTTGTCGATCGTGCAGGAGTACATCGCCGCCCACGGGGGTCGCATCGAGCTGTTGCCCGACGCGCCCGGAGCGCACTTTCGAATCGAACTTCCGAATGTCAGCGTCTGACCCTTTGATCGATACGACCCCACCGGCGCGGCTCGCCGCGGCTGCAGCGCTGCTGGCGCTGGCGGCGCTCGCCGGCTGCAGCACGCAGCAGCAAGCGCCGCTGGCCGAGATCCGCGAAGTGAAGGTGCCGCTGCGCGTGCCGGTGATCGAGCCCACCGATGCGGCCGCGCGCGAATTCCTCGCCTACAGCGACCGCCTGCGCCAGCTCTCCGGGGCGGAGCTGCAGCAGGAAGTCACCCGGCTGGGCGACGGCTCGGCCTCGCCGCTTGCCGCGATGCAGCTCGCGCTGGCGCTCGGCCAGACGCGTGCCAGCGGCGACATCGCGCGTGCGCAGGCACTGCTCGACTCCATCCAGCGCACCCCGGCCCCCGAATACGAGCCCTGGCAGGCGCTCGCGCGCTTCCTGTCCATGCGGTATGCCGACCAGCGCCGCCTGGAAGACCAGGTGGAGCGCCAGGCGCAGCAGATGCGGGACAACCAGCGCGACAACCAGCGGCGAGTCGACCAGCTCAACGAAAAGCTCGAGGCGCTCAAGGCCATCGAGCGCAGCATCGGCTCGCGCGCGCCGCCCGCCTCGGCGCCCGGCGAGAAGCCGGCGAAATGAAGGCACGCCGATGACGACCCACATCCTTGTCGTCGACGACGATGCCGATCTGCTGCGGCTGCTGTCGATGCGCCTGACGGCCGCCGGCTACCGGGTCACCGCGGTGGACAGCGCAGAGGCCGCGCTCACCCGCCTGGCGGTCGAGCGCCCGCAGCTCGTGCTCAGCGACGTGCAGCTGCCCGGCCTGGACGGCCTCGGCCTCTTCGACGCCATCCGCAAGAGCCATCCTTCGCTGCCGGTGATCCTGCTCACCGCGCACGGAACCATTCCCGATGCCGTCGCCGCAACTTCGCGCGGCGTCTACACCTATCTCACCAAGCCCTTCGACGGCAAGGCGCTGCTGGACACCATCGCCCAGGCCCTGTCGCTCGGGGCCGCCGAGGACGTCAGCACCCCCGGCGGCTCCGAAAAGTGGCGCGAGCTGATCGTGAGCCGCTCCACCCGCATGGCCGAGCTGCTGGCAGAAGCCAAGCTCGTGGCGGCCTCGCAGGCCAGCGTGCTGCTGCGCGGCGAAAGCGGATCGGGCAAGGAGCTGCTGGCGCAGGCCATTCACCAGGCGAGCTCGCGCGCGGGCCGGCCCTTCGTGGCAGTGAACTGCGGTGCCATTCCGGAAACGCTCCTGGAGTCGGAGCTCTTCGGCCATGTGAAGGGCGCGTTCACCGGCGCGGTGGCGAACCACCGCGGGCTTTTCCAGGCGGCCGACGGCGGCACGCTCCTGCTCGACGAAATCGGCGACATGCCGCTGGCCCTGCAGGTGAAGCTGCTGCGAGTCCTGCAGGAACGCATGGTGCGGCCGGTCGGCGCGAGCCAGCCCATCCAGGTGGACGTGCGCATCGTGTCGGCCACGCACCAGGACCTGGAGGCGGCGATGGCCCAGGGACTCTTCCGCGAGGACCTGTACTACCGGCTCAACGTGGTGACCCTGACCCTCCCCACGCTCGCCGAGCGGCGCGAGGACATCCCGCTGCTGGCCAACCACTTCCTCGCCAAGCTGGCGGTGAAGTACGGCAAGCGCCTCAACGGCTTTGCGCCGGACGCGCTCAAGGCGCTCGCCTCGGCCTCCTGGCCGGGCAACGTGCGACAGCTCCACAACGTGGTCGAGCAGGTCAGCGCGCTGGCCACCACGCCGATCATTCCGCTGCCCCTGGTACAGCGCGCCCTGCGCTCGCCCGGCGTGGAGGTGCTCAGCTACGCGAAGGCGCGCGAGCGCTTCGAGCGCGACTACCTCGTGGGCCTGCTCAAGCTCACCGACGGCAACGTGGCCGATGCCGCGCGCCTGGCCGAGCGCAACCGCACCGAGTTCTATCGGTTGCTCCAGAAGCACCACCTCACGCCGGGCCTCTTCCGCGGCGACACCCCGGGTAGCGAATGAGCGACGCCTGTCGCTGATCAGCGACCGATTTTTCTCAATGACGACAAGCACTTGGCGCGCACGTGCCGGGGCTTGTCGCCGTCCGGCGACACATCCGGGGGCCGCCGGGCCTCCGTAGCGCGGCATCTTGCCCCTCGTCGCGCGCAAGCCGTTGATTCATAACGACTTTCTTATCCGGGTTCACCCTGGCACGAGCCTTGCCCTTGAGGCTCTATGCCTCGCTCTTCCGCATTCGCTCGAACGCAGCTGCGCTGCGCCGCCGGCGCGAGTGCGGTCGCGACGGTGCGGGGTTCGCGCCGGCAAAGAGCGGGCCACCGCAGCGCGATTCGCGTGTGCGGCACTCACGGACCCACTCACTCGCGAATGCACGCAGCCCTCACCCGAGTCCGCAGCCACAGCGCCGCAGCGGCGCGCCTCGTGCGGCTCGCCTATTTCCTGCAGCGCCACACGGTGCGCGTGTGCCTCGGCGGCGCCCTTGCGAGCGCCGCGCAGGCCGTAAGCGCCATCGGCTTCGAGGACGTCGCCGCGCGGGCGCAGGCCCTGGCGCAATCGCCCCACAAGCCCGTGGCCTCGACGGTGCCGCCGCAGCTCAAGGCGCTGAGCTACGACCAGTACCGCGACATCCGCTTCAAGCCCGAGCGCGCCCTGTGGCGCGGCGAGCCGCGACCCTTCGAGGCGATGTTCTTCCACCTCGGCCCCCTGCAGAGCGAGCCGGTGCTCGTCAACGAGATCACGCCGCAGGGCGTGCGCCACCTGCCCTTCGACCGCTCGGCCTTCGACTACGGCCGCAACCTCGTGTCGCCGCAGACCTGGGGCGACGTCGGCTTTGCCGGCTTCCGGCTGCACTACCCGCTGAACCGTGGCGACTACAAGGACGAGGTCATCGTCTTTCTTGGCGGCACCTATTTCCGCGCGCTGGGCGCGGGCCAGCGCTACGGGCTGTCCGCCCGGGGCCTTGCGATCGACACCGCCGGCGGCGTGCGCGAGGAGTTCCCGCGCTTTCGCGAGTTCTGGATCGAGCGTCCCGCAGCCGGCGCGGACTCAATCACCGTCTACGCGCTGGCCGACTCGCCGCGCTCGAGCAGCGCCTTTCGCTTCGTCGTGCGCCCGGGCGCCGACACGGTGGTGCAGGTGCGTGCGCGCATCTACCTGCGCGAACCGGTCGCGACCTTCGGCGTGGCGGCGCTCACCAGCATGTTCCTCTCGGGCGAGAACCAGCCGCGTCGCGGCGACTTCCGCCCCGAGGTGCACGACTCCGACGGCCTGATGGTCCAGACGGGTGAAGGCGAATGGATCTGGCGTCCGCTGACCAACCCCGGCGCGCCGCTGCCCACCTCGTTCTCGACCGGCTCGCCGCGCGGCTTCGGCCTGATGCAGCGCGACCGGGCCTTCGCCAGCTACGAGGACACCGAGGCGCGCTACGAGCTGCGCCCGAGCGCCTGGGTCGTGCCGCGCGGCGACTGGGGGCCGGGGCGCGTCGAGCTGGTGCAGCTGCCCACGCCGGACGAGGCAAACGACAACGTCGTCGCCTACTGGGTGCCGCAGCGCCAGCCCACGCTCAGCGAGCCGCTGGACATCGCCTACGACATCCACTGGCAGGGCGCGCTGCAGCAGCGGCCGCCCAATGCCTGGGTCGTGCAGACGCGCGTGGGCCGCGGCTTCGACGAGATCGGCGAGGACGAGCGGCAATACGTCGTCGACTTCGAGGGCCCCGCGCTCGCGGGCCTGGCGGGCGACGCATCGATCAAGGCAGTGGTGAGCGCGGGCGCGAACGGCCGGCTCATCGCCACCAACGCATACCCCAACGAAGCCACCGGCGGTTGGCGCATGACCCTGCGAGTGCAGCAGGTCGACGCCCGCCAGCCAGTAGAGCTTCGCGGGTTTCTCCAACACGGCAACGACATCCTGAGCGAAACATGGAGCAGCATCATTCCTCCCCGCTGAGCGGGCTCCGCCCGGCAGCCACCCGCGCGGCGGCTGCGCGCCCAGGCGCCAGTGCGCCGCCTTTGGCGCGCGGCTCCATGGTCGCGCGGCCCTGGCGCGGACTGCTTCGCGCATTGACGCTCACGCTCGGCCTGCGTCGGCGCGAGCCGGACGACGACTACACGGTGGCGCGCAGCGTCGAGCCCGCCCCCTGGGAGCGCGCCGCCAGATTCCGCCGCCGCATGCTGATGCTGGCGATCGCGATCTCCACCTGCGCGGCCACCGCGGTGCTGTGGCAGTCGCAGCCGCAAGGCAGCGAAGGCCAGTTCCTGTGGCTGCAGATGGGACTCTTCGCGCTGCTGTTCGCGTGGGTGAGCGCGGGCTGCGTGACGGCGGTGATGGGCTTTCTCGTGCTGCTGCGCGGCGACCCGCATGCGCTGTCGCGCCATGACGTGGGGTCGCAGTCGCTGTCCAGCGAGGCCCGCACCGCCTTGATCATGCCGATCTGCAACGAGGACGTGAGCACGGTGTTCGCGGGCCTTCGCGCGACCTGCGAATCGCTGGCCGCCTCGGGCGGGATGCGCCTGTTCGACGTCTTCATCCTCTCCGACAGCTCCGACCCCGCTGCCCGCACCGCCGAGCTGGCCGCATGGGCCGAGCTGCGCGCGGCCGTGGGCGACGCCGGGCGCATCCACTATCGCTGGCGCCAGCGCCGCACGCGCCGCAAGGCCGGCAACGTGGCCGACTTCTGCCGCCGCTGGGGCCGCGGCTATCGCTACATGGTGGTGATGGATGCCGACAGCGTGATGAGCGGCGAGTGCCTGCTCACGCTGGTGCGCCTGATGGAGTCGCACCCGAGCGCGGGAATCCTCCAGACCGCACCTCAGGCCTGCGGCCACGCCACGCTGCATGCGCGCGCCCAGCAGTTCGCCAGCCGCGTGGGCGGGCGCCTGTTCACCGCCGGCATGCAGTACTGGCAGCTCGGCGAGGCCCACTACTGGGGCCACAACGCGATCATCCGCGTCGAGCCCTTCATGAAGCATTGCGCGCTCGCGCCGCTGCCGGGCAAGGGCTCGCTCAGCGGCGACATCCTGTCGCACGACTTCGTCGAGGCCGCGCTCATGCGCCGCGCCGGCTACCACGTGTGGCTGGTGCACGACCTGCCGGGCAGCTACGAGCAGCAGCCCCCGCATCTGCTGTCGGAGCTGCAGCGCGATCGCCGCTGGTGCCAGGGCAACCTGCAGAACGCGCGGCTCATTGCCGAGCCGGGCCTGCACGCCGTGCACCGCGCGATGCTCGTCACCGGCGCGATGGCCTATCTCTCGGCGCCGCTGTGGCTGCTCTACATCGTGCTGGGCGCGGTGGCCTGGCTGGCAGGAGGCGCGGAGCAGGGTGCGCCGAGCCACGTGGCGCCGACGATCGGAATGATCTGCCTGTGGACCGGCACGCTCACGATGCTGGCGCTGCCGCGCATCCTGGGCGTGGCCGCGGTCGTGGTGCGCGGCGAGCAGCGCTTTTACGGCGGCACCCTGCAGCTCGTGAAGAGCTCGATGCTGGAATGCGCCCTGTCGATGCTGCAGGCGCCGGTGCGCATGGCCGCGCACAGCGTCTTCGTGGTGGGCGCGCTCACCGGCTGGAAGCTGGAATGGAAGTCGCCTCCGCGCGAAGCCAGCGACGTCAGCTGGCGCGAGGCCACGCGCCGCTTCGCGCCGCTGGGCATCCTCGCGCTCGGCGTGGCGGCGACGGTGCTGACGCTGCATGCCTCCGACCTCGTCTGGATGGCGCCCGTGGGCCTGCCGCTGCTGCTGGCGATCCCTCTGACGGTGCTCACGAGCCGGGTGGCGCTGGGCGAAAAGCTGCGCGGCAACGGCTGGCTGCTCATCCCTGAGGAGTCCTGGGCGCCGTCGGTGCTGCGCCATGCCTGGGCCTATGCGCGGCGCGACACGGTGCTGCCGGGCTGGGCGGAACTGCTCAACGGCGACCTTCGACTCTTCGATGTGGTTCGTGCCGCGATGGGCCCGCGCGACACCGCACGCGGTCTGCGCGGGCATCGCCGACTGCAGCAGGTGCGCCAGGTCTCGCGCCGCGGCACGGCCGACACCTTGACCGCGTCGGAGCGCATGCGATATCTGAGCGAGCCGTCGAGCCTGCAGTGGCTGCGCCGGGCGACGAGCGGGACGCGGATGCAGCAGCAGCACGGGGCGCGCTTACCGCACTGAGCGCTGAGGGCTCGCGCTCAAAAGGAAAACGCGGTCCTCGGACCGCGTTCTTCATGGCGTGAAGTGATCGGGAACGCGAGGGTCAGACGGCGTTCACGACGCCCGCTTCATGCGCCTGCTGATCGGCGTGGTAGCTGGAGCGCACGAGCGCGCCGACGGCCGCGTGCGTGAAGCCCATCTTGTAGGCCTCGTTCTCGAACATCTTGAAAGTGTCCGGATGCACGTAGCGGCGCACCGGCAGGTGGTGGCCGCTGGGCGCGAGGTACTGGCCGATGGTGAGCATGTCGATGCCGTGCTCGCGCATGTCGCGCATCACGGCGAGGATCTCTTCGTCGGTCTCGCCCAGGCCCACCATCAGGCCGCTCTTGGTGGGCACGCCCGGCGCGAATTCCTTGAAGCGCTTGAGCAGGCTGAGCGAGAACGCGTAGTCCGATCCCGGCCGC
>Ga0105248_10003777_pt1 | contig 16771 bp, 15 predicted proteins | sample KBSS34metaG_FD_81524 | JGI IMG/M metagenome (GOLD analysis project Ga0105248, IMG submission 81524) | Switchgrass rhizosphere microbial communities from Kellogg Biological Station, Michigan, USA - KBS S3-4 metaG | ecosystem: Host-associated > Plants > Roots > Rhizosphere > Soil | place... | reverse complement strand
TGGGTGGATTGACTCAGCTTAGTCCGCTCGATGTCCGCTGCTGGGCCGGTAGCTGACTTCTGCTTCCGAGCTGTCGTGAGTGTGAATCCCAAAGCGGGAGTCGAATCGACACTAACAATATCCGCAGTCCGGCTTCCGATTGCGTGTAGTTGCGCCGACTTGCGCGCTTGGGGTATCGCGTCCGGGGAATGGCGCCGTACGCCCAGATGTACCCCACGAACAGGTGGCTGCGGATCGATGTTGCCGGACGTCGATGGACGAGACAGGAGCTAATGAGTATGAGGTGTGAGCTAACGCGCTGGACGTTGGCGGACGTCTGCGAACGCTAGTGGATGGCTCCCCGGGCCGGATTCGAACCAGCGACCAATCGGTTAACAGCCGAACGCTCTACCACTGAGCTACCGGGGAACGGCAGGAAGATCGGAAGGCGCGCGATTTTGCGTAATCGGGCTCTGCGGTGTCAAGGAAATCGGGGGAAATCCGGCGCTTACCAGCGGCTGGCGTTGCGGCGGCTGACCCCGACGACGATGCGCTCGACGCGTCCGGTGCTCGTTTCCAGCTGGCGCGCGGCCTGGGCGGGCGTCATGCCGTGGCGCGCAACCATCGTCCAGACCTGCAGGGCGTATTCGGAGAACGGGCGGATCGGCCGGATCTGCCGCGTCGGCTGGCTGTGCATGGGGCCCTTCATCTTTCCGTAGTGGTTATCGAGCGGGCGACACCTTACGCCCAGGAGTGTACGGGGGCTGCCAGCGGGAGCCCGCAGAGGAGGGCAGACAGTCCCTTAAGAGATTGTCCGTCCGCTGCTCATAATGTTGAGCAGCGGTTAAATAGGAGTCGGGCTGAAGCCCGACCAACAGCGTGCTACTAGGCGGCTTGTGCGGCGCGCAGCGTCTTTTCCATTCGACGCAGTGCTTCCTCGAGCGTCTGCATGCTGCATGCGAATGACAGACGCATGTGTCCGGGTGCACCGAATCCGCTGCCGGGAACGACTGCGACGCCGCCGTGCGTCAGCAAGTGCTCGGCGAACGCGTTGTCATCCTTCACGCCGACGATGTTCATCGCCTTCTCGACGTTCGCGAACGCGTAGAACGTGCCGGCGCCTTTCAGGCACGACACGCCCGGGAGTTTGTTGAGACCCGCGACGATGAAGTCGTGACGCTGTTTGAAGTGCTTGTTCATCTCGCGCACGCACGACTGATCGGCGTTGAGCGCGGTGGCCGCTGCCTTCTGCGAAATCGATGACGGATTCGAGGTGCTCTGACCCTGGATCGTCGCCATCGCGGTCACGATTTCGACGGGCCCGCCGCAGTAGCCGAGACGCCAGCCAGTCATCGCGTATGACTTAGCCACGCCGTTCGTCGTCACGACGCGGTCGTACAGTTCCGGGCAGACGTTCGCGAAGCTGACGAACGGCTCATCGGCCCAGTAGATGTGCTCGTACATGTCGTCGGTGCAGATGACGATCTTCGGATGCTTCATCAGCACTTCGCCCAGCGCACGCAACTCGGCCCGCGTGTAGGCGGCGCCGGTCGGGTTGCTGGGACTATTTAATATGAATAGCCGCGTTTTCGGCGTGATGGCCGCTTCGAGCTGCGCCGGCGTGATCTTGTAACCCTGATCCGCACCCGCATATGGAGTAACCGGCACGCCGTCCGCTAGCAGCACCATGTCCGGATACGAGACCCAGTACGGCGCGGGGATCACCGCCTCGTCGCCCGGATCGATCACGGCCAGGATCAAATTGAAGATCGTCTGCTTCGCGCCGCTCGACGCGAGGATCTGCTTGCGCGCGTAGTCGAGGCCGTTCTCGCGTTTGAACTTCGCGATGATTGCGTCCTTGAGCTCGGCAGTGCCTTCGACCGGCGTGTAGCGCGTCTGGCCAGTGCGAATCGCATCGACGCCGGCGTCCGCGATGTGCGCAGGCGTGTCGAAATCCGGCTCGCCGGCGCCGAGGCCGATGATGTCTTTGCCTTCCGCTTTGAGCTGCGCGACGCGGCCGGTGAGCGCGACAGTGGGGGAGGGCTTGACGCGCTGGACGCGTTTTGAAACTGGTAGACTCACAGGACACCGCTTCCGAAGATTTTCGACGACGCGGGAATTGTTTCTCATGACCGATACCACCGCAACCGGATTCGCTCTGACCGGCGATTACAATCCGGCCGGCGATCAGCCGCAGGCGATCGCAGGCCTGGTGGATGGCCTGCGCTCGGGCCTCACGCACCAGACGCTGCTGGGCGTAACGGGATCCGGCAAAACCTTCAGCATCGCGAACGTAATCCAGGAAGTGCAGCGCCCCACGCTCGTGCTCGCACACAACAAGACGCTGGCGGCGCAGCTCTACGGCGAATTCAAGGAATTCTTCCCGCACAACGCGGTTGAGTACTTCGTCTCCTACTACGACTACTATCAGCCGGAAGCCTACGTTCCTTCCTCCGACACCTACATCGAGAAGGATTCCTCGATCAACGAGCACATCGAGCAGATGCGCTTGTCCGCGACCAAGGCGCTGCTCGAGCGGTCGGACGCGATCATCGTCGCGACGGTTTCGGCGATCTACGGCCTCGGCGATCCGGAAGCGTACTTGTCGATGGTGCTGCACCTGTCGCGCGGCGATCGGATGGATCAGCGCAAGATGCTGCGGCGTCTTGCGGACATGCAGTACAAGCGCAACGAACTCGATCTCACGCAAGGCACGTATCGGGTTCGCGGTGATGTGATCGACATCTTCCCCGCCGAGTCCGAGCGCGAAGCGCTGCGTGTCGAGCTGTTCGATGACGAAGTCGATTCGCTGCTGCTGTTCGATCCGCTCACGGGCGAGATCAAGCGCAAGGTGCCGCGGTTCACAGTGTTTCCTTCGACGCACTATGTGACGCCGCGCGAGCGACTGGTCACGGCTGTCGATCAGATTCGCGACGAGCTGCACGAGCGACTGAACGAGCTCAAGAACGGTGGCAAGTTGCTCGAAGCGCAGCGACTGGAGCAGCGCACGCGGTTCGATATCGAGATGATTCGCGAAGTCGGGTACTGCAACGGCATCGAGAATTACTCGCGGTATCTGTCGGGCCGCGCGTCTGGCGAGCCGCCGCCGTGCTTGTTCGACTACTTGCCGGACAACTCGCTGCTGGTCGTCGACGAGAGTCACCAGACGATCCCGCAGCTCGGTGCGATGTATCGCGGCGATCGCTCGCGCAAAGAGACGCTGGTCGAGTACGGGTTTCGGTTGCCGTCGGCGCTCGATAATCGGCCGCTGCGGTTCGACGAGTGGGAGAAGCTTGCGCCGCAGATCATCTTCGTCTCGGCGACGCCTGGACCCTACGAGCTGCAGCGATCCGGACAAGTGGTCGAGCAGCTCGTGCGACCGACCGGCCTGGTCGATCCGGAGGTCGAGTTGCGACCCGTGCGGACGCAGGTCGACGACGTGCTGTCCGAGATCAAGATCTGCGTGGAGCGCGGCGAGCGAGTGCTGATCACGACGCTCACCAAGCGCATGGCGGAAGATCTCACCGAATATCTCGACGAGCACGGCGTGAAGGTGCGCTACCTGCACTCCGACATCGACACCGTCGAGCGCATGGAGATCATTCGCGACTTGCGCCTGGGCAAGTTCGACGTGCTCGTCGGCATCAACCTGCTGCGCGAAGGTCTCGACATGCCCGAGGTGTCGCTGGTGGCAATTCTCGACGCGGACAAAGAAGGCTTCCTGCGCTCGGAGAATTCGCTGATTCAGACGATCGGTCGCGCGGCGCGTCACATCAACGGGCGGGCGATTCTGTACGCCGATCGCGAGACCGGCTCGATTCAGCGCGCGATCGAAGAGACCAACCGGCGTCGTCGCAAACAGCTGGAGTTCAACGAGCAGCACGGCATCACGCCGCGTGGCATCAAGAAAGGCGTCGCAGACATCCTCGAGGGGGCGTACTCGGACAGTCCGCGCGGTCCGCTGCGCAAGATCGCAGAGCCGGCCGAAGATTATTCGTCGCTGACGCCGGATCAGGTCATCCGACGCATCAAGAAGCTCGAACAGGAGATGTTCAAGCACGCGCGGAATCTGGAGTTCGAGCAAGCGGCGCGCTTACGCGACCAAGTGCACAAGCTGCGCAACGCGGCGTTCGGGTTGCCCGACGAAAAAGCAGGGTAGAGAGTGCGTATGAGAATAATTGCAGCGGTCGCGCTGGCCGCCCTGGTGCTGTTCGATCAGGCGCAGGCTGCAACGAGTGAGCAGCAGTTCATGGAGTTTCCGCTCGCGACGCAAACCGTCGCGGCGCAGAACGGTGCGGCCTTCGCGTGGCTGATTCGGCAAGGCGGTCGGACGCAACTTCGCTATGCCCAGGCGCCGAAGTTCGCGCCGCAGACGCTGCTTTCCGTCGAAGATGGCGACAGCCAGCCGCCGACAGATGTCGTGCTGTCGCCGGATGGGAAATTCGTCGCGTACACGACGGGCAACGCGTTCGGCGGTGAGCAGCCGTACAACCCGACGAATCTGCTTGCACCGGTTGGGCCGGCAGTGTGGGTGATATCGACTGCTGGCGGCGCTACTGCGCGTCGGCTCGGACCGGGCTTTAATCCAATCTTCTCGCCCGATGGCACGCGACTGCTGTATCGGCACGAGAAGGATCTATTCATCGCCAACACCGGCGAATCAGCCGCGCCAGCGAGCATTACAGGCGGCGCGAAGTTCGCTGACATCCAATGGTCGCCCGATAGCAGCGCCATCGCCTTCGTGCAGGATCGTGGCGGTTATGCATTCGTCGGTCTCTATCGACCAGGCGACGATCGCGTCCAGTGGATCGTCACAGGTCCTGACCGAGCGGCATCGCCGATGTGGTCGCCCGATGGGAAGCAGCTTGCGTATCTCCAACTTCCGGGGCGTGAGCACACGCGCAAGTACAACAAGACGGCGAGCGAGCCGCTCGCGGTCAAAGTCGTCGATGCACACAGCGGCGTGTCCAAGATGCTGTGGCAGACGTCGAGCCCCGCTTCGGGAAGCCTGGAAGATCCAGACTCGGCGTTGCGTTGGGTTGGAAACGATCGCGTCGTTTTCTATTCCGAGCACGATGGATGGGGCCGGCTGTATGCGGTCGCGACCGCGGGCGCAGAGGCGGTAGCGCTCACTCCTGCGAACTGCGAAGTCGCCGAAAGCGAGGCGGTTGGTGCGACAGAGCTGTTCGTCATCCACAACTGTTCCGACCTGCACACACGGCAAGCGTCGATCGTCGATGTCAAAACGCACGCGTCGCGGCCTATCGCGACGAAAGACGTCGTCATTGCGAATGCTGCCGCCGCGCAGGAGAAGCTCGTTCTATTCACGGGCGGCGATGCCGATGCAGCTCCATTGCCGCGTGTTCTGGATCTGAAAACCGGCAAGGTCTTGCTGCGTGAAGTGCCGTCGGCGTACGGGTACGCGGAGCCGTTTCAGGCGGCAGCTCCGCAGGTCGTGACGCTGCAAGCGGAGGACGGCATCTCGGTGCCCGCGCAGCTCTTTCTGCCTCGCCCCAAGGGCGCGAATGCGGCGCTGATTTTCGTGCACGGCGGGCCGCCGCGGCAGATGTTCCCGGCCTTCCACTTCTCGGAGTATTACGCGCGCACCTACGCGATGAACCGTCGCTTGGCGGATCTCGGCTACGTCGTGCTGAGCATCAACTATCGATCCGGCGTCGGCTATGGCCGCAGCTTCCGCGAAGCTGAAAACAGAGGCTGGGACGGCGCGTCCGAGTACCGCGATGTAGTCGCGGCAGGGCGCTGGCTCGCGAAGCGACCCGACGTCGACCCAGGCCGAATCGGCATCTGGGGCGGATCCTATGGCGGACTGCTCACGGCGCAGGCCTTGGCCCGCAACTCGGACCTGTTCGCCGCTGGCGTCGCCGTCCACGGCGTTTTTGACTGGAGCTGGCCCTCGCCGCGGGCGTACCACCTGAACCCCTCCGATTTTTTCGGCGTTTCCGAGCAGACGCGTGCGCGGGCGTTTGCCTCGTCGCCGCTCGCGGCCGTCGATCAGTGGCGCTCGCCCGTGCTGCTGTTCAGCGGCGACATGGACGCGAACGTGGACGTGGCAGAAACCGTGGATCTGACGCAGAAGCTGCGGGCGCGGTCCGTCGACGTGCGGACGATCCTCGTGCCGGGAGAGGCACATGGCTTCGTCCTGCACAGCACGTGGCTGAAGCTTTGGCAGGAAATGACCGGTTTCTTCGGCGAGACACTCGGGGAACGGAAGAAGATTCCGCAGCAGCCGAGCAGTGCAGCCAGCCGTCGCTAACCCAAAGTGAAACTCGGCCTCACAGGTTGACAGCAATGCGTCATGCAGCGATCGGTCTCGCGTGCGTTCTCCTTCACTTGAGTTTCGTCGCTGCGGCAGCTGAGCCTCAGGCCAAGCACGCGTATCGCTACTACCTCACGGGTAACGCGGCGGATGTGCAGCGGCCCTCCAAAGGTCTGCTGGTCCTGCAAGGCGGCGGCGACGACGAGTACAACGAATACATTTACAAGCTGTGTCACTGCGATTCGGTGGAAACGCTGGTCGTCGCCTCGCGTGCACAGCTGGCAGCAAGGATGAGCAATGCGGACGCAGCGACGTAGCCCAGGCTTCGATGGAAGAGGATCATAGCGGCGCAGGCATAACAAACATCGAACGAACTGTCGAGGACGCCTCATGATCAGATCCTTGCTGAGCGGCGCCTGTGTGCTGCTGGCGTTGCTGTCCGGATGCAGCAGACAGCCGGCGCAAGACGCGGCTGATCTCGTCATCCTGGAAGGGGATATTCAGACCATGGATGCCGCTGCCGCGCACGCGACTGCGCTGGCGGTGCGGGACGGCAAGATCGTCTACGTCGGCGATGATGCCGGTGCCAAGCCGCGCATCGGCCCGAAGACCCAGGTCGTCCATGCCGAGGGGATGACGGTGCTGCCGGGGCTGATCGACAGCCACATTCATGCGGCAGAGGGCGCATTGGGCCTCGGCGGTTGCAGCCTCGAGGACAAGCAGCTCACGGTTGAAGTCGCAGGCAAGGTGATCCGCGAGTGCGTAGCGAAGGAGCCGGGTACGGGCTGGCTCGTCGTCAGCGAAGTAAACAGCGCGGGATTCAGCGCGGACCGCAAAGGGCTGGACGCGATCGTGTCGGACCGGCCGCTGTTTCTATACGGTGCAGACGGGCACACGGGCTGGGTGAACAGCAAGGGGCTGGCGATCGCCGGCATCACGCGCGACACGATGGATCCGCCGGACGGCCGCATCGAGCGTGACAAGTCGGGCGAGCCGACGGGCTTTCTGGTCGACGGGGCGCTTGGCCCGGTAACGTCGTCGCTGGACAAGCCGACACCCGAGAAACGATTGCAGGCTTTGCGCGAAGTCCTGCCGCTGCTGCACGCCGCGGGCATCACGAGTTATCTGGAAGCGAATACCAGCGCGGAGACCGTGGCCACATACCTTGAGTTGGCACATCAGCAAGCGCTGACCGCGCGTGTCTCCATCGCGCTTGGCAGCGACGGCGATGCGACCGACGCGGAGTTCGCGCGACTCGATGGACTGCGACGCAGTGTCGCTGGCGAACAGCTGTTGCGCGCCGACTTCATCAAGTTGTTCGCGGACGGAGTGATGGAGTATCCGACGCAGACCGCCGCAATGCTCGAGCCCTACAACAAGGCCGATGGCAAGCCCGGCACGTCGCACGGCCGGCTGTACATCGAAGATCGCGCGATGAAACAGTTCTTCCAGCGTGCTGCGACGGCAGGTTTCAACGTTCACGTGCACGCGATCGGAGATGCGGCCGTGCGCGAGACGCTCGATGCAGTCGAAGCTGCGCGTGCCGCCGGCAGCAAGCAGCTCTACAGCATTGCTCACTTGCAGTCGATCGATCCCGCGGACTTGCCGCGCTTCGCGCAACTCGGCGTGATCGCATCGTTCCAATTGTTCTGGGCGCTGCCCGACAACTACAGCGTCGACGCATTGCTGCCGTATATAGGTGCGGATCGTCAACAACGCATCTATCCGGCGCGCTCCGTGCTGGCGGCAGGCGGGACCGTCGCCGGTGGCAGCGACTGGGACGTGACCAGCTTCAATCCGTTTGAGGCGATGGCGACCGGAATGTCGCGCACCAATCCCGAGGAGCCGGTGCGCGGAGTTCTGAATGAGAAGGAGAGACTGACGCTGGACGAGCTGTTGCACGCCTACACCATCAACGCCGCGCGCCTGCTCGGACGGGAGGCCGAGATCGGCTCGCTCGCGCCGGGCAAGGCCGCGGACCTGATCGTGCTGGACCGTCGGCTGACACCAGAGTCGACGTCCGAGGCCGTTCGGGGCACGAAAGTGACGCAGGCATTCTTCGCTGGACGCCGCGTAACCCCCTGACTTGCCGGGTTTCCCTTGCCTCTCCGAGAGCCCACCGCTATCCTTCCCCGCCTTTTCGGGGCGCTTAGCTCAGCGGTAGAGCACTTGCTCGACAAGCAAGGGGTCACAGGTTCAATCCCTGTAGCGCCCACCACTTCGTATCCCTATGCCAGTCATCACCCTGCCTGATGGTAGTCAACGCACGTATTCCGAACCCGTCTCGATCGAGAAGGTAGCGGCCGATATCGGCCCGGGTTTGGCCAAAGCGGCGCTGGCGGGGAAGGTCGACGGCAAGCTGGTCGATACCTCGTACCTAATCGATCGCGACGCGCGGCTGGCCATCGTCACGGACCGGGACCCCGAAGGCCTCGAAGTCATCCGGCATTCCACCGCGCACCTGCTGGCGCAGGCCGTGAAGCAGCTGTATCCGGACGCGCAGGTGACGATCGGCCCGGTGATCGAAGACGGCTTCTACTACGATTTCGCCTACAAGCGCCCGTTCACGCCGGACGATCTGGTCGCGATCGAAGAGCGGATGCGCGAGCTGTCGAAGGCCGACCACAAGGTCGCGCGGCGGGTCATGCCCCGCGACGAGGCCGTGAAGTTCTTCCGCGACCAGGGCGAGATCTACAAGGCCGAGATCATCGCCAGCATTCCCGCCAACGAGCAGATCAGCCTTTACGGCCAGTCCGATTGGGTCGACCTGTGCCGCGGCCCGCACGTGCCGAGCACCGGCAAGCTGCGCGCCTTCAAGTTGATGAAGATCGCGGGCGCGTATTGGCGCGGCGACTCTCGCAACGAGATGCTCCAGCGCATCTACGGCACCGCCTGGCCGGACGACAAGCAGCTCAAGGCCTACCTGACGCGTCTGGAAGAGGCCGAGAAGCGGGATCACCGCAAGCTCGGCAAGGAACAGGACCTGTTCCACTTCCAGGAAGAGGCGCCGGGTGCCGTTTTCTGGCATCCGAAGGGCTGGACGATGTTCCAGGCGCTGATCGCATACATGCGCGACAAGCAGCGCGACGCCGGCTACCAGGAAGTGAATGCGCCGGAAATCATGGACGCCGAGTTGTGGCGCCGCTCCGGTCACCTCGAGAAGTTCGGCGAGAACATGTTCCTGACGAAGACGCCGGACGAGCGCGTCTACGCGATCAAGCCGATGAACTGCCCGGGGCACGTGCAGATCTTCAATCAGGGTCTGCGCAGTTATCGGGACTTGCCGCTGCGGTTCGCGGAGTTCGGCAAGGTCCACCGCTATGAGCCGTCGGGTGCGCTGCACGGACTGATGCGGGTGCGGGCTTTCACGCAGGACGACGCCCACGTATTCGTCACCGAAGACCAGCTGGTCGAGGAGAGCGTGCGCGGCATCCACCTGCTGCTCTCGATCTATCGCGATTTCGGCTTCGACGACGTGCGGGTGAAGTTCTCGGATCGCCCGGAAAAGCGCGTCGGCAGCGATGACGTGTGGGATCGCGCCGAGCAGGCGCTGCAGGACGCGACCCGTGCCGCCGGTGTCGAATTCACGCTGAACAAGGGCGAGGGCGCCTTCTACGGGCCGAAGCTGGAGTTCGTACTGAAGGACGCGATCGGCCGCGACTGGCAGTGCGGCACCTGGCAGGTCGACCTGAACATGCCCGGGCGGCTCGGCGCCCACTACATCGACGACCACAGCGACAAGCGCACGCCGATCATGCTTCACCGGGCCATCTTCGGTTCGCTGGAGCGTTTCATCGGCATCCTGATCGAGCACCACGCCGGCAAGCTCCCGGCCTGGCTCGCGCCGGTGCAGGCTGTGGTCCTCAACATCACGGACAATCAAGCCGAATACGCACTAAAAGTGACCGAAAGCCTGAAAAATCAGGGGCTTCGAGTCGCCGCCGACTTGCGCAATGAGAAGGTGGGCTTTAAGATCCGCGAGCACACACTGCAGCGCGTCCCGTACCTTCTGGTCGCTGGCGATCGCGAAGCAGGTTCAAATTCCCTGGCCGTGCGCACGCGCAGTGGCAAAGACCTTGGAGCGATGTCGGTGGACACCATCGCTCAGAGGCTTGCCCAGGAAGTCGCGAGCCGCGGCCGGATTGTTTTGGAGGTATGACGTATCGCTGCTCCTATTGCTAAGCGCGTTCGGCGTAACGAAGAGATCAGTTCGCCGAAGTTGCGTGTGATCGATGCCCAGGGCCATCAGGTCGGCGTGATCACTCGTTTCGAAGCACTGCAGATGGCACAGACTGCCGAACTGGATCTGGTCGAGGTGTCGCCCACCGCCGATCCGCCGGTCTGTCGCATCATGGACTTCGGCAAATTCCTGTTCGAGCAGAACAAGAAGGCGCACGCAGCGAAGCGCAAGCAGAAGCAGATTCAGATCAAGGAAGTGAAGTTTCGCCCGGGTACGGAAGAGGGCGACTATCAGGTGAAGTTGCGTAACCTGATCCGCTTCCTGCAGGAAGGCGACAAGGCCAAGGTAACCATGCGGTTCCGCGGCCGTGAAATGGCACATCAGGAAGTCGGCCGCGAGCTCCTGCAGCGGGTCTCGGCAGATCTGGCGCCGTATGCGCAGATCGAGCAGAACCCGCTGATGGAAGGGCGGCAGATGGTGATGATGTTCGGGCCGAAGAAGAAGTAGGCCCGAGCAGTCGGGCTTCGGCCCGACACAAAAAGTGAGCAGCGCTCGCAAGAGCGTTGTCCCGCCCCAAGGTGCTTGCACCCCACGGGCTAAATCAAGAGAGAGCCCTAATCCGGCTCGGAGTTGTTATGCCCAAGTTGAAGACCAACAGGGCAGCGGCGAAGCGTTTTCGCAAGACTGCCAAAGGGTTCAAACGAGCCCAATCCCATCGTCGTCACATCCTCACCAAGAAGCCGAGCAAGCGTAAGCGTCAGCTGCGCGCGCCGAGCATGGTGGCGAAACAGGATCTGGTGCGGCTCGATCAGCTGCTTCCGAATCATTGAGGAGATGACAGATGGCACGCGTTAAGAGAGGCGTCATTGCTGGCGCCCGTCACAAGAAGATCCTCAAGAAAGCGAAGGGCTACTACAACGCCCGTCGCAAGGTTTTCCGCGCGGCGAAGCAGGCGGTCATCAAGGCCGGCCAGTACGCTTACCGCGATCGCAAGACCAACAAGCGCACGATGCGCTCGCTGTGGATCACGCGCATCAACGCTGAAGCGCGCGTTCACGGCTTGTCGTACAGCAAGCTGATCGCCGGGCTCAACCTGGCGGGACTCGAGATCGACCGCAAGGTGCTGGCCGACATCGCGATGAACGATCCGGCGGCATTCGGCGTGATCGCGCAGAAGGCAAAAGACAGCCTGTTGAAGCAGGCTGCCTAAATGCAATCGCTCGTTGAGGCCGCGCGCGCGGAGATCGCGCGCGCGGCCAGCATCGAGGAATTGGAGCAGATTCGCGTTCGCCTTCTGGGCAAGAAGGGCGAGATCACCGCGCAGCTCAAGTCGCTCGGGTCGATGGACCACGAGGCACGCAAGGCTGCGGGCGCGAAGATCAACGAAGCCAAGGAAGCGCTGACCACGGCGCTGGACGCGCGTCGCGCTGAGCTCGAAAACGAGCAGCTCGCGGCGCAGCTCGCCAGCGACACCGTGGATGTCACGTTGCCAGGTCGCGGCCAGACCGTCGGCGGATTGCATCCCGTCACGCGTTCGCGCCGCCGCATCGAACAAATCTTTCGCGGTGGCGGCTTCACGGTCGCCGACGGTCCGGAGATCGAAGACGACTGGCACAACTTCGAAGCGCTGAACATTCCCGCGGATCATCCGGCGCGGGCGATGCATGACACGTTTTATTTCGGCGACGGACGTCTGCTGCGGACGCATACGTCGCCGGTGCAGGTGCGCTATCTGCAGGCGCACAAGCCGCCAGTGCGCATCATCGCGCCCGGCCGCGTCTATCGCTGCGATTCCGATATGACGCACACGCCGATGTTTCATCAGCTCGAAGGGCTGGTGGTCGACGAGGGCATCAGCTTCGCGAACCTGAAGGCCGTGCTGCACGGCTTCATGCAAGAGTTTTTCGAGAAGGACGTCGGCATGCGGCTGCGTCCGTCCTATTTTCCGTTCACCGAGCCGTCTGCCGAGGTTGATATTTCGTGCGTCGCGTGCGGCGGCACTGGCTGTCGTGTGTGCAAGCAGACTGGCTGGCTCGAAGTTGCGGGCTGCGGCGTCGTGCATCCCAACGTGCTGCGAGCAGTGGGCGTCGATTCCGAACGCTACACCGGCTACGCATTCGGCTTCGGCATCGACCGACTCACGATGCTGCGCTATGACGTCAACGATCTGCGCTTGTTCTTCGAGAACGATTTGCGCTTTCTCAGGCAGTTCTCCTGATGAAGATCAGCCTGCAATGGTTGGCCGAGTGGGCGGACACGGGCAGCGATGTGCGCGGGCTGGCGCACGCGCTCACGATGGTCGGACTCGAAATCGAAGCGATACAGCCGGCGGCGCCGCCGCTCGCGAATGTCGTAGTCGGCGAAGTGAAGTCGGTGACGCGTCATCCCGATGCTGAAAAGCTCAACGTCTGCAGCGTGTGGAATGGCCGCGAAGAGTTGCAGATCGTCTGCGGCGCGCCGAACGTTCGCGTCGGCATGAAGGCGCCGCTCGCGCTCATTGGCGCGAAGTTGCCGAACGGGATGGAGATCAAGCAGGCGAAGCTGCGCGGCGTCGAGTCTTCCGGAATGCTGTGCTCGGCGCGTGAGCTGGGCTTGAGCGAGGACGCGTCCGGATTGTTCGATCTGCCGAGCGTGCTGCAACCGGGCCAGGATCTGATCGCGGCACTGGGCCTGAACGATACGATTTTCGAAGTGAATCTCACACCCAATCGCGGCGACTGCATGAGCGTCGCCGGCGTTGCGCGCGAAGTCGCCGCGTTGCGTAAGCGGGCGCTGCATCCGCTTGCGATGAAGCCTGTCGACGCGCAATCGAACGAACGCTTCCCGGTGCGGCTCGAAGGCGGCGCCGCGTGCCCGAAGTTTGGCAGCCGCGTCGTCCGTGGCATTCGTGCGGGCGCGAAATCGCCGTTCTGGATGCAGGAGCGACTGCGTCGTGCCGGACTCCGTCCGATCAGCGCCGTCGTCGACATCACCAACTACGTGATGCTCGAGCTCGGTCAGCCGCTACACGCATACGACCTCAACAAGTTGAACGGGTCGATCATCGTGCGCTACGCGCGCGCGGGCGAGACGCTGAAGATGCTCGATGGCCGCGTCGTCGAACTGACACCGGACACACTGATGATTGCCGACGAGCGCACGCTGCTGGGCATGGGCGGAGTAATGGGCGGTGAGGATTCCGGTATCGGCGACGAGACGAAGGACGTGTTGCTGGAAGGTGCGTTCTTCCATCCTTCTGTGGTCGCGCGCGGTCGTCGTTACGGCTTGATTACGGATGCCTCGCAGCGATTCGAGCGCGGCGTGGATCCTGAATTGCAGGAGCGCGCGATCGAGCGCGCTACGCAGCTGCTATTGGAATGTGCCGGCGGCACGCCTGGTCCGCTCGAGATCACGCGCACGCCTGAGCAATACCCGGCGCGCGGTGCAATTCGCGTTCGCCATCAGCGCGTGCAGCACGTGCTTGGCGCACCGCTGGCTGCTGACATCGTTGCGGATTGCTTGACCCGGCTTGGCATGAAGGTCGAAGGCGCCGCACCGGCCTGGTCCGTGACTCCGCCGAGCTGGCGCTTCGACATCAGCATCGAAGAAGACCTGATCGAGGAAGTCGCACGGCTCTACGGCTTCGACAACATTCCCGAGCAGAATGAAATCGCCGCGCAGCGCATGCAGCCGTGGACCGAAACTCGCGTCCGCAACGAGCGCGCAGGCGATCTGCTGGTCGACCGCGGCTACCAGGAAGCAATTACGTATTCGTTCACCGAGCCGGCGGCGCAGGCGCAACTGCTGCCCGGCGCGGCATTCGCGCTGGCGAATCCGATCTCGGCCGAGTTGGCGGTGATGCGCACGTCGCTCTGGCCTGGCTTGCTGCAAGCGCTCGGTAGCAATCAGCGTCGACAACAGACGCGCGTGCGTCTGTTCGAAATCGGTCGCCGCTATGCCGGCACCGATGGCGCCGAAACCGAAGTGATCGCGGCCGTTGTCGCGGGCTCGGCACTGCCGGAGCAGTGGGGCGCCGAGGCGACGAAGATCGACTTCTTCGACGTGAAGGCAGACGTCGCAGCATTGCTCGATCTCACTGGCGCGCCCGCGCAATTCCGCTTCGTGCCCGAGCGACATCCAGCTTTGCATCCGGGACAGTCGGCGCGCATCTGGCGCGGTGAGCGTTCCGTAGGGTGGCTGGGCGCGCTGCATCCAGAGCACTCACGCCGTCTGGATTTGACATATCCGGTGTTCGTCTTCGAGATCGAAACCGCGGCGGGCCTGAGTCGTGATATCCCTGTCTTCGCCGAGATCTCCAAATACCCGGCCATCCGCCGCGATATTGCGGTGATCGTCGACGAAGCCTTGGCGGTGCAGGCGCTGCTGGACCGCGTCCGCGAAGCCGCTGGCGCCCTTCTGCAAGACCTGACGGTGCTCTCTGTCTATCGCGGGCGACAGTTCGAGAAAGGCAAGAAAAGCATAGCCTTAGGTCTGCAATTGCAGGATACTTCCCGCACCCTGACCGATAGCGAAGCCGACGCCCTCGTGGCGCGGGTCATCGAACAACTGACGCTCAAGCTGAACGCCACGATCCGGGACAAATAAACATATGGCACTGACGAAAGCGGAGATCGCCGAGGCATTGTTCGACCAACTCGGTTTGAACAAGCGCGAAGCCCGGGAGCTCGTCGATCTGTTCTTCGAAGAGCTGCGTGCCTCGCTCTCTACCGGCGAGCAGGTGAAGCTATCCGGATTCGGCAACTTCGATTTGCGTGATAAAAACCAGCGACCGGGTCGTAATCCGAAGACGGGCGAGGAGATTCCCATCAGCGCTCGCCGCGTTGTGACGTTTCGACCGGGACAAAAACTGAAAGCACGAGTCGAGGCGTATGCTGGAAGCAGGCAATAACAGCGAGCTGCCCCCGATCCCTGGCAAGCGCTACTTCACCATCGGTGAAGTGAGCGATCTTTGCGGGGTCAAGCCGCACGTGCTGCGCTACTGGGAGCAGGAGTTCCCGCAGCTGAAGCCCGTGAAGCGCCGCGGCAATCGTCGTTACTACCAGCGCCAGGATGTGCTGGTGATCCGTCAGATCAGGAGCCTGCTGTACGAACAGGGTTTCACGATCGGCGGCGCCCGCAATCGCCTGCAAGGCGACGAAGCGCGCGACGATCTCACGCAAGCGCAACAGATCGTGCGCCAGATCCGCACCGAGCTCGAAGAAGTCCTGCGCATCCTGCGCAGATAAAGCATCAGATCGCTGTTATGGCGCTGTAGGTCGGGCTTCAGCCCGACTCCCCATACATTTTCAAAAACGCATCCACCGCCTCATTCACATGCGCGCTCCGCGTGCGCGCACTCATCACCCCACCGCACGCGGCGCTGAACACAATCTGTCCCTGCACTAACGCGATGAACCTGCTCGCAGCGAGCTGCATTGCCTCCGTCGATCTCTCGATCTTCAACGCGCCGCGATCCGCCACCGTTTGCAGATAACTCGCAGTCCGATCGAGCAACCCCGGCATTCCGACTTCGAGCAACGCCTTGCGCAACGCCGGGAAGCGCGGCGCTTCGTGCACAGCGAGGCGATACACAGCGAGGCCGTCGTCGGACAACATCCGCTTCAGCATCTGCGTCGCGAGCGCGCGCAGTTCTGTTTGCGCGTCGAGCGATTGCTTCGGCACTGAGCTTTCCTCTGGAAAGAATCGCGCGGCGCGTTCGCTGAGCACCGACTCGAACAGTGATTCCTTGCTGCCGAACTCAGCGTAGAGCGTCGCTAGCGATCCGCCAGCTTCTCGCACGATCGCGTTGACGCTCGTGTTCGCGAAGCCGTTCTGCAGGAACAACTGCTCTGCGACGGCGATCAATTGCTCGCGGCGAGCGGCGAGCTGGCGTGCGCGCGTGTTGCCGTTCGCGCCATCGTGGCGGAGCGCCTGTTTCATGGCCGCTCCGGCGCCGGCACGCTCGATTGCGAGGCGCGTTCCTTCTTACGACGTTCGACGAACACGAAGAAGAGCGGCACGAATACGGTTGCCACGAACGTCGCGATGATCATGCCGCCGAACACACCGGTGCCCATCGACTGCCGTGCAGCCGCGCCCGCGCCGGTTGCGACCACGAGCGGCACGACCCCCAGCACGAAAGCGAGCGAGGTCATGACGATCGGACGGAAGCGCAGACGCGCTGCCTCCTTGGCGGCTTCGATCGGCGATCGACCTTCCAGTACGCCACGATGCGCGAACTCGACGATCAGGATCGCGTTCTTCGCTGCGAGGCCGATCAGCACGATCAGGCCGATCTGGAAGTAGATGTCGTTCTCCATGCCGCGCAGCGCGACGAATGCGAGCGCGCCGAATAC
>Ga0105248_10003775_pt1 | contig 16776 bp, 11 predicted proteins | sample KBSS34metaG_FD_81524 | JGI IMG/M metagenome (GOLD analysis project Ga0105248, IMG submission 81524) | Switchgrass rhizosphere microbial communities from Kellogg Biological Station, Michigan, USA - KBS S3-4 metaG | ecosystem: Host-associated > Plants > Roots > Rhizosphere > Soil | place... | reverse complement strand
TCTACACCATCCACGATCTGGTTCCGCTGAAACTGCCCCACACCACGCTGGACAACAAGACCCATTACCGCCGGTTGATCGAACGGATCTTGCGTCAGGGCGACCATGTTCTCACCGTGTCTGAAGCCAGCCGCGGGGATATCCTGGCGATGTTCGATGCCGATCCCACGCGGGTGACGAACACCTATCAATCAAGTCCGGTGCCCGCCGCCATCGCCCGGTCCAGCGAGGCGGACGACCAAGCGTCGATAGAGGGCCTGTTCGGACTGCCGCCGCGCGGCTTCTACCTGCTATTCGGCGCCAGCGATCCCAAAAAGAATATCGGGCGAATGGTCGATGCATATTTGGCATCGCAAAGCCAACGCCCGCTCGTGGTTGTCTCCTCGCGCGACTGGGGCATGACCGAGGCGACCGGCGGGCTTGGCAAGGACGGCTCGATCTACGGCCGCAAGTCCGACCGATCGATTGTCCAACTGCAATATCTGCCGCGAGAGACACTGTTCCGTCTGATCCGTTCGGCCCGAGCGGTGCTGTTCGCCTCGCTATACGAGGGCTTTGGCCTGCCGGCACTGGAGGCGATCCAGCTGGGCACGCCTGTAATCAGTTCGACCACCAGTTCGCTGCCCGAAGTAGTCGGCGAAGGCGGGCTGCTGGTCGATCCCTATGACACCGCGGCCATCACGGATGCAATTCGCGCGATCGACGGTGACGACGCGCTGGTCGCGCGGCTTTCGGCGGCGGGAATGGCCCATTCGAACCTATTCACCAACGGCGCTTTCACGGAGCGATTGCATCGGGCCTATGCACGGGCGGGAATTATCGCCGGCGAACACCCGAGCATCGGAGTCTAGGCATTTACCGCAGTGCAGCAAAGAGCTAAGCCCAGTTCCACCATTTTATATCGGCAGCCACCCGTCGTCATCGACCAGGAATCGTCATCAATTTGACATTGTTGAATATGTCCGCCGATGAAAATTGTTGTCTGAATTTATAAACGAATATACTTGGGAAACACGATGTCGACGAAGATAATTGCGCATGACGAACCTTCCGTTAGTGTCGTTATCTCTACGCTGAATAGGGCCGACCTTCTCCGGAAATCTTTAAAATCCCTCGAGTACCAAAATTATCGGAATTTTGAAGTCGTTGTTGTGAACGGTCCGTCAAGGGATAGCACAGACCAGGTTTGCGAGAATTATTCTGGAAAGATTATATATGGCACGATAGATATCGCGAATCTGTCAAAATCACGAAATCGAGGGATTAATCTTTCTAGCGGCGAGCTTGTTTTATTTCTCGACGATGATGCCTTCGCTGAGCCGGATTGGATTTCTAATATTGTCGAAGCCTATCAACATCCGATGGTCGGCGGCGTCGGAACGCGAGTTTACGATCACACTGGCTTCAGGTGGCAACTCAACCCGTTCGTGATCAACAAATATTACGAACCGAATTTCGACTTCAAGCCTCCGCTCTGGGCCTTTGAAAGTCCGGATTCGAACACTATTCCGCACATATTGGGGGCGTCGAGCTCCTTTCGACGCGATCTACTCGAGAAGATCGGCGGCTTCGATGAAGAAATCGAATATTTTCTTGACGAGTCGGAGCTGTGCCGCCGGGTCGCGGAGCTGGGCTACAAGATTCGCTTCGTCAACGCTGGAGCCAGCGTGCATCATCAGTTCGCCTCGGGCGTCACGCGTGACGAGCGCAGATTGCTGACCCATCCATATCCGGTGGTGAAAAACAAATTCTATGTTTGCCTGTCCGACTGGAAGCGCAACGGGGGTCAGCTCAACGATTATCTCAGCGCCTGTGACAGCTGGCTGGCCAAACTAATTGGAGACGCCAAGTGGCAACTCGCGCATGGCGGGATCAGCCAGAAGGAATATGACTCCTTCGTGCAGGACGCCGAACGCGGCGCACGGGACGGGCGTAGTCGCGCTTCTTCTCAGGCCCGGAAGTCGATCACTATCGCGCCGGCGAACGCGGCACGGGCGGTACGTTTTCCGGTCCTCTCCCCCAAAGGCGGCCGCAGGACTATCTGCCTCATTTCGCGCGCGCTTCCCCGGCATTCTCCCGGTGGCGTGGCTCGCTACATATGGGATCTCGCAACCGGCTTTGCCCGGCGCGGCCATGAGACTCATCTAATCACGTTGACGGATGGCGCCTCTCAGGTCGAATTCAGCGATGGATTGTGGATACGCCACCTTTCGCGGGAAGATCTCGTCGCCTCCGTCACGGATGCGCGCGTGCCAGAAAGCTTGGCCACGATACGCACGCATGATGCGAAAGTGAATATCGGCTGGGCCAAGGCGGCTCATGCGGAAGTTCTTCGCCTAAGACAAGACCGCTATATTGACCTAGTGCTTGCTCCCGCCTGGGATCAGGAAGGACTTTACTGCGTTCTCGACAAGTCGCTCGATACAATCGTCTCCATGAACACAACCTTTCGGCGCTATAGTGATATCGAGAAACGCCGCGTGAATCCGGATGTTCTCGAAGAGCTTTCTGCACTTGAGGATCTATATATCAAGTCAGCCAGACTGTTTCACGCCAACTCAACCTCATCGGTCATGCATTTGCGCGATGATTTCCAAGTGGACGCCACCGCACGGATCGTCACCGTTCCGCATGGCGTCGTGGATGCCGCCCCCTCCAGCGTAAGGCGAAAGGATCCTGACCAGCTATTGCGTGTGCTGTATGTGAGCCGGCTGGAACAGCGGAAGGGCATAGACATTTTCCTGAAAGTTGCTTCCAGAGTATTGGAAGATCATCCAAGAATAATCTTCGAAGTTGTCGGGAAGGATTCCTATGAGGAAGACCCGGTAGAGAACATTAATTATGTCATTAAGAAGTCCTATCCTGAGCTTATGGGACGAATTAATATTCACGGCAAGGTATCTGACGCGGATTTAGTGAACTTCTTTCAGAGCGCCGACATATTTTTTGTGCCGTCCCGATATGAGTCGTTTGGTATCGTCTTCGTGGAAGCAATGGCGTTCGGCCTTCCGGTCGTTGCGTTGAATGTGGGGGGACTTACTGACATCGTTGAAAGCGGGGTGACCGGACTCTTGGGTAGTGCCGATGATCCAATCGGGCTCGCGGTCATGCTGAACGAACTGATTGCCGATCCAAAACGCAGGTTGGCCATGGGATTAGCGTCGCGCAACCGGTATGAGCGGCTGTTTGAAAATGAAACCGTGGTCGACGCCACACTCAACGCTTTCATCAATTTGCTGGACGCACCGCGTTGCTCGAAGCTAGATGCTTGAGGATATTCATGCTCGTAAATAACTACATCCCTCGCATTTCGATCGTAACGGGCATTGTGAATTCACGCGACGCCGTGAGTGAAACCGTGATCGCCGACATGGAGGCGCTGGATAAACTGAGTCGCCAGTCCCGCCGGAATGTGGATCTTCGGGTTTTTTGCATGGAATCCGATCACGCTGATGCGCGAATTAGAGTTCTTTCGAATTGGCGAGACGCACTGTCCGATGAGCACTTTACGACATCGGACATATATTATTTTCATTATGCGATTTACAATGACATTCATCACTTGATGTATCACTTGCGACGCGATGCAAAGTCAGTCGTGTTTTTTCACAATGTCACACCTCCGCAATTCTGCGCGCCCCAGGCCGAGGCGCTCATTCACGCCTCGTACCAACAGATCAGGAACTTTCGCACTGCGGACTTGATTCTCGCGCCATCCGATTATTCGGCGCGACAATTGGCGGAATACGGGTTGGCCAAGGATATCCGTGTCGTTCCGCTGTTTGGCCCAAATGGCCCCGAGCGGGTGGCGCCTTCACCCAGGTCGCCCCACGAAGGCCCCCTGCGCTTGCTCTATTGTGGGCGCTTCGTTCCAAGCAAGGGGGTGGAATCGCTGCTGGTAGCCCTCGACGCAATCTCCGCACGGCTCGCGCGACCAGTGGAGCTGACCTTGGCCGGCAACAGCCAGTTTTCCGACAAGCAATATCTATGCGAGCTGCGGGAGATGGGTGAACGAATCAGCGGGCAGGCGAGCGTCCGGTTCGCTTTCAATCTGGACGCCGATACGCTCAAGGCTCTTTTTGCCGAGGCGGACGCCTTCGTGCTGCCTTCCTTCCATGAGGGGTTCGGCATGCCTGTTGCGGAAGCGCTGATGACGGGTACGCCAGTGATCTGTTCGAATGCCGGAGCACTTCCCGAAGTTGGCGGCGGTAGCGCCTTAACCTTCCCCGCAGGCGATGCCGTTATCCTCGGCAAGGCTCTGCTGGAATTCACCAAGGCGTGGAGCGAAGGCAAGGTCTTATGCGATCATGGAGTCTTGCCCCACGCCGAGTGGGATAAGGAGCGCGTGGCGCACGCCGCAACCTTCCTTCGTGCCTCCTATATCGATCGGATCGGGGCTGAATTCAAATCATTGCTGCAGCCGACGGCAAGCTGGAGCGCCGATGCGCGTCAGGCCTTGACGGACGCCCAGCTTTTTACCTCCCACAACCATCCGCCGAACCCGCTCGATAGCGCGATAAAGGGCGATCTGCTCGCCCGACGCGTATTGCGCGCGATCGAAGACGGCCGCACCGCGATGCGGCGCCTCTTGTCTCTTCCCTTCAGCTGGCCGCAATCGGACGAGGATCTCACCTATTGGTTCGGCGTCGTAGCTGAACGTGGCGTCAGCGGCCTTGTCAAGCATCTGGTTAACAGCAACGAGCTTCGGCAGTCCCCCGAGCGCCTTCAAGCCAGCGTCTTTTTCCGCGCGCAGTTAGTCGCGGGCGATATCGACGGGATGCTTACGAAGAAGGCACGCAAGGAGAGGCTGGAGGCTAATGACTACGCCCGGGCCAAGCTCCGCCTGTTGGCCGGAAATAGGAAGCAGAGCGACAGCGAGTTCCTCCGCGAGGCGCTTTCCCTTCTCGGGCGCGACGACGCCGACAACGCCCGAATTGACGATCTTTCCGAAAAGCTGGCCAGCGGCGCGATTTCCCGTGCGGAAGCTGCCGAACTCCTGGGCAGTATGTCCTCATCCGATGACGCACGAGAGAAGGAAGCGCAGAGCGGTTACGCCATTCCCGCCAGTTGGCGTAGCCAAGCCTCGGTGCAGCATCCGGCCGATGTTGCCACCGATAATCGTTGGGAAGGTTCGTCCGCTCGCCGCGTTGGCGTGTCGCCTGAAATTGCCCAGTTGATGAGCGACCTGCGCTATGCCTCGCTTGAAGCCGAGGCGTTGAAGCGTCGACTAGCCTCTCGCCGTGCGAGCGAAATATTATTTTGGCGCCCGTTGCGCGGCGCGCGCCACTTCGCTTCTCTGGCAAGCGGCGTGATCGGCCCTGCCCGTAGGTTCATCGGCCAAGGCAACGAGGCGCGCGACCGGCGAGACTGGGAGGCGGCGGCCCGCAATTACGCTCTCGCCGTCCAAGTCTCCCCGCGTCTGGGTCACATCTGGATTCAGCTTGGCCATGCGCGCAAGGAAATGAAAATGCTGCTTGAGGCGAAGTCGGCCTATCAGCATGCCCTTGAGCTGATGCCGTTCGATTCGGACGCGCATTTGCAAATGGGTCACTTGCACAGCATCCTGGGCGACGAGGACGCGATGATCGATTGCTATTGGAAATCGCTATTCTACGATCCCGATAACGTCCACGCAATACAGGAGCTCCGCGGCCACGGCTTAGCAGACGACGTCGATAGGATCAGGAGTCGCATGAGGAGCGCACGCTGACTCGATTAGATATATTAAGAGAATGCTGCGAGTATCGATCAAAGACTGAAATATCGGACATTCTAAAAAAACCAATCGCCCACATCTTCGTGAATATAGCTGAATATTGTGCGCTATTGCAAGCAGCGGGCGCGATCGGGGTAATATATTTGAGATCTATTCTTGCAAAGCTGATTGCAATTGGATCTAAGTTCATCTCGTGCCCGTAAAAGTGGAAAGTGTGCCTCATGATACAGTTGCCCGCCCTTTCTATTCTCGGATTTAGGAATCTTTCTGAGAGAGACGAATCCTATCACCCTGTGTCTTTGAATGGAGCCTGGGAGGCGAGGTTTGAAACGCATGGTGCGATGTATAGTGCTTATAGCGCGACACCGGGAAGCACCATTTTACTTCGGGATATCGATGGCGGCGCAGCGCTTGAGCTAGTCTGCACCAGATGGTCAGGCATGTTGGAACTTTCCACCGACGACGAAACATCCGTAGTCGATGCCTTTGCGCCAGCCCATGAGGTGCGGGAATTCCCGCTGCCGGGTACCGGGAAGCGCGATGTCACCGTCCGCCTGCTGGAAACGAAGCATGACGACGCGCTGGATCGTCAAATCTGGTTGCATCGACTGTTGCTCGAAAACCGGCCGAACTGGATCGAGCGGCATACGCGCCTGACGCCGGCGATCACTTTCGTCGATGGCGACTACGGTCATTTCCTGGTGTTCGACAAGGATAAACCTGTATCGGACAGTATTAAGCGCCTGGGATGCTGGGGTGAGTTGCAGGTCGCGCAGTTCCGCCGCTTTGTGCGCGCGGGAACAACCGTTGTCGATATTGGCGCCAACATCGGACACCATACGGTCGTCCTGTCAAAACTTGTCGGACCCACCGGGCGCGTGCTGGCCTTTGAACCACAGCGGCGCGTTCACAGGACCATGGTGTCCAACCTTGTTCTGAATATGTGCGACAATGTTGAGGCGTTTGAATATGCGCTGGGCGCCGAAAATGGCGAAGCCCAGATGTTCCCGCAGGACTACGAGAAGGAGGAATGGAATGTCGGGGGGCTGTCGATCGCCTCGAAGGATGGCGAACTTCTATTTCGAGAAGGAGGTCTTCCCATCCATATTCGTCGTCTGGACGATGCGACCGCCGACATCGCGATTGATTTAATCAAATCCGACGCGCAGGGTTTTGACTTTGCAGCGATGCAAGGCGCCGCCGAAACGCTTAAGCGAAGCAAGCCCATCCTGGTATCCGAAATCGCTCCGGAAGCCATGCGGCACGCTGGATACGATTACCTGGACTATTATGATTTCCTGGGGGACCTCGGCTACCTGCTAACGGACCCAGACCAGCCCGATTTCAGCAAGCCAGCCCGGAAATGGAACGGTGACCCGCTTGAGGAATGGGATATCCTGGCGGTACACCGTGACAAGACCGAGCATCTCGCTCGGCTGGAGTAACCGACGATCGACGAGGCCGCATCCGATAGGCCCTGACGGCTTTGTCAGATCGCCCCGGAGCGTCATCGCTACTCGTCAGCAAAAAGCTCAAGTCATTTTGATGCCGCGCCTGGCACAGAAATGCCACAGGATGTGGCTGAGCTGAATATTGCTACGGACGATCGGATCCACTTCCCGTTCGGTCGGGCGCATACGGACGCTCGGCATGGTGGGAAACAAGCTCCAGCCCCCCTTTTGCGTACCCCTGAACAGGCGGACCCGGGCGGGCAACAACCGTACGCCCATCGCTTCGGTAGGATAGAGCGTTGGGAGAAGTCGTGTAAGTCGCCGATTGGCAGCAGCCGCCCCCGCAGTCTAGGCCGCAGTAGCTGCTCGACAGGGCGGAATCATAGATCGTCAACGCGCGGGGCGCGAAAAGGATTCTCGGGTCCGTGGGGCTTGGGCGAACCTCCAAGGACGCCGCCGAAGGTGGCCTCGAAGAGTATTGCCTAAACCTCCACCGAGTGAGGTCTGGAATCGGCGAAAGTGCAAGTTCCTCAAGCCCTTTGTTGCCCGCAGCGCAGGCTGGAATGCGACTTCGGGGGCGCGGTAGGAAGGGGGGGGGCGCTCCGGCCTCGGCGGTCCCGCTGCTGTCAGCTAGCACTTGCTATGCGCCCATCGACCGAGGCATTTGCTAGGACACCAGACAGATTCGACGTTCGAACGTGGCGACCAGTGGCCACAACGCGTTGCAGGAGATAATTAATTGCGATCCTATATCCGATTCGATGCGACGTCGTTGCCGCACAATGTCGGGACTAACCTTCCAGACGGCTATCGAATTTCCGATGGGCAAGAGGGGCACCTCAGCTTCGGGCCATATCTCTCACTTGACCCCGGGAGCTATGTTGCCGGCTTTTATCTTCGGCGATTGGCAGGCTCAAATGGTGGCCTCATCGACATGGACATCGCCGATATCTCGGTTGGAGCTCAGCAGGTCGCGCTGAAAACGCTGTCGGATCGCGATTTGTTCGAAGATCTCGCGATCCTTGTGGCCGTTCCCTTCGAAATGAGTGAGCGCCTTCAGGCGGTCGAAGTGCGCCTGTTCGTGCATTCGGGTGTGATGATTGAGCAGCGCGAATTGGTCGTGTTTTCAACGCAACAGCGAGACTGGAGCGCCAGATGATCCACTCCCCGATTCGGCGGATGTGGAGCACTGCTCGTAGGGCTCTGCGTCGTCATTTCGGATCGGACGAAATTTCACCTCGGGTGCGCGAATATATCGCTGCACAGTGCGAGGCAGTCCGCAAGCAGTCGGAGTTGCGCGCACAACTCGCGTCGCTTGAAGCGCGGGCCTTCGCCGACGAGGGACTGACATCGTTGATCCGTGAGATCGAGCATCGAGCGCAACTCGCGTCGCTCGAAGCGCGGGCCTTCGCCGACGAGGGACTGACATCGCTGATCCCGGAGATCGAACATCGAGCGCAACTTGCCTCGCTCGAAGCGCGGGCCTTCGCCGACGAGGGCCTGGCATCGCTTCTCCCGGAGATCGAGCATCGAGCGCAGCTTGCTTCGCTCGAAGCGCGGGCCTTTGCCGAAGAAGGCATGACGTCGCTGAGTCGAGAGATCGAGCATCGCGCGCAACTTGCCTCGCTCGAAGCGCGGGCCTTTGCGGACGGAGGCCTGACGTCACTGGTCCGGGAGATCGAGCAACGAACTCAATTCGCTTCGCTCGAAGCGCGGGCTTTCACCGACGAGGGTCTGACGTCGCTGATCCGCGAAATCGAGCGCCGCGGGCAACTCGCGTCGCTAGAAGCGCGAGCCTTTGCCGACGAGGGTCTGACGTCGCTGATCCGGGACATCGAGCGCCGCGGGCAACTCGCATCACTGGAAGCGCGAGCCTTTGCCGACGAGGGTCTGGCGTCGCTGATCCCAGAGATCGAGCGCCGTACGCAACTCGCGTCGCTCGAAGCGCGCGCTTTTGCCGATCAAGGTCTGACGTCGCTGCTTCGAGAACTTGAGCGCCGCGCGCGTTTCACCTCGCAGGAAGTGCGCACCGCGACGGAGGAGCTCTCGCGGGAGATCGTGCGCCATGCTGCCCAAGCGCGTGCCGCTGAGCAGGATAGTCGCGCGGCCGTTTTGCGGGAGATCGAGCGGGGGGTGCTCGAAGCGCGCGCAGCGGCCGAGGAAAGCGACGCTTTGCTTGTCAACGAGATCGAGCGTCGCCTGCAAGAATTGCGCGTAGCTGGCGAGGAGAAGCAAGCGTTTCTAACCCAAGAAATCGAAGCCTGTTCAGCCAAGGCGAGCACCTCACTTGAGGAAGGCGTGGCGTCGTTGGTGCGCCAGATCGAATATCGTGCACTTCTGACTCACGCTGAAACCGAGGCGTTGATCGCGCGAGTAGTGGAGCGCCGGGCGCAATTCGCGGTTCAGGAGGCCAAAGCCTTCGCGGATGAGGCGGTCCATAGCCTCAGCGCCGCGTTCGGCGTCATGGGACGGAAAGTCGTTGCCGCAATCAGGCGTCTCGAGGCGATCGACACTCTCAACCAAGCAATCGACGCAATCGATGGTACGCTCGTGAATGCGCGAGCCCGGTTCGAGGAAACGGAAGCCAATTTACAAAGACTGGAACAGCAACTCCTGCAACGGATGGAACAGCAAGTCGCCAAATACGAGAAAGATCAAAGGGCAGTTTTTCAGCGGCAGGAAATGTTGGAGGTTCAGCTCGGTTCACGCGCGCTCGAAAGCGCTACCGCGAAGCTCAAGCAGCAACTCGACCAGCTTCGGATTCAATTGGGGTCGCACGCGCCCGAAGGCGCGATCGCACAACTGATGCGGCGTACCGGGCAGCTCGAAGCCCAATTGCAGTCGCGCGAGTGGGACAAGGCAGGGGACGAACTGCGGCATGAGATAAAACGCCTCGACGCAATTCTACATGATGTTCGGACCGAAGCCGTCCACTCGAATACAGCGCTGCGCGAAATCGAGGGACAGGTGCAGATGCTTGTCACGCGAGGGACCGAGTTCTGAGGAGCGAATCGATGCAGCATTTTGCACTTGAGATCTGATTTTTTGCTCGACGGCACTGGCGTCTGAACCGTTAAGTATACAAGCGATATAGTTTTTCTTGCTCCGGCAGTTAACTCGCATAGAAGGTCGCGATGAATCAGTTTTCGAATCTCGGATTTGATGAACGCAACCATCGGTCGACCGACATCCGATTCTCAGTCGTGATCAACACCGACAACCGTTTGTCCTATCTCAAGAAAACGCTGGCCGGTCTGCAATATATCCGAAACGTCGATTTCGAAGTATGTGTCGTGTCGGGACCAACATCTGATGGTACCAAGGAATTTCTTGCGGAATTCGGTAATGGCATCAAGGTAGCGCACTGCCCTCGACGCATTCTATCCATGTCGCGTAATATCGGTATTGCGATGTCCGGCGGGGATGTCGTTTGCTTCATTGACGACGATTCAGTCCCGGAGCCCGAATGGCTCAGCGACCTTGCGGTAGCCTATGCCGATGATGAGGTCGGCGCCGCCGGGGGTTTTGTCTACGACAACACCGGCGTGCGTTTCCAGGCGCAATATGTCACGACCAATCGCTACGGATACCCCTGCGCTTGGATCAGGCCCAATCCACATATGAATTTTCCCTTTTCGGTCGATTATCCCCATCTGCTCGGGACGAACTGTTCGTTTCGTAAATCCGCGCTCCTGGAAATCGGCGGCTTCGACGAAGAATTCGAATATTTCCTAGATGAAACCGATGTATGCTGCCGTATCAACGACGCGGGGTATCGCATCGCCCAGTTGCCGAATGCGTTCGTGCATCACAAATACGCTCCAAGCACCGATCGGGACGACAACAAGGTGGTGCGGAGCTGGTATCCGCTGATCAAGAACCGCATCTATTTCGGAATGCGCAATGGAAGCGGCCACCATCGGAAGCGGGAAATCATCGACGCTGGCCGAGTGGATGCACGAGTGTGGGAGCGTGCCGTGCTCGACGGCGCACGCCTCGGCATATATAGCGAGGCGGAAGTCGCGCGTTTTTACGATGAAATGGCTCGCGCGATCGAGGACGGTCAAGCGCGCGCGGCCGAGCCGCCCAAGATGCTCAGCGCCAAGACCATAGCGGAATACGGCATGCCGTTTCGGAGCTATTCGACTCTTCGTCCTGAGGTCGAACGGTTCGTGATCTGCCTCGTCACGCAAGACTATCCACCCGGACAGAACGGCGGAATCGCGCGCAACATGTCACAGCTCGCGCGATCGTTGGCGGCGGACGGCCATCATGTGCACGTGCTGACCCGTGCTCGAGGCCCTGCTACCGTCGATTTCGAAGAGGGAGTCTGGGTCCATCGCGTCGAGATTCGGCACCACCCCGCGCCGATTCCGTCGCCGATCGCGCCGCACAAGGTGCCGGCGCATATCTGGAGCTACGGCCAAACGATGCTCGATCAAGTGCGAGCGATCGACGCCAGGCATAAGGTCGATGTCGTCTATTCTCCGCTATGGGATTGCGAGCCGATTGCCTTCATACTCGACGGCCGATTTCCGCTGATCGTCGCGCTGCAGACGACCATGGAGTTCTGGCTGGAGAGTCAGCCGTTGCGCGCCGCCGACACCAATTGGTTAAAAGAGTTCGGATTCCCGATCCTCGCCATGGAAGAAATGATTCTCGATCGCGCAACGATGCTGCACGCGAATAGCCGGGCAATCGTGGCCGACATTCGTCACAAATACGAAGCGCAGCTTCCGGAGGAGAAGCTCTTCCATTCGCCTCACGGCATGGAAGACTGGGCGGCGGGCGTAGAGCCCTCCGTGCGCGAGGCCGAGGAGGTCAAGCTCCTGTTCGTCGGGCGGCTCGAATCCCGGAAGGGGATCGACATCCTGCTCGATGCCGCGCCAAAGATTCTTGCGCAATTTCCCAACGCGGTGCTCGATATTGTCGGTGACCACACGATTCCGCGGCCGCAAGGATCGACTTACCGCGACGCATTTCGGAAGCGCAGGCTGCCGCGCGGCGTGGCGGAGCGGATTCGCTTCCATGGTCGCGTCGAGGAAGACGAGCTCCGGCAGTTCTATCGCGATTGCGATATCTTCGTCGCACCTTCGCGATACGAATCCTTCGGCCTCGTTTTCCTCGAAGCGATGGTGTTCGGAAAACCCGTGATAGCGGGCAATGCCGGCGGTGGCCCGGAAGTCGTAACGCACGGCCGGAGCGGATTGCTCGTGGAGCCCGGCGATGCGGCTTCGCTGCGTGACGCGCTCCGGATGCTGCTGGCGGACCCTGAGTTGCGCGAACGCATGGGTAACGAGGCCCGCCGGGAATATGAAGCGCGTTTCACCGATCGGACAATGATGCGCGATTTTATGGAGGCGATTGCGCGATTGGGCACTCGGCCAGGCAATGCTGAGAAAGAGGAGGCGGGCCCGGTGATTTGGTTCGATGATGCCGGCGCGGCGACGCTCGATTTGGAATAGCGTGCCACGCACCCCGGAGCGGAGCACAGCGTGACGTTCAGGCAGATTCCGACCGAAGCTTTGTCGCAGGGCATTTGTCGGGTCATCACGTCCGAAGGATGGGCATTGGTCGAGGATGCAGGGGAGGCCGCGGGCGCGTTCAAGACGCTCGGCCCCGATCTCCCACTGGTCCTGCAATGCGCTAAGGAAACGGTTGGCCTCGAGTTCGTGCGCCACGGTTGGAGCGGAACGGTGCAAGTAGCCACGGAGCGCGGCGCGCAGATCGTCGCTCTGACCCGCCACGGTCGTCCGGATACCTGCGTCGTCGAACTCGAACCCGGCGATGGCGACTTTCGGGTGACGGTGCAATCGCTCGCGGTCGAGGGGCGACCAAGAGATCAATGCGAAGTCTGGTTGACGGGACTGATCTACAAGGACGCTCCACGCCCTCTAGGTCGGTCGCTGCCATTGAACCAGCACGTCAGAATTCTCTATGGCCATTGGGGCGAGTTCCTCGTCCTGACCCGAGATAGAACGATCCCCAATGCGATAATCCACGACGGTGCCTGGGCGCCGGACGATATCAAGCAGTTCAAGCGACACATTCGCCCGGGCGACGTCGTTATCGATATCGGCGCAAACTTCGGGCACCATGCGATCGTCTTTTCCAAACTCGCCGGGTCGACCGGCTTGGTCGTTGCGGTCGAAGCCCAGCGCGCCATGTTCCAGTTGCTCCAGGCAAACGCCGTGCTCAACGACCGCGAGAATATCGTCGCGATTCATGCGGCGGCCGGAGCGGCTCATGGCTCGGCTAAATTGTTCGCAATCCCTAAGACCGGCGAACAAAATTTCGGTGCGGCAGGTATCGACACTGCCTCGACTAAATACAGTACACATGGAGAAGAGGTTCTTTTGTGTCCTCTCGACGATTTACTCCCAAAATACGTCGGGGGACGGTCCATAAATTTCATAAAGATCGACGTTCAATCTTATGAATTATACGTGCTCAGAGGAATGGAGCGAATCATTTCTCGCGATCATCCGAAGTTATTCGTGGAGATAGCGCCTTACTGGATGCGGAGGGCTGGCTACCATTTTACTGAGGTATACGCGTTCCTAAAGGGCCATGGCTACAGTCTATTTCATCGCGTCGGCACCGAACTGGATGCAGATGGCGTCCCCGTCGTCGCCCAGGGGCAAGACTTTGAGTGGGATGTTCTGGCAATATATCGACCAGAGGATGATGATCTCATTTGAATATCGGGAGCTAATGTTATCCAAATGTCCAGTGGGTACTTTAAGATGCCGTTAATGAAGGACTGTCGTAATGTCTGATGATATTAACTCAGAGTTGCTTAAAAGGATTGAGGATCTTCGTCAGGAAATTCGTGAAATAAAAGAGACTGCATACGCGATTCGTCAGTTGGTTGGTCCTTTCGTTGCGACATTTCCTGACGGATCAATGCTGGTGCAGTCGTTGCATGGAACTAAGTATTTTATCGATCCTGATGACATGATAATTTCGCCACAGATTATAGTTTATCGACAATGGGAGGCAGAACTCTCAAGACTATTTCGTTCGCTTTGTACTCCCGAGAGTGTGGTCGTAGATGTTGGTGCAAATTTCGGATATTTCACCTGTCTGGCGGGAACCTTCATTGGGGCGCGCGGTTCCGGCAAGGTATTTGCTTTCGAGCCCAATCCAAAGCTTGCCAAGATATTGCGGCGCAACATGGAAATTAATTGGTCTATGGCGCCCATATCTTTCCATGAGGTTGCGGTCGCCGATTTCACCGGCGAAACGATGCTCCATGTCCCCGCCGCGCATGGCGCCAACGCAAGTCTGTCGCAGGTGGCATCGCCGGATGCCGGTCGGGTCCCTGTCTACGCGGTTCGGCTGGATGACATCATTCCGGCGGACATAATGGTCGACATCATGAAGATCGACGTCGAAGGGCACGAGTTCGGTGTCTTGAAAGGCGCCGAACAGGTGATCGCGCGTTCACCGAATGTGAAGATCATCATGGAATGGTCGCGTCATCAGATGGCGCAGGCCGGCGTAGATCCTCTAGATGTCTTACGGTTATTTCAGGGCTTTAATTGCTATCGTATCGAATTGAACGGAGATCCATTCGCTCATCGCGAAAGCGCCGAATGGCTGCTTGCGCAGGATTATGTCGATGTCATGATGTGCCGCCAATAACTGGTCGCTTCCTGCTCGACGGGCGCGATCCATTCGTCTCGCCGGCCGCCGGCAGGATGGCCTCTTGTGAAGATTGCGCTGACGGGACCTGAGCCCGATCAAGCCAGTACCACCTCCGCCTCCACCCATTCGTCGCGGTGCACCGCCTCGATCTGACGCGCGACTCCACGCGTCAACTCGCCAACCACCGTCACCCGGAAACCGCGTGCGACCAGCCCCGTCACCGCCAGGCGCACGCAATAATCGGCCGCCACGCCCACGACTGTCACCTCGCGCACGCCAGCATCGTACAGCTCGGCAAAGAATCGATCGCGCGAGAGCGTCCGGCCGAATCGCGAGAGGGTGCGTCCGAAATCGCCGAGCGCTTCGACCGGGCCACAGCAATCGCCCCACATGTCGAGTCCCGGCTTCTCCATTCTATAGATCGGAATCGCCTGGTGGATCTCGCCGGGATCGACCACCAATTGCCAACCTGGCGTACCCTTCACGCAGTGCAGCGGAAACGCATCGGCTTCCGGCGACGCGGCGTAACTCCGCGCGTCATGCGTGTCGAAGGTGAAGAGCACGCCCGCCGTGTCCGCGGCGCGCAGATCCGCCAGCCACGCGCGCAACGGCACGACCAGCGCTTCGGCGCCTGCAACCGGCAAAGCGCCATCCGCCCGCATGAAATCATGCTGCGCATCCACCACAATAACGAAGCTACGCACGGCTAACCTCCCTCTTATATGCGTTTGACATATATCTAACTGGACCGTAAGTAAAGTGCGTATTGCACATAAGGGGTCGGGGATGCAGGAAGCCGAGTTTCTCGAGGAATATGATCCATCGGAATATGAGCGGCCCTCGGTGGCGATCGATCTGGTGCTGATGAGCATCGTCGATGGTGCGCCGGTCGTGCTGTTGTTGCGGCGCGACGCGCATCCGTTCCAGGGCAAATGGACGTTGCCCGGCGGCTTCGTAGGGGTCGACGAGAGTCTCGACGAGGCCGCCCATCGCGTCCTCGCCGGCAAGGCGCACATGGCCGACGCCTATGTCGAGCAGCTCTATACGTTCGGTGCGGTGACTCGGGATCCCCGCACGCGCGTGATCAGCGTCGCCTATTTCGCGCTGCTCAAGGCCGATCGTTTCGCTGAAGCGCTCGACGCGGATCGCGATCTGATCCTCGCGCGGCTCGACGTGCCCTGGTCCGGCGAAGCGGGCGGCGCGGTCGATGCGCGCGCTGCGAGCGTAACGCTGTTGCCGCTCGGATTCGATCACGACGCCATCCTCGGTATGGCGATGCAGCGGTTGCGCGGAAAGCTCGATTATTCGGGAATTGCCTTCGCGCTGCTGCCGGAGCGCTTCACATTGCGCGAATTGCAGGACGTGTATGAAGCCATCCTCGGCGTACGGCTCAACAAGCCTGCGTTCCGTCGACGCATGCTCGATCGCGGCCTGCTGCAACCGACCGGCGAGCGCGAGACCGGCACGTCGTTTCGCCCTGCCGAACTCTATCGCTACCGCAACGGCAGGCAAGCAGAGGCATGATGGCGCGCGCTATCGGGCTGCGATAGGGCTGGCGCGATGACCGTCACCGATATCGCGACGCGCACCTACAACCATGGCTGGCGGCTCGATCCGATCGTGCGCAGCCTGCTCGATACCGATTTCTACAAGCTGCTGATGCAGCAGATGATCCGGCAGCTGTACCCCGATGTGGCCGCCACCTTCTCGCTGATCAACCGCAGCACGTCTGTGCGGCTCGCGGAAACAATCGACGAAGGCGAATTGCGCGCGCAACTCGATCACACACGTTCGCTCCGGCTCGGCAAGAAGGAGCTGATCTGGCTCGCCGGGAACAGCTTTTACGGTCGCAAGCAGATGTTCGCGCCGGATTATCTCGCCTGGCTCGCCGAGTTCCGCCTGCCGGAATATGAGCTGCGCGTCGTCGATGGCCAGTTCGAGCTGCATTTCGACGGGCCC
>Ga0105248_10003774_pt1 | contig 16778 bp, 16 predicted proteins | sample KBSS34metaG_FD_81524 | JGI IMG/M metagenome (GOLD analysis project Ga0105248, IMG submission 81524) | Switchgrass rhizosphere microbial communities from Kellogg Biological Station, Michigan, USA - KBS S3-4 metaG | ecosystem: Host-associated > Plants > Roots > Rhizosphere > Soil | place... | reverse complement strand
CTGCCGCGCGGCTCGACGGCGGTCGACTTCGCGTACGCGGTGCACACGGACGTCGGTAACCGGTGCGTCGCGGCCAAGATCGACCGCCGGCTCGTGCCGCTGAAGACCATGCTGCACAACGGCGAGACCGTCGAGATCGTGACGGCGCGCGGCGCGCGGCCGAACCCGAACTGGGTGAACTTCGTCTCGACGGCGAAGGCGCGCAACGCGATTCGCGGCTATCTCAAGAACCTGAAGCGCGACGAGGCGCAGGAGCTCGGCCGCCGCTTACTGAACCAGGAGCTCATGCCCTACTCGCTGAGCTTGCGGAAGCTGCCGAAGGCTCGGCTGGAAGGACTGCGCGCCGAGCTCAAGCTCAAGGACGACGAGGCGCTGTTCGAGCAGGTCGGTTTGGGCGAGCGGCTCGCGCCGGTCATCGCGGGCATGCTCGCGCAGCAGACGGACGAGACGGAATCGCAGGCGACGCCGCGCAAGCCGCTCGAGATCGCGGGCACCGAAGGCATGGTCGTGAACTATGCGCGGTGCTGCTATCCGATCCCGGGCGACGAGATCATCGGCTTCATGTCGAGCGGCCGCGGCATCGTGATCCACCGCGACAACTGCCGCAATCTCGCGGAGTACCGCAAGCAGCCCGCGAAGTGGATTCCGGTGAACTGGACGAGGGCCGTGAAGGGCGTGTTCGACTCCGAGATCCAGGTCCGCACGCTCGATCGCGTCGGCCTGCTCGCCGAGGTCGCGGGCCGGATCTCCGCGACGCACACGAACATCGAGCATGTGCGCGTCGACACCGAGGGCGACGCGTCGGCGCTCACCTTCCGCCTGAAGGTCCGCGACCGCCGCCAGCTCGCGCAGGTGGTTCGTAGCATCCGCTCGATACCGGGCGTCGTGCGCGTGTCGCGCAGCACCGGCTAGTCACAACCAACGAGAACGAGATGGCGAAGCAAGCGATCCAGACGAAGGACGCGCCGGCGGCGATCGGCACGTACAGCCAGGCAATTCGTGCAGGCAACACGATCTATCTGTCGGGCCAGATACCGCTCGACCCGAAGTCGATGCAGCTCGTGACCGGCGACACGCGCGCGGAGATCGAGCGGGTGTTCGACAACCTGGCCGCGGTCGCGGCGGCCGCCGGCGCGTCGCTGGACAACGCCGTGCGCATCACCGTTTATCTCACGGACCTCAAGAACTTCGCGCTCGTCAACGAGGTCATGGCGGAATACTTCAAGGAGCCGTACCCAGCGCGCGCCGCGATCGGCGTCGCGGCGCTGCCGCGCGGCGCGGCCGTCGAAGTGGACGCCGTGCTCGTCGTCTGAGCTTCGCCGGACCGTCGGGCATCGCGCGACAGCCGGAATCCGCGTTCGAGCGGCCGGTCAACGGCCTTTCGGGCGTCGGGCCGAAGGTCGCCGAGCGCTTCGCAAAGCTCGGCGTGCGCACGATCGGCGACCTGCTGTGCCTCCTACCGCAGCGTTACGAAGACCGGACTGCGATCGCGCCGATCGGCGCGCTCGTGCCGGGCGAGAAGGCGCTGATCGAGGGCACGATCGAGCTCGCCGAAGTCGCGATGAGGCGCCGCCGCTCGCTGCTCTGCCGCGTCGCGGACGGGACCGGGGCCGTCACGCTGCGCTTCTTCCACTTCAACCGCTCGCAGCAAGACTCGTTGGTCCGCGGCGCGCGCCTGCGTTGCTACGGCGAGGTTCGCGCGGGCCCGACGGGCCTCGAGATGGTCCATCCCGAGACGCGCGCGCTGACGGCTTCCGATGTCGCGCCCGACGCGACGCTCACGCCGATCTACCCGAGCACCGAGGGGCTGCACCAGTCTCTGCTGCGCCGGCTCGTCGGCCGCGCGCTCGCCGTGCTCGAGCATCAACCGCTCGTCGACTACCTCGCCGATCTGCTCGACGAGCGGCAGAGGTCGAAGCAACGCGGGGGCGCAACGGCGGAGCCGAGTGACTCGATCGCTTTGTCGTCGGCACTCGAGCTGTTGCATCGACCGCCGCAGGATACGGCCACCGCGCTGCTCGCGACGGGCCGCCATCCCGCCCAGCGCCGAATCGCGCTAGAGGAGCTCGTCGCGCAGCGGTTGTCACTGCGGGCTTCCGCCGACGCGATCCGGAGCGAGCGCTCGTGGCCGTTGCCCGAGCCGCGCGAGGCGCTCGCGCGCTTTCGCGCCGTGCTGCCGTTCCCGCTCACGCGCGCGCAGCAGAAAGCGTTCGCGGAGATCCTCGCGGACCTCGGCCGAGGCGCCCCGATGAACCGCTTGCTACAGGGCGACGTCGGCTCGGGCAAGACCGTGGTTGCGGCGCTCGCGGCGCTCGTCGCGGCCGCGGCGGGTATGCAGACCGCGGTGATGGCGCCGACGGAGCTGCTCGCGGAGCAGCACGCCGCAAGTTTTGCTCGCTGGCTCGGTCCGTTGAACCTGCGCGTCGCGACGCTGCTAGGCTCGCAGAACGCGCGCACGCGGGCGGCGTCGCTCGAGGCGATAGCCGACGGCGCCGCGGCCGTCGCGATCGGAACCCATGCGCTGTTCCAGGAAGGCGTCACGTTCGATCGACTCGCGCTCGTGATCGTCGACGAGCAGCATCGGTTCGGCGTGCAGCAGCGCCTGAAGCTCAAGCAAAAGGGCGAGCGCGAGGCGCGCACGCCGCATCAATTGATCATGACCGCGACGCCGATCCCGCGCACGCTCGCGATGACCGCGTACGCCGATCTCGACTGCTCGGTGATCGACGAGCTGCCGCCAGGCCGCCAACCGGTGCTGACCTCGGTGCTGCCCGAGAGCAGGCGCGTCGAGCTCGTCGAGCGCGTGGGGGCGCACTGCGCTTCGGCCAAGCAAGCGTACTGGGTTTGCCCGTTGATCGAAGAGTCCGAAGTCGTGGAGTCGAGCGCGGCGAGCGCGCTCGTCGAGGAGTTGCGCGCGGCGCTGCCGAAAGTGCGAGTCGGCCTGATCCATGGCCGCATGCGCGCGGCGGACAAGGAGGCGACGATGCGCGCGTTCAAAGCGGCCGAGCTCGACCTGCTCGTCGCGACGACGGTGATCGAGGTCGGCGTCGACGTGCCGAACGCCTCGCTCATGATCGTCGAGAACGCCGAGCGCATGGGTCTCGCGCAACTGCACCAGCTTCGCGGCCGAGTCGGCCGCGGCACCGCGGCCTCGCACTGCGTGCTGCTCTACAAGCCGCCCCTGAGCCCGCTCGCGCGCGAGCGGCTCGGTGTGCTGCGCGATACCCAAGACGGCTTCGCCGTCGCGCAGAAGGATCTCGAGTTGCGTGGGCCGGGCGAAGTGCTCGGCACGCGGCAGACGGGAGTGCTGCAGCTGCGGGTTGCCGACCTCGTGCGCGATGCGGATCTCCTGCCACGCGTGATCGAGCTCTCCGACGAGTTGCTCGAGCGCCATCCCGAGCGCGTAGCGCCCTTGATCCGGCGCTGGAGCCGCGGCACGACCGAGTTCGCGAAGGTCTAGCGCGTGCCGCGAATTGCCCACCACGCGCGCGCGCCCCTAGAATCGCGCCGCTAGAATCACGCCCTGGAATCGAGGGAATATCGAGACGGCGGAGTCGCGGAGCGGCGTTGAACGAAGGGTCCGAGAGCGAAACACCGGCGAACGACGCGGCGCTGACGAGGACCGTGCGCATCGCGATGCCCACGCCGCAGCGAATGTCTCCGTGGGAGCTCGCGCGGATCCTCGCAGGCCATTACTCGCGTTACGGGCGGCTCATGCGGCTGCACCGCCCGATCGGCATTTGGCTGCTGCTGTTCCCGACGTTGTGGGCGGAGTGGATAGCCTCCGCAGGCAAGCCGCAGCAGCACGTGTTTCTGATCCTCGTGATCGGCACGATCGTCGCGCGCTCCGCGGGCTGCGTGATCAACGACTTCGCCGATCGGCGCATCGACGGCCGAGTCGCGCGCACCGCCGACCGGCCGCTCGCGACCGGAGAGGTCGCGCCGATCGAGGCGCTGCTCCTGTTCGCCGCGTTGATGCTGATCGCGCTCGGCATCGTGCTCACGCTGAACAGGCTCACGGTGATGCTCGCGATCGCGGGCGCGGGCGTGACGGTGTTGTATCCGTTCACGAAGCGATTCTTCTCGGCGCCCCAGTTCGTGCTCGGCATCGCATTCGCGTGGGGCGTGCCGATGGCGTTCGCGGCCGAGCTCGGGATGGTGCCGAGGCTCGGCTGGCTGCTGTTCATCGCGGCCGTGATCTGGGTGATCGTCTACGACACGCAGTACGCGATCGCCGATCGCGACGACGACGTTCGAATCGGAGTGCGCTCGACCGCGATCCTGTTCGGAGACCTCGACCGCATCGTCGTCGCCGCGCTGCAGATGCTGCTGCTCGTGACGCTCGTGCTCGTCGGCCGCGACGCGGAGCTCGGCGCCTGGTACTGGGGCGGCCTCGTCGCGGCCTCGGCTTGCGGCCTCTATCAACAGTACCTCATGCGGGATCGCGAGCCCGGGTTCTGCTTCCGTGCATTCGCGAACAACGCTTGGCTCGGTGCGAGCGTGTTCTGCGGAATCGTCCTCGACTATTTGTTCAAAAGCGGCGGGGTTTAGCCCTGAGGCGCAGCGGCTCCGAAGCGGCGGGCTGTCTCAGCCCGATCGCTCGGGCGTCCGCGCGACGGCCCAAACGTCGCAGCGCGCGGCGCCCGCGCGACGCAGCGCCGCCGCGAGCGCGTTCACCGTCGCACCCGTCGTCACGACGTCGTCGACGATCGCGAGCCGCGCGCCCGCGAGGCGGCGCTCGACCACGAACGCGTTCGCGACGTTCTCGAGCCGCTCCGCAGCGCCGCGCCCGGCTTGCGCGACTTCCGCGCCGCGACGCCGAATCCCAGCGAGGAGCACCGGACGATCGAGCGCTCGGCCGAGCGTGCGCGTGATCTCGGTCGCCTGGTTGAAGCCGCGCTCGCGAAGCCGCCGCGGGTGCAGTGGCACCGGCACGAGCGCGTCGACGCCGCGGGCCGCGTCGCGCAGGTCGTCGACGAGCGCAAGCGCGAGCGTGCGGCCGAGCCGGCGCGCGCCGCGGTACTTCAGCGCGTGCACGTAACCGTCGAGCGGTGCCGAGTATGTGAACGGCGCGAGCACACGTTCGACGTGCCAAGGCCGTCCGCGCCGCGGGCAGCTCGCGACGGGCCGGCCGAGCCCGCAGCGCTCGCAAGCGTCGGCGACGCGGAGCAAGGCTGCGGCACAAACGGCACAGAGGCCCGCGCGAGACGCCTCGGCGCAGCCGGGACAGACCTCGAAAAACAACCGCTCGAGCATTCGGCCGTGAACCGCCCCATCGTCAACCACGACTAGTGCCCGAAGTTGACAGGCCTCGGGCGCACCCGGATGCTGACCCGCGTCGGCGGTCAGGCGCGAGCACGAAATGTCTGCACTCGAGCGGGAAATCTCAGGCTGCGCGCGCGTGAGCGCGGAGCCTCGTCGCGATTGGACGTTGGAGCAGGTCGAGGCGCTGTATGCGCTGCCGTTCAACGATCTTCTCTACACGGCGCAGTGGGTGCATCGCCAGCACTTCGACCCGAACGCGGTGCAGGTCTCCACGCTGCTGTCGATCAAGACCGGAGCGTGCCCCGAAGATTGCGCCTACTGCCCACAGAGCATCCGCTTCGCGACCGACGTCGACACGCATCCGCTGCTGTCGCTCGAGGAGGTACGTGCCGCCGCCCAGCGGGCAAAGGACTCCGGCGCGACGCGGTTCTGCATGGGCGCGTCGTACCGCGGCCCGAAAGACTCGCAGCTCGAGCCGATCGTCGAGATGATCTCGGCCGTCAAGGAGCTCGGGCTCGAGACTTGCGCAACGCTCGGGCTTCTAAAGGCGGGGCAAGCCGAGCGGCTCGCGGAGGCCGGGCTCGACTACTACAACCACAACCTCGATTCGTCCGAGGAGTTCTACTCGAAGATCATCAGCACGCGGACCTATCGGGACCGTCTCGAGACGCTCGCCCGCGTGCGCGCGGCGGGCATCAAGGTCTGCTGCGGCGGCATTCTCGGCATGGGCGAGACCCGGGGCGATCGCGCGGCGCTGCTGCAGACGCTCGCGACGCTCGATCCGCAGCCCGAGAGCGTGCCGATCAACGACCTCGTGCCCGTGCCCGGCACGCCGCTCGCAGGGTCCGAGCCGCTCGACCCGTTCGAGTTCGTGCGCACGATCGCGGTGGCCCGAATCCTGATGCCGCGCTCGCACGTGCGGCTCTCCGCGGGCCGGGCAAGCTTCAGCGACGAGCTCCAAGCGCTCTGCTTCCTCGCGGGTGCAAACTCCATCTTCTATGGCGAGAAGTTGCTCACGACCGGCAACCCCGATACGGAGGCCGATCAGCGTTTGTTCGCTCGTTTGGGGCTCGCTCCCGAGCCGCGGTCCGCCTGAGCGTGGCCTCGCGCGAGCGGGCTTCACGCGGCGCGAGCAAGATCCCCGATGAGCGTTAGCCTCGACAGCGCGCTCCCCGAGCGGCGCGCAACGCGCCGCTCGTTCGATCGCGCGACGGGCTTCGACGACGCGAGCTTCGTTCACGACGAGACGCGGGGAAGATTGCTCGAGCGCCTCGGTCTTTTCGATCTCGAGCCACGCGTGGCCGTCGACCTCGGCTGCGCGACCGGCCGTGGCGCGCTCGCGCTCGCGACCCGCTACCCGGCCGCGCGGGTGCTCGCGCTCGACTCGAGCACCGGCATGCTGCGCGCGGCCCGCGAGCGCTGCGCAGCTGCGCCGTCCGTCACGGCGCTCGGCGGCGACGCCGAGCGGCTGCCGCTGCGCTCACGATCCGTCCAGCTCGTGCTCGCGAACCTCGTGCTGCCATGGTGCCGACCGTCGATACTGTTCACCGAGGCCGCGCGCGTGCTCGAGGAGGGCGGTCTGCTGCTATTCGCGACGCTCGGGCCCGACTCCCTGCGCGAGCTCCGCGCGGCCTGGGGCGCCGCGGATTCGGCGCTGCACGTGCACGCGGCGTTCGAGCTGCACGACATCGGGGACGCCGCGCTCGCGGCAGGGCTCGCCGAGCCCGTGGTCGACGTCGATCGCGTGGAGGTCACCTACTCGAGCGTCGCGAGCCTCGTGCAAGACTTGCGCTCATGCGCTGCCGTGAACGTCGCAGCCGGGCGGCGTCGCGGCTTGACGAGCCCGCGCCGATGGCGCGCGTTCGAGCGCAGCCTCGTGGCCCGTGGCGACGGTGCCCGTTTCGCTATCACAGTCGAGCTCGTGCTCGGCCAAGCGTGGGGGCGTGGACCGCGCCCGACGCGCCGTGGTGAGGCGACCGAGATCGCCGTGCCGCTCGGCAGCTTGCGCCGGCCGGCGCGGGGCAATAGGTAGGTTCCACAACCGGCGGTCGCGCCGACTCTGCTAGAATGCGCGCCGCACGCGTCCCGGCGCGTGCTCCGCCGGATCAACAACTCTGCAGGACGCATGACGATTATTGCATTCAGCGCTGACCGCGCACGTGGCCGCGCCCCGTGTCTATTGGCGGGGCTATTGGGGACGCTCGCCTGCCTCGCCGGGTCACCCGCTTGGGCCGACTACAAGCTCAACATGCCGGAAGGCGTCACGACCACGAGCCACGAGATCTACGATCTCCACATGCTCGTGTTCTGGGTCTGCACGCTGATCGCGCTCGGCGTCTACGCCGCGATGGTCTACGCGATCGTGAAGTTCCGGAAGTCGGCCGGCGCGAAACCCGCCAAGTTCTCGCACAACACGACTGCCGAAGTGATCTGGACCGTGATTCCGGCCGTGATCCTCGTCGCGCTCGCCATCCCGGCCGCCGGGACCCTGATCCGGATGAACGACACGCGCAACGCGCAGCTCACGATCAAGGTCACGGGCTACCAGTGGCGTTGGCAGTACGACTACATCGACGACGGCGTGAAGTTCTTCAGCGTGCTCGACCGCAAGAGCAACGCCGCACGTCAGCTGCGCTCGGGCATCGACCCGAAGACGGTCGAGAATTATCTGCTCGAGGTCGACAAGCCGATGGTCGTTCCGGTCAATACGAAGGTTCGCCTGCTCGTGACGGCCGCCGACGTGATCCACTCGTGGTGGGTGCCGGTCTTCGCCGTCAAGCAGGACGCGATCCCGGGCTACATCAATGAAGTCTGGTTCACCGTGCGCGAGGAAGGCACGTATCGCGGCCAGTGTGTCGAGCTCTGCGGCATGGACCACGGCTTCATGCCGATCGTCGTCCGGGTGCTGAGCCGCACCGAGTACGACACGTGGCTCTCGTCGCAGAAGGCCGCGGCGCAGACCTCGCAGAACACCGGGCAATGAGCGGACCAGACGGCGCAACGGAGCGCGCGCGCAAGCACAGGGAACAGCCATGAGCACGACTGCATTCGACACCCACGGCCACGATCAGGCGCACGGTCAGAAGCCGACCGGCCTGGTCCCATGGATCCTTCGCTGGGTCACGACGACGAACCACAAGGACATCGGCACGCTGTATCTTCTGTTCAGCCTGCTGATGTTGTTCGTCGGCGGCGGCATGGCGATGTTGATCCGCGCCGAGCTGCTGCAGCCCGGGCTTCAGTTCCTGAACCCCGTGCGTTTCAACCAGATGACCACTGTCCATGCGCTCATCATGGTGTTCGGCATGATCATGCCGGCATTCGCGGGCTTCGCGAATTGGATGGTGCCTCTGCAGATCGGCGCGCCCGACATGGCGCTGCCGCGTCTCAACAACTGGTCGTTCTGGCTGCTGCCGTTCGCTAGCACGCTGCTGATCCTCACGTTGTTCCTGCCCGGCGGCGCACCGGCTGGCGGCTGGACGATGTATCCGCCGCTCGTGCTGCAGACCGGCGACGCGTTCCCGTTCCTGATCTTCGCGGTGCACTTGCTCGGCGTGTCGTCGATCCTCGCGGCGATCAACATCATCGTAACGATCATGAACCTCCGCGCGCCCGGCATGTCTCTGCTCAAGATGCCGATGTTCACGTGGACGTGGCTGATCACGGCGTACTTGCTTTTGCTCGCGATGCCCGTGCTTGCGGGCGGCGTCACGATGCTGCTCACGGATCGCTTCTTCGGCACGAGCTTCTTCTCGGCGGCCGGCGGCGGCGATCCCGTGCTTTTCCAGCACATCTTCTGGTTTTTCGGCCACCCCGAGGTGTACGTCATCATCCTGCCGGCGTTCGGCATCATCTCCGAGGTGATTCCGACGTTCTCGCGCAAGCCGCTGTTCGGCTACGCGGCGATGGTCTACGCGACTGCGAGCATCGCGTTCCTGTCCCTCGTCGTCTGGGCGCACCACATGTTCACGGTCGGCATGCCGCTCGCGGGGCAGCTGTTCTTCATGCTCACGACGATGATCATCGCGGTGCCGACCGGCGTGAAGGTGTTCAACTGGACCGCGACGCTCTGGAAGGGCTCGCTCTCGTTCGAGACGCCGATGCTGTTCGCGCTCGCGTTCCTGTTCCTGTTCACGCTCGGGGGCTTCTCGGGGCTGATGCTCGCGATCGTGCCGGCCGACATCCAGTACCACGACACGTATTTCGTCGTCGCGCACTTCCACTACGTGCTCGTGCCGGGCGCGCTGTTCGGCGCGTTCGCGGGCACGTACTACTGGCTGCCGAAGTGGACGGGCCACATGTACGACGAGAAGCTCGGCAAGCTGCACTTCTGGCTCACCGTGATCTTCGTGAACGTCACGTTCTTTCCGCAGCACTTCCTCGGTCTCGCCGGGATGCCGCGCCGGATACCGGACTACTCGCCGCAGTTCGCCGACTTCAACTTCATCTCGAGCCTCGGCGCGTTCGGGCTCGGAGCCGCGCAGCTGATCTTCGTCTACGTGATCATCAAGTGCGCGCGCGGCGGCCCGAAGGCGACCGCGCAGGTTTGGGAAGGCGCGCACGGCCTCGAGTGGACGGTGCCGTCGCCCGCGCCGCACCACACGTTCGCAGAGCCGCCGGAGATCAAGTGACGACCGCGCGGCCCAACTCGCAGCCCGGCCAGGCGCAACGCGCGGACGGGCGCGGCGGCGCGCTCGACGCGCGGATCAAGCGCAGCGCGTGGCTGCTCGCGTCGTTCGCGATCCTGTTCTACGTCGGTTACGTCGCCTACTACTTCCTGCGCAGCGGCGAAGGCTGAGGGCATGCGCCGCGCCGTCGATCCCAGTCTCGCGTTGAAGCTCGCCGCCATCGTTGGTGCGATGTTCGCGTTCGGCTTCGCGCTCGTGCCGCTCTACGACGCGTTCTGCTCGCTCACGGGATTTGGCGGCAAGACCGCTGGCGTCGCGTCGGCCGCCCAGCTCGATGTGAAGCCCGACAAGAGCCGCATCGTGCGCGTCGAGCTCGTCGCGTCCTTGCCGCGCGGCGCGCCCTGGGAGTTCGCGCCGAACGAGACGCATCTCGACGTGCACCCGGGCGAGCTCTACGTGACGCACTTTCACGCACAGAACCTGACCGGCCGCGCGCTCGTCGCGCAGGCCGTGCCGAGCATCGCGCCGGGCACGGCGGCCCGCCACTTCCGCAAGACGGAGTGCTTCTGCTTCACGCAGCAGGCGTTCGAGCCGCACGAGAGCCGCGAGCTCAAGGTCGCGTTCATGGTCACGCCCGATTTGCCCGCGGAGATCGAGACGCTCTCGCTCGCGTATACGTTTTTCACTGCCCCGCAATAGAAGGACCGAGTTTGTGACTAGCCCGGCCACCACCGCTCACGCGCACCCGCACGATCACAGCCACTACTACGTGCCGCACGGCACGCGCTGGCCGATTTTCGGGTCGATCGGACTGTTCACGCTGATGACCGGCACCGCGCTGTGGCTCAACGACTTCAAGGCCGGGCCGTGGCTCATGCTCGTCGGCTTCGGATTCGTCGTCTTCATGCTGTTCGCGTGGTTCGGTACCGTGATCGGCGAGAGCGAGGGCGGCCTCTACAACAAGCAGGTCGACTCTTCGTTCCGCTGGGGCATGAGCTGGTTCATCTTCTCCGAGGTGGTCTTCTTCGCGGTCTTCTTCGGCACGCTGTTCTACGCGCGCGAGCTCGTGGTGCCGTGGCTCGCGGGCGAAGGCGACAACTTCCTCACGAACTTGTTGATCTGGCCCGGCTTCGAGAACACGTGGCCGTCGGCGGGGCCGCTGGGCCCGCACGTCGAGCGGATGGAGGCCTGGGGCATCCCGACGATCAACACCGCGCTGCTGCTCTCGAGCGGTGTCACGATCACGATCGCGCACCACATGCTGCGCCACGGCAAGCGCGGTGCGCTCGCGTTCTGGCTCGCCGCGACGTTCGTGCTCGGCTTCGTGTTCCTATTTCTACAGGCGCGCGAGTACATCCACGCGTACACGGAGCTCGGCCTCAAGCTCGACACCGGCATTTACGGCGCGACGTTCTTCATGTTGACCGGCTTCCACGGCCTCCACGTGACGCTCGGCGCGATCATGCTCGTCGTGATCTGGCTCCGCGTGCTGCGCGGGCACTTCAAGCCTGACCATCATTTCGCGTTCGAGGCGGTCGCCTGGTATTGGCACTTCGTCGACGTGGTCTGGCTCGGCTTGTTCTTCTTCGTCTACTGGGTGTAGGCGTCGGAACATCGTGCGGGCGGCCGCAGTCAGCCGCCGAGACCGTGCGGCTGAAGCCAACCCGCCCACCACGCGAGCATCAGCAGCGCGAAGAACAGCACCGAGATCCCGACGCGCAGCGTGAGCGCGCGCAGCACCGAGTCCGAGCGGCCGCGCCGGAACGCGAGCACTGCGGCGAGCAGGGCCGCGAGCATGGCGGCGAAGAAGACGATCGCTATCATCTTGTTCCAGTGATCGAGCCTCGGGTGAAAATTCTATCGTGAGCACACGCGCGCGGCTCGTCCGTACGGTCGTCGCGATCGCCGGATTGCTCGCCCTCGCGGGCGCATGCGGGTGGCTCTGCACGTGGCAGCTACGACGCGCGGCCGAGAGCCGTGAAGTCTCGGCCCGCTTCGCGGCTGCCGGCGAGGCGGCGGCGCTCGAGGCGGTACCCGATGTGCTCCGCGACGACCAGCGCTTCCAGCACGTGGCGCTCGCGGGACGCTACGTGGCCGCAACCCAGGTTCTACTCGACGATCGCATCCACGACGGCGCCGCGGGCTACGAGGTGCTCACGGCGCTCGAGCTTGCCGACGGTCGCAACGTGCTCGTGAACCGCGGCTGGATCCGCGCCGACGCGGATCGCCGCGTGCTGCCCGACATCGGCGTCGACGGCGACGAGCGCGAGGTCAGCGGGCGGCTCGAGCGGCTGCCGCGCCCGGGGCTCAAGCTCGGCTCATCGCGCGGAACGGCGCCAGCCGACACTCCCGTGATCGTCGCGGTCTATCCGACCGCGGCCGACATCGGCCGCTGGCTCCACTCGCCGGTGCTCGACTTCGAGCTCCTGCTCGACGCCGACGCGGACGACGGATATGTCCGCGATTGGCAGGCGCCCGTGCTGAGCCCCGAGCGCCATCTCGCGTATGCGGGTCAGTGGCTCGTATTCGGGCTCGGCTCGATCGCGGCGGCCGTCGCGGTCGCGCGGTCGGCATGGGCAAAACGAGCGCCGGAGCAGCCGCCGTGAAGCGCGCGGCGCTCGTGCCGTGGCTCGTCGCGCTCGCGGTGTTCGGGCCATTCGTCGCGGCTTTGCTCCTCAACTATCTGCCGGGCGACCTCGATTGGCTGCCGCAACTGCCGGGCTCGCGAGAGCTCTTGGACCCCCCGCTGCCGGCGCCGACGGGCTGGCTCGAGCCGGCGTCGGAGGCCGGGGCGCGTCGATACCCGTGGTTCTTGATCTATGCAAAAATGTCGCGTTGCGATCGGCCTTGCGCCGCAACCCTCGAGCGGCTCGGGCAAGTGCACGCGGCGCTCGCGGGCGACGCCGACCGAGTGCGGCGGGTCTTTTGGTATGCCGGCGCGGCGCCCGATTTGCCGGCGGATCGCGACCTCGAGTTGCGGAACGTGGACGGCTCGTCCGGTGAGAGCACCGTGCGAGCGCTCGGCGCAGACCGCCTCGACGGTGGGCGCATCTACGTCGCCGACCCGCGTGGGCTCATCGTCGTGAGCTACCCCGCCGACGTCGAACAGAAAGAACTATTGCGCGACTTGAAGCGCTTGCTCTCGGCATCCGGATCGAATTGATGAATGTGATCTTCGTACGCCTCGCGCGGTTCGGCACCGTCCTCGCGCTCGCCGTCGTGATGCTCGGCGCGTGGGTGCGTCTGCACGACGCGGGGCTCGGCTGCCCGGACTGGCCGGGCTGCTACGGCAAGCTCGTCGTGCCCGACACCACGACCGCGGCGCAAGATCCGGGCTTCGCCGCGCGACCGCTCGTCGCCGCGAAGGCGTGGCGCGAGATGATCCATCGCTATCTCGCGGGCACGCTCGTGCTCGTCTCAGTCGCGCTCGGCGTGCTCGCCTGGCGCAACCGAGCGGACCCGAGCCAGCCCTGGCGCCGCCCGCTCGTTCTGCTCGGGCTCATCGTGTTTCAGGCGCTGCTCGGCATGTGGACCGTGACGCTGCTGCTGAAGCCGCTGATCGTCGTCGCGCATCTCTTCGGCGGGCTCGCGACGCTCGCGCTGCTCGCGTCGCTCGGCGACTGGCGGCACACGCGCGTGAGCGCGCCGACACCCGCGCTGCGAGCGCTGGGGCTAGCGGCCGCGGCGGCGCTCGTGCTGCAGATCTTCCTCGGCGGCTGGACGAGCTCGAACTACGCGGCCGTCGCGTGCCCCGACTTCCCCACCTGCCAGACTCAGTGGTGGCCCGCGATCGCCGACTTCAAAGACGGCTTCGTGCTCTGGCGCGGGCTCGGCATCGACTACGAGGGCGGCGTGCTCGACCATCCCGCGCGAGTCGCGGTGCACTTCACGCACCGGCTCGGCGCGGTCGTCGCGGCGCTGTTGATCGCGGCCCTCGGCGCGCGCCTGCTCGCGAGCCGCGGCACGCGTCCTGACGGCCTAGCCGTGCTCGCCGTGCTCGCGCTCCAGCTGTCGCTCGGTATCAGTATCGTCGTGTTCCACGTCCCACTGCCCGTGGCGGTCGCGCACAATGGCGTCGCCGCGCTCTTGTTGCTCGCGGTGCTGAATGCTAACCAAAGAATTGGGCAAAGCTGACGCGCCGCCGACGCGCTGGCGCGACTACTACGCCCTCACGAAGCCGGGCGTCGTGCAGCTGCTCGTGTTCACCGCGATCGTCGGGATGTTTCTCGGCACGTCGCCGCCGAGCATGGTGCCCTGGGACGTGCTGATCTTCGGTAGCCTCGGAATCGGGCTCGCGGCCGCGTCGGGCGCCGTCGTGAACCACATCCTGGATCAGCGCCTCGACGCGCAGATGGCCCGGACGAAAAACAGGCCGCTGCCGACCGGCCGCGTGAACGAGCGCGACGCGCTCGCGTTCGCGCTCGCGCTCGGGCTCTTGGGAATAGCGGTGCTCGCGCTGCTCGTGAACCCGCTGACGGCCGGGCTCACGTTCGTCTCGTTGATCGGCTACGCCGTGATCTACACCGTTTTCCTGAAGCGCGCGACGCCGCAGAACATCGTGATCGGTGGCGCGGCGGGCGCCGCGCCGCCGATGCTCGGCTGGGCGGCGCTGAACGGAACCGTCACGGCCGACGCGTTGCTGCTGCTCCTGATCATCTTCACGTGGACGCCGCCGCACTTCTGGGCGCTCGCGATCGCGCGCAAATCGGACTACGAGCGCGCCGGCATCCCGATGCTGCCGGTCACTCATGGCGAGGAGGTCACGAAGTCGTTCGTCGTCTGCTACACGATCCTACTGCTCGTCGTGACGGTGCTGCCCTACCTCACGGGCATGAGCGGCCTCCTCTATCTCTTCGGCGCGCTGCTGCTCGGCGCCGGCTTCCTCTACTACGCGATCGCGCTCAAGCAGCGACCTGGCACCGCGCTCGCGATGCCGACCTTCGGCTACTCGATCACGTATTTGATCGCGCTCTTCACCTTCTTGCTCGTCGACCATTACATTCCGGCCTTCTGGCCCGAATAATAGGAACCACGCCGGCCGACTCTTCCGCCGGCGTCACCGGCCATGGACGTCACCGACATCATCGATCCTTTGAACGACGCGCAACGCGCGGCCGTGACAGCGCCCGACTGCCCGACCCTCGTGCTTGCGGGCGCGGGCAGCGGCAAGACGCGCGTGCTCGTGCACCGGATCGCCTGGGTGATCCGCGTGAACGGCGTCGCCGCGCAGCACGTGCTCGCGGTCACTTTCACGAACAAAGCCGCGGCCGAGATGCGCGACCGGATCGAGCGGCTGCTCGGCTTCCCGACACGAAATCTCTGGATCGGCACGTTCCACGGGCTCGCGCACCGGCTGCTGCGGATCCATTCGGCCGAGGCGGGTCTCGCCGAAGGCTTCCAGATCATGGATTCCGACGACCAGCTCAGGATGATCCGCCGGATGCTGCGCGCGCTCGAGCTCGACGAGAACGAATGGGTGCCGAAGGAGATTCAGTGGTTCATCAACGCGCAGAAAGACGAAGGGTTGCGGCCGAAGGACCTGAAGGACGAGGGCAATGCGGGCCGGCGCCAGATGATCGATCTGTACGCGCGGTACCAGAAGCATTGCGATGACGCGTCGGTCGTCGACTTCGGCGAGCTGCTGCTCCGCTCGCTCGAGATGCTGCGGGACAATCCGGAGCTCCTGCGCCAATACCGCGAGCGCTTCAAGCACGTGCTCGTCGACGAGTTCCAGGACACGAACGCGATCCAGTACCGCTGGCTCAAGCTGCTCGCGGGGCCGACGGGCGTACCGTTCGTGGTCGGTGACGACGATCAGTCGATCTATCGCTGGCGCGGCGCGCGCGTCGAGAACTTGCAGCGGTTCCAGCAGGACTTTCCGGGCACGCAGCTCGTGCGGCTCGAGCAGAACTACCGCTCCACGGCGAACATCCTCAATGCCGCGAATGCCGTGATCGCGCACAACGCGACGCGCCTCGGCAAAACGCTCTGGACCGACGGGGCCGAGGGCGCGCCGATCAAGCTCTACTCGGCGTTCAACGAGCGCGACGAGGCCGAGTTCGTAATCAACCGGATTCAGGACTTCATCGGGCACGGCAACCGCCGCAGCGACGCTGCGATCCTGTACCGCTCGAACGCCCAGTCGCGAGTCTTCGAGGAAGGTTTGCTCGCGGCCGGCATTCCGTACCGCGTCTACGGAGGCCTCCGGTTCTTCGAGCGCGCCGAGATCAAGGACGCGCTCGCGTACCTGCGGCTGATCGCGAACCGCGACGACGACCCCTCGTTCGAGCGCGTCGTGAACACGCCGACGCGCGGCATCGGCGCGCGCACGATCGAGCTCGTGCGCGACGAGGCGCGCGCGTCCGGCACGAGCCTCTGGCGCGCCGCCGCGAGCGTGATCTCGGAAGGTCTGCTCCCGAAACGCGCGAGCGAGTCGCTGTGGGCGTTCCTCCAGCTGATCGAAGGGCTCGACGCTGAGACGAAGGATTCGGCGCTGCACGAGCAAGTCGCGCGCGTGATCGATCGGAGCGGGCTGATGGCGCATCACGGCAAGAACGCGGAGGCGGGCGGCGAGGCGCGCGTCGAGAACCTCGAGGAGCTCGTGACCGCCGCGCGCGAGGTGTTCACCGACGAGTCGTCGGAGATGCCGCCGCTCGCGGAGTTCCTCGCGTTCGCGGTGCTCGAGTCGGGCGCAGGTCAGGCCGAGAACTACCAGGACGCCGTGCAGCTGATGACGCTGCATTCGGCCAAAGGGCTCGAATTCTCGCTGCTCTTCCTCTGTCGGCTCGAGGACGGGTTGTTCCCGCACCAGCGCTCCCTCACCGATCCGGTCGGGCTCGAGGAGGAGCGCCGGCTCTGTTACGTCGGCATCACGCGCGCTCGCGT
>Ga0105248_10003773_pt1 | contig 16780 bp, 16 predicted proteins | sample KBSS34metaG_FD_81524 | JGI IMG/M metagenome (GOLD analysis project Ga0105248, IMG submission 81524) | Switchgrass rhizosphere microbial communities from Kellogg Biological Station, Michigan, USA - KBS S3-4 metaG | ecosystem: Host-associated > Plants > Roots > Rhizosphere > Soil | place... | reverse complement strand
GCTGCTGCACGGCCACCTGAAACTTCGCGCGCGTGCGCATGTTCACCGTGACACACACGGCAAACGTCGCCAGCAAAATCATTCCAAAAACAACCCACGAGGGAATTATTCCGCCGCGGCGCCGCACCTCCGTGCGGCTGCCAATGATCTCCATCGAGATCTGTTGCACAGAAGCCAGAGAAGCGTTGGTGCGGCGCGGCAATGCGCGCTGCGATCTGATGCGCTCGTCAACCCAGTAAGTATTTGCGACCTTGCTCAAGTAGCACCTCCATGTCCTTTGCCGATTCTGACTCCGCGTAAATACGTACCAGGGGTTCAGTTCCCGAAGGACGCACCAACAGCCACGAATCGTCTTCAAAAATGATCTTCATCCCGTCAATACGGTTGATTGATTTCACTCGTCGCCCACCTACGTTGGTGGGTTCCTCTTTTAACTTTTCTTTCAAAACCGGCATCAGCTCCGGCGTCAGTTGCACGCCGATACGGCCAGACTCGAGCCGGCCCGTTTTCGCAAAGAGCTGTTCCAGTTGTTCGGTCAGTGACGCTCCGCGCGCCGCAACCGCCTCCGCTGCAAGGAGACACGCCAGGAGGCCATCTTTCTCCGGATAGTGACCTTTGATCGATAAACCGGCCGACTCTTCGCCGCCGAGGATAATCTTGTCCTCATTGATTAATTCTCCGATGTATTTGAAACCGACCGGCGTCTCGTAAACCGGTAAACCGTGAGACGCCGCAACGCGATCCACCAGGTGCGACGTCGCCACCGAACGCGCCACGCCTCCCTGCCAGTCTCGCGACTCCGCCAGGTAATCAAAAAGGATGGCGATCAGTTGATTGGGGGTAATAAACTGGCCATTCGCGTCGATAACGCCGAAGCGGTCACCGTCGCCATCGGTTGCTAAACCAAGAACACATTTGTCCGCCAGCACCAGTTCCTTCAGCTCGCCGAGATGGCTCGCTTCGGGTTCGGGAGCGCGGCCGCCGAAAAGCACGTCGCGCCAGTCGTGAATCGTCTTCACGCTGAGGCCGTGATGTCTTAACAACTCGTCGAGATAACCACGGCCGGTACCCCAGAGCGGGTCGTACGCATAACGCCCGCCGGCGCGGCTGATCACGTCAAAACGAACTTTTTGCTCGAGATCCGCGAGATAAGCATCACGCGGGTCAAAGCTTCGCGCCGGTTTCGGCACCGCGCTCTTCGCGCGGTTTTCCACAGGCTTCGCCAGAAACTCTTCCACTTTCGTGGTGACGGCCGGAAGCGCCGGCGCGCCATCAGCGGTCGAGAGTTTCATCCCGCTGTATTCCGGCGGATTGTGCGAAGCGGTGAAATTGATTCCGCAAACCGCATGCTGCGACCGGATCGCGTGCGACACGGTCGGAGTCGGCGTCGGCCCGGTGCAAACCAGCGCCTCAAATCCCTGCTCGACAATAATTTGCGCACACTCAGCGGCAAACACTTCACCCAAAAACCGGGTGTCGTGCGCGACCACGACCGGCCGGCCCGACTCGCTGGCGAACTGCGAACAGATGGCCTCAGTCACCCTGCCTACGGCGGCAAAGGTGAACTCATCCGCAATGACGGCTCGCCAGCCCGATGTTCCGAAGTGAATTGTCATCTCAAAAATTAAGAGACTGCTTAATCCAAATTGAGAGTTAGTCCACAATATAGTTGGTGCCCCGGGTTAGTCAGCCCCAACTAAATGTACTTTGCGACTTGTCAATCTCTTGCCACTCAAGGAGTTAGCGGCAATATCGCCGGAATGTAGCACCCGCGCTTAAAGGGTGTAAAGATTTTTCTCTGCAACGCTTGAAGCGCGTAAGTTCAACAGTTACTTGAACTAAGAGCGCTTAACAGCCCAATTTGGCGAACAAAAAGCGAACGGAAATCCAACGCTCTTCCGCAGGCTCTAAAGTTTAAATCTTGTTGACAGTATTGGCCCTGGATAACTAGACTCGCAGTGCGGCTTTTGTCCCGCGCAGCATTCCCTCACACAAATTAGTCAACCCAAGGAAAGGTGTAGATGCCTGACTCTTCGGAATCAGTCCAGCTCCCGCTAAGTTCAATAGTACGAGCAGTTTGCGACGCTGCAAACGGTGGCCCGGACCTGCTTTACGAGGTCATGATCAAGATGAGCTTGATGGTGGAAGCGACTGCACCCACCTATGGCTTATCGATCTGGGCGACTTCCGAGGCTGCAAAACCGATGCTCCGTTGGGCCGAAGGACTGGAAGAAGACGAGATTGCCGTCGCCGAAAAGACCGTCGGCGAGTTGTTCGCCAGCAAAACGCGGCCGCAACCGGCGAAAGAAGGCGATCAGGCGATCTGTTTACTGTTGGCAATGCCGTCTGCGATGCGCGAAGGCGCGGCGCTCTATGGCCGCTGCGTTCGGCCGCTTTCTCCGCAACAGGCAAAAGAACTCAACGCTCTCAGCGACGTGGCCCACCTGGCCCACTCGCATCAATCTACCGGAACTCCCGTCGCCGCCGGCTCCAAGCCTGCTTCGGCGATGCCGTCTGTCAGCTCGTTGCCGGGAATGGTCTTCAGCAGTCGCGCGATGTCTGACGTTGCGCGCAACGTGGAAAAGATAAAGGACTCCCATTCGACGATTCTTGTGACCGGCGAGTCCGGCACGGGCAAGGAGCTGATTGCGAGGGCGATTCATCGTCTCAGCCGTCGCTCGGAAAGTGAGTTTATTCCGTTCAACTGTTCGGCAGTGCCCGCGGAGCTTATTGAGAGCATGTTGTTCGGACATCGGCGCGGCACGTTCACGGGCGCGATGCAGGACCAGGCGGGTCTGATTCGTTCCGCCGAAAACGGCACGCTCTTTCTCGACGAGATCGGAGACCTGCCGCTATCGCTTCAGCCAAAGCTCCTGCGCTTCCTGCAGGAGGGCGAGATTCACACGCTCGGCGAGCGCGCACCACGCAAAGTAAACGTGCGCGTCATCGCCGCGACGCACAAGGATCTCGAGGCATTAGTAAAAGAGAAACTCTTCCGTGAGGATCTGTACTACCGCATTGCGACATTGACGCTGAAGGTGCCGCCCTTGCGAGAGCGGCCCGAAGACATCTCGACGTTGATCTCACATTTCGTGAGCCACTACGCGCGCAAGAACGAGCGGCACATTTCCGGAATCACTTTGGAAGCGATCCGGATTTTGGAAGCGTACTCGTGGCCGGGAAACATTCGTGAGCTCGCGGCGGAAATCGAGCGTCTGGTGCTTTATGCGGAAGACGATGGTTACATCCGCCCGGAAAACATCAGTGCGCGGATCTGTCCGCAAGGCGCCGCGCAGACGCAGGCTGAGAAGCTTGATGACTTACTCGATAATTACGAACGCAGAGTCATCACGGAAACGCTGAAGCGCCACGATTGCAACGTTGCGCGCGCGAGCGAAGCACTCGGTCTCGGTTCCCGCCAAACTCTCTACAAAAAACTCAAACGCCTCGCAATCGACATCGGCGACTTTCTCCAGGAAGACACCGAGCCCGGCATGCAGTACCGCGCCTAGTCCCCAAAGGCCACAACGGGCCTCGAAGTTGTCAACTTCGGGCGACACGTAGTAACCACCAATAAAACCGAATTCAAAGCCGGAATTTTTCGTCACCACACCTGACGGACCAACTGCGGTTGTCAACCACGGGCTACAAACTCCACTCACAACTCGCGCAAAACCACGACTGGACCACTGGCACACCGGTTGTAACTGTCCCTTCCGTCGCGAGGCAACAAACGCATCGCATCACTAGTCGAGCAGACATAAACCTAATGAAGGCTAACACCACAAAAAACCTGACATCAGCGGTAATGCTCGTCATTCTCTCTCCGTTCCTGGCGCTGGCGATGCTCGTCAGCATCAAGACCGCGGGAATCAGGAATAACGAAGTGCTACTGCTGCTGCTTACTTTGTCCAGTGCTGTTCTAAGTGGAATCAATGGCTTTGGCCGCCGCACGGCCACAGCGGTTCAACTTTCTCCAGCGCAAGCAAAGTCGCGCGGTGCGAACCCTTCCGGGACTAGCGTCACGTTTGCCGGCTCTCCAAGCAACAACGCCTAATCGAATCCAAAAGGAGCAACAAAATGATTAAGAGATTTTTCCGTGATGAAACCGGTCTGGAACTTTCCGAGTACGCAGTAGCCGCAGCGCTTATCGCGTTGGCTTGCGTCGCCGCCTTTACGCTGTTGGGCAACAACATCGGCGCGAAAATCAACTCGCTCGCGAACACGATTGCTCAGTAATTGATCGATGCTTTTGAGCCAAACCGGCAGCGGCAAAGTGCTGTTTTGGTTGTGACGGCGGGTACGAGACGCTCAAGTAATCGCGTCAACGAGGACTGGATCATGTTGATGAAATTCTTCAAAGACGAAAACGGACTTGAGCTATCGGAGTACGCCGTCGCTGCCGCTCTCGTAGCGGTTGCCACAGTCGCCGCCTTCGAGTTACTCGGAGGAAATGTCGCGGCGAGGATCGAAAGACTGGCAGGTTTTATCCAGTGAACTCAAACGAGTGAACTGCCATTGCCGGGTGGCGCGCCTTGTGAAGCTTTCAGTCTCCACGGGTGCGCCGCCACCTTTCTATCAAACCCCAAAAGGGTGCCCCTCAAAATCGTTATGCTGAGTCCTACCGCTACAGTTTTTGAATTCTTTCTGGTCCCGCTCGCCGTGCTGGTGATCTACCACGACGTGCGGTATCGGCGTATTCCCAATCCATTCGTGCTGGCCACTCTTATTAGTGGGGTTGTTTTGAACTTCGTCCTCGGTGGAGTCCACGGTGGTCTAAGCAGCATCGGCGGATGTGTACTGGCCTTTATCTTAATGTTCATCCTGCACGTTTTCGGAGCGATGGGCGCAGGCGATGTCAAACTCTTCGCCGCGATCGGATCCGTAATCGGTGCTCATCTCGTGCTCCCGACTTTTGTGGTGGTGGTATTGACCGGTGGCTTGCTGGCCCTGGCTTCGATCCTGCGCTCGGGAGTTTTTGCCACCACGATGCATCGCGTGCTGCAGATTCTGGTCGGCTTACTGCCAGGGTGGCCGATGCCCAAGTTCAGCGTTCCTGCTGATCGTCGTCTGACCATTCCGTACGGCGCGGCGATCACTATCGGCGCCATCATCGCAATCGCGATCTTTCATCCTTAAAAACGTGGCCAACAACCAGGCGTCTGACCTGGCAAGAACGGAGAGTTGATTCCATGCGAAACAAACGTTTCTTCATCGTGCTGGTAGGAGCACTCATTTTCGGAGTGCTCGCTGCCGTTTCAGTAAGCAAATACTTGTCGAGCGCGCAGGCTTACACGAAGAACCTGAACAAGGTGGCCGTGGCCAAGGTTGCGATCCCGCTCGGTAGCAAGATCATTCCCGAGCAGATCATGGTGGTCCAGTTTCCCAAGGAATCGACTCCGGACGGAGCTTTTGAATCGCCTGAAAAACTCGCCGGCCGCGTGGCCGTGGTGAACATTGCTGCTCGCGAGCCAATCACTGAAGCGAGATTGGCGCCGGAAGGAACTGCCGCCGGTCTTTCGGCTGTGATTCCCGAAGGCTATCGCGCGATGACCGTCAAGGTCGACGACGCGGCGGGCATCTCCGGTTTCATCATGCCGGGCACGTTGGTTGACGTGGTCGTCGTGATCGATCCGCGCGAAGGTTCCGGCAACCAGGACCCGATCTCGAAGATCGTGTTGCAGAACATCAAGGTTTTGGCGAACGGTCAGAACATCGACAAGCCGAAAGATGAGCGCGAAGCAAACAGCGTCAAGGCTGTGACGCTGCAAGTTACGCCCGAGCAGGCAGAGAAACTCGCTTTGGCGACGAGCGAAGGCAAGTTGCAACTGGTCATGCGCAACCAGGTCGATCAGGGCGACGAGAAGACGCAGGGCGTCAACAAGCGCAGCCTGCTGTCCGGCGACGCCGCGATACCGGCTCCCGAACCCGGCTCGCTCAAAAGCGAACAGCCCAAGCAGGAAGTGAAAGCCGTACGTCGATCGGCGCCAGTGGCAAAACCGGCGGCCGCCCCAGCTCCTCAACCCACACCGCGTGCGTCAGTGGAAATGATCGAAGGCGCGAAGAAGCGCAGCGTCGAATTTCCATAGATCACTCAGTCACCAAATCCATTACTTGAAGTTGATCGCTTTGACGATCGCTAGAAACAAAGGAGCACACGAACATGCAGAGCCGTTCCCCAATTTCGCGCCGAGTGAGTTTACTGCTGGCGGCGTTGATAACCATCTTTGCTAACTCCATCGCTAATGCCCAGGAGACGTCTTACAAGGCGTCGTTCGGCCAAAACAAAGAAGCCGTCGCGGTCAACGTCCTCGTCGGCCAGTCGCGCGTGATCAATTTCGATCGGCCCGTCGGACGGTTCTCGGTTTCGAATCCCGAAATCGCAGAACCGGTGCTCGTCACGCCCGACCAGGTGCTCGTCAATGGCAAGGCCTTTGGTCAGGTCAACTTCATCGCGTGGGAACAGACCGGCGGTCAGTTCCTCGTGTTTGACGTTTACGTTCGGGCCAACCTTTCATTAATCGATTCGCAGATTCGCACTCTCTTTCCGAAAGACGACATCCGCTTGAGCCAGGCCAATGGTTCGGTGGTGATCTCCGGTAGCACGACGAACGCGGCGACCGCTGCGCAGGTTCAGAGCGTGATCGAAGCTGCCGGTTTCAAAGCTGTGAACATGCTGACGTCGCCGGTGTCCGGTGCGATGCAGGTGCAGCTCGAAGTTCGCGTTGCGGAAGTGAATCGCAACAAGCTGCGCGACTACGGCACCTCGTTCCTGTCGATGCCGAAAGGCGGCACGAGCGGTTACGTTAACAGCGGTGGTGGTCCAACATCGGTAGATGATGCTTCGATCAGCCAGTCTGCCGCGATCCTTAGCGGACTCATTCAACCGGCGCTCAATCTCTTCATCTTCAATCGCCAGATCAGCACGGCCGCGATGCTCAGAGTTCTGCGTCAGGAAGGCGCATTCCGCGAGTTGGCCGAGCCAAACCTGGTCGCGATGAACGGCCAGCAGGCGAGCTTCCTCGCCGGCGGTGAGTTCCCGGTGCCAGTCCTTCAGATGGGCGCCAACGGAGCCGGCATCACGATCATGTGGAAAGAATATGGCGTTCGTCTGAACTTCAAACCGACGATCGTCGACGAAGATCACATCCGTCTCGAGCTCGAACCGGAAGTCTCCACGATCGACTTCTCCAACGGCGTTCGCTTCAACAACTTCGTGATCCCCGCGCTGCGCACTCGCCGCGCCCGGACCGGCGTTGAGCTGCGCGATGGTCAGTCGTTCGCGTTGGCCGGCTTGCTCGACAACTCGGAAACCAAAACGTTGTCCAGAATCCCGATCGTCAGCGAGATCCCGGTGATTGGCGCGCTCTTCAAGTCGAAGACGTTCGAGAAGAAAGAAACCGAACTCATGTTCTTCGTGACGGCGCACCTCGTTAAGCCGGTGAACGGCGACGACCTGCCGAACCTGCGTGGTATCGATGGCCTGAAGGGCAACTCGCCGTTGGGCGTCGAGCCGAAGGGTGGCGAAGGCATCTCGGGTCAAACCGGTTACAAGGTCTCGGGACAGAACACGACTGAAGCTCCGGCTGCCGTTCCGGCCGCGCCGGCGAAGTCTGAACCAGCGAAGCCGAAGGCTACCGATGCGGCTACGCAGACCAGCACCACCGGTTCAGTGAGCAGTGTTCGCAGCAATCCATCCCTTCCAGTCGCGAAGGCTGTGAAGGTCGACTTCAATCCGGAATCAATACGCCCCTGGTAGACAACTTCCTCTCAATCGAAAGTCATTAGCAGCAGCAGAGGGGGAAAACATGAAGAACCGAACATTCGAACAAGCGGGAAAAAACAAGCGGGAGCGAGGTTCCATTCTGGCGACATCAGCAATCGGGATGTTGTCGATCCTGCTCGCAGTCGGTTTGGGAGTTGATATCAGCAGGTTCTATCTAACGAAAACTGAATTGCAGAACGCAGCGGACGCGGCAGCACTTGCTGCCGTGTCTGCGCTCAATACCGCGCCGCTCGGCATTCAGAAAGCAGCGGATCGAGCAGTCGCGGCGATGAATAATTACAACTTGAACCACACGAGCATCACTTTCCCGCGTAGCAACGTGGTGTTCGCAAAAAATCTTGATGGTCCATACCTCAACGAGGCCGCGGCCAAAGCGCAAGCCGCGAACATTCGCTTCGTCAAAGTAACGACGGCGGATTCACCGGTTGGCGTTTCGTTCGCCGCGAGCGTTCTCGGCGGCAGCAAGAACTTGCATGCCAGCGCGACCGCGGGCCTGTCAGTGCCGTTGAATCTCTTTTGTAACTTCCTGCCCGTCTCGGTGATCGACTACGGCACAGCGATCACGGCGGGCAACACGTACACGTTCCGTGCTAGCTCGGGAGGCATGATTTCACCGGGCAACTACCAGATTCTCGCAGTTGCAGGTTCCGGTGGTCAGGACGTTCGTGTTGGTCTGGCAGCGGGTGTCGATAAATGCGCCGCTCCGGGCGCAGTCTATGAGGTTGATACCAAGACAGGTGTTACGGCCGGCGCTGTAAGACAGGGTCTGAATACTCGTTTTGACGACTACGTGACATCGCAAGTGAATCCGGCCGACATGCCGCCGGACACGAATATCAAGGAGAACATCACCTACGACCAGTATAAGAACGGCACTCCGTCGACCGCACCGAAACACAAGGGCGTTGATGGTCGCCGAGTCGTAGTGATTCCAATCGTGAAGCAGGACCAATACGACCAGGGTCGTAACACCGTGAAGTTCGATCGCTTCGGCTTTTTCTTCCTTCAGACGAAAGTCGGCAGCGGTAGTGGTGGCGATCTCGTGGCCGAATACATCGACGACGTCGTGGTAGGCCAGGGTGGTTTCGATCCTAACGGAGCGCCCACGAACGGCTTAATGGCGGTTCCGGTCCTTTACAAGTAAGGCGGTAATTATGATGCACCATCGCATTAAGAAAATCCGCAACGTGCGACGCTCGCGTCGCCTGAGCTGGCTCAATCGGTTTCGCCGGGAAGAACAGGGCGTTCAACTGGTTGAGCTGGCGATCGTCTTGCCGATTATGCTGCTGCTGTTCGCAGGACTCGCTGAGTTTGGCCGTTACTTTTACGAGTACACGACCGCGGCGAAGGCGGCGCGTGCCGGCGCACGGTATCTCGCTTCGAAATCAGTCACCAGCAAAACGGACTGGAAGACGAATGCAAAAAACATGGTGGTCTTTGGCAATACCACCGGAAGTGGCGACCGTGTCCTGCCGCGAATGGGCGTGGAAAACGTTCAGGTGGAGTATGTGGGCGGAACCACTGGCGTACCGGACATGGTTAAGGTTTCCATCGTCAACTATAAACACGAACCACTATTCAACATCGGTAGTTTTCTCAAGCAACCCAAGCTGTCCCTCAATGTGGACGTGAAACCGAGTGTGACGATGCGTTATCTGCTAACAACGCCTTCAGTCTAGGAGCAAACGATTATGCTTCGTATAACAAACTGTAGGGACAATCAGAGAGGATCAACACTGGTTGAGTTCTCGATCGCCGCAACGATTTTCATAATCGCGATGTTCGCCGTCGTGGAGTTTGGGCGCGCCTTGTGGGTACACAACGCTTTGACTGACGCAGCTCGTCGCGGTGCGCGTTACGCCACCATGCACACGCAGGCTAGCTCAGCGGAAGTCAAGAACGTGGTGGTCTATGGCAATCCGGAAGGGTCGGGTCAGGCGATGCTGAATAACCTGAGCACCGGGATCGTCAACGTTGATTACAACAACTTCGGCCTTAATGACGGCACGGTTTCAGTAAGCATCACCGACTACGAGTTTCAGTTTGTCATTCCGATCTTCGGCGCCAGTATCACAATGCCGAATTACAAGACGACCTTGACGGCTGAAAGCGCGGGATTAATTCCAGCTAGCATTTAACTCCAGGTTGAAATTGGGGACCTTAGGAATTTCGATCGTGGGCACAACAACGGGAAATGCCAGTTTAAGTTTCGAACCCACTGCCGGGCGGCGCCGGTTACGCCTGCCTAACAAACATCGCTGCGAAGCAGATCGTGCTTTGTAGCGTTGCAATACCTACCGTGAATCCCCCGCGCACTCTGTCACCAACGTTTTAGTCAGAAGAGAGCCGACGGCAGTGGGATTCGAATAGACGACACGAGGAAAAAATGACGGAACCAATTTCAGTCGTAGTTCTCAGCACCGGACTCGAAAACTTCAAAGACATTCGCCGCGCTCTCTCCGCGGAGGAACGCGTCAAGCTGTTGGCCGGCGGCAACGATGCCGACCAACTCTACGAAGAGATCGTTCGCCTGAAACCGAACGCCGCGATCATCGCGCTTGGTCCAAACGCGGACCAGGCCGTCAGGTTTATCGAGCGTTTGAACGCCGAATGTCCGGGCACCACGATTATCTCGGCCGCGCAGGACGCGTCGCCCGATATGATCATCGGCAGCCTGCGCGCCGGCGCGCGCGAGTTTCTGCGCATCCCCATCAGTGCCGACGAGCTGCGTACGGTGCTCGATCGCGTTTCCGACTTCCCCAACAGGCAGATGGTCGAGGCGCCGAAAAAACAAGGGCGCATGATCGCCGTGTTTTCGAGCAAGGGGGGTTGCGGTACTTCGTTTATCGCAACCAACCTCGCCGCCGCCACGAACGGAAAGACCGTTCTCGTCGATCTCAACCTGCAGGCCGGCGACTTGCCGCTGTTCCTCGGACTCGATCACAAGTATTCCATCGCCGACATGGTCGAGAAGCGCAACCGTCTTGACGAGTCGTTGATTAACACCCTCGTGACGCCGCACTCGAAACATTTATCCCTTCTCGCCGCGCCGCGCGAAGCTGATTCCGCCGACGAGATCGAACCACAACACGTTTTTGAAGTGCTGCAAAAACTGCGCGAGCATTACGAGTACGTCGTGCTCGATCCGCAGCACACGTTCGATTCGATCACTCTGGCCGCGCTCGATCAGTGCGACGAGATCGTCCTGATCCTGACGCTCGACATTCCCGCCATTCGCAGCACGCAACGCGCGCTCGAGATTTTCGATCGTCTCGGCTATCCGCGTAAGAAAGTACGCATCGTCGTGAATCGCTGGAGCAAACAGATCGATCTCGACCTGCGGCAGGTTGAAAAATTCCTGAATGAGCCCGTAGTCGGGTTTGTGCCCAGTGACTACCAGACGGCGGTCAGCTCAATCAACCTCGGCACCCCACTGGTCCAGGCCGAACCCGGTTCGAAGATCGCACTCGAAATCCGGCGCATCGCCCAGGAGATCTCTCTTGGTGTCGTGCCGCTTACCGAAGCAAAGCCGCGTCGTGCTTTCTGGAACTCGTTCCTGAAAAAGCAGCCGGCGCAAGCGCAGTTCAATCTCGAAACCTCAATGGAAAAGGTCTAGGAACGCGGCTGTCCGCTCCTGAAACAACATCATGGCCCTACGCGAAAGATTAATCGGAAACACAGGTACTCCCGCCAGCGGCGGCTCGGACAGCACCGGTCAACACTCCTTCCAGGAGATGAAGTCGCGTTTGCACCGGACGCTGATCAACCGCATGGACTTGACCAAGCTCTCCACGCTTACGCCGGAACAGGTCCACGCGGAAGTTTCGCGCCTGGCGGAAAGCGTGCTGGCACAGGAAGCCATGCCGCTGTCGGTGGCTGAACGTGACCGGCTGGTCAATGACGTTCAGCACGAGCTCTTTGGTCTTGGACCACTCGAGCCGTTGCTCAAAGACCCGACCATCTCCGACATCCTGGTCAACTCGCATGACACGATCTATATCGAGCGCCGCGGCAAAATCGAACCGACGAACGTTCGCTTCAAAGACGATGAGCACCTGATGCGCGTGATCGAGCGCATCGTATCGTCCGTTGGACGGCGTATCGATGAATCGTCGCCGATGGTCGACGCGCGTTTGCAGGACGGCTCGCGCGTCAACGCGATCATTCCGCCGTTGTCGATCGATGGCCCGGTGCTTTCGATTCGTCGTTTCGGCGCCGATCCGCTGAAAATGGCAGCCCTCGTCGAGTACAAAGCATTGACGAAAGAGATCGCGGACATGCTGCAGATGGTCGTGCATGCGCGCTTGAACATTCTGATTTCGGGCGGTACCGGCGCCGGTAAGACGACCCTGCTCAACGCCCTCTCCGCTTATATTCCGGAGAACGAACGTATCGTTACCATTGAAGACTCGGCGGAATTGCAACTCCAGCAGCCGCACGTTGTCAGGCTCGAAACGCGTCCGCCAAACATCGAAGGCAAAGGCGAAGTCACACAGCGAGATCTCGTGCGCAACGCACTGCGTATGCGACCCGATCGCATCGTGATCGGCGAAGTCCGCGGCGGCGAGGCGATCGATATGCTTCAGGCCATGAACACGGGTCACGACGGTTCGTTGACGACGGTTCACGCTAATACTCCGCGCGATGCGCTGGCCCGCCTCGAAACGATGATCCAGATGACAGGCATGCGCCTGTCGGATAGAGCGATGCGCCAACAGGTTGCGTCCGCCTTGAACCTCGTGGTCCAGGTTGCGCGCCTGTCAGACGGTTCGCGCCGCGTCACGTCGATTTCAGAAATCACCGGCATGGAAGGCGAGACGATCACCATGCAGGAAATCTTTTTGTACGAGCGGACCGGTGTGGACCAGCAGGGACAAGTGATCGGTCGCTTCCGTCCGACGGGAATCCGGCCACGCTTTGCCGAACGGCTGAAGGCCTGCGGTTTGCAGTTGCCCCGCGTGTTCTTCGAGGAGATGTAATCCACCATGTTGATCTCGTTTCTCGTGTTCGTGTTCGCGCTGTTCCTGGTGCTGGGCGCTTATTTGCTGGCCACCCACGGAACCGACAAGAAACGCGCGAAGCTGCAAAAGCGGCTGAACGACGCTTTACTCCACTCCGCGCAGGCGGAAGACATCGACGTAGTGCTCGCGCGCAACGAGCTGATGAGCGAAATCCCGTTAGTCAACCGCACGCTCATCAATCTTCAGGCGGCGTTGCAGTTGAAGCGGATGTTGGACCAGGCGAACCTGCACATTACGCCTTCGCGCCTGCTGATGTTTTCGTTCATGGCGGGCATGTTGGGCGCGCTGGCCGCGTCGGTGCTCACCGTTTTCATTCCGCTGATGATGCTGGCCGGTGTCACTTGTGCGTCGATACCCTTCGTGCACGTGTATTACCGGCGTAAGAAACGGTTCGACTCATTTCTCGAACAGCTTCCCGATGCGCTCGATTTGATCAGCCGTGCTTTGAGTGCGGGACACGCGTTTTCAGAAGCGCTGCACATGGTTTCGGTGGAAATGCCGGAACCGATCGCCACCGAGTTTCGCAAAGCCTACGAAGAACAGAATCTTGGTCTGTCAGTGAAACTGGCACTCGAAAACCTGACCCAGCGCATGCCGGTTCTTGATCTCAAGATGTGTGTAACGGCTGTGCTCATTCAACGCGAAACGGGCGGCAACCTCGCTGAGATTTTAGAGAAGGTGGCTTACACGATTCGTGAGCGTTTCCGGATCATGGGCGACTTGAAGACGTTGACCACCAGCTCGCGCATGTCTGCGTGGTTGCTGTGTGGTTTGCCGATCGCAGTGGCGTTGGCAGTCACTGTGATGAATCCGGATTACATGAGCGTGTTGTGGAAAGATCCCCGCGGACATTACCTGATCGCCGCCGCGCTGTTTTTGCAGATCACGGGTATGTTGATCGTGCGAAAGATTTTGAAGATCAAGATCTAGCGAAGGAAAGCCCAGCAATGATAATCATCATCGCCATCTCCACTTTCGTTTGTATCTCACTCGGAATGCTGGGTGTTTACTGGCTGCTGTACAAACCGCAGAGCGCCGCCACCGAGCGGTTGCGCCGTCTTGGTGTAAAAGACGGCGGCGGCGCCGGCAATGGTCCAAACGTACAGTCGGTCGTGCTGCCCGACGAGAGTCCGGCGGTCGAGATCGCGCAACGCATAGCGCAACCGTTGAACAAACTGGTGCCGGCGTCAGCCACCGAAGCAAAGAAGCTTCAGAAGCAATTAATGCATGCGGGCTTTCGTTCGGCGGAAGCTCCGTTGATCTATCGCGCGATTCATCTCGCGTCGATGGCGGGTTTTCCCCTCATGGTCGCGCTGGTCTGTGCGGTCATGGCATGGCCGCTGCAGAACGCGCTGATCTACATCATTCTCGCTTTCGTTGCGGGCTTCTTTCTGCCGCGTTACATGCTCGGACGAATCACTCGCAGTCGTCAGCGTGATCTGCGCTGGGGCCTGGCGGACGCGCTCGACCTGATGGTTGTTTCGGTCGAAGCGGGATTGGGTTTGAACGCGGCGATGATGAAAGTCGCGTCGGAGCTGAAAGACGTGCACCAGGCGATCGCGGTTGAATTTGAGCTCGCGAACCTCGAAATCCGGGTCGGACGCGATCGTGATGAAGCCCTGCGCAACCTCGCAGAGCGAACGGGTGTTGACGATCTACGCAGCCTCGTCGCGATGCTGATTCAGACCGATAAGTTTGGTACTTCGATATCCAAGGGACTGCGCGTGTACTCAGATTCGCTGCGCACGAAACGACGGCAGCGAGCTGAACAGGAAGCGCAGAAAGCGGCGGTCAAACTGTTGTTCCCGCTCGCCTGTTTCCTGTTCCCGACGCTCTTTATCGCGATCCTTGGACCGGCGGCCCTTAACCTCATGGACACTCTCGCTAAATAGAGTAGAGGAGTTGGACCAATGAATAAACGCAGAATCATTGCAGTCTTTATTGCATTCGTACTGACCATCGCGGCGACCGCGATGTGGAGCGCTTCCACAATCCAACGCGAGGGTGATCCCGATGCCATCGTGCTTGACGATTCAGGTTCGGAAGCCGGCACTGCGCAGCCTAAAAAGGGCGGCAACAAGGTAGTCAAGGTCATCACCGCTCCGTTCAAAGCATTCGGCCGGCTGTTTGGCGGGGGCAATAAGGAAAACAAGATCGAGCGCATGACGGAGAAGGACGCGGAACGCTTTGAGTCCGTAGGCGTCACGAAGATCAACGACGCGCGCAACCAGAATGACAAGCCGCTCAGTACCAGCGGCAACGCACGCGATCATCTCGAGTCCGGTCGTGAGTTTTTGCTTGACGGACGTTACAACGAAGCGATCTCCGAGCTCTCGCTCGCGGCTTCGCTCGATCCGAAATTGACCGAAGCGCATAACCTCCTCGGCGTGGCTTACGAAAAGAAAGGCTTTGCCGACCACGCGAAGGAATCGTTTGAGCGCGCAGTCAAACTCCAGGAAGACGCTGACACGCTCAACAACCTCGGCTTTGCGCTTTATGAAAACGGCAACTATCGCGCAGCCGTCGATCGTCTGAAGCGCGCCGCGAAGCTTGCGCCTGCTGACGAACGCATTCTCAACAACCTCGGTCTCGCGTACTGCCGTCTCGGCAAGATCGACGAAGCATACAAAGCGTTCGCTCGGGCTGCTGGTCCATTAACCGGCAACCTGAACACCGCGAAGATGCTCGAGCGTTTCGGCCGTGACGACGACGCGATTCGTTATTACGAAGCCGCGCGCGTTATCGACCCGATGAACACGTTTGCGCTGCGCCGTCTCTCCGATCTCTACCAGCGCGTCGGTCGCGCCGCGGATGCTGATTCGACTCGCGCCGCGCTGGCGATGGCCCAGAACAACAGTGCTGCTGTAACGGGCGGTAAATAGAAGACTGTTAGCGAACTCTTACAGAGTTCCAAATCCCAGAGCCGTGTTTACCCAGGGTTGAAGCAACCCTGGGCTGCAATTAGCAAACGCCTTCGGCGTTGGTACCGACTCCTTAACGAGTAGCGACTTCTTAACGAGTAGCGACTTCTTAACGAGTAGCGACTCCTTAACGAGTAGCGACTCCTTAACGAGTAGCGACTCCTAACGAAAAGAGAACCGACATGTCCCACACCACTATCCTGACCCGCGCGGAAATCGAAAGCATGGGACCGCCGGTGCCGGAGGAGTTGCACGACACCGGCATCTCCGAGCAGTTTCTCTGCGACCTCGCGTTGAAGCACGTGGCGATGCTGCCCGAGCCGACCACCGACGCCGTGGCCGAGCGGATCAACCTGCCGCGCATGCTGACTGAAGACCTGCTGCAAAACCTCTATCGCGAGAAATTGATCGAGGTGAAGAAGCAGTCGGCGATCGGATCGACGCGCTATGCGATGCTGGATCACGGTTGGGATCGGTTAACGCGATTATTGTCGATTTCCGGTTATGTCGGGCCGGCGCCAGTCTCGCTGCGCGACTATTCGCACATGATGCAGTTGCAGTCGATTCCGTCAAACACGGCGTCGATTGAAACGGTGCGCGAGGCGTTTCACGACCTCGTGTTACCAGACTCATTGCTGCAAACACTCGGCTGCGTGATCAACTCGCGTCGCTCTCTGTTTTTGACTGGGTTGCCGGGAACGGGAAAGACCGCGGTTGCGGAACGCATCAACAACGCGCTCGCGGGTGGCATCTGGATTCCGTATGCGGTCGAGATCGACGGGCAGATCATTCGCATATTTGACGGGCACTGTCACGAGCTGATGCCGGCCGACGAAACGCCGACGGAGTTTGATCGTCGCTGGGTGTTGATTCATCGTCCGCTCGTCGTCGTCGGCGGTGAGTTGACTCTCGAGAACGCCGACCTGACGTGGAGTGAGGCGGCGAAGTTTTACGAAGCGCCGTTCCAGATGAAATCAAACGGCGGCACACTTGTGATCGACGACTTTGGCCGTCAGCGTGTCGCGCCGCAGGACCTTTTGAACCGCTGGATC
>Ga0105248_10003771_pt1 | contig 16784 bp, 20 predicted proteins | sample KBSS34metaG_FD_81524 | JGI IMG/M metagenome (GOLD analysis project Ga0105248, IMG submission 81524) | Switchgrass rhizosphere microbial communities from Kellogg Biological Station, Michigan, USA - KBS S3-4 metaG | ecosystem: Host-associated > Plants > Roots > Rhizosphere > Soil | place... | reverse complement strand
TAGCAGGCGGTCCAAGAGAAGCGATACGAAGGTGTGCTTTTGCTGCGCCAGCTTCCGCAGCACCGCGACGAGGGTGCCCCTGGCGGCCTTCGCCCAGAAAGGATCGCCCGCCTTATCGGGGATCGTCGACTCCGCGATCTGATCATAATGATAGTCGCGTGGGACATCGACCCAGGGGGACCAGTGCGCGGTGCGCTGGTCGAGCGGATTGAGCAACGTGTCGACGTCGGGGCGGAAGAATTTTTCGACGAACGTACCGGCCGTGTCATAGACGATGGCGCGCTTGCCGGAGGCGCGGATGCCTGCCAACATCTTGACGATCAGGTTGGTCTTGCCGGTCCCAGGCGCTCCACACAGGAGAATATGCTCCGGCTCGAAGGCGCTCGGAACTGGAACGCCGCCGATGGTGAGCGCCCCCTTCTTCTGCCGCCACATCGCGTGCTTGACCTGCCTCAATGTGCCGAACCGGGCACCGCGCAGGTATTCGTTCGAGCCGAGCCCCTTGCCCGTGCGGGTGAAATAGAACCAGGCCCAGCCCAGCGCCCCGAGCGCGAAGATGCCCGAGACAAGAGCGCCGTGGAGGAGGTAGATCTCAAAGCTGTGCAGCGTTTTCTTGGCGAGCTTTGAAGCGAGAAGCCAGTCCGCCGACGTCCAGTATTGTCGGCCGTCCAGCGTCTTGAAGAGAACGGGATCGTTCGTGCCCGGTGCCGCATCCGCCTTAAAGGTCGCCTCGATGATTTTCAGGGCGACGAAGCGCTCATATTCGGAGGACTTTTCGAGCGCGTACCAGACTATGCCCATCACCCAGATGACGAGCCCCGCGATGAAGGTCTGGAAGAAGACCTGAGTCGTCATCCGGACATTATGGACGATGGCCTGTCCGCCCCTCGTCCAGGAGCCCAGCGTATCGTTGCGGAAGATGCTCATTGGCCCGGCTCCTCGCTGAGGAGACCCCGATCGCCGAGCAACGCGCGGGCATCCGCCATCCCTTTTTCGAGCGCCTTGGGGGACTGCTCGCCGGTCGCGGTGGCGACGATCGAGAGAATCTGGATACAGATCGCAAGGATCTCGTCCTGAGACGAGTAGATGTAGCGGCTCTGGGAGTCGGCGGCCTGGCCTAGCACCGAACGAATGAACGCGGACAAAGAGAGGTCAGCACCCGCCGCACGCCTACTCAGGCGGGCGTGCAGCGCCTCGTCGATGCGGAAATTGACCTTGATCACGCAGAGGCTCCTGACGTCGGAGCCCTGGTGGGGTAATGAAGCGCGCCCCTTATATTCTAATAGCTACGGGAAATCAAGAAATAGCCTCGCGTGATCCATGTACCACGCGAAAAGCGCAGCAAAGTCATGGGTTTAAGCGGTCACATCTCTTATGGTGTTCCGTGTACCACGATGCGCTGGCCCGAAGGACAACGTGTATCACATGGCTAAGTCTATGACTTCGCAGGCAAAACAGCCCGCAGCACTTGTGCGTACGGTGCATTACAAACGGCCAAGGCCGTGCGTCCCCCTAGCGCAGCGGCTCGTCCGCTGCGACCCCTCGTGCCGGCAGGCGCGGGGCGCCCCGGTAGGGGCTCCTTGTTCTCCCCGGCGGCACGCCGGGCAGACACCCTGTTCCCGGCTTGATGAGAGAAGAGCATTGCGTGCATGGGCGAGTGATCCGATACTGATTGGGTGGCGGGCAGACCACTTCGATGAAGGAAGATGGACATGCCCAAATTGAGTGATCGCGAGAAACTGGCCGATCTGGAAGGTCGCCAGACCAAGCTCGCGGAAGAAGTCGAGAATGCCCGCCGCGCTGTGCGCGGCAAATATGCCGCGATCCTTGCTGACTTGAGTGTAGAGCGGCTTTCGGAACGCGAGTTTCGGGAGATTGTAGGTCTGGCCATCAAGGCCGGAGGAACGTCATCGGTCGCAGCGTTGAAGGCCCTGCCGCCGGCATCTGCCCAAGCATAGTCCATCCCGAAGGGATGTCCCTGCGACGAGCACGGCGGAGCCGCGCGCAGGAGGCCAGGGACGCCCGGAGGGCGGCGCTGCATCGTTCCTGCGACGGACCCTTCAGGGTCCCTGAGCAGGGACGATCGGTAGTGCAAACAAAGAGGGGAGGACCGGCCCGGCGAACCGGACCGATCCTCCTTAGCGGCTGACCTCAGGCGGCGCGTCGTTGATCGGCGGCGCGGAAGAAATGCGCCGGTATGCCTTTGGCGCGCACCAGTCTGGCGAGATGGGACTGGAGCCCGGAGCCTTCGCAGACCACCGCTTCCACCGGGCGCAGCGCCACCATCCGTTCGTTGCGCGAGAAGCCTGCCCGCTTGCCACCGCCCATTCCTGCCAGTGAGAACGCCACCAGCGGAGTGCCTGTCTTGGCGGCCCACGCGGCGGCGATGGCGTCACATCCCTTGTCCTGCGCGGTTGTGACCAGCACCATGTTGGGGATGCGTGCGCGGGTGGCGTCAAGAGTGTCGGTGATCTGGCGGTGATCCTCCCACTGCTGCCCGCCAGAGAAGATCACGATCGGTCCCTTCGGCGCGTGGGCGTCGATCTTACGTTGCCGGCGGGCAGCTAGGAAGTCCGTCGCGGCCACCACTGAGGCGGTGCGCTTGCTCGACACCAGCGATGCCCGTGGGGAGGACCAGGGCCGCCCCGTCTCCGCATGGAAGGTAGCGGCGGCGTGGTCGCGCATGCAGGCTACCGCGTCGCGCGCCTCATCGAGCGACTGGCAGAGCGTCTGCGCCTCTTCGAGTTCGCCCATCATCACCTCGCTGCCGTCGGCATCACGCACCAGTTCCTTGATCTTCCGGGCGGCCTTGTCGGCGTCCCCGTCAAGCTGGTCGGCCACCTTGTGGAAGCTGTGGACGATCCCCCATGCGATGCGGTCTGCGATGGTTTCCAGGCGGGTGTCGCGCAGGACATCGAACACGGTTCTCACGAGCATCTCAGTCGCAAGCTGGACTTCGAGAGCGTCGGGCATGTCTGAGTCGGTGACATCCTCGGCGCGGTCGATGCGGAACCTCTCGACCGTCTCGGTGAAGGCGGCGGAGAAGCCGTCATTCAGCTGAGCGGTTTCGAGCGCGACGTGGTCGGCGATTTCCTGGAAGGAACGGACGGAACGGAATGCCTTGGTCATCGGAACCTCCTTGAAAACAAGAGGTCCTCTTTTCGGCACGGGCTCCGAGCGTCGGGGTCAAGGATCGCAGGCGCAGCCCGCGACCGCGTAAGCGGCGATGGGGGTCACGATTTTCTTTGGCGGCCACCGGCATCCGAAGGAAAGCGCTGACGTCGACCCGCCAAAGAAAATGGTGGGGCCCCGTCGTCCTTGAGGCCGGCGCTGACCCCGTGCCACACTAAAAAGAGTTGAGAGAAGAGAGGAGGCTCCCGAATCGGGGGCTCGATGCCCCCGATTCGGGAATGGTTGCCGCAAGCGCAACGCTCCACTCGCTTTCGGTTAAACCGCGGCGCCGACGAGGGAGATGAGCTTATCGAGCGATGCTGCCAGCTTTCCGATACTCTCGATGGTATCAGCGACCTTGTCGATATCGGCTTTGGCGGCGGTGAGTTCCGTATTCACCTCCCGTATCTGGCGATTTGCGGTGCTCAGCACGGCGGTTCCCGCGTCGAAAATCTGTCCGAGGAGATCGCGTAACTGGTCTCGCAATCTGCCGCCGAGAACATTGAGGACGGACCTCTGACCGAGGGAGAGGCGCGCGTCCATGGAGAGCATGAACGTTGATCGAACGGCCTCTGCGAGGGTCGTGGTATTGGCAGTGGTCTCTGCGCGATCGAAAGCCGAAAGCTCAACCGTCGTCGTCTGGTAGAACTGGTTAGACGTGCTCATTTTTCACTCCGCAGCTTGGCGATCGCATTGACTACCGGCTCGAGCCGATTGTTGAACGTGTCGATGGCTTCGATGAGAGCATTGAGGTCCTGCGGCTTGTGACTCGAATTGGCGTATTTCACCAATGCCGCATGCGCGTCTCGGATGCCGTCTACGGCCTCGGACGGTTGGGCCACCACCGCAGCCTGGTATTTTGCGGCAAGGATGTCGATTTGATCGAGAACCGCCTGCCTTTGCTCGAAATTCAGCGAAGTGAGATTGTTGTTGTAATAGTTGGTTGCGTCGGACAGCTGCTGCAGCACCCCCGTCTCGATCAGAGGGTCGACAACTTTTTGCAGATCGACGTCGAGTTGGCCGAGCACCGCTTCGACGGCTGGAGCGCCCTGGTTCACCGCCTCCTTAAGTGCGGCATCGCGCTTCTGCTCCAGGACCATCTTGCCAAAGACGCCGACGATCGTGGCTATGGGAGTCACGTATTTGTCGGCGGTCGGGTCGGGTGTCTTGTCGGTGGTGAGCTTCTGGAAAGTGGCGCTGAGGTTCACAAGATTTTGCCCAAGAACCTTGCTTCCTGCTTCAAAGCGCGCCGGCGCATCGGCACCGGCTAGCGCCGCGAGCCTCTCGCCATAGGCCGTCAATAATGAGATCGCATCCAGTCTCGCTTTGATCGAGGCCGGAGAAAAGACGGGCAGCAGACCCGTCTGTTTTCCGTCCAGCCCGACGACCGCCACCTGTGTATTCGGATGGTAGAGAACGCGCTTGAGATAGGCCTGCCGCTCGAACCCGTTCATCTCCGTGAAGTACGTACCGATACTGGCATTGGCGGTCGCCATGGCGGTGGTGAACTTCCCGACCGGCTCTTTGAAGTTGGCCGTGACACACCCACCAAGCAGGAGCGACAAGGCTGCTGGTGATGCGATTGTAAGACGGCGTATGGTCATTTTGCGCTTCCCCCAAAGTGCCTTTCTTGAACCTACGCTAGAGTCGGCCGTTCAACAAAGACGAATATTAGGCGATCGATGTGGCCGGGCAATGCGCCGATGGCGCTATTTTCAATGATACGGTCTCGATGCGGGATTGAGCGGACCAATTTGGTATGTAGGATGCCAGGACGACAGCCGGAGGGCAATTCAATGCGTTGGAGGATGATGACCGCGTGCCTGACGGCTTTTGTGCTCAATGTATCGAGCGCCTCTGTCGCGCAGATCGCCGCGCGGGGGGAAGCCGCGATCAGTCAGCAAGACGCCGACCGGAGCGCTGGCGCACTGCTTGATCGTTGGTTTTCGGATTTTGACGGTGGCGCCTTGGAGCCCGCCCGCGGAAGCGGACGGGCGTTCCCGGCCTATGCGCAGTGGCTGGAATTGGTTACCTCCGCAATGGCCAACGGGATGGCGCCGTCGCGATTGGTTTCCGCCGATCCGCTGCAGCCGCCGGCTGGAGATGCGGGGAAACTGGTGGCGGCAGCGAAGGCGGCGGAGTCGGAGCTTGGCGATCTTCTTCCAGCGCTTCCCGGAGGAAAGGATCTGGAGAAGATCGCGGCCTTCAAGCAACGGACGCGGCCGACCTCGCTTACCCGGGTTCTGTTGATGGCGTTTCAGCAAGAGGCGCCAGCGGTGCGGGCTTCCGCAGCGAAACAGGTGCTAGCGCGATACGCATTGGCACGATGACTTTGCTGCCCTGCATGGCAGCGCTATCCAGACTTCAGATGAGGGAGAGCCGCTTCGACGGCGGTCCGCGCTTCGGGCAGATAACTTTCCCACATTGGTCGTCCCTCGAACCGGATTTTCTCCGAGTGTCCGTCGCGTCGGCATAAGGCCTTGGCGGCAGCCTCTATGGCCTTCTCGATGTCCGACATAAGCGTGAGTCCCGGCGATGAATGGATCGGCCGGACTGCGACACATTGATCAGCTGGGTCGCAGACGGGCGCTGCGCCCCTTTACCAAAAAAAAAGGCCAGCACGCTAAGCGTGCCGGCCCATACGGGGGATACGGCATTGCCCACCCCCAATCGCAAACGGTTCACCCAACGGCTTGTCGAAGCGCTTTTCCAGGGCGCCCCACGCTCACAAGAGGAGCTTGATCGGCTTTCCGAAACGCGTGGATCGGGACATTGGCCTTGCGGAGCGCCTGATACAGGTTGGCCTGAATGCCGGAGCCTTCGCCAAGAACCGCAATAGCCGGCTTCAGCTCAACCAGTTTGCGGTTGCGCCGGAAGGGCGCGCCGCGTCCCGACCCCGATAAAGTGAAGGCGACAAGCGGCACCGCCCGGTCGGCAGCCCAGGCCGCGACGATTGCGTCAAAACCCTTGCGCTGGGCCGTGGTTACGATCGTCATATGCGGAAGAAGCGCGCGCACTTGGTCAAGCCGATCCCAGACCGGCTGCCAGTCGTGCCATTCGGCATGACCAGATGCAACCACGATGGGTCCCTTCGGCAAATGACGCTCCCGCGCCGAAAGGTCGCGGGCACGCAGATAGTCTTGCACGGCGATCTGGGTCGCGCTCGACGCTTTGGATGCCCGGGTGCCGCGCGAGGGAGACCACGGCCAGCCAGACTGCGCGCGGTACATTTCGGCGGCATAATCGCGCATGCATTCGATCGCCTCGCGCTGTTCCGAGGTCGATTGGCAGAGGAGTTGTTTCTCCTCCATCTCAGTGTTGAAGACCTCTGACAGATCGACCCGCCGGATCATCTCGCCGAGTTCTTCGGCAAGCGCATCCTCGCGTCGCTCAAGCTTGTTGGCGACGAAGTGGAAGCTGTTCACGAAGCCCCAAGCGATCTCGGCAGCGAGCGGTTCGAGCCGGGTATCGGCCAGAAGATCGAAGATGGTCGCAATCACGGCACCACATTCGGCCTGCGCGGCCAAAGGTTCAGGCATGTCGTGTTCGCCCGGCTCTTGTCCGGGTTCGATGATCGTGAGCGGCATCGGATCGCCGAAGCTGCGCTGAAATTCGGGGCTGGCGGTCATCGCCGCGTAGAGGCTCTGCAGATCGTGAAGGCTGCTCACGCTGCGGGTGGAATGACTGCTCATGGGAGCGCTCCCTGGAAACGGAAGTCGGAAAAAATAGGCCGGAGAAGCGCATGCTTCCCCGGCCCGATGGATGACGACGGTGTGCCGGTCAGAAAGCGGGTTCATCCTCGAACGTGCCGCCGGCGCCCATCAGCTCGCGATCGCTGCCCGCGGTGCTGCCGCCGAAGCCAGTGTCCTCGGGACCGTCATAGTCACGCTGACCTCCGGAGTAGTTTTGGGCGCTGAAGCCGGTGCCGCCGAAGTCGGAGCGGAGCGTGTCCCGCCGCCAGGCGATCGAATAGCCGCCATTGTCGGTCGGGAAGAGCGCCACCGGGAGCGGCTCGGGCAGGCTCGGATCGTCGATATTCCCGGCGAGGAACACCTCCCCGGTCTTCTTCGACGTAGCCTCCCAGAGCGCGCCGACCTGCACCCAGCGGCGGGCGACGTTGAGCGCGAGGACCTCATAGACAGGCGCGCGCGGGTTCATGCTGTCCACCTTGCGCAGACCGATGCGGGGGAGATCGATCGTGCGGGTGGCGAGACGACCTTCGAGACGACCATTGATCTCGCGAACTTCACCAATATTCATCGACTTAACCTTTCGAATGTCGCTCGGAACCGATTTCCGCCGACACTCATCCAGATCCTTCTCTGCTCTCTGGCGCGGCCTCTCCACCCGCGCGCGGCCACGGCCATGCCCCCCCCCCCAGCCCCACGCGCTCCCCGACCCGCGACCTTGCAAAAATCGAGAGGAAAATTGAGGCTTGAGGAACGCGCGGCAGGGATGAACGCCCGAAGGGGCGAGACCTGCGGAACGCGGGGCTCGAGGCGAAGCCCGTCAGCCCGGCGACCGCGTCAGCGGGCGGCCGCCCTATGCCGGCGTCATCAGATCGGAAAAGCGATCGATTATAGCGGCCGGCGTAGGGTAGAGATCCCGCAGATCGTGCCAGTCCAGGATAGGACGCCGAGCTTGCGCGATCTCGTACGCCTCTTCCCAGGTGGGAAGTCGTGGCGGCCACCCACGCACATAGCGCAGGTCTGGGGGCATCATTTTCTCGAGACGGCGGCGTTCGAAGCTTTGTATTTTTGCCCCTTCGACATCCCGTAGAAGCGATGGTTGCAAGAGGTGTGGTGCGACGTCGGCGAGCCACTTGGTCGGCTGAAACGAAAAACTGGACCGGGCCTCGAGCGCTACAAGCTCTGTGTAAAGATAGCAATTTGAGTCGGCGCCGGCAGCCGCCGCAAGATCGCGCCGTGAAGCGAGGACGCAGAACGCGCAGGAGAGCCGGGTTGAGCCATATCGAACATAGGCTTCGTGCAGGGGCAAAGCGAAGCGCTTGTGGTGCGCGAACACGTGTCTCTCGGTCCAGTCGACAATCGGATGCCAGGTGGTCATGCGGGTGCCAGCGGTGTTGCTTGGTTTGGCAAACCGTACATCGAGGCGCGAAATCGGCGTGAAGCGCCGCGCAGGGCTTTCTTCACGGCGGAGACCGACAACGGAGATGATTGGTTGGCCTTTGAACCGGCGCGCGAGCTCGGGGCCGATGACCTGCACCTTCAGTTCGGATGTGCAGAAGCGCAGTGACGCCGAAGACCAGGGACCGATCAGATTGTAGGTCGAGAGAGCTTCATAACGTTGTCTGCCGCTCGCAAAGCGCTGTTCCCAACGGGCAACCATGTCACCTGCAGACCGGCGTACGACAAGCAGCGGCAGTTGAAGACGATCTGCGATCTTGCCCACAGTCTCCGGCGTCGAGCGCCATTCGGCGCGACCGAGGTCGGCGTGAATCGCGAGGCGACGGGATCGTGGATGGCCCTGACTATCCAGAAATGCGCACGCGCTATGGGCAGCGCAGGTTGAATCCTTTCCGCCGGAAAGGTTGAAGACGAACCAGGCGCCTTGTTCGATCGCCTCCAGGATGGCCTGGTCGTACGCGATCGGAATGTCCGCGCACCGACCGTGGGCGGCTGCCAATGAAATGTTCATGACATGCCCCTTCCCGGCGCAGAAGCGCCGCTATGGAGAAGAGTTCGGCCTGTATCTCGCGCGAGCGACGTCTCCGCAGGGACTTCACCAGTCGTATGTGGAAAGGTGATGCGTGCGCGCGGCGTCGCAGTCGAAGTGGATCACATCGAAATGGCGCTCGCGCGCGAAATCGAGGGCGGCCCGCAAATCGTCCGGGATGGCGGGGCTGCGGTTCCGATCTGCATTGCCGGTGCCGACAAACCATCCGCGCGGATTGCGGGCGACGACAACCGGCGATTCATGTGCGTGGCCATTGCTCCAACCGTCAAGGATGCCAGCGGTGGCCATTGCGATATGGTTCGTGCTGAGCATGCAGTAGCTGCCGGAGGGAATGTCGCCGGGTGAGCATTTGCGCAGCGATTTTCGAATGGCCCTGATACTGATCTCGACACCTGGCATGAGCGCCTCAAGGTGCAGGATTCTCTCGCCCAACGATCTATCGGCAATCTCATGGATCCCCAGATTGGGGTACAAGAGATGGAGATGAGCTACAATTTGCTCCATCAGGTCAACGATGGTTGCGGCAGTATAGATGCTGAACCAAGAGCAATGGTCTGCCTCTCCAAGAAAAGCCGCTGCCTCGTTACTGTCGATTGACGCAAATCTGGCTTCAGCCGCCGACAGTTCCTTGGTGAGCGTATGGAAAGCGCTCAGCGGAAGTTCACCGGGATTTTCGAGCGCTGCACGAATGCGCCTGAGTAGGCGAGCGTGCGCTTTCATGTCATCCAGCGACATCGATCGTCTCCGGGGATATGTGAGCGAAAGACGGGAGTGGGCAAAAGGCGGAGCCGCCAACCTCGCTTCGATCTGCAGGTCACTTTCGTCTCGCCGGTTCAGCAAGCGGCTCTCGGAGAATGACCGCGATCGAAGGCCTATCGGCGGGCGTGAGCCGTGTGTCGTAGGGATGTCGACCTTGACGTGCGATAGTGAGCATATCGAAGATTGGCGAGCGGCAACCGTTGGCGTTGGGTACCGTAGCGCCGCTATCTTGATACTGGATGTCGACGAAGCCGGCCGGAGATCCGCGCCGGTTCTCGCCGAAAAAGAAGGTGATGCGCCGTCCGTCCGATGTCCTCGCGCTGATCGTAAAGTTCCCGTCCGGGACATCGATCGGGAGGGTCGGCACGTCATTGAACCGCGCAAAGCCGATCTTCTCCACGTCGCTAGCGGTCATGATGGGTAGAGTAGTGATGTCGGCCATGGCAGGGCACCTCATGCAGAGTACAGGAGAAGTTGGCCGTTCTCCGCCGGCAGCGCCTTGGGATAGGGCAAGCGCGGCAGGTCGGTTGCGCGGCGGCGGGCTTCGCGTGTCAGCGCGAAGCTGTAAGTGAAGAGACCCGGCTGTTTATCGCGCACGAGATGACGGTCACGTCGTAGGCGATCGAGCCATTGCCTCGGATCCTCTGCTCGACCTGGCGGCGGGACGCCGAGTTGGATCAGTCTGTCGATCGCCCCACCCTGCCCGGATTCCCCAAGCCGGATTTTTGACAGGGTGCGTCCCGAGACGGTGGTGCCGCCGGCTCGCAGGATCGATCTCGGTCGGCTCAAAGCGCAGTGACGGGCGCTAAGCGCGGCGTAGACTCGGCCGATATGGCCTGCTGATGGATCGGAGTAGGATACGACTGCCTCAATGCGTTCGCGGTCCCGGCGAAGCAATTTCAGAGCGCGGCCGACGAAAAAGCTTTCGCCGTTCTGAGGCACGCAATCGAGCAGGACCAGGCGGGCGAGCACGCAACCGCTCTCGGCTTTGGGGAATCCTGTGTGACGCGTGATCACGGCGCCGGTCGTGGGCACTGCGAAAACGGCGACACCAGCAAGCGCGCGTGAGCGGTCGATCAGCCCGACTGCGATATGCGCCGCTGGGTAGGACGGCAAATAATGATGCTGGGCGATAAATCGGCGGGCGGCAGAGTGATCGATTGTCTCGACCGTGTAGGCGGAAGGATCGACAACGATGAAATCATCGACGAACCGGGCCCGGCGTTCGCGCCATCGCTGGCTGCGGGTTGTAAGCATGGCGGCGATCTCCATCGGATCGCCAATGCCACCCCCCTTCCCTTCCGCCTCGCCCCTATGAGTCTCGCGGGATGACCGCTCGACAGCGGCGGTCTGTAACCGTCAGCTTAGCCAGTTCTCTACTTGGAGGTCGGGAACGCGAGCAAATTCTGCGGCATTCGCCGTGACCAATACGGCGCCTTGAGCGCGGGCATGTGCTGCGATGAAAAGATCATTAGGTCCGATCGGTTTCCCGGCCGCCTCAAGTTCTGCGCGAAGCGCCCCGTACTCGGTGTCCGTCGGGGCGTCGAGCGGGAGGATATCCAGACCCTCCATGATCGCTTCGACCTGCCGTAGAAGCTTGGCGGATCCGCGTTTGGCGCAACCGTAGCGCAATTCGGCCGCAGTGATGATGCTGATGCAAACGGCATCGCTGCCAACCTTGGCGATCCGTTCGAAGACGATGCCTTGCGGATTGCGGAGGAGATGGGAGACGATGTTGGTGTCGAGCATGTAGCGGCTGGCCGTCAAAGGACGATGACCTTAGCCGGGAGCAGCCCGTCATCAATGTCGTCGGGAAAAGCGTCTTCGTCTCCGAGGGGCTCCAGTCCGCGCAGGATCTCGAGCAGCTTCGGCTTCCCGACCGGTTCGATGACCAGCCTGCTCCCTTCCCGATGGATGAGGACCTTGTCGCCGGGAAGTTCAAATTCGACCGGAATGCGAACGGCTTGGCTTTTGTTGTTGCGGAACAGCTTCGCTTCACGTGCGCCAGTGGCCGATGATGGCTGAGGCATGGGGAGTCTCCTTGTATATGCCTTGTATATGGCACAGCGTCTGATTTTCAATGATCGTTTGGGATCAACGCGTGATCTTTGATCGGCAGAGGGATGGGGACCGTCTGGCCGCTGGCGATGTTAAGGAAAGCACCGGCATGGCCGATGGATCCGCGCCCGAGCAGATCGAACAGCATTGCCAGCGCATGGCTCGCAAGCACTCGGTTGATGAAGAGCGACTGGCGCTCGAGCGCCTCGGCGACCGAGCAGGACGGCGCGTCGTCTTCGGCAAGGCGCTCATCGGCGAGTTCGGGAAAAGCCTCGAGCACTGTTGGAAGGCGATTATCGTCATCGCCGCTTCCACTTCGCGGGCATCCGATCAGATATTGTCCGTCGGTGGCGCGGTTGCCCAGGTCCATCCAATAGGTGGGCGGGTTCCGCGCATTCTGCAGCGCGGCGCCCAGCGCGCGCCGGGCCGAGGCTGTGTCTACGCAACTGATGAGCACATGGCGGTCGTCAAGCCCGGTCGCTCCGGGAGCGCGGCCATGGACCGCCTTCCAGGCGAGACCATGCGCGAGATTGACCCGTTCGGTCAGCGTTCTCGCCTTCGAGCTGCCGAGATCGCAGCGGTAGAAGGGCTGGCGGCCGAGGTTGCCCTCGGTGACGACGTCGTCGTCGACCACGGTCACCTCGAGCGATCGCGAGGAAATGGCGCGCAGCGCGGTGTCCAGCGAGGCGAGCCCCATCAGCATCTGCGCTCCGTTTCCACCGCATCCCACGAGCAGGATTCGGACGGCACGGTTGTCGAAAGCAGCGGGAAGGTAGTGGCGCAGGGGGTTCTCAGGCTGCATGGATTGTCTCCCGAAAATGGACTGCGCGGCACGGCTAGGAACATCCCGCCCGCGCAGAGGCGCGCTGTCATCACTGGCCCAGCGGGATCGTGGAGCCGGCCGATGACCAATGAAATTTTCGTGGCGTGGGCGTCGTCGGCATCGTCGGTCGCGCTGAAATAGGCGGTCCCTAGCCCGTGGCTGTGGACGTCGCAGACGATGTGATAGCCCGGCTGGCAGACCGGGGGGCGGTAGACGAGGCGCGTGGGCGTGGCGTCATCGATTATCGGAAAGTCCACCGCGAACGTGCGGGTCGTCTCGTTCCAGAGGATGAACGCCGCAGCCTCGTTGGGCAGCGCCACCCGGAAATGATCGAGGATTGCCGCCAAATGCTCGCCGGGTATCAATCCGCAGCGCAGTTCGGCCTTGGGCTCGCCCGCGCTGCCGTAAGGGAGATAAGCGGCGATCGGCGGCGTCACCGGCGTATCGAGGGCGAGCCATGGCCGGCGCAGGATGAGCATGACGCCGTCCTTCCCCACGGCAAGGCCGTGGCCGGCGCGGCTATTGCGAAGCGCGTCGAGCGCGGGGGACCTCCCGCTTGGCGGCACCGGATAGCAGGGTACGGCAGCGAGCAGCGCTGCTGCGGTCGCATTGTCGGCCATCATTGTCATCTTCCCGCCGCCGCGGCAACAAGCCTGCCGACCGTGATTGCATCTGGGGCAGGACCGCGCAGCCGTTGTCCGGCGGCAGGATTGAAGTACCGGAGCCGCTTTACCGGGAAGCGACGTGCGCCGCGCGCGGCAAGATCGTCCCACAGCCTGATCAGGCCGCCCTTTCCCGAGACGGTCCGCTCCTGGCCTGGGTTGGGGTGTGTCGACCAGCTGTCGAACACCGCGCGCTCGAATTCGGGGATGGCGGCAACGCCCAGACTTCTCGGCCTCGGGATGTTACCCCAACACAGTCGGCCCTGGATAAACACGTTGAGAATGGGCGAATGTAGCACCGGCGTTTCGGCGGCCGGGCGCTCGCTCGCGGCAAGCGCGTAGACGCCAAGACCCGAGCGCGTGGCGACGAACAGATGGGCCGGGTACGGCACCGGGACGGTCGTGCGTCGTGCGAGCGTCCGAAGCCCGTCGGGAGGCGACGACAGCGCGAAATAGGCCTGGCGTACCTGCGCCGGCGCCCACCAGGCGAGGACGTCGGGGTGGGCGACCAGCACGTTGGCGGGCAGGATCTCTGGAACAGCGCTCCGGCCAAGCGCCTCGGTCCATTGGCGCAGCTGCGCCCGCGACAACGGCACGCCGGCGGCGATCGTCGGACGCCCTTCCGCATCGTGCTCGATGGCGTGCATGCTGGCGAAGGCCGCCGCATCCTGCCTGGGCGCGCCATAAGGGCTGTGCGTTCGAGGCGACCCCGCCTGATAGAGCAGAACGGCGTTGGTCAGGACGAGACCGCCGCCAGTGACTTCGAAGTGGCTGCTGTGATCGGACATGACGGCCTCACGGATGGGGTGGGTCAAAGCGGATGAGGTCCTGGGCGGCGAGCAGGAACTGAGCACCGAGGCGCAGGCTCGCGAACCAGTCGTCGATCCGGCTGACATCGGTCAGCGGGCAGATACCGCAGACGTCCATGAAGCCCATTTCCATGCCGTTGCGGGCGACATCGTCGAGCTCGCGCGCGAACGCGTCGAAAGGTACGAGCGTCAACGGTGGCAGGGACGAGCATTCCTCGATGCCCGGGACGTATTCGTAGAGAGTGTCGGTATCAAAGTGCCAAGCGTTTCGGTCCGATGGCAGCCGCTTCAGCTTCTTGTGCGCGTCGCGAAGCCGGCGGAGCGCCTCGCGCAGTTCCTTCGGAAGAACGGCCGCTTTGGCCGCGTTCGCGCTGATCATCCAGTCGGGCCGGCGCGCGTTCATCTCGGAAGGCATGGTATGCTCTTCCAATTCCTCGACGCTGAGGCCGTGATACGCGCTCAAGCTCCGGCGCGCGCTCTCGTCGTCGATCTCGCCGTCCCAGTAAAATACGGAGAGTTCGTCGAAGAGGTCCTCGTAGCCAAAGATCGGAAGCGCAGTGCCGAGGGTTTCACCGAGCGCCGCATAGGCCGCAGCGCGCCAGGGGATCGGCGCCTCGCTGGTCTCGATCCAGCCGAGATCGAGCTGTCCGAGGCTGTCACAAGCAACCGCGATCGCTGGCGGGTTGGCGCCTTCGCCGGTGAGGACCGCGACCCGCAGATCGACGATTTTGATCGGTGACAGGATCTCGATGACCGCGGCATTGAAGACCTGCTCAATCCGGCGGCGGGCGGCCACACGGGTGTATAGCTTGGCGCTCGATTCGCGGGCCGCGACCCAGCGGCCAACCGGCTTGTGATGGTTGCTGAGCGGCTGGTCGAAGGTGGCGGGGATGTCGGCCGATAAGGCGACGGCGCGTCCCGCGAGATCAGCCGAGGGGCGCGAGTCTGAGACCGGGGGGCGGCTGGAGCGGCTCCGGCGCTTCGCCTTTGCCGTTGTCAGCATCGAGCAGTATCCGCGCGTGAAGGGCCTTGGCCTGGGCGGTGCAGGAAGGCTGGGGGAACTGGCTCGTGTTGACATGATCGTGCTCGATCCATTCGAGAAGCGTCTTGCGGGGTGCGGCGGGGATCGGCCGGTCGTTGTGGCTCGCCACGCTCAGCCCTTGGTGCCGACCGCGCGGCGATACTCGGTCACATGAGTGGTTCCAGAAACGCCGACGTCAACCGCCTCGGCATTGAGGATCGCCGGGTAAAGCGTGGCGTGATAGGCGCGCAGGGCCTGACTATCGTCCGCAAGGTGCGGCGGTACAGGCAGATCGATGCCGTCGTAGCGATAGGCGCGAGTGAGCTGGTTGATCTGCATGGTTGACCTCCGGGCTTGTGGTGATGGGAAATCTCGGGCGTGGCGCGTCACCAGAGGCTGGCGGGTTCTTCGGCCTTGGCATCGGCCGGTGGACTGCTGGGAGCCGGGGTCGTCGGGGACGCGGCAGGCGCCGGCGTCTTCGGCGCAGCCGCCTTGGCCTTAGCTGCCTCGGTAGCGGCGGTCCGTGCGGCTTCGGCAGCCTGGCGCTGTTCGGCGAGCTGGTCGGCAAGGGTGCGGCGCGAGGCGATGAGCTGGCCGAGGCCGCCGTCCGGACCCTTGACAAGTTCTGCATCGATGTCGGCGGCTGTCGCTGTGATCGAGATTGGCCTGGTTTCACTGGCCTCGAGACTGGCCTTCGCCCCTTCGGCCCGGCGCGGCAGGATGGTGAGAGTCACTGTGTCGTCGGGCCCCGCGACGAGATCGAAGCCGAGCGAATAGCGGGCGAGCATGGGCAGAAGGCTGGAGATCAGCATGGCGGTCGATCCTCATGTGCACGATTGAAGAAGTGGGTCAGGCGGCTTGTCGGGAAAGCGGCTCTTCGGCCTGGGCCGCAGGGGGCGGGCTATATCGACCGTCGAGCGTCATCGCGCTCGGCAGGCGGCCGATCCAATCGAAGCCGGTGGCGTTTAGCATGCCCGCGATCAGGTCGGCCTTTTTGGAGCCGAGGAGTTTTGCGAACGTCTTCTCGCCCATGTGGGCGACAAGGCCGCATTCCTGGGAGATAAACTTCAATTCGTCCTTGGTGTAGCGCTCGAGGAACGCCTTATCGACCTGCCAGACATCGCGCAGATCGACATCGAAGGCCTGCGCGAGATCGGCGACGTGGCCGAAGTTGGCAACGTCCCGCGCATAAGCCGCGCCGATCGCGGAGAGGACCTTCGCCGCCTGGCGTTCCGGCAGAGCGCGGATCTGGTCGATCTTGCCCTTGTAGTCGAGGTCTGGGAAGGAGGCGCCGACCAGCAGGCCGGCACGGGCTTTCAAGGTCTCGGGTTTGATGTGCGAGAGCGTGCCGGACATTGCGGCGACGAGGATCGCGGTCTGTGCCTGTGCGGGATTGGCGGCGAGCGTTCGGGCGAGCGCGGTGCGCCAGTTTGCTTCGCGAAGGTCGCTAGTACGGCCGGCGATCGAGTTGATGTTGACGGTCGGCTTGTGGGTGGTGGTCGAACCGCCTGGCGATTTGCCCGGCGCAACCGCACTGACCGCGACGTGTACCGGGGATGACGCACTCCCCTCCGTACGTGCGGTTGACGCCAGCTGCGACGAAGCCTCATCGCCCAGGCTATCGCCATTTTCGTCAGCGTCGGCGTCTTCGTCTTCGCCCCGCCGACGTACAACATGCGACCCGAGTCGGTCGCGCTGGTCGCCGCGCCGGGTGCGTGGATGAACTGGCTCGACATCCTCCGCCCGACGGCCGGCGGCATGCTCGGCCACACCTGGTCCCTGTC
>Ga0105248_10003765_pt1 | contig 16798 bp, 17 predicted proteins | sample KBSS34metaG_FD_81524 | JGI IMG/M metagenome (GOLD analysis project Ga0105248, IMG submission 81524) | Switchgrass rhizosphere microbial communities from Kellogg Biological Station, Michigan, USA - KBS S3-4 metaG | ecosystem: Host-associated > Plants > Roots > Rhizosphere > Soil | place... | reverse complement strand
TTCGCCGCATTCGCCGCATTCGCCGGCCTCGCCCACGCGCACGGCGACGAGCAGCACGCCGCACCTCACAAGCACGACCCCGCCAAGGTCGAAGCCACCGACTTCGGCCAGGAAGGCGACCCGGCCCAGGCCCGTCGAACGATCCGCGTCGAGATGAGCGACGCCATGCGTTTCACGCCTGCGCACGTCACCGTCCAGCGCGGCGAGACGGTGCGCTTCGTGGTTCACAACGGCGGCAAGGTGCTGCACGAGATGGTCCTCGGCACGGCCGATGCGCTGAAGCAGCACGCCGAGCTGATGAAGCGCTTCCCCGAGATGGAGCACGCCGACGCGAACATGACGCACGTCTTGCCGGGCGCGCGCGGCGAGATCGTCTGGCAGTTCACCAAGGCCGGCGAGTTTCAGTTCGCCTGCCTGCAGCCGGGCCATTTCGAGGCCGGCATGGTCGGCACCGTGACGGTCAAGTGAAGCCCCGGACCCATCGAAGCGAATTCAACGGATCCCCACATGAAGTACCTCCCCCAGGCGCTCGTCCTTGCGGCGGCCCTCGTCGCCTTCGGCGCGCACGCGCAGGCGCAGCCGGCATCGCCCGCATCCACGAGCACCACGCCGATGAGCGACGGTGAAGTCCGCAAGATCGACAAGGCCGCCGGCAAGCTGACCCTGCGCCACGGTCCGATCCAGAACCTGGACATGCCTGCGATGACGATGGTGTTTCGAGTCTCGGATCCGGCGCTGCTGGACACGCTCAAGGAAGGCGAGAAGGTGCGCTTCACCGCCGAGCGCGTGGGCGGCGCACTCACCGTCACCGCGATCGCGCCCGCGCCTTGATTCGCATCAAGTCATCCGCGTTTGCACCCCCTTGAAGTGCCTGCGCCGAGCCTTAATTCGGTGCCGTGCAGGGCAACCGATGAAAGGAGCAGCGCCATGTATGCATCGATGTTGAGTGTTCCGGGCGGCGTGTTTTCGGACTTCGAGCGCCTTCGCCGCGAGTTCGACGACCTGTTCGGAGGATGGCCGGGGCCGGCGAGCATCCGCTCGGTCGCGCCCGGCAGCTTCCCGGCCGTGAACGTGGGCCATACCCCCACGAGCATCGAGATCTTCGCCTTCGCGCCGGGGCTGGACCCCGCCGCGGTCGAGGTCAACGTGGATCGCGGGGTGCTGACGATCTCCGGCGAGCGTGCCGCGGTCGCGCCCGAGGGCGAACGCGCAACCGTCTACACGCGCGAGCGGTTCGCCGGCAGCTTCCGCCGGGCCATCAGCCTGCCGGAGGACGCGGACCCCACGCGCATCGAGGCGAGCTATCGCGACGGCGTGCTGCGCGTGAGCATTGCGCGCCGCGAATCGACCCAGCCGCGTCGCATCACCGTGCAGTGACGTTTCAAGGAGGAACCGAACCATGACCACCACCGAAGTTCGCGAGCAGGACAAGAAGCTGCCCGCGCGCCAGGAAGCCTCGCGCGAGCCCGAGCGAGCCGTCGTGCCGAGCGTGGACGTGCTGGAGGACGACACCGGCATCACCCTGCTGGCCGACCTGCCCGGCGTGGCGCGCGAGCAGCTCGAGCTGCGCGTGGAAGGGGACACGCTGCAGATCGAGGCCGGGCTTTCCACCGTCATGCCCGCCGACCTGCAGCCGGTCTACGCGGAGGTGCGCGTACCGCGCTATCGCCGTGCCTTCACCCTCAGTCGTGAGCTCGATGCCGCGCGCATCGAGGCCAACCTGAAGGACGGCGTGCTGCGGCTGCGCATTCCGAAGCAGGCCCATGCGCAACCGCGGCGCATCGAGGTGAAGGCGAGCTGAAGCGGCACAGCCCAGGCGTGCGGCGCGGCATGTCCGCGCCGCGCGCTTTCAGATCCCGGCGTACCACTCGTAGCCCTGGTCCTCCCAGTAGCCGCCCTGGCCGCCGTGAAGCTGCGCGAAGCTCTCGACGAGCTCGACGCGCATCACGTACTTCGCATGCTTGTAGCCGAGCTGGCGCTCCACGCGCAGCCGCAGCGGCGCGCCGTTTTCCACCGGCAGCGCACGTCCGTTGAGCTCGAAGGCCAGCAGCGTCTGCGGGTGAAATGCGTCGTCCAGGTCGATGCTTTCGTAGTAGAGGGAGCCGGGGTCGCCCTCTTCCATCTGGTCGGCGCAATGGAAGACGACATAGCGCGCACGCGGCATGGGCTGCGCCTGGGCCAGCACGCGCGCGAGCTGCACGCCGCTCCACTGCCCGATGCAGCTCCAGCCCTCGACGCAGTCGTGACGCGTGATCTGCGTGCGCCGCGGCATGGCGCGAAGCTGTGTCAGCGACAAGTCGAGGGGCGTGCGCACCAGCCCATCCACCCGCAGCCGCCAGTGCGCGAATCCGTCGGCGAGCAAGGCCTGGTAGGCCGCACCCGCAGGCATGAGCGTGCCGTTGGGGCGAAACGGCTCGCGGATCTCCGCGGGCGAGAACTCCTGCGCGAGGGCATGCGGCCCGGCCAGGCGATCCTGTGCCGCGCGGCTGAGCCACTGCGCGTTCTTCATGAGGTCGGAAAAGGGTTGGTTGAGGGTGAGCCGGTCGCAGGCCGACAACAGCAGGCTCGCGCCCGCGGCGAAGCTGCGCTGCAGCAGCCGGCGGCGCCCGGGAGTGCGCTTCATCGCCCTTCTCCTTCGCGGCTGCGCGGCAGCCTGTAGTAGCCGGTGATCATCGATCGCAGCTCGTTCCACACGCCGTTCACGATCACCTCGAAGAGGTGGATCAGCACGAAGGCGAGCACCGCCATGGCCACGATGAAATGGATCGAGCGCGCCGACTGCCGCCCTCCCAGCCAGTCCACCCAGCCGGGAAACACGCTGTTGAGCGTCGGGGACATGCCCATGCCGGCGATCACGAGCAGCGGCACCAGCACGAAGACGACGAGCAGATAGGCGATGTTCTGCAGCACGTTGTAGCGGCGCGCGGCCTCCCCGGTGGGGTGGCGCAGCAAAAAGTGGTCGCGCAGCGAGCTGCCGATGTGGCGCAGCTCCCAGCCCGTGGGCAGCAGGTCGCGCCGCAGGTGCCCGCTGAAGATCGTGTAGAGCAGGTAGGCCGCGCCGTTGGCCACGAAGATCCAGGCGAAGAAGAAGTGCCAGCGCCGCCCCATCGCCAGCCACTGCGGGCCGGGAATCGTGGCCCACGCGGGAAAGCCGCGCGCGGCGGGCTGGCCGTTCACCTGCGAGCGCCCGAGCACGCCGTCGGTGTCGTAGCTGCGCCCGGCCACGGTGGTCACGCCCGTCGGCCGGCCCTCGCGCTGGCGCACGTTCATGGAGAGCCAGGGCCGCGTGAATTCCGAGTCGCGCCCCCAATAGAGCGCCGGGTGCGCATTGAAGATCTGCAGCCCGCTCATGAGGAGGATGGTCATGCACACCACATTGATCCAGTGCATGACCCGCACCGGCAGGCGATGCCGGTAGATCCGGCGGTCGGCGGGATCGGGATCGGGACGGTTCATGGCGATCCTTCCGTGCGGCGGTGCGCCGCTCGAATTTAGTCGCTGTGCGCGCGCAAACCTTGCAAGGCCACGCGGCAGTGTCAGGCCCGCATCAGGCCCCGGGCGCGCTCAGGGAGTCGCCGGCTCCAGCGCAGAGGCCAGCGCGTGAACGAAAGCCGCTGCCGCGCGCGTGCGCCCCGCCTCGTTCAGGTGGGCGCCGTCGCTGCTGTAGCCGCTCCACAGGGTGTCGATGCGCCGGCCGTCGAGCGTGAAGCTGCTGCGACTGCCGTCGGGCAAGGTCGCCTCGACCTCTGCGAGGTCGAACAGCCGCACGCTGGCGGGCGAGGCTCGCAGCACGTCGTTGTAGGCGTTGCGTGCGAGCTGGTCCTCGTCCTCGCCGGAGCGGCGTGCGAGCAGGCGATCGATGCGCGGCCTCCAGCCGGGCGGGTCGGCGCGCAGCGGTGCCGTCGAATGGACGAGCAACACATCGGGCCGTCGCGACTGCAACTGCTGGATCTGCTCGAGGTAGCGCCCGGCGAAGCCCGGTGCGGCCCTCGAATCGCGCCCGAAGTCCTCGTAGCAGAACTTGATCATCGCGACGTCGTAGTGCGACGCGTCGCGATCGGAGAGCAGCGCGGCGAAGTCCCGCAGCTTGCCGTCCGGATCTGCGTTGCGGCCGATCAGCACGTGAAAGAGCCCGGGCCCGCTCGCATTCGATTCGCCCAGCGCCTCGATGCGCACGGGCACGCCTGTGCGCATCGACAGCTCGTGCACCCCTTCGAGGATGTTGCGCCCGACCGACTGGTGCGCGAACAGGACGCGTGCACGAGCGAGCACGAGCAGGTCGTGCTTCACCACGGCCGCATCGAGCGCAGGCTCCTCATCGGGCAGGCATCCCAGCAGCAGGCCGGCGCACGCGAAGCACAGAATGAAGACGATGTTCCGGTGGCGACGGGGCATGCGGCTCATTTCGCTTGCTCGAGCGGCTCGAGCGGCTCGAGAGGTTCGAGCGGTTCGCTCGCCGGCGCCTTGCGCCAGCCGACGACGCGCCCCGGGTTGCCCGCGACGATGGCAAAGGGCGGCACGGACTTCGCGAGCACCGTGCCGGCGGAGATGATCGCCCCGCGGCCGATGGTGACGCCCGGCGTCACGAACACATTGGCCGCGAGCCAGACGTCGTCCTCGATCACCACGGGCCGGGCCGTCCACCCCTGCAACTGCCAGGGCACGTCGGGATCGCTGAAGCAGTGGTTCACCGACCAGACCTTCACGTCCGGCCCGAACCCGACCCAGTCGCCGATCTGCACGCCGCCCCCGCCGGCGATCACGACGTCCGCCCCGAAGTTGCAGTTCGATCCGATGCGCACCTTCTCGGGCGTGGTGATGCGAAAGCCTTGCTGAATGACGTTGTTGCGCCCGAGCGCCCCGAGGTAGTGCCGCAGTACCGCGGCACGCAGGCGCGCGCCGAGCTGCAGCGGCACGCCGCCCACGAACCACAGGACGAAGTCCTTGAAACCCGCTCGCAGGCTCCAGACGAAGACTTTCAAGGGCTCGCTCCTTGCGCGGCCGAGCGCCGTGCCAGCACAAGCTCCATCGAGGGGCCTTCCTTCAGCACGGCACCGAGCGCCGAATCCAGTGCGCAGGCGGCCGCGCCGGTCGCGCCCGGTGCACGGTCGATGAAGCGACGAAGCCCGGACCACAGCCGCTCCATCCGCGCCGCGCCCGCCGGGCTCGCGCAGTCGTTCGTCTGGATCATGGTGAAGAAGATCGGACGGCGATCGAGGATCTCGAAGCCGGCGTCCTGCAGGATGCGTTGCCAGTCGTCGAGGGAGCGCCAGCGGATGTAGCCGTGGTGCTCGCTCGCGCGATGCAGGAACTGGTCGTGCATTGCCAGCACGCCGCCGGGCTTGAGCGCCCGTGCGATGTGACGCATGGCCGTCGCGAGCCGCGTGTCGTCCACCACGTGATAGAGCACGTCCAGCGCGGCCACCAGGTCGAATGCACCCTCGTCGAGGGGCAGGCCGGGCTCGGTGACGTCGGCTTGAAGAAAGGTGCCGGCTCGCTGGCTGCGCCGCAGGAAGTCGATGGCCGCGCCGCTGATGTCGATGCCGGTGACGTCGCCCGCGCCCAGGCGCCGCCACAGATCGAGATAGGCGCCGGTTCCCACGCCGACTTCCAGCACGCGGGCGCCGCGCATCGGCACCCCGGCGCGCGCCAGCGCCCTGCGCAGCACCGCACGCTTGCGCCGGTAGAGCCAGGCGTTGTAGGCATGGGGCAGGTCGCGGTGGCCGCTGCGCGTCAGGTCGAACGCGCTGTAGCGCTCGTTCCAGAAGGCTTCGGGCACGTACGACTTCGTCTTCTCGAGCGTGGACATCAGCATGCTCCCGGCTCGTCATCCACGAGCAGTGCGCCCAGGTGCTGGTAGCGCGTGGCCGTGCGCTTGCGCTGGATCTCGCGAAAGGCGCGCTCCACCTGCGCGGCGCGCAGGCCGCTCGCACGCGCGACCTCGCTCGCCGCCACTGCGTGGTCCAGCCCGTACATGCACAGGTCGAGCTGCGCATAGGGAAGAGAGAAATAGAACTCGTCCTGCCCCTGCGGCATCGAGAAGGTATCGGTCGTGGGAGGACGCTCGCGGATCTCCTGCGGCACGCCCAGGTATTCGGCCAGCGCGTAGACCTGCGTCTTGTAGAGATGGGCGATGGGCTTGAGGTCCGCGGCGCCGTCGCCCTGCTTCACGAAGAAGCCCTGGTCGTACTCGAGTCGGTTGGGCGTGCCCGCCACCGCGAAGTTGAGCCGGTCGGCCCAGTGGTACTCCACGGTCTTGCGCACGCGCTGCTTGAAGTTCGTGGCCGCGACGATCGCCAGGTAGGCATCCAGCGGCAGGCGCACCTTCACCTCGCGGCCCTCGGGCGAGCGCGCCACGACCGAAAAGAAGCTCAGGCCCTCGTGATCCGGCCCGGGCATCACGAGCTTGAATCGCCAGCTTTCGTCGAAGCCCGGCACCACGCTGGCGACCGCCTCGTTGCGCCGCTCGTAGCAGCGCAGGCTGCGAAGCGCGGGCGAGATGTCCTCCACGACCGTGCGAATGCCGAGCTGGCCTGCGAGGCCTTGCGCGAGCTCCAGCGACTGCGGATCGGAGTCGGCCTCGGGCATGCACACGCCGAGCACGCGCCGCGGGCCCAAGGCCTGCACCGCCAGCGCCGCGGTCACCGAGCTGTCGATGCCCCCGGAAAGCCCGAGCACGACCCCCTTGCGATGGATCTCGCGCAATTGCCTTCGCAGGGCCGTGCCGATGCGAAGCGACTCGGCAGCGCAGTCCAGGCGCAGCACGCCCGAATCGAAGGCCGCCGGCTCGACGGGGCGGATGGGGAAAACCTCGGGTGCGTTCATTCCTGCAATCCCGTTCACGCCAGGCCCTGCTTGCTGATCTTGCCGGTGGCGGTCTTCGGCAATTCGGGACGGAACTCGACGTGCTTGGGCACCATGAATCTCTCCAGGCGGCTCTGGCAATGCCGCACGACTTCGGACGCGGTGAGACTCGTGCCTTCGTTCAGCGAGAGGAAGGCCTTGATGGCACTGCCCAGCGTGTCGTCCGGCACGCCGATCACCGCGGCTTCTTTCACCGCCTCGATCTCGTAGAGCACGTTCTCCACCTCGCGCGGGCCGACGCGCTCTCCGGCGGTCTTGATGAGGTCGTCCGCGCGCGAGACGAAATAGAGATGACCGTCCTCGTCCTGGCGGAAGAGGTCGCCGGTGCACAGCTCGCGCTCATGGGAATAGCGACCCGGGCGCAGGGCGCGCGCGGTCTCCTCGGGCCGGTTCCAGTAGCCCGCCATCACGTGCGCGCCGCGCACGATGAGCTGACCCACGCGCCCCGGCGTCGTGATGCGTTGCCCCTGCGCGTCCTCGATCCACACCTCGGTGCCCGGAATGGCCTGTCCGACCGAGGTCGGCTTCGTGTCGATGAGCTCGGGCGGCAGGTAGGCCGCGCGCTTGCATTCGGTCAGGCCGTACATCGAATAGAGGCGCGCGCGCGGCATGAGCTCGCGCAGCCGGCGGATGTGATGCACCGGCAGCGCCTGCGCGGTGTTGGTGACATAGCGCACCGACTCGAAGTCCTCGCGGTGCAGGTCCGAGAGATTGAGCAGGATCGCACTGAGCGTGGGCACGATGGGAAGTCCAGTGACCCGCTCGCGCCGGATCAGCTCGATGTACTGGTACGGGTAGGTGAACTGCCGCTCCAGCACCACGGTGCCGCCGAAGCTCAGCGCCATGAGCACCTGATAGAGCCCGTAGTCGAAGGCCAGCGGCAAGGGGCTCAGGACGATGTCGTCGCGCTGGTTGCCGAGGTAGTGCGTGATCGACTCCGCGGCCGACACCATGTTCAGGTGCGTGAGGGCCACGCCCTTGGGCTGCCCGGTCGAGCCGGAGGTGTAGATGAGGCTTGCGAGGTCGAGGTTGATGCCGGGGTTGTGCGGCGGCGTCGTCGAATGCGCACTCGCGAGTTCGTGCAGTCGGTGAATCGACTTGCCGGCCCGAATCAAAGGCTCATTCGTGCCGCCGTCCGCGGCATCGACCAGCACGATGTGGCGCAGCGACTCGCACTGCAGGAGCTCGCCCGCCACGGGGCCAAGCTGGCGCGCGCTCGTGAGCAGGATGCGCACTTCGCAATCGCGCAGGATGAATGCGAGCTTGTCGCCCTTGGTCTGCGGATTGACGACCACGAACACGCCCGCGGCCCTGAGCGTCGCGAAGATGCCCTGCACCGCCTCCACCGAGTTGTCCAGGAAGATGCACACGCGTTCCTGGCGCACGAGCCCGAGCGAGCGCCACGCGTGCGCCAGCGCATTGGCCGAGTCATTGAGCTCGGCATAGCCGACCCTTCGACTCCCGCACACGAGCGCGTGCCTGGCCGGCTGATGCTCGGCGTTCGCCTGGAGCGCAGCATCAAGCAGCATGCTTCTTCCGCATCACGAAGCACACGAGACGGTCCACGGAATCCAGGTTCTCGGGCACCAGTTCGCGGTCCAGCACCGTGAGGCCGAATTCGCTTTCCAGGAACATCACGACTTCGAGCACGCCGGTGGAATCGATCGTGCCCGTCTCCAGGAACGAGGCCTCGTCGCGCAGGACGACGCTCGTGTCTCCCATCAGGAGTTCGTCGATGACGAAGCGCCGGATGTCGCTCCTCAATTGCGATTCACAGAGCATGCGCGGGTGCCTCCTGCTGCGCATGTGCGCTGCGTTGAACGAACAGATGATCGAGAAGCTGAAGCGAGGCGACGGTGGCGATCGCCATCTCGTCGCGTTCGCCGAGGCCGCCCGTGCCGGCGCGGCTCATCAGCTTGTCCATGGCCTGCACATTCGCGAAGCCGCTGCGCGCAAGCGCCTCGCGACTCAGCAATCGTGCAGTGAGGTTGCTCTTCCCGGCTGAGAAGCAGCTTGCAATCGGCGCGCGGTAGGGCTGCTTCGGCCGCGACGCGACCGATTGCGGCAGTAGATGCGAGAAGGACTTCCTGAGGATGTATTTCTCTTCGAGTCCGCGCAGCTTGAACTTCGGCGGTATGCGCGCGGCGAGCTCGATCAGGCGGTGGTCGAGGAACGGCACGCGGCCCTCCACCGAGTGGCCCATCATCATCCGATCGCCCTGCGAACTCAGCAGATAGCAGGACATGAACAGCGACATCTCGAGGTACTGCGCGCGGCACAGCGGATGCCAGCGAGCGCGATCGGGCACGAGGTAGCTCTCGAGCTCGGCCTGCAGCGCCTCGTCGCTTTGCATCTGCTCGCGAAAGTGCGGCGTGAACACGCGGCGGATCTGCGACGTGTTCTCCCAGCGCCTGCGGTGCGAGTAGTACGGGTCGCCGGTGTCTTCCAGCCCCGGGCGGAAGAACAGTCGCCAGAACGCCTCGGCCTTCGGATCGCGATCGATGTAGCCGTACAGCCGCGACAGCAGTGCCGCCCTCGCCTGCGAATCCGGCTCGCGCGCCCAGAAGCGGCGCACCTTGTCCTCTCGGAACAGGTTGTAGCCCCCGAAGATCTCGTCGGCGCCCTCGCCGCTGAGCACGACCTTGATGCCGCTGTCTCGAACGAGCCGCGAGAGCCGCAGCAAGGGTGCGGGCGCAGTGCGGGTCATCGCTCGCTCGGCGAACCACACCACGTCGGCAAAGTCCTCGCCGATGTCGTGCGCGCCGACGCTCACCTGCCGGTGATCCGTCGACAGGTGATCGACCATGCGCTGCTGGAATTCCCGCTCGTCGAAGCGCGCGTCTTCGAACGCGAGCGAGAAGGTCTTGAGCTGCCCTGCGCGCTCGCGCCGCACGAGTGCGCTGAGGATGGAAGAGTCGAGTCCGCCGCTCAGGTAGGCGGCCACGGGCACATCGGCGCGCAGCTGAAGCCGCACGGCGTCGTGCAGCGTGGCGTCGAGCTGGTCGCGCCAGTCGTCGAAGCTGCGCTCTTCGTAGTCGTTCGCGTCCGGGAATGAATGCGACCAATAGCGGCGCACGACACGCCGGCCTTCCTCCACGATGAGCATCGTCCCGGCGCCAAGCTCTTCCACGCCCTTGAACGCGGTGCGCGGAGGGACGGTGACCCACAGCCGTGCAACCTGGCCCACGGCGACCGGGTCGATTTCGGCGCGCACTGCGCCGTGCGCAAACAGCGCCTTCATCTCGGAGGCGAACAGCAACGTGCCGTCGCGCGAAGTCGCATGAAAGAGCGGGCGGATGCCGACGCGATCGCGAGCGAGAACGAGTCGCCTGCGTTTTGCGTCCCAAAGTGCGATGGCGAATTGGCCATTCAGCTGGTGCACGAAGTCCAGGCCGTGCTCTTCGTAAAGGTGAACCAGCGTCTCGGTATCGCTGCGCGTGCGCAGCACATGCCCGCGCTTTTGCAAGTCGGCACGCAGCTCGAGGTAATTGAAGATCTCGCCGTTGAATGAAACCCAGACGCTGCCGTCTTCATTGCAAAGCGGCTGCGCACCGTCGGCGAGATCGATCACCGCGAGTCTGCGATGACCCAAGGCGATGCCTGGTGCCTCGAAATAGCCCTCGCCATCCGGTCCTCGATGGACCAGCGCACGCGTCATTCGCCGTAACGCTGCGCTGTCCACGGGGCGATGCTCGAGATGAACGAATCCCGCAACGCCGCACATGCCCTTCCCCGAGCCGCTGTAATTTGTGCCGGTCAGTATAGAAGTCCTGCTGCACGCAAATTCCGGACTCGAAGGGGCTCACCCACGATTGAGGGCCTGTGTCAGGCGCGAGACGACCCCCTGATTTCGGGCATTGCAGTTGCTCTCGATGCACGGCATGCAAGCCATGCACGGATTTCCTTCGCCGGTCGCCCGCCCGCGGGCAATGGCCGGCTCTTAGCGGGCCGGGACGCCCGCGGCCACCACGGGCTGCCCAATCAGCGGCGCGATGACCGCGATCAGTCGGCGCGCCTGCTCTTCCTTCGAGTAACGCTCGAGGACGCACTGGCGTGCCCGCAATCCGATCTCCCGTCTCAGATCCGGATCGCGCAACTCGGACAGCCATTTGTGCCAGTCACGCAGGCTCCTCGCGAAGAAGCCGTTGACTCGATGACGAATGACGGATTCATAGGCGGGAATCGGGGACGCAATTACGGGCAACGCCATGCTCATCTTCATGGTCAGCCGATTCTCGGACTTCACTTTCCAACTCGGCACCGTCGCGCGATCGGGATCGCCCGGCGTCGCCTCCACCGGGATGATTCCAACGTCTGCCTGACTCATGCGTTCATAGACGCCATGCGGATCCCACGGGACGCGGCGAATGCGAGGGTTCATCAGGAAGCCAAGGTATTCCAGCCGCTCGCGCACGCTCTGTCCCTGAATGGTCCACCCCATCTCCCTCAGGCGAGTCAGGTACTGGCTTGGGTGCGGATAGTCGCCGACGATGCACGCCCTCATCCAGTCGGGCGGCGCGCCGAGGACGGGAATCCTCGAAAGCCTCGAAGAGGTCACGAGGACGGCGCGCAATGGTCCTTGCGGGTCACCGCTCCAATCGACCTTCTGCGCCCGCGCGTTCTCGATGCCGTCGTGCACCACGTGAATCTTCGATCGAAGAGCCGCGGGATAGAGCCCGCGCAGATAGTGCGTCACGGCGATGGTGGAGTCGCACGCCTCCACCATCGCGGGCTCGACCACGTCGCATACACCGAAGATCGTGGCGATTCCGAGCGAAGCGAGTTCGCGAACCGTGGTCCTGATCTCTGGCCCGTGCACCTTCTGGAAGAAGACGATGCGAAAGCCGCCGGCCTGGATGCGCCTGGACAGGTCGCGAAGTTCTGAGCCGTGGGGGCGCTCCGTCTCGGTCGCGGGCTCGTACACCACTTGGGGATCGAATCCGGCCGCAGCCAGGAACGGCATCATGTTGAGCACGGCAATGCGCGTGCTCGGAAGCGGCCGGCTGGTATTGGAAGGCAATACGAACCCGATTCGGATGCGGCTCACGGCGCTATGTCGCTGATTGTCTGCACTGGGGCGCGCAAGTCTGACTGCGTCGCCGTGTGCAGATCAAGGCAGCGCAGTGGCCGTAAAGCTCGTGAAAGCCAAGTCGGCACTCGTGCCCTGGGTTCGGCGAAAGAAGCCGATGCCGGGCTGTCCGACGGACCAGGTCGAATCGGTGACTTGCGCCACGAGGTCGCCGTTGATGTAGGCGGTGATGACGTTGCCGACGATGCGGGCCCTGACGACATCGCCGCTTGCGAGCGGCCGGCCGAGGTCGCCCCCACCCAGGACCGTGAAGTCGCCGAATGGCCCGTTCCATCGCACGATCTGCACTCCGCCCTGGAAGTTGAAAAGGCATTCGTACCCGCGCGCATTCCCCGGCGAGTCGGCCCATCGAAGGAGCAGTTCGCTCTCGTGCGGGGCACCCACGAGCGTGGGACTGCGCACGATCACGGCCTCCCCCTGCTGATTGGCCGGAAAGCCGCTCAGGTGGGCATAGGAGTCGTCATAGGTGTTGGCCGCGCCATTCGTCCCATAGGCCAGGCCATTGGCGGTCTGTACGTTCGTCCAGCTGCCGCCGGCATTGATCCACTTTCCGCCTTCGGAAATCGGGTTCTCGATCAGGTCGAAGTTGGTCGAATAAGCGGGCTGTGCGGGAGCGGGTGCCGCGACGGGCGCCGAGGCTGCAGGAGCCGGCGCGGGCGATGCTGCACTTGCACGGGAAGCTCCAGAGCCGCCGCCACAGGCGTTCAAGACCGTCAGCGTCGCGGCAATCAGCGGCATCAGATTGCCGGGTCTTCGCGGACGCGCGATTCGATGGGGACTCACGGCGGCTCCGGTACGGGCGGCGGCATTCGGCTCGTTTGGCCGCCGCGCCGCCGGATTCAGCCGCGCATCATTTCATCAGTGAGCCCATTCGATGGGCTTTGCCATTCCACCCGCACGGCTTTGGCCGTCTGGCCCAAACCGTGCGGGAATGGGAATGGGCGCCTCAGGGCAGGCTCTTGGCCGTATAGCTCGTGAAGCCCAGGTCGGAACTCTGGCCCTGCGTGCGGCGGAAGAACGCAATGCCGGGCTGTCCGCTGCTCCAGGTCGAGTCGGTGGCCGTGGCGACCAGGGTGCCGTTCACATAGGTGCTGATCACGTTGCCCACGATCTTGGCCGTCACGACGTCACCGCTGGCCAGCGGACGGCTGTAGTTGGCACCGCCCAGCACCGTGAAGTCACCGAATGCGCCGTTCCAGCGCACGATCTGCACCGTGCCCATGTAGTTGAACAAGCACTCGTATCCGCGCGCCACGCCTGGCGAATCGGACCAGCGCAGCAACAGTTCGGTCTCGTGCGGATCGCCGCTGAGGGTCGGGCTGCGATAGATCACGGCCTCGCCCTGGTGATTCGCCGGGAAGCCGGTCAGGTGCGCATACGAGTCGTCGTAAGTGTTGGCCTGTCCGTTCGTGCCGAAGGCATTGCCATTGGCCGTCTGGACATTCGTCCAGTTCTGGCCGAGGTTCACCCACTTCCCGCCTTCCGAGATCGGGTTCTCGGTGAGGTCGAAGTTGGTCGAGTAGCTGGCGGACGGAGCCGGGGCCGGAGCAGGAGCCGGTGCAGGCGCCGGGGCCGGGGCCGGGGCCGGGGTGGGTGCAGGAGCCGGAGCCGGGGCCGGGGCCGGCGCCGGTGCGGGAGCCGGTGCGGGCGCGGGCGCCGGGGTCGGCGCGGGTGCAGGAGCCGGCGTGCCGGAGCCGCTGGTGGGCACGTCGCATTCCTTGGCAACACCCTTGGCCGGGTCGGTGCCGAAGTACGCCGTGGTGCACGGAATCGTGCCGACCATCGAGCTCTTCTGGAACCAGCTCGAGCCGGCGCCGAAGCGCACGGTCTGGGGTGAGTTCAGAGTGAACGACTGGCCTTCGCTCGCAACCTTCATCCAGCCCGACGCGGGCGCGGGCGCGGGCGCCGGAGCGGGAGCGGGAGCGGGAGCGGGAGCGGGTGCGGGGGTCGGCGCAGGTGCGGGAGCAGGAGCGGGAGCAGGAGCCGGTGCCGGTGCCGGAGTGGGAGCCGGTGCGTTGGAGGGAATGTCACATTCCTTCAGCAAGCCCTGCGCCGGGTCGCTGCCAAAGAACTGGTTGGAGCACTCACCTGCGCTGGTGACCGTCTTGTAGGTCCACCGCGAGCCCGTGCCGTAACGCACGGTCTGGGTCCCATTGACGGTAAAGGACTGGTTCTCGGTGGCGATCTTGGTCCAGCCGTAGCTCTTGTCCATGCCCGAGGCATCGGTCATGGCCAGCGTTTGCGCCGGCGACGCAGTGGCCGCAGCCTGGGTGCCCTCAGGTGCGCCGATCGAAGCAATGGCGGAGCGGTCGGCGCTGCCGCCGCCGCATGCGCTCAGGGCCAGTGCGGCGACGAGCTGTGCCACCGCTGCGGCGGTGGGGAGTAGTGCAGTCTTCAATTTAAGTAACCTCATTCATCACCAATCGACGCATTGGCCAAACGGACCACCATGAGTCGCCGCCGGATCCAACAGGGAATGCACCGGCGCGAAGCGGAACGCCTCTCGGGCAAAACCGACCTTCCAGTCGATCGACCCGTGCCGGGCTGTGCGGACATGCACATGAAAAGAGCTGCCGCGAATCCGAAAGGCCTGATTCACGGCTCCGTCGGCGGGCTCGATTTCGCGTCGCCGCCCGGTGCCGCCTTTGAGCATTCCCTGTGCCCGTCCCGAGGCCGCCGGCTCATGCGCGCACGCCCGCCAGCCTTCACGCCCCCTAGTTGAAGGGTTTCCGGCCTAGGGGGGCGTAACCAAAATCCGCTGCGGGGAAGTCCTGGACTCGGGACGTGCGTACATGTGGACGCACCTGTTTCGCGCTGAGTCAGGGAATCGGTCCGCGAGGCGGCAATCAGGCTCGGGCGGCAGTCGCGGGCGAATGGACAAGAAAATGAAGGTGGTGCTCTTTTGCGGTGGACTCGGGACCCGTTTGCGTGAGCACTCGGAGACCATTCCAAAGCCGCTCGTGAACATCGGCATTCGCCCGATCATCTGGCACTTGATGCGCTACTACGCGCACTTCGGCCACACCGAGTTCATCCTGGCACTCGGCTATCGCGGCGACTTGATCCGCGAGTACTTCCTGAACTACAGCGAATGCGCCTCGAATGACTTCACCCTCTCCGAGGGCGGACGGCGCATCGAGATGCATTCCTCGGACATCAAGGACTGGCGCATCACCTTCGCCGACACCGGGCTGCACTCGAACATCGCGGATCGCCTGGTGATGGTTCGCAAGTACCTGGGCGACGACCCGGTCTTCCTCGCGAACTACGCCGATGGTCTTTCGGACGTGCCGATCGATCGGATGATTGCCGACTTCGAGTCGAAGAAGGCCGTCGCCAGCTTCGCAGGCGTGAACGGCTGGCACAGCTTCCACACGGTCGATGCCACGCCCGACGGCTACGCCACTCGCATCGATGGCATGTCCAGCAAGGAACTCCTCGTCAACGGCGGTTATTTCGTCCTGCGGCAGGACATCTTCGACTACATCGAAAAGGGCGACGAGCTCGTCGAGCGCCCCTTCCAGCGGCTGATCGAAAGGCGTCTGCTGTCGGTCTACCGGCACTCCGGCTTCTGGCGTGCCATGGACACCTTCAAGGACAAGATCACCTTCGACCGCATGGAAGCCCGGGGCGACTGCCCCTGGATGGTCTGGAACCGGTGAGGCACGCGTGCTCGCACTGACGCTTCAGTCTCCGCAGCGGCCCCGGCTGGAAGTGCTGTGCGTCGGAGCGCACTGCGACGACATCGAGATCGGCTGCGGGGGCGCTGTGCTCAGCCTGCAGCGAGAGGGTCGCGCATGCCGCTTTCATTGGCTCGTGCTGAGCTCCGTGCCGCAGCGGCGCGACGAGGCGAGCGCCGCATTCGAGGCAATGGTGATGCCGCAGAACCGGGGCGAGCTTCGCGTCTTCGGCTTGCGCGACGGCCTTCTGCCCTCGCATTTCGCCGAGTTGAAGTCCTACTTCGAGCAGATGAAGAGCGACGTCGAGCCGGACCTCATCTTCACGCACCACGGCGCCGACCGTCACCAGGACCACGCCATCGTGAGCCAGGTGACCTGGCAGACCTTCCGTGATCACACGATCTGGGAATACGAGATTCCGAAGTTCGACGGCGACCTCTCCACGCCGAACCTTTACGTGCCCTTGTCCAGCGATGTCGCGGCGATGAAAGTCGACGTGATCATGACTTCGTTCGCCTCGCAGGCCGGCAAGCCCTGGTTCAAGGCGGACAACCTGCAGGCCATGATGCGCCTGCGCGGCATCGAAAGCCGCTCCGGCAGCGGCTTCGCCGAGGCTTTCCATTGCCGCAAGCTGCTGTTTCGCGAGAGTGGCGCCACATGAATCCGCAGTTCTGGAGCGGCAAGCGCGTCTTCGTCACGGGCCACACGGGCTTCAAGGGAAGCTGGCTGTGCATGCTCCTGAATTCGCTGGGCGCGCGCGTGGGCGGCTATGCGCTGCAGCCGCCCACGCAACCCAGTCTCTTTGCGCTGGCGCGCGTGGAGCAATGGGTGCAGGGCAGCGTGGGCGACGTGCGCGACCTTGCCTCGCTCACGCAGCGCATGCAGGAATTCGCGCCCGACGTCGTGATCCACATGGCGGCGCAATCGGTCGTGCTTTCGTCCTATGCCGATCCGGTCACCACCTATTCGACGAACGTGATCGGCACGGTCCATTCGCTGGAGGCATTGCGCGCACTGGATCGCCCCTGCGTCTTCGTGAACGTCACGACCGACAAGTGCTATGACAACCGCGGCTGGGTCTGGGGCTACCGCGAATCGGACGCGCTCGCCGGCCGCGATCCCTATTCGAACAGCAAGGCCTGCGCAGAACTCGTCGGCCAGTCCT